>VFQP010005013.1_pt1 | contig 11840 bp, 16 predicted proteins | sample 3512351 | NCBI WGS metagenome assembly VFQP01 (sample SAMN10412372, study PRJNA504923) | tailings metagenome | isolation source: Relicate 1 Philex TSF1 revegetated site | place: Philippines: Tuba, Benguet | collected 2017-08-29
GATGCCTCGCGTCTCAGCACCCAGCAGGCACGTCCAATAGGCCCCGCAGCACAGGTGTGCACGCGGCCCCAGAAACGTGGTAAAAGTTCATGCCCTCGTGCACGGTGAGAATTGCACTGGACGCGAGTGCCGATCTGGCAGGGGCGCAGGGAGCCTCGCGCGTGTGTGCGCGCCTCTCACCATGGCGTCGGGGCGTGCCGGGTGCTTGGGCTGCGAGAGCAGCACCTTGGCCACGGCGGTGTTGCCCGTGCCCACGGCAATCTGCACACGGGAGCGCGTCGCATCCGGGCAGGACCGCCGCATGTGCTCAGCGTGCACCTGCACCCTGGCAGCGCCAAAGCCGCCTGCACGCTCCGCCGGCGGGGCCATCCCCGCAGCGATGTAGCCCCTCTCCTCCTGGCCTCTGCACCCAAGTTGTGTCACGAGCTTTGCGCTGAGCCTGTGCCCGGCCCTGCCGTTCCTGCTCTTCACCCCCCTTCCCTGACCCCTCCCTCGCTTGCTGCGCACCTTGAGCGCCATAGACTCCTTGTGGTTGGCCTGCGCCGTGTAGGGCGTCCGCAGCAGCACCTGGCACAGCTTGGCGTGCCCCCGCTCCGCCGCCAGCAGCAGCAGGTCGCTGTCGGTGAAGATCCTGGCCGACACGCCGGCGATTGGCGTGCGATGCGTGCTGGTGGGCCTGCGCATCGTGTGTGCGCAGCGGGCGTGCGGCGGCAGTCAGCGGAGCGGGTCCCTCGCGAGGTGCCGCAGGCTGGCTGCCCGCCTCTGGCAAAGGGAGGGCCGTGCTCCTGTGCGCACACGATGCTGCGAGGTGCGCAGGCCCCGCACCTGTGCTTGGCCACCAGCCAGGCCGCAAGGTCGGTCGCCGTCCACTGCCGCATCGAGTACTCCCTGCTCAGCGCTGACACGGACGCTGCGCCCGTGAGAGCGAGGATGCGCATGACGATGGGCGTGGGCAGGCGGTGCCAGGGCGCTGGAGGGCCTGGATCTGCTGCCGGGGGCGGTGGTGGCGGGGGCGCGGATGGCTCCGCTCCCGTCCCCAGGAACCCGCTCCTGAACCCAGGGATCTTGGGCGGCATTGCGGCGCGTGCTGCTGGATGCGCTTCAGTCCTCCTGATCCTCCTGACGCGCAAAGGCGCCTCTTTCAGCGCCCAGAGTCAGCACCCGTGCGAGGCAAGCGATGGATAATCGAGCGATTGCAGTTGCCCAGCGCGCAAGCTGCTCCAGGACGCGCAAGGGCAGGTGTGGAGCGACATGGACAGGGCGGGGGGTTTCGCCGGGCGGGCGGCGGGCGGGCGGGCGTCACACCCGCAGCAGACGCGTCCTCAGCTGCCCGGGCCCCAGTGCACGCCCAGGCGCCCGCTGGGCCCCGCTCCATCCAGGTGGTTGCTGCAGCCCGCCGAGGAGGCGCCCAGCGCCAGCTTGCCGGCGCCCCCCAGCGCCACTTCCAGGCGCCCGCCCGCCTCCGCCAGGCTGCTCCGCCGGCGCCGCAGCGCCGTGTGCATCGGCGACTCGCGCTCGAGCAGCGCCTGCAGGCCGCTCGCCTGCGGATGCACGTGCCCGACCAGCGGCGGCGCGCGGCGCCCGTGCGACGCGACGCCTGCCCGCGCCGGTTCGTGCACCTCACCCAGGACGCTCGCTCCTGAAATCGGCGCCGCCGACGGCGCGACGAACGCCGTGACGCCGCCCAGCGCTGCTGTCGGCCCCGCCGCAGGGGACACGGGAGGGGGCGTGCTCGGACTGGGGTCGAAGCTGGACGAGAGCCAGGGCGGCGCCATCCAGTGCGCGCTCAGGATGCCACGTGGGGACGCGCCGTCGCCGCTGGCGCTGGCGTGCAGCGACACAGAGTGCCGGTGCCGGGACAGCGGCGGCTTGTGCTCCTGGACCGGCGGCGGCGGCGGCGGCGGCTGCCGCCCAGCACGCACGACGTTACCGGGTGCCGGCAGCAGCTGCTGCGGGACCCACGGCGTCGCTGGGTGGCAGCCGGGCGATCCAGCCGCGTGGCCGCTGGCAGGGCCGCGTGGATCTGCGAGAGGGATGGCGGCGCTCAGGATGGTGGAGCCCCTGCGCCTGCTGCTTGCGTGACGAAGATGGCTGGCGCCGTTGCTGCTGTCCCTGCCACCGGGCATGTCGGCCTGCCCCGGCGCCGCCAGCATGGCGCGCGGCCAGAGGCAGGAGGGCAGCGAGGAGGCCCTGGAATGCCGCGACGGCGCGTCGCCCAGCAGCAGGCTGCCGCCGGCCCTCAGGCAGATGCTGGCCGTGGCGCTCCCGTGGTCCGCAGTGGAGGTGGAAAGGGCGCCGCCGCCACTGAGCGCCGCGGAGTCCCGGCGGCGCCAGCGCCGACTGGAAGCCAGCGGCGGCGTGTCGAGAGCCTCCAGTGCTGGCTGTGCTGCGTTGGGGGCGCCGGAGGGCGACGCGACGCCGGTGCTGGTGGGGGTGCCTTGCGTCAGGGAAGGCGGCAAGGCTGCGACGCGGGTCGCTGCGCTTGGGCTCATGGGTGCCAGCGACAGCCTGCAAGTTTCAGTGGGATGGTGGCGCGCGCAGCATGTGAGGCTTGGGCATGGTGCGCACAGCGCACCGCCAGCGCACCAGGCGACCCAGCACCGCTGCGCACCTCTGAGTGAGGACGGAGAGCTCTGCCGGTACGATGGGGTCCGTGGAGATGGGCAGGGGCTCCTCATGGGCAGAAGCCGTGCTCTGGCCGCACACGCCCTCGCGGATGAGCCGCTTGGAGACCTTGCCGTGCGCCGCCAGCAGCCGCCTGCGCACGCTTTCCGGCCCTGCTGGGTCGCCGTAGTCGTCGTCGTCGTCGTCGCTGTCGTCGCTGCTCCCGTCACTGTGGTCCGGCCCTGCAGCGCAGGAGCGCAGCGCGTGTTGCAGGCTCAGCCCCACACGGCAGCCGGGCGCTGATTGGGGTGCATAGCTGCACGCGGGGGCCAGAGTGCGCACCCGGTTGCCGCCTGCTGGGTGGCGGCGCGAGCGAGCCCCCACGCGGCTCCTCTTGCTCCTGCTCGTAGCCGTCCTCTTCCAAAGCGCTGGCTCCGCCACTGAGGCTGCTCAGGCCCGTGGCTGCGCGCGAGAAGCGCCGCTCCAGGGCCTGGCGGTCGGCGTCCCGGGCGGCTTCGCGCTGCAGCATCCACTGCAGCGCGCCCCGCCGCACCGCCACGCCGGCCTGGGCGCGGTGCAGCACCATGGAGCTCTGCAGCTTGCCGTCCGCCGCCTGCATAGGCGCACGAGGCGCAGAGCGCATGCAGATGCGCAGGTGCGTGAGGTGCGCTGGGCCGAGCTGCTCATCTGCCCGTGGGGAGACGAGGGGTCGCCGAAGAGCACGCAGCACCCAGTCGACGCACCTGCCCTGCCGCGACCAGGCTCTTGCCGCCGCTTGAGGGATGCCCCGCGGCTGCGCTCTGCATGGCCTCCTCCACGAGCCGCGACTCCGCTGCTGCGCTCGGCATTGCTTCGTTGGCTGTCTCGTCGTGCTGGCAGCGAGAAAGAGGACGCAAGAGCACGCAGTGCGTATTGAGCCGACTGCGGCTAGTTTCTTGCTGAGCCGCTGTGCAGTCTGCTTTGCGTCCTTTCGCGCTGAAACACGGAGTGCATGAGGCTGCACCACCGACGGGGGTGATCGGGAGCGAGAACCGCAGTCTTGCAGCAGAAAGGACACAAGCACACACACACACACGCTCGTCTCAGCAGCACACTCCTCTCTCTCTCTCCGCTCACAAGCACGCTCTCAGGGTCGTCATGAGGATGAGGGCCAAAACGCCAACACGGCTGGGCACCGTCACGCTCCTCTCGCCGCTCGCCACACCACCACGAGGCGCGCCGCACTGGCGCGTCTACATGCCCAGCAGCTTGATGACCGTGTTGACGTCCTTGTCGCCGCGGCCCGAGCAGTTGATCACCACGCGCTCGTCGGTCAGCGTGGGGCACAGCTTGCTGAGGTAGGCGATGGCGTGGCTCGTCTCGAGCGCCGGGATGATGCCCTCGAGCTTGCTCAGCATCTGGAACGCCTGCAGGCACACACGGGCCCCAGGCACGCACGCCACGACACGCCGTGCAGGACGGTGAAAACGAGGGACAAGGGAGGGCCACCCACTGGGGAGAGTAGCGCGCGCTGGCAGGACGGTGCAGGACACGAGCTCCACGTCACATGCGCTGCCGTGGCCCGCACAGCGCGAATCAGCGCTCACGTCGAGCGCTTCCTGGTCGGTGACGGCGTGGTACTCGGCGCGCTTGATGTCCATGAGGAACGAGTGCTCGGGGCCAATGCCGGGGTAGTCCAGCCTGCGCATGCAGCCACGCAGGGCGCAGCACGATACGCAGCGGCACCGGTCAGACCCTGGCAGACGCACCGACCCGCGTGCTCCTGGTGGGGACGTCGCCCGCGCAATCCTGGCACTCTAGGGTGGAATCCGTCGGGTGCAGGGTGGCGCGTGCTCACCCGGCGCTGATGGAGTGCGGGTCGATGATTTGCCCCTCGTCGTCCTGCAGCAGGTAGCTGAAGGAGCCGTGCAGCACGCCAGGCGAGCCGCGCGTGAGCGTCGCCGCGTGCTTGTTGGTGTTGACGCCCTCGCCGCCCGCCTGCAAGCGCAACCGGGCAGACACGCGCACACCCGTGTGCAACACGCCCTGACGCCGCCTTGACGGATGCAGCCGTGCCCCAGGCCACCACGGCCCTGTGCTTGTCCGCATTGCCGTCACCGAGCTGTCCTCCCCATGGTGTCTGCCCTTGCTGCCCTGTGCCCCGAACCAGGCACGCCGCCACCCGCTTGCCCTCCGCCTCCTCCCTCGACTCCCGCCGCCCCGGCACGCCCCCCTCGACGAAGACCAATGGGCCGCACCTCAATGCCGATGAGCCGCACGCTCTCCTCGTTGACAAACTCGTTGAAGATGCCCATGGCGTTGGAGCCGCCGCCCACGCACGCCATGACGATGTCGGGCAGGCCGCCAAACTGCTCCTGGCACTGCGCGCGCGTCTCGCGGCCAATGACCGACTGGAAGTCCCGCACCATCATGGGGTAGGGGTGGGGGCCCGCCGCCGAGCCCAGGATGTAGTGCGTCGTCTCCACGTTGGTCACCTGAGGGCGGGGGCGGGCAGCGACGCGCAGTGAGTGCGAGCGCCGCACGTGCGTGCGCGCCAGCCCGCCGCTCCGCACTTCACGCTCGCACCCCAGCCCACCGCGCGTCAATCTACAAGTTGCGGCCCCCCTGCGCAGCCGCCTGCCGCCTGCCGCCTGCCGGCGCCTCCCTCCCCTCCTGATGGCTCACCCAGTCGCGGATGGCCTCGCTGGTGGCGTCCTTGAGCGTGGCGGTGCCGCTGTAGACGGGCCGCACCTCGGCGCCCATCAGGCGCATGCGGAACACGTTGAGCGCCTGCCGCTCCATGTCCTGCGCCGCCACAGCACCACCACACTAGTTGCGATCAAGCCACAAGTTGCGGTCACGCCAGCGGCCCACGCAGTGCAGGCTGCACTTGTCCTGGGCAGCGCTGTGCCTGTGCGCTGAGCTGGGCCCTTAACGAGAGGGGCCCAAGCTGCTTTGACATGGGGTGCTGCTGCGTGCTGCTGCGCCGCTCTGCCCCACGGGCCCCCCCCCCCAAAGCAGCGTGCCAGCTCGCACCTTGGCGCCCATGTAGATGATGCACTTGAGGCCCAGCCGCGCGCACACCGTCGCCTGCATGCATGCACGCAGCGAGCCCGCGACATCGCTGCAGCCGAGACTCGGGTCGTCCGGCTGCCCCTGCCAGCGCTGCCCAGCCCTGGGGCATGTCCCCCACCGCTCCGCATCTGTGGTCCCATCGTGCTGCCGTCTGGGGCGGTGAGTCCTGCCACCTCCCACCAGCATCCAGGACTGACTGTCTGGCGCCTGTGCCTGGCTCGCCCTGCCTGTCCTCCTACCCCGTGCTGCTGCTGCCTTTGAGGCGCACCGTGGCGACGCCGTGCTGGCCGGCGCCCGTCTCGGCGATGATGCGCTTCTTGGTCATGCGCTTGCACAGCAGCGCCTGGCCCAGCGAGTTGTTGATCTTGTGCGCGCCCGTGTGGTTGAGGTCCTCGCGCTTGAGGTAGATGCGCGGGTGCGTGCCGTCCGGCCTGCGTACAGCAGGAGAGGCGCAGGCCCGTTGATGGCACGCTGCTCTTCCCCCTCTCACGTCCACAGCGTGCGGCTCGCTCCGCTCATGCGCCGACCCGCCGGCACGCCGCCGCCGCTCACTTGGCAAAGTGCTTGGAGAGCCGCTCGGCGTAGTAGAGGGGGGTCTCGCGGCCCACGTAGTCCTTGAGGATTTGGTTGAGCTCGGCCTGCACGCACGCACGCGCCACGGGCTGCGCCTTGCAGATCCATCCTGCGCCACCTCCCCAGAGAGAGCGCCCCATCCTCGGCCCGCGGCCGCGCAGGAAGGGCGCCGAAAGAGCTCCGAGCTGGCGGCGGTGATTGCCGCGCGCCGCTGGGCTGCTGGCGCTTCGCTTCCGGGGCGCGCGTCGTGGCCGCCACCAGGCCGCTCACCTGGAAGGCAGGGTCGGCCTGCGCCTTCTTGTACTCGGCCTCGAGCTCCTCCAGCGCGGGAATCAGCGTCTCAGGCACGTACTTGCCCCCGAACCTGCGCACGCGGCAGGGCGGTGGCACGCTCGCCCGGAGGTGGCCAGGGTCATGATGCAGCTCCCCAGCAGAGGGACGAGCGCGCACCGGCCGAAGCGGCCAGAGGGGTCTGGGCGAGGAATCGACTTGACGTCCACGCGCTCCGGCGACGCCACGGCCACCACGGTGGCCATCCGCCTGCTGCGAGCCAGGCGAGCAGGGCGCTGCGCCACGACGAAGGCAGCCTCGCGCTGCTGCAGCATCTGATGCTGACGGTTCATCATCATGTTCACCATCGGTCCAGCAGTGGCAGCAGCACAGAGTCCGCACGAGCAAATTTTGCATGGATGGGGCGCAGAAAGGGAGCAGAGGAGCAGCAGGAGGAGCGTGAGCCAAGCTGGAGAGCTCCTTGTGCGTGCCTCACAGCAGGAGGGGCCAGCGGCGCGCAGGTCGGTCAGAAGTAGCCGCTGCCGAAGAACTCGTCGATGAGGTTCTGCGGGAGGTCCAGCTGCACCGAGATCTGCGCGCGCATTGGCGGCTTGGCGCAGCAGCATGTGTACTGCCCACACACTGGTAGTCAGACTGCTGAGCGCTCCCGAGGTGAGCACAGCACGGCCAGCGCGGGTGGAGGCATGCTCGGCAGCGCGCCACCCTCTCACCGCGGTGCCGACGACCGGCCGCCTGGGCAGGCCGCGCTCGCTCTTGGCCGGCGCCTTGAGGAAGGCGCGCACCTTCTCGCTCTGGCCCAGGAGGTTGAGCAGGTACGCCACGCTGCGGGCGCGTGCACCCAGGGCGAGCGAACGAGGCGACCACAGTGTGAGGCACCCTGACCCTCCTACACCTGCACACTTGTCCCTCCGTCCTCATCCCTTGCGCCTCCTCACCTGCTGATCTTCTCCATGTACTGCTCCTCGGTGAGGCGGAAGCTCCGCTGCTCCAGGTGCTGCCATGTCACGTTGAGCGCCACAAAGCTCTTGCCAAAGCCGTCGCGCCGGACCAGGCTCACGTCGTATGTCTTGCCGTACTTGGCCAGGCTGAGCTGCCGCATCTCCTCGCCGCTCAGCGCGCCCTGCGCCTGCTGCGGGTCCTCAATCGCCGTGGCGCCTGCTCTCAGGGGTGGGGGCCCACACAGCACCATCATCAGCACCAGCAGATGCGCGGTGGGCGCTGGTGGTGGTGCGTTGCTGGCGATGGCGTTGATGAGGCGGCCACCACAGCAAGCAAGCAAGACGGCGCAGCCCTCCGCTGACCTGACACGCTGGCGTCGGCCGCCGCAGGCGCCGGCTCATCCTCCATGGAGCCGCTGAGGCTCTGGATGCGCTTGCTCAGCATCTGCACAGCGCGCCGCAAGGCCACAGGGGTCAGCCCAGCACGCCAGTCGTGCACTCGCCTTCACACTCGAAGCGCCTCCCACCCAGGCCACCACGAACGCCCACCTGGCTCAGCACGCTGTCGTCCGCCTCAGAAAAGGACCCCGTGGGGGGCAGCTCCAGGGGCGTGGCCGCTTCGCCCGGCCCGAGGGCGTTGGGGTCTGCGGCGGCGGCGTTGCCTGACGAGGAAGAACTGCTGCTGCTGCTGGCGGGCTGGGCCTGCTGCTGCAGCCTCGCTTGCAGGTCATCCACCGGGTCCGCTGCAGTGCAGCGATGCGGCAGAAGAGCGCGTGAGCGTGGGGGGTCGGGTGCGGCCCATCACGCGATGGCGCTGCATGAACGACTGTCAGCAGCACTGGCGGTTAAAGCGCTGCAGGCCAGTGCACGCTAAGCGCCCTCTTTTCCTCGCGGCCCGGGTGTGCGGAGCGTGCGCTGTCGCGCCACAGCGCCCCCCCTTGGCCACACGCACGTTGCGCATTCGGGTCGTTGGGGGACTGGCCAAGGCGCCAAGCGCGTGACGCCTTGGGCGCCCACGACCCGAAGTCAGCTATCTGGCGCAGCCAGTCCCCTGGGCCGCCTTGGCCGCCCGAGGCGCCCACGTCCACACGCCTGGTTGGCTGGTGCACGCACTGCCGCTGCGCCGCTGCAGCTCCGCTGGTGCAGGTGTGCACATCGCCGCGCCTGTGGCCTCCGCTGTGCCGCCCGCTCCTGGCCGCTGCGCGCATCCTGTCCTACCTCTCCCCAGAGGTGCGTGGCTCAACGCCCGCGAGGAGGCCCTCTCTCGAGCGAGAGCGGCTGAGCACACCAGCACAACTCAACGCAGTAATCAAATCGCAAGCTCGCTGCGCGCGCTCCTCCTTGCTGTGAAAGGAGGAAGCGCAAACCCTGGCTGAGGAACCTGCCGCGAGAGAGCAGCAGCCGTGCGTTTGGCGCGCGCGAGATTTAGCATGAGCCCGTCAGGCAGCAAGCACGGCGGGATGGAAGGCGCGGCGACGGCGTCCACGCTGTCCCAGTGCGCACAGCAGCTGAAGGAGAACGAGTCTGAGATCCAGGAGGCGGAGAGCCGCATGCAGGTGATGCAGGAGCAGCATTATACGCAGCTGCTAGCGCCGATGCTTGTGGCAATGGCGGCCTTGGGGGGCCAGCGCCTTGGCCACCTTCCGCGCACTTGCCCGACCGCTGCTGGAACAGCTCCAGCAACGCGGTGGTGCCTGTGCGCGCGTCGCAGGCGCTGCTACGGCGGCAGGGTGCCCTCGTCCACGCGCAGCGCATCCTGCAGCACCGCCACCTGGTGCACGTGCTGAAGGACACGGCGCTGGGCTTCACGCCCAGCAGCGGCAGGCCCGTGGCGGCCATCATCGTGCACAGGTGCGGTGCGGTGACCAGTGCCTGCAATCTGCTTCCTCAGGGAGCCTGGCACGCCACCACCTGTCGCGCAACCGCCTGCTTGATCCGCAGGTGCCTGCTGCAATGGCACGCACTCAGCGTCACTGACTCGGCCACCCAGGCCTTCCTCCACTCGCTCATCACCGTCGTTACGCAAGCCCTCGACGAGGACCAGCTCATGCGCGCCGCCAGCGGCTTCTCCTCCGGCGGCGGCGGCGGCGGCGGCGGGCTGTCGCAGGGCGCCAGCGGCCACCTCAGTGGCGCCCTGGCATCAACGGCGGCGGCGGCGGCGGGCGGCCAGGACGCGTCCTCCAGCCGGGAGCGCGGCGAGGGCAGGGACGTGCTCGTGCTGTGCGCCTATTGGCTCACAGTCACCTCCACGCTGCTGGCCCTGCTTCACCGCCAGGCGCGTCGGTTGCCCAGCCAGAGCTCTCGTCAGGGCTTTCTCAGGAGCAGGAGCAAATGCCACTGTGCCTTCCACCTTCTCGCCCTGGCCGTGTCCGGCCTTCCCTCTGCGGTTCTCGACTCGAAATGCAAGTAGAGGACTTGTCCGCCCACACGCGCGCGCTCCTTGCCGCCGCAGGTGCCCGAGCATGCCAGCTACCTGGCTCACCACCACAAGGGCGGGCCGCCCGCCTCGGCCGCCGCCGCCGGCGCCCGCCGGCCCTCGCACCAGGGCGGCCAGCTCTTCAGCACGTCGTCCACGGCCACCACGGGCGGCGGCGCCGACGCAGACGGGCACGGGCACGCCGCCGCCGCCGCCGTGGCCGCCAAGCAGATTGCTGACAAGCTGGCCAACACGTTTAGCAACTTTGGCCGCAGCCTGCTGCGCCGAGCACCGCATGGCGAGGGTGCTGGCGGCGGCGGCGGCGCGGCGCCGGGCGCGGCGGCCGTGGTGGTGGCGCAGCAGCACGCGCAGCACGGAGACAAGCAGCTGCAGCAGCAGGCGGGGGGGTCGGGCGCGCACACGCCGCCGCACCAGCACAGCCATGCTGGGCCCTTGGCGGCGGGGACTTTGCTGCCCGAGGGCATGGAGCCGACGCCGGCGCAGGTGTTTCGACACAGCCTGGACCTGCTGCTGCTGCAGGTGGGTTGCTTTTGGGGGGTGGGCGCCGCGGGGCTTGGCCGGGCGCTGCCAGGGCACGGCGCAGCGCACGGCGGCTCCTGTTTGCATCGGTTTGCCGCTGCGGTAGGCGGGCGTGACGGAGATGCTCGCAGGCGCTCCCCGGCGCTACGGCCGCCAGCGGGTGCAAAAGTGCGCGCGTGTGCGGCGCTTGCAGGCGTACGCGTCGTGCCGCGACACCATCAAGAAGAGCCTGGCGCACCTGCTGCCCGCCTGCATCCAGGTGGGTGCTTGCACACGCACACGAACCCTGACAGTGTGCCCTCTCGCAGCGCTCAGGTGGAGCGGGGGGCCCCCAGGGCGCTGGATTCGGCGCTCCCCAAACGGTGCCGTGTGTGAGGCGCCACGTGTGGACGCAGGCGCCGCCGCCCCCGCCGTCGTCGCCGCCCGCCGCGCCGCGCCGCGCCAGCGCCGACGGCGCCGCCTCCGGGTTTGGCAAGGAGGCGGCGGCGGTGCGCCAGGCGCCCGTCGACCCCGGCGCGCGCTTCACCTTGGACGAGGAGGAGACGGGTGACGGCGACGACGACGAGGGCCAGGGCGGCGCGGCGGGGCCGGGCGGGGAGCGCGAGGCGGCCGCGGAGGGCGGCGCGGAGGGCGGGCGGGAGGCGGCGGACGCTTTGACGCAGGAGGCGGTGGAGGCGGTGGAGCAGGTGGTGGCCGACGCCCTCAAGGCGCCCGGTGCGTCCCACGGCGTGTTCCGGGCGTGCGTCACAGAGAGGCCGGGTTGCTGCTGGTCGACGCCTGCTATCATGTTGTGCTAGCCCTCAGCGAGGTCCGCTCGCCCACGCCCCGCCTTGCCGCTGCGCCTCTTGCCGTGTGGTCGCTTCAACGGCGCGTGCTCTTTCTGCGGGTTGGCGCGCCCGGCGAGGCGAAGCTCGTGTCTGTCGTGCACATGCGCACGCGGCGCCGCGCAGGGCCGCTGCGCGCGTGGGAGGAGCTGGTGGCGGCGTTGCAGGACGCTCTGCAGCTGCTGCGCTCGCAGCACGTGCCGCGCATCCTGGTCAAGTGCGTCTTCAAGCAGCTGCTGGCCTTTGTGGACGCCCAGCTCTTCAACCAGGTGAGCGCAAGTGCAGCCTCACGACCTTTCTGTTCGCCTTTGTGGACGCCCAGCTCTTCAACCAGGTGAGCACAAGTGCAGGGGAGGCAGGCGCAACGCTGTCCGCCTCGCTTGACCTTGGACACCCACCTTCGCCATGCGCCTCATGGGCCACGGCTACCAACCAGCGGCAGTGGCGGCGGCGCCGGGGCGGCGTGCCATGACGGTCACGTTGGGCAGTCTCCTCTTGTCAGCTAGCGTATCGCCCCCGCCTGAGTCGAGCCGCTCCTGCTCAACTGCTGACCGCTCCCTGGCAGCCCTGCCGCTGCCGCTGCTGCTCGCTCCTGCGCAG
>VFQP010005014.1_pt1 | contig 11838 bp, 9 predicted proteins | sample 3512351 | NCBI WGS metagenome assembly VFQP01 (sample SAMN10412372, study PRJNA504923) | tailings metagenome | isolation source: Relicate 1 Philex TSF1 revegetated site | place: Philippines: Tuba, Benguet | collected 2017-08-29
CTTGCCGCCGCCACCACCACCAGCGCCCCCAGCGGTTCCCCGGCCCCTCGCGCCGCCCCCCGCCCCGCCCCGCCCACCCCCGCCTCTGCCCCTGCCGCCGCCGCCCCTCGCCGGCGCCGCCGCCGCGCCCCGGCCGCCGCCGCCGCGCGCCCGCCGCCGCGCCGCCTCCACCTCCTCCCGCTGAATCCGCAGCGCCACCTCCCGGTCCTCCTCGACCTGGGAGCGCCCGCCGCCCGCGGCCCCCGTCACAGCGCTCGCCGCGCTGCTGCTCGCCATGCTCACCGCCGTCCTCCCACCTCCCCCTCTGCCGCCGCCGCCGCCGTCCAAGTCCACCACCTCCACGCCGTCCTCCATCCCCGCCGCAGCGCCCTCCTCATCATCATCCTCGCCCCACGTGCCGTTCTCCCCCCCGACGCTCCCGCCCTCTGCCTTGCCGCCCCCGCTGTCCACGCCGCGACCCTCCTCCGCCGCCACCACGCCGTCGCCGCCCTCCTCGCCGCCGCCGCTGCTGCTGAAGTCGAGGGAGATCACCTCGCGGGCGCCCGCGCCGACCACCGCTGCCACCGGCGCCCCGCCGCGGCCCGCCACATTGCCGGCAGTCCGCTGCTGCTGCTGCTGCGATGGGGAGGGGCGGGCTGCTCGCTGCCGTTGACCTGATCCACTGCCGCCGGCGTGCAGCAGCCGCGACCCGCCGCCCGCTCCACCGGGAGCTGACGCGGGCGTGACGGCAGCAGGCGGCGCAGCGGGCGCTTGCGGGGACGTCTGGGTGGCAATCAGCAGGCCGCCGGCGTCCCTCTGCTGCGCGTCCAAACCCACCCGGCCCTGCGCCGCCGCCGGGGCAGGCAGCTCGTCGCCGCAGGCCAGATCCGCTGCGGCGGCGTCGACGGCGCCGGTCGCAGTGGCCGTGGTGGCAGAGGTGAGGGCCGGTGGCGTCAGCGCCGGGATGGCCTCCCGCCGCTGCTGCTGCTGTGGCGGCGCCGCGAGGGGCGCAGCAGGCCACGCGGGGCGCTGCGGCGGCTGTGGCGCGGGCGGCGGCGACGGGAGGAGGTCGAGGAGCGGCGGGAGGGAGCCGCCGCCGCTCCGCCGCTGCGGCGCTTTGCGGCGAAGCGGGTCGGCGTCCGCGGCGAGGGAGGGCTCGGCGCTGCCGCCGCCGCCGCCGCCGCCGTCGTGGCTTTGGGGGCGGCTGGCCTGCCGGCGGGTGAGCGTGTGCTGCACAAAGGCGAACGACCCCTCCTCCTCCTCTTCCTCTGCATGCTCCTCCTGTTCGTGGACGGCGTGCGGCGCGACACCACCCGCGCTCGGCGGCTCCTGCGGCGCCCAGGGCGCGGCGGCCGCGGCGGCGGCGGCGGCGGCGGCCGCCCCTTGCGAGGCCTCCTTGTTCGCCGCCGCAGCGCAGCCGGCCCCCTGCTGCGGCCGCTCCGGCGCGGCCGGCGGCGGCGACGGCGAGCGCAGCCCTCCGTCGCCTCGCTCCGCCGCAGGCTCGCCGTCCTCTGATGGCATGCCGCCCGCCTCCATCTCCATCCCCGCACCCGCCTCGTCCTCCCACCCACCCTCCACCTCCTCCCGCTGCGCCTCCCCATCGCCGTCCACCTCCATGGCGCATGCCGCCGCGTCCCCGCTCAACGCCCCCGCCGGCGACGCGCACCCCGCCACATCCGCACCTGCGCCGCCGGCACCGGAGGCCGCCCCGGCGGCCCAACGCGGCACCAGCGCGCGCGCGGCGGCCAGCGCGGCGGCGGCAGGGCTGCCAACCGCCCTGGCAGGGAGCGCGGGCGCCGCAGCAGCCTCCGGTGGCGGCGGCGCCGCGGCGCCCTCCAACCCTAGCCCCAACCCTAGCGGCCGCAGCGACGCCAGCGCCGGCATGGGCTGAGCGCGCGCAACCGGCGGCGCATGGCGAGGGCTTGCGTCGGGGCCCAGGTCGGCGGCCGGCGCGCGCCCCGGCGGAGCCGCGAAAACGCCGGTGCTGGCCGGAGCGGCGGCTTTGCGCATGGGGCCGCTGCCGCCGCCGCCGCCGCCGCCGCCGCCGCCAGGCGCGGCGGGCCCCGGCAGGAAGCTCCGGATGCCCTGCTGCCCCGCCTGCCCCGCCGCCGCCGCCGCGCCGCCCGCGCTCGCGTACGTCACCGACAGCGCCAGCCGCGTGACGTTGAGCTGCGGCCCGCGGCCGCCGCCCGTGCCCACCGCCTGGCGGAACGTGACGCAGGCCAGCTCCAGCAGCGCGTGCGAGCCGGCGTGCGCCGGGTGGCCGGGCTCGGGCATGCGGGCGGCGGCGGGCAAGCCCTCGGTCGGGGCTTGGGGGGCGGCGGCGGGCGGCGGCGCGGAGGGGGGCGGTGGGGTGGCCAGCTGCTGCCGCAGCGCGTTGAGCACCTGCGGTTTTCGCGGCGTGTGCAGCGAGCAGGTGCAGGGTCTGTGCTTCCACCGGGCAGATCTTGCTGCGGCACGCAGCCCTCCCCACGTGTGCGCCTGCGGCGCTGCGCATCGCTTCGCGTTGCGTTGCGGCGGGGAGGAGATCCCGGCGCGACGCGCAGCGCAGCGCAGCGCAGCGCAGCACAGCGCAGCGCAGCGCAGCGCAGCACAGCACAGCGCAGCACAGCACAGCACAGCGCAGCGCAGCGCAGCACAGCACAGCACCGCGCAGCACAGCGCAGCGCAGCACAGCACAGCACAAGCACCTGCGTGTTGACGTCCGTGGTCTTGGACTTGAGCTTGGTCTCAAAGCCCTGCCGCCACGCCAGCACCAGCTTGGCTGGCGCGCGCCCGGCGTGCCGCCGCGCGTCGTCGGCCACGGCGTGCCACAGCGCCACGGCCAGCGGCTCCAGCGCCTGGCGCACCTGCGCGCATCTCCAAACGGCGCCCGCACACACTTGGCTTCCAGACTGAAATGGCGAACCGCCATCGGTCACACATCTGGGGTTCACACACTCTGGAGATGGGTGGAAACACGTCTCTGCACCTGTGAGTATGCTCTGGCTCGCTTGCCTTCGTCCCGCGAGACATCTGATACGCCCGGTAGTAGGGCTCCGGCCCCGCCGAGGTGTCCAAACAGATGCAAATCCCCCCACCACCACCACACACACACACACTGGCCAGTCCCTGAGGGGAACGCCATTGGCGGCTCCGGCGACAGGGTCGCAAGCTTGCATTGAAGTTCACGTGACGAGAACAAGTGAGGGGCAAGCGTGCCAGGTGCCGGGGTGGCGCCGAGGGTGCGATGCCGGCCACAGGCACGGCGCAAGGTCGGCACGCGACCCTCCCGCGCTGCAGGCGTCGGCGCTGGGCAAGCACAGCTGTCGCAGCACAGCTCTGGACGCTCCCCGCCACGGTGAGCGGCTTCCAGTTGCCACGGCACGCGCGCATCCCGCGGCGAGGGGCCTGGCAGGGTTGGGGACCTCGTGCTAGGGTTTGGGGCCGCTCGGGGGCGCACCTCGGCGAAGCGCTTGAGGGCGGGGAAGCTGGCCTCGCGGAGGATGGACTTTTGGGGGCCCGTGTTGCGCACCTGGGGACGATGCAGCGCAGGGCAGGGCAGGGCAGAGCAGGGCAGCGTCCACGCACGCGGGGAGTCAGTCCAGGGCCCTCTTGGCATCCCCACACGCGCCGGCCACGACAGGATGGGTCAGGCACAAGTCGGCGCTGAGCATCGCTTCAGCCCTTGCACGCGCGAGGTGCTCTGGCAATGCTGGCGGTCCCGGGAGAGTCGTTGAGGGCCAGGAGGAGCTGTGCCTGGCGGCCCCGCCCGGCGGCGGGCAGCAGCGGCACTGTCAAGCATTCAGTGCAGGCACAACACCCGCAGCGCTCACGGGCGAGTCGTCGAGGGCCAGGGGTAGCTGCGCCAGGCGGGCGGCCAGCGCGTCGTCGCGGAGCAGCAGCGCCAGCTGCGGGCGGGGGAAGGCGAGGAGCTCCCGCACGGTGGTGACGCCCAGCTTCTGCACCACCTCGTCGCCCTGCTTGCCCCTCAGGTGAGGGATGTCCTGCGTGATGAAGGCGCATGCAGCAACATAGTCGCAGCACACCGCCACGTGGTGACTTTGCGCGCAGAGGTGCCCTGCCCCCCCCCGCAGGCGCGGGATAGTCCTGCACCACATCACATGTAGTGCCAGTCCTGATGGCCATGCGCGCCCACTGCCTCAGAGGGCAGGACTGGTGGCGTAGACACCCCACACAGGTGCCCAAGCAGGTGCAGCCCCCACCACGAGGTCCAACCGCACCCGCACCTTGATCTGCCAGCCGCCGATGAACGCCACGGCGCGGCACGCCGGCACCACCGTGACGCAGTCCGGCTTGTGCAGCGGCCCTGCGCCCAACACCCACGCATGCGCATGCAGTAAGCCCTCGCTCAGGGCCTCCAAGTCTGCGCCCACACCGAGAAAACCTCGCCCGCCGCCACGCAATCCCTGAAGCCCTATAACGGGGAGGGAGCAAAGCCTTCACCGGCGCAGCGGGCGAGCAGCTTGTTGGCGGCGACGCCGACCGACACAGTCATGCCGAAGCGCTGCAGCATGGCGCCGCGGAGCGCCCGCGCCAGCTCCACGCCGCGCGCCAGGCCCGCGCACACCTCGCGCCACGCGCCGCCGCCCGCCACCTGCCGCCCAGCACGCGCAGCGCGCGCACAGCGCGCACGGCGAAAGCTCTGTCGGCGCCACGCCGAAGCTACGCACCCCTCCCTGTCAGCAGCGACTCACAAACCGCACAAATGCAGGGATCCCACCCACCCACCACGACGTCGTCTGGACGGGTGGGGCTGGCCCGCAGCAGCAGCGGGCACACCCCGCCCGCCGGCCGCCGCGCCATGCCAGGGGAGGGCGTCGCGTCGCCGACCGCCCACGTCGTCGCGTCGATGTAAAAGTCGTCGTCTGCGCACAGCAAACGGACGGACAGAAGGCACGCACGCACGCACGCAACGTGCAGGCTTGCTTTTCCCGGCGCAAGGGACCGCGGCCCGCCGGCGCGACGGGGCGGCGCGCGACGGGAGGGAGGTGAGGCAGCGGGTTGCTGGAGGCTTTTGGAGGCACGCACATGAGGTCTTTTCAACCTGCCGGTCCGGGGCAAAGCCGCGCAGCAGGTCCAGGATCTGCTCGGCCACCTGCGCGCATGGGGTTAGGGTTAGGGCTAGGGTTAGCTCCCACAGTCCTCGACGCTCGCTCGAGCCGTGACGCTACCTTGTGGTGCAGCACCAGTGCTTGCCAGAACAGGCGTCGCCCCGCATCTCACCTGGCGGTACCTGTCTGGCCGCATGGGCCTGACCACCAGCCCGGGGCACTTGACCCTAGCCTCCGCCTCGCTGATGGCGCCCATGTCCTGCAGACGCTGGATGGACGCGCGCCCCTTGGCGCCCACGCCGTCCCCGCACCTGCCATCATGGGCACAGCAAGCATCAGGGCTTTCACCGCTGAGGGCTCAGGCTGGTCCCTCCGCCCAACACCCACCTCGGCTCACGCTCCACCCCCTCTACTCCTCACGCGATCGTGCTGATTTGCGCAAACCCTAGAGCCCGGGCTGCATGCGGGGCAACGGCGCACCGGATGCCGGCGGCGCGGGCCTCGTAGGAGCACGCCACGAAGCCGCCGCTGTTGAACTGCTTGACCACCAGGGGCACGCCGCGCAGGCCAGGGTCGTCCAGCCGCTCCACCTGCCGCCATGCATGCAAGCCCTCACGCAAACCCTCGCGCATGGCGGCGGCGGCAAGCGTTCGTGGCGTGGGAAGCGTGCGGCGCGGACCGCAGCTGCGGCGGCCAAACCCTAACCCAAGCCCTAACGCCGCCGCCCCACGCCATGCGCACCGCGACGTAGAAGGCGTCGACGTCCACGTGCAGCACGCATGCCGGCGCCGCCACGACGGGCGCGTCGCCGCCGCCGCCGCCGCCGTCCATCTCCTCTCCGCCGCTGCCTTGCTCCGCCGGCGCCCGCCGCGCCGCGGCTCCCTCTCCCGCTAGCGTTACTGCCGCCGCGGTGTGCTCCCGCCGCTGCTGCTGCGGTTGCAGCGAGGGCGGATGGTCCTGCTGCCGTTGCTCCGCCACGAGGGGAGGGCTGGCGCGCCGCTCCGCCTCCTCACCGCCCTCATGCTGCTGCCCCCGCGCCGCCGGCTGAAGCAGCTCGCCTGCCTGCGGCGGCGCCTGGCCCCGGCCCTCCTCCGTCGCCGCCGCTGCGTCCACGCCGCCATGCTGCTGCGCCGCCAGCCCATACATCCCCGCACCCGCCTGCCGCTCCCCTTCCCGCACTCGCCCCGCCTCACCCCCCGCCTCCTCGCCCCCCACGGCGGCCCCCGCGCCCCACCACGCCGCACTCGCGCCGCCGGCGCCACCGCCGTCGTCACCGCCAGCTGCAATAGCGGCGTCTGTCTCAGCGGCATGGAGGCCCGCGCCATCGCCGTCACCGCCGTCCCCAGAGGCGGGAAAACCCTCGTCGTAGTCAAACTCCATGTGGAAGAACCCGAAGGGCGAGGCGCCGCCGCCGCTCTCGGGCCTGGGAGGCACGCCGCCGCCGGCGGGCGATGGCTCGTGCTGCTGCTGCGGCGGCAGCGGTGGCTGCTGCGGGTGGGGCGGTGGGTGCGGAGAGAGTGACGCCGGCTGCTGCTGCAGGTGAGGCTGCGGCATTGGCGGCTCTGGCGGCGGGAGCAGCAGCTGCCGCGGGGGGTGCTGGTGCGGCGGCGAGGGCGACGCCTGCGGTCGACTCAGCGGCCCTGCCGCCATCGTCGCCTGCTCAGGCGGCACGCCGGGGTCGGGCCATCGTGCCTGCTCAGGCCGCGTGCCGCGCAGGGCCGCCGCGGCCGCCTCGCCGGGCCACGGCGACGGCGACGCCTGCTGCGGCGGCAGCACGGCGGCCTCCCTCAGGCGCCGCTCCCGGCTCTTGGACAGGATCACGGTGCCCTCTGGCAGGGCGCCGTCGCCGTAGTCGCGCCGCGCTGCGATGGAGCGCTTGGCCGCTTGCAGGCCCTCTGCGACGTTGGACCCCGTTACCGCCTTGCCGCCGCTGCCGTTGCCGGCGACACCCCACATGTCCGCGTCGCGACCGCCGTCGCCGTCGCCGTCGTCGTCGTCGTCGTCGCGCCAGCCCTCTTCTGCAAGCAGCCACGCGCCGCCGGCGTCGTCGCCGTCGGGGCCACGGCCCGGCGACCGCGACGGCGGCGAGGCGCGCCCGCCGGCGGTCGCGGGCCGCGAGGGCGGCTGCGGAGGCGGCGCGGCGCGGCCGGCGGCGGCGACGGGCTGGAAGAAGCGCTCCAGCGCGGGCTGCACCGTGCCGTCGGAGGGCGGAAGCGGCTTGAAGGCGCTGGCGCCCATGCTCAGGAGGGTGAGGTTGAAGCCGGCCGCGCTGCCGCCGCTGCTGCCGCCGCTGCCCTTGCTGCCGCCGTTGGCACCGACGGAGCCGCTGCCGAGGTGGCTCTGTAGGACACCCATGGCTGCCTGCGGTGGAGGTGCGGGTCAGCGGGGCGAGAAAGCACGCGTCTGGCATGGCGAACGTGCCTTTTGCCCACGCGAGCTCACGTCAGGCACAGTCTTTCGTTCTCTGCCCTTTCACAGCACGTGGCGCTTTGAATCGCCGTTCCCTGCCTCCCTGGATTGATTCCCTCCCCTCACCTGGAACAGCAGCTCGGCGTGCTGCGCGCGCTGCGCTTCGCCCCCACCCACCCGCTCCCTGCACACCCAGGCCGCACCTGTCCCTCCCTCACCTCTCTGCCAGCGCGCCGCTGCGCGCCGCCCACACCCACCACTCCCGTAGCGCGCCTCCCCAACCCTCACCTGCACGAGCTGCTCGGCGTGCTGAGCACGCTGCGCCTCGCCCGCCGCCGCGCCTGCCGCCACCAGCGCCGACGGAGGCAGCGGCCACCGCACCGAAGCGCTGCTGCGGCTGGACTGGTAGCCGCCCCACCCCGTAACCACCACGGCCTGCCCCGGCCCCTTTGACGCCCCTCCTCCCCCTCCTCCTCCTCCTCCTCCTCCGCCGCCGCCTCCGCCGCCGCTCCTGGCCTTGAAAAAGTCACTGACGCTGCTCCCGCCGCCGCCGCCGCCGCCGCCGCCATTGCTGGGGAGGATGGGACCGCCTGGGTTGGGTGCGTCGGGCTCGGGGGTGGCGTTGTCGCCGGCGGGGAGAGCCGGCGTGGGCGAGGGCGGGCGGGCGGCGGGAGGGTCGGCGGCGGGGCCCTGGGCGGAGGCGGGCGGGGCGGAAGGCGGCGTGGGGAGACGGTGCCGCCACTTGATGGTGAGCGTGGTGGGCTGGCGGTGGTACTCCTGTGCGGGAGACGTTCGGGGGCGTAGGTGAGGGCACGGTGGTTCCTTTCGTCCGACAACTGCGGGTGCGCCCACAGGTGGGCTGCGCATGCCCCACTAAACACGCGTGCACCCGCACGCAAGGAGACGTGGAAAGGGACCAAGGTCTCGAACGCAGAAACACGAGCTAGGGCGCACCTGCGCGTCGTCCACCACGCGTTCGAGGAGGTCGGGCGCCAGCGCGCGCAGCACGGCCTGGGCGGCGGGCAGCGTGCGGCACGACTTGAAGCTGTCCTCCTGCGGGGGGAGAGGCACCAGTCGAGAGACAGAGAGGGCAGCACCGTGGCGGCTGCAGCACCTTGCCGGCTGGCCGTGGGCAGCAGAGGTGCGTGTCTCGACGCACGAGTGGCCGCTACTCGGCATGCCATGCGCATTAGATCATGCGCCTCTCTGCGGGCCTGCGAGCTGATGACGGCGTCGCTTACGCAGACGCGACGCGCCGTCGCACGCGCGCAAACTGGCACAAGCAAAGCAGACACTCAGCACTGCGCACCTGGGTGATGCACTTGTGCTCCTCCAGATGACCAGCAGCACACAAACACTGGGCAAAAGCCTGCGCACCTGGGTGATGTACTTGGGCGGTTCCTCCGGCGTGACGGGCGAGGCGTCCCTCCCGCGCGCCAGCTCGTGAAGCGCGGCAGCGACGCGCTCGCCCAGCAGGCGCTCCAGGTCGGGCCGCAGCGGCAGCGCGCGCAGCTGCCGCACCGTCTGCACGCCGGCGGCGTGGAGCTGCTGCTCGGTGCGGAAGCCGACGCCGGGGAGCACGCGGACGGGGAGCGGCGCCAGGAAGGCGGCGGCCTCGGGGGGAGGGAGCACCTGTGCGGGTGCGTCATGACGAGGGGCGAGAGCGCCGGGCGTGTGTGAAGGGTGAGGGGTTAAGGCAACCGCGTTAAGGGAGGCAGCGGATGCGTGATAGGAGGGGCGCGTGGGGTGCATGTGGAGCAATGCGGCGGCCTCACGGGGGAGGCAGCACCTGTGCGGGTGCGTCGTGTGAAGAGCCGTGGTTGCGTGGTGAGTCGTGCAGCGTGGTGAATCGTGCAGCGGTGTGGTTGGGGCGCGGGGGAAGGGGGTAGGCGATTCCCGCAGTGCGCATCACAAAGGCAGGAGGAGGGTGGGGCCGCTCACGGTTTGGTCGTTGGGCTTGTGCAGGCCAGACGCCAGCTTGGCCAAGGCCTTGTTGCAGGCAATGCCAGCCGAGCACCTGCACCGCCACAAGCAAGGGGACGCCGGCAGGGGCACGTGTGTCGGATTTGTATCTGTTAGGGAACCTCGGCGGGGCTAGAGCTCAGCTACCGGGCGTTTCCGATGTCTCGCAGCGCAGAGGCACGCGAGCCAGGCCATGTGTGAGGAAGGCTGGGCCGCGCACCCTGCGCACCCGACACATGCAGACAGTGCACCCGCCCATGCGGCTCCCGCTGCTCTTGCCGCTGCTCACGCTGCCACTGCACCGGGTTGCGCCACTGCTGGGCCGGCTGCCGCCGCTTCCGGCCCACTGCTGCGCACCTGTAGCCGAGCTCCTTCATGACGCAAGCCCTCGCCTCGGCCGCCACCTTGGACGCCAGCTGCAGCATGGGCACCCACGCCGGCAGGCCTGCCGGGGCAACCGCCGCCGCTCCGGGCGCCCACGCCGGAGGCGCCGCGACCGCTGCCGCCGCCTGCACCCCCTGCGGCAGCGCGGCGCAGGCGCCACGATCCTGAGTGTGCGATGGGATCGCGTCTGTTTGGACACCGCGGCGGGGCCAGAGCCCAGCTACCGGGCGTATCGGACGTCTCACAGCGATGCGAGTGCGTGCGGGCACTCTGTGCCTCAAAGCCAGCTGGCCAGCGGCAACGTCACGTGCCGTGCAGAGAGGCACAGACGGGCATCAGCAGCACGGCGGCCGCACCTGCTGCTGCGCATCGGGCAACTCCCCGCCGCCGCCGCCGCCGCCGCCGCCGCCACCGCTTTGGAGCGCCTGCTCGCGCGCCGCGCCGGCGGAGGCGATGACGCCGGGCGCCACAGCCCTGAGGTCTTGCGGGCGCCATGCGGTGTCGGCGACAAGCGCGGCGGTGGCCAGGTGCACGTGGCCCACCCAGCCCTGCGGCGCCTCGCCGGCGGCCAGGCGCGCCTTGACCAGCTGCAATCAGATGGCAAGATAAGCATGTCGGGAAGGCAATCAACAGCAAAAAGGTCAGGTTCTGGAGGACAGCCCCACCAGCCCCAAAGGTGCACGTAGGTGCAGCCCCCAAGCGAGCGCGGGTGCTGCATGGCGTCCGCAGACACCTCGCTTTCTAGCATCAAGCCAACTCCCCGCGTGCCCGGTCCCAAAAGAGCGCCTGCCGCACCTGCCTGGCGTCAACGACCGCTCCACACCCTTGCAACAGCACCTCTGCCCCAGGGATCGCACGCAAAAGAGTGCACACTGCGCCGCTGCGCCCACGACCGCCGCACACCCTCGCGGCAGCTTTCCCCCATGCCCCGGCACCAAGGAGCGCCTACCACACCTGCGTGGCGTCCACAAACACCTCGTCGAGGCCCAGGCGCCGCGCCACGCCGTACCGCTCAAGCACCTGAAAGACGCAAGCAAAGTTGGCGCCGGTAGGCGTGGTTGTGCCCAACCACAGAGGGATGCATCACGCATCCCTCTGGCACCACTGTGTGATGCCCTGGCCACCTTCGCGCGAGCACCTGGAGGATGCGCCGGCTGGCCTGCCGGTACGGCGTCAGGTCCTCGCCCGGCACCTGCGCACACGACAAAAGGCGCCGCTCCGCACGCACGCGTCTGGTGCATTCGCGACGCGCGGTGGGTGTCTGCGGCTCTGCCATGAGCACGCACATGTCCAGAGGCACAGAGGTTTCCCCCCCCCACACACACACACACACGCACGGGGGGCGGCTAGCCTGCAGGGCGTTCGCGTCCCGGCCGGAGTGCCAGGTGAGTGGGGCTGCATGACTTGTCCCACAGGCGCGTAGCGGCCAGCCAAAGACCAGCGCGCACGGGCGCCTCCTCACCAGCACCAGGTCCTTGCACTTGCGCCGCGCGTCCTCGATGCTCGACAGCTTGCCCACGCCCGCCTGCCTCGCCGCGTAGTTGGCCGTCACCACGATGTACTTCTGCGCCATTTGGCCCAGGTGGGCAGGAGGAGAGGCAGCACTTGAGCGCACAGCACTTGAGCACGTGCTGCTGCAGTGGCTGCCACGCCGCGCGCACCTGCGTCACAGCCACCGGCTTGCCCCGAAGCGCCGGGTTGCGCACCTGCGTCGACACAGCGCGCGAGGCGCCCCCCCCTGCCACCGTGAGCACAGCTCCTGCTTTTCCGCCCAGCCTTCGCATGCCATGGATGCCGCACCTCCTCGACCTGCGCGTAGAAGCTGTCCAGGTCGAAGGCGAGGATGGCACGCTCGGTGTCGGGCACGATGGGCGGGCCTGGGGGCTCCTGAGCCGCATGCTGGAGGTGCGGCAAGAGCGCTGGGTGGCCGCCGCCGAACTTGCGCACACGGTAGTCCTCCAGCGCTGCCTTTTGAGCGGCTGGCACGGGCGTGCGTCGCACAGGTGCGGGCCCTGTGGGGCCATCAAGGGTGGACGGCCCTGGCGCGGCG
>VFQP010005015.1_pt1 | contig 11837 bp, 8 predicted proteins | sample 3512351 | NCBI WGS metagenome assembly VFQP01 (sample SAMN10412372, study PRJNA504923) | tailings metagenome | isolation source: Relicate 1 Philex TSF1 revegetated site | place: Philippines: Tuba, Benguet | collected 2017-08-29
CTCCATTGCAGTGATCTGCGCGTGGGTATGCAGGTGCACGTTGGACAGACTCTTGAGCCGGTCGATCAGGTAGCGTGACATCGTGGCTTCGAGCCCCTCGCCACGCACCAGGATATGCACCTCGGCCGCATGCGATGCCAGGTACACCGCCGCCTGCCCGGCCGAGTTGCCGCCGCCCACCAGCATCGCGTGCTCGTCCTTGCAGAGCTTGGCCTCGACCGGCGATGCCCAGTAGTAGACGCCGCGGCCTTCATACTTGTCGAGCGATTCGATTTCGGCGCGCCGATACTGCGCGCCACTGGCAATCACCACCGTGCGCGTGGGAATCTTGCGACCGTCCACCAGTTCGAGCTGGATCGGGCTTTCTCCGCAATGCAAAGCCTTGGCTTCAAGCGGAATCGCCAGGTGCGCACCAAACTTGAGAGCCTGCACGAAAGCGCGGCCGGCCAGCGCCTGCCCCGAGATGCCGGTCGGAAACCCCAGGTAGTTCTCGATTCGCGCGCTGGCACCGGCCTGGCCGCCCGGCGACCGGCAATCGAGCACAGCCACCGATAACCCCTCGGATGCCGCATAGACGGCGGTGGCCAGCCCGGCCGGTCCCGCGCCAACCACGACGACGTCATACACATGTCCGGGATCGAACTCGGGCACCAGCCCCAGGCAACTCGCGAGCTGACCTTCATCCGGTGCGCGCAGCACGCTGCCGTCCGGACAGATCACCATCGGAAAATCGCTTTGCGGCGCCTTGCTGATTTCGAGCAGGCACGTTGAATCCTTGTCGGCCTCGACATCGATCACCTTGTGCGGATAACCGTTGCGCCGCAGGAATGCCTGTAGCGCCAGCAGCAACGGCTCGGTGCCCTTGCCGACCAGCACCGGCCCGCCACCGCGCTCGATCAGGCCCACGCGGCGCAGGATCAACGCGCGCATGATGCGTTCGCCCAGGTCCGCCTCGGCTACCAGCAGCGCGCGCAGGCGATCGGGCGGTATGACCAGCGCGGTCACGTCTTCCAGCGCCACCGCATCCACCAGCGCCGGCTTGCCGGTCAGTTGGCCGACCTCGGCCAGGAACTGTCCCGGTCCTTCCTCGGTAATTGGAGTGGTGTGGCCAAAGCCGTCACGCTGGTCGATCCGAACCCGGCCCGAAAGGATCACGAACATGCCGCGCCCGGCATCGCCAATCTGGAACAGCAGTTCGCCAGCCTGCCAGGCCTGCTTTTGGCCGAAGCGGCGGATGCGGTCGACTTCCGCATGCGTGAGCGTGGGAAACATCTGATGACGACGCGTCTCGAGCATTGAATATGGCGCATCGAGGCCAGCCACCGGCTCCTGCATGGCCTGTGAATCCTCATTGTCAGGATTGGCGTCGATCTCCGACGTCGCCTGCGTCATCTCCATGCTTTCCTCCCGCTGTTGTGAAGCTACCCGGCGCTGCCGGCACGTCATGCATCGATCGGGACTGCTTTGCTGGGCTTGATAGTAGCGCTGCCGGTGCGGAATCGCACCTGAAGTTTTTCATGTGCGCGACCACTGTCGCAATGTCTGCAAATGTTCTTGCACCACGACCAAGCGCACCGTCTTTGCACCCATGAGAAAACCGACTCAGATCAAGTGATTTAAATCATGGTGAGAATATTAAGCGCTGGCTACACTGTGCTGCGCGCGTTCAGGACGCGCAGTCCGTCATGGACCCACAAGGCCCCTGGCGGCATATCAGACAGCCCCCAGCAAGGAGACTAGATGTACCGCGATCGCATTCGCCTGGCCGCCCTCCAGGACAAGATCATGTCGGCCGATGAAGCCGCAACGCTGATCCAGGACGGCATGACCGTTGGCATGAGCGGATTCACGCGCGCCGGAGATTGCAAGGCCGTGCCCATTGCACTGGCGCGCCGCGCGGGCACCGATCCGCTCCAGATCACGCTGATCACGGGCGCCTCGCTGGGCAACGATACCGACAAGATCCTGGCCGAAAGCAATGTGCTGGCACGCCGCCTGCCATTCCAGTCCGATGCCACGCTTCGCCGCAAGATCAACAACGGCGAGGTGATGTTCATCGATCAGCATCTTGGTGAAACGGTCGAGCAACTACGCAGCGGCCAGCTTGCACCGGTCGACATTGCGGTCATCGAGGCTGCCGCCATTACCGAGACCGGCGGCATCGTGCCCACTACGTCGGTCGGCAACTCTGCCAGCTTCGCGATGATGGCAAAGAAGGTGATCGTCGAACTGAACCTGAACATGCCGGCTGGCCTGGAAGGCCTGCATGACATTGCATTCCCGGTGCAACGCCCGTATCGGCAGCCGATTCCGCTGATCGCCGTGGAACAACGCATCGGCCTGCCGTATATTCCCGTGGATCCGTCGCGCATCGCGGCCATCGTGATCACCGAACGCGATGACAGCCCGTCGAATGCGCTGCCGCCCGATGCGGAAACGCGCCAGATTGCCGGCCATCTGAATGCCTTGCTCGAACGCGAGGTGCGCGCGGGCCGCTTGTCGCCGTCGCTGCAACCATTGCAGGCCGGCATCGGCACCATCGCCAATGCCGTGCTGCATGGGCTGGCCGATTCGCCGTTCCACGACCTGACGATGTATTCCGAAGTGCTCCAGGACAGCACCATCGCACTGATCGACGCCGGCAAGCTGCGCTTTGCATCGGCATCGTCGATGACACTGTCGGCGCCTGTATATCGCCGTGTGCTCGACGATATCGAGCGATACAAGCACAAGCTGATCCTGCGCCCGCAGGAGATCAGCAACCATCCCGAAGTACTGCGCCGCCTGGGCCTGATCACCATCAACACCGCGCTCGAATGCGACATCTACGGTAACGTGAACTCCACGCATGTGGGTGGCACGCACATGATGAACGGCATCGGCGGCTCGGGCGACTTCGCGCGCAACGCGTTCCTGTCTGTGTTCGTGACCAAGTCGGTGGCCAAGGATGGCAAGATCTCCAGCATCGTGCCAATGGTGTCCCACGTCGACAATAGCGAGCATGACGTGGATATTCTGGTCACCGAGCATGGGCTGGCCGACCTGCGCGGTCTGGCACCGCGCGAGCGCGCGCTGCAGGTGATCAACAATTGCGCCGATCCGGCCTATCGCGATGGGCTGCGCGATTACTTCCGCCGCGCGTGCCTGCGGGGTGGCCAAACGCCCCACCTGCTCGAAGAAGCGTTCGCATGGCATGTGAACTACCGCGATCACGGCACCATGCTGGCCCCGACGCCGGCAAACGAACCTCTGGCTGCCTGATCCTCGCGCCCGGGCACACGCTCGACCACGCGCCTGATCCAACCCGCGGCACGCGCTGCGGGTTACTCCTGCTTCTCTCCATCCGTCCCCAGGTACCCGCGGCGTAACCAAATGTATCTCATTGTAAGGAGTTGTACTTTTTAATACGAATCATTATCATTCGTCTTTTCGTTTCGATACACGCGCCTGTCGCCCCTCAATGCGTCTGACATCCATCGCCGTCGTGGCCGGCACACTGCTCTCGACCATTCCGTCCGTCCGCGCCCAGGCAACCGCCTCGGGCGAACCCTTGCCGATCGTGGTCGTCACCGGAACCCGTTCGGAGAAGACCCTGGACGAAACGCCGATCCGCACCGAGGTGGTCGACCGGCAGGAAATCGAGCGCACGCATGCGCGCACGCTCAAGGATGCGCTGGAGAATGTGCCCGGCCTGCAATTGCGCGAGATCCACGGCAAGTCCGGGTACGAAGTCACGCTGCAGGGCATGACCAGCGACCAGGTGCTGATCCTGATCGACGGGCTGCCGATCACCGCCAGCACGGGGTCCACGGTCGACGTGTCGCAGTATTTGCTGACCGAGGTCGACCACGTCGAAGTGGTCAAGGGAGCCAGTTCCGCGCAGTACGGCAGTTCGGCAATGGGCGGCGTCATCAACGTGATCACACGCCCGATTTCCAGGGGATTTTCCGCTGCCGCCACGGCCGATGCGGGCAGCTATGGCGCACAGAATGCCGACGGCTCGCCGGGTGCCCTGCACGGCAACATCAGGCTTGAAGGCGGCACGGAGCAGTTTCGCGCCCGCATCAGCGCCGATGGACTCGACAACAAGGGGTTCGCTGTCGATCCGGACGGCTGGACGCGCCGCGGCGACAAGATCCGGCGCGAGCAGTACGCAGGCCGACTCGAGTGGCTTCCCAGCAAGGCCGGAAACTTCTGGTTTGACGCAAGCGCCTACCGCGAGACCGACGAACAGCGCTACCAGTACTACGCGCCGCCGAGCTACGTGCCCCAGCGCAAGACCGAGGACATCGACCGCAACCGCTACACCTATGGTGGCCAGTGGCGTTTCGACAATGGCGTGCGCGCGCGCCTTGCCGGGGTGCACGAAACCTACGACAGCACCTCGCGCGAATACTCGAACGGCTTCCAGACTTCGACACGCAACTCGGCGCAGCAGACCGACCACGTATCAACGCAGTTCGACCTGCCGGCGTGGTACCGCCAGCTATGGCAATTCGGCGGGGACTTCCATCGCGAAACACTCAAACAGAACGTCAACGGCACGTCGGAACTGACTGGCACCGGCAGCGCCGAGCGCCATGCCGGCGAGCTTTACCTGCAAAACGACATCCTGTTCAACGACACCTGGGAAATGATTGTCGGCCTGCGCGGCCAGCACGATTCCGACTTCGGCAGCCACTTCGCGCCAAAGGTGGGCGTACGCGCCAACCTGCTTTCGAACGACACGTGGAAAGGCGTGCTGCGCGCCAACTACGGCCAGGGCTACCGCGTGCCGAACCTCAAGGAACGGCATTACCTGTTCGACCACAGTTCGCTTGGCTACATCGTGCTGGGCAACCCGAACCTCAAGCCCGAGTCGTCGAACAGCTTCCAGCTGGGCGGGCAACTGAGCTGGCGCGACCGCGTGACGCTCGACGCCAACCTGTTCTACAACCGCGTCACGGACCTGATCCAGACCGACATGACCAATTTCACGATGGTCAACGGCATTGCGGTCTACACGTATCGCAACGTGGCGCGTGCCCGCACGCAAGGCGCGGAGACCTCGCTGCGCTGGCGCGCAACCAGTCAGTTGAACCTGTCGGCCGCCTACACGTACACGGCGACCGAGGACCTCAATACCGGCGCGGAACTGACCCGCCGTCCGCGCCATATGGGCCGTGTCGGCGCCGACGTGCGCGTGCTGCCGTCCACCGAATTGTCGGCACGCGCGCGCTTCCAGAGCAGCGAGCTGACCGACTCCGCCACAGGGGCCCGCTCACCAGGCTGGGGCACGCTCGACCTCGTGCTGAACCAGAAGATCGGCCGCAACGTGACGGCGTTCGCCGGCGTGAACAACCTGTTCAACCGTCAGCGCGATTTTGCAGATGCCAGTGACTTCGGGCCCGTGGCGGGGCGCTTTATCTACCTGGGCGCACGCTTCAACGTCGACGTCGTCCGCTAATCAGAAACCAGAAACTACGGGGAAAAGCCACACCATGAACGATAGTCTCGAATCCCGACGCGCCCTGCCGCGTCCTTTCACGCTTCCTTTCATGCGCCCGCTCGGCGCTGCCGCGCTGGCGCTGGCCCTGGCCGCATGCGGCGGCGGTGGCGACGACAACAGCACGACTACCACCGGCAGCTCTGGCGGCGGCACCACCACCCCACCCGCTTCGACATCCGCATTCACGCAATCGGCCGAATGGACCTTCACGTTGCCCGCCAACGGTACTTCGATCTGCTATGACTTCAACAGCAAGGCCGTAGTGGCTGGCTGTACCGGCACCAACTGGGACCTGAAGGTCAAGAGCACCGGTATGAGTGCCACGCTCTGGACCAATAGCGGCACCAGCGGCACCGGCAATGGCGGCGCCTTCGGTACGCCGTTCGACCACACCTGGACCGCGCTGTCGGCATGGAAGAATGCGACGATCGACCCCGTCAACGGCACGCTGCCTGCCACGGTGTTCCTGAAGGATTCGGCCAGCGGCGTGTTCTCGGGCACCAACGATATTGCTTCCGCCGCATTCGAGTATGGCGTGACCGGCGCGACGACCGACCATCTGCTCTACCCGACTTATCGCACGTTCCTGATCACCACGAACAGCGCCCTTGTCGACAATGTTGGCACCGCGCTGGCGCCGGTGTTTGCCCTGCAGATCACCGGTTACTACGGTGGTGCCGGTGGTACCACATCGGGTTATCCATCGTTCCGCTGGGTCGATCGCAGCGCGCCGGGCACCATCCTGTCCGACAGCGTCAATGCATCGGGTACTGACTGGGTCTACTACGACCTCGTTGCCAAGGCCGTGAGCACGTCCACGGGCACCTGGCACATCGCCTTCAACCGCTACAACATCAAGCTCAATGGCGGCGAATCGGGCAGCGGCACCGTGGCAGGTTTCCTGGCCAAGACGCCGACCGGCTTCTACGACGCCACCACGGGCAAGCCGGTTGCGTCGAAGTTCACCGACGCAAGCAACCTGACCGCGTTGGCAGCGGACCTGACGGCATCGGACCTTGCGGTACCAGCCACGGTCAGCGCATGGAAGAAGGACACCACGGCCTCGACACTGAGCCCGGCCTACACGGGTACCTATCCGAACCCGATGAACTTCGGCTGGTACACGTACTTCCCGACCGCCGCCGCAGCCGCCGCCAACGGCTTGCCCTCGGTGGCCCACCTGATCAGCGCCAATCCCGACGCAGGCGGCCTGATCCGAGGCGGTGAAGGCACCACGTACGCACGCTTCCACCTGACGAAGATCGTCTACGCCAACCCGAATGACAACGCCAGCGCCCAGACCTGGACGATCAACTTCGACGTCCAGCCCTGACCTGCCCTGACAAATTATTGAAGAGATGGAAATGGAACAGCAACGCATCGACACCCTGCGCCAGCGCCACCAGGCGCTTATCGAAGAACACCCGAAGCTGCGCATCCGCGACCGCGCGCAGCGGCTGGGCGTGAGCGAGGCAGAGCTGGTGGCAGCCGGTTGCGGTGTCACCGCGCGCCAGCTGGGGGGTACCGCGCAGGCGCTGTTCCGTGACCTGGGCACGCTCGGGCCGGTAATGGCACTCTCGCGCAACGACAACGCGGTTCACGAACGGCACGGTCAATACCAGGGCATCGAAGCGAATGGCCCGGTTGGTATCGTGCTGGGACCCGACATCGACCTGCGCATGTTCTTCGGCGCATGGAAGCATTTCTACGCCGTGACCGAGAACGGCCGTGACAGCCTGCAGTTCTTCGACAAGGCTGGCGAGGCTGTGCACAAGGTCTACCGCACCGAGCAGGCCGATGCCGCTGCCTGGCAGGCCTATCTGGACCGGCATGCCGTGCCCGATATCGCCCCCGTGGCAATTGAACGCTTCACGGCGGTGGAGGAAGCGGACCACCCCGCCGACGGCGACGCATTGCGCACGCACTGGCGCAACCTCAAGGACACGCACGACTTCTTTGCGATGCTGCGCCAGTTCAAGGTATCGCGGCTGGGTGCGCTGCGTACCGCCGGCACGGACCTCGCTCAACAGGTGGACAACGGCGCCGTGGAGACCGTATTGCAGCATGCGGCGGATACGGGGTTGTCGATCATGTGCTTCGTCGCCAATCGCGGCATCGTGCAGATCCACACGGGCCCGGTGAAGAAGCTGTTGCGCACCGGTCCATGGTTCAACGTGCTCGACGAAACCTTCAACCTGCACCTGAATACCGAAGCCGTGGCATCGAGCTGGGTGGTCAACAAGCCAACCGTGGACGGCTGGGTCACATCACTGGAACTGTACCGCGCCGATGGCGAGTTGATCGTCCAGTTCTTCGGTGAACGCAAGCCGGGCAAGCCGGAACTGGCGACGTGGCGCGCGCTGCTGCAGTCGCTGTGCCCCGTCGCGCTGGCCGCATGACCAGGAGTTCCGCGATGAAACTGCTTCGCCATGCGTTGCTACCCCTGCTTTGCGCCGCGGGTATCGGCGGCGCCCACGCTGCGCCGGCCCGCGTGGTCGGGCTGGGCGGCGGCGTGACCGAGATCGTGTATGCGCTCGATGCCGGCAGGATGCTGGTGGGCGCCGACATATCGAGCATCTTTCCGCCAGCCGCGCTGAAGCTGCCCAAAGTGGGCTACTACCGTACGTTCTCGGTGGAAGGCGTAGCAAGCCTGAAGCCGGACGTGGTGCTGGCGTCGGACCAGAGCGGTCCGCCGCCAGCGCTGGAGCAGGTGCGCAAGCTCGGTAGCAAGGTGGTGATACTGCCGTCCGAGCCTACCCTGCAGGCACTCGACCAGCGCATTATCGGCGTGGCCACCGCACTGGACATACCCGCCAAGGGCCAGGCACTCGTGGACAAGCTGCACGCCGAGCTCCGTGACATCAAACCCGCGACCGAACCGGTGCGGGTCTTGATGGTAAGCAGCCACACGGGCAAGATGCAGGCCGTGGGCGAGGACACCGCGGGCGATGCCATGCTGAAGCTGGCGGGCGCGACCAATGTGCTGGCTGGACAGAAGGGATTCAAGCCATTCTCGGCGGAAGCCGCTGCGGCGCTGCGCCCGGACGTCATCGTCACGACAACGATGTCGGTCAATGCCAGCGGCAATGTCGAGGCATTCCTGGCCCAGCCGGGGCTCAACGCCACGCCTGCGGCGCGCGCCCGGCGCATCGTCGTAATGGACGACCTGCTGCTGCTCGGCTTCGGTCCGCGCCTGCCCGAGGCCCTGCGGCTGCTCCAGGACGGTTTGGCTCCGCGCAAGTCGGCCGCGCGATGATACGCACCCAACGGCTCGGCGTACTTGCGGCACTGTGCGGCATGCTGGTGTTCACGGCGCTATGGGCCGCCGCCAGCGGCGCGCTATCGATTCCACACAGCAAGTTGCTGCCGTTGCTTTGGTCATCCCCGGTGGAAGGCGACGATGTGATGTGGCGCAACGTGCTGATCGAAGTACGGCTGCCACGCATTGTGCTTGCCATCACCGCAGGCGCGGCACTGGCGCTGTCCGGCGCGGTCATGCAGGCGCTCTTCCGCAACCCGTTGGCGGAACCGGGGCTGATCGGCATCTCGCTCGGCGGCGCGGCAGGTGCCGTGGCTGCGATCGTGCTGGGTGCCGAGGGGCTTGCGCAGATCGCCCCGGCGGCGTTCGGCGGCAGCCTTGCTGCCACGGCACTTGCCTATCGGCTCGGCTCGCGCCGCTCCGGCGTGGCCAATCTCTTGCTGGCCGGCATCGCCATCAACGCCATCTGCGCCGCCATCGTCGGCTTCTTTACCTACCAGGCGAGCGATGTCCAGTTGCGCAACCTGACGTTCTGGAACATGGGTAGCCTGGCTGGCGCCACATGGTCCATGCTCGCATGGCTGGTACCGCTGGTCGCGGTGCTGTGCGCACTGCTGCTGCGCGACTGGCGCGCAATGAATGCGCTGCTGCTCGGCGAACGGGAAGCGCATCACCTTGGCTTCGACCTCAAGCGGCTGCGCCGGCGCCTGATCGTGCTGACCGCATTGCTGGTCGGACCGGTGGTGGCCGTCACCGGCACCATCTCGTTCGTGGGGCTGGTGGTGCCTCACCTGATTCGCATGCCGTTCGGTGCCGATCATCGCTGGCTGTTGCCCAATACACTGGCCGGCGGCGCCATTGCCCTGACGCTCGGTGACTGGCTTGCACGCACGGTGGTGATCCCGGCGGAATTGCCGATCGGCATTGTCACGAGCCTGGTGGGCGGCCCGTTCCTGCTCTGGATGCTGACCAGGAAAGGAGCCTGAAATGTTGGTCGCACACAATCTGCGCTGCAGTCGGGGCCGCCGCCAGGTGCTGTCGGGCATCGACCTGGCTCTGCATCCGGGCGAGGTGCTCGGCGTGCTTGGCGCCAATGGCGCGGGCAAGAGCACGCTGCTCGGCACGCTGGCTGGCGAACTCGCCAGCGACGGTTCCGATATCACCCTGGATGGCCGCCCGCTATGCGACTGGAGCGTGCGTGACCTAGCGCGCCGACGGACCGTACTGCCGCAATCGCCAAGCCTTGGCTTCGACCTGGGCGTGACGGAAGTCGTGGCAATGGGCGGCTATCCGTTTCCCGAGCTCGACGCCGGCGCGCTCGACACACTGATCGGACGGGCCCTGGAACTGGCCGATGCCACGCATCTGGCCATGCGCGATTACCAGAGCCTGTCCGGCGGAGAGCAGCAACGCGTGCAGTTTGCCCGCACACTGGTACAGGCGCTGGCCTGCCGCCAGCCAGACGAGTATCGGGCATTGTTGCTCGATGAACCGATCTCGAGCCTCGATCCCCGCCATCAGGTCATGCTGCTCTCGGCAGCGCGCACGCTGAGCCGCGCCGAGAACCTTGCCGTGCTGGTCGTGCTGCACGACGTCAACCTTGCAGCACGTTGGTGCGACAGATTGCTGCTGCTATCCGACGGCCGATCCCGCGCGCTTGGCACGCCCGGCAATGTGCTCACCGAAGCCCACCTTGCCGCCACCTATGGCATGGCGGCCACAGTGCTCGACTCGCCGGTCCACCATGGCACGCCATTAGTGATTTTTGGCTGATCAGGCACAGAGTCAAGGACGGTCAAGTCCCCATTGCCTTGCCCGCGGAGCCAAGCGGATCGTACCGGGGATCGGGCCGCAACTGGCGCAACTGGTAGGGTGATGCCGTCCAACCCGGCGGCACCCCCTTTTGGCCGGCGCGGAAGTGGCTTATCCTCTGTCGCACAACCTACACATTGACTCGGACGGGTGCGGATGCCCGTGACCACAACCATGGAAAAGACTGCATTCGTATTCGCCGGCGGCGGCAGTTTGGGCGCCATCGAGGTCGGCATGCTCAGGGAGCTTGTGCGTTGGGGCGTGGCGCCGGACACGGTGATTGGCGCTTCCGCCGGTGCCATCAATGCCGCCTACTTTGCATGCAATCCGCATGCGGATGGCATGGCGAAGCTGGAATCGCTGTGGCGCAGCATTACACGCGCCGAAGTCCTGCCCTGGTCCTGGCGCAGCATGCTCGGCATGGTTATGGGCAACCGCGGGCATCTGGTGGAGTCGCGCGGCCTCAAGCAGTTGCTGAGCCGTCATTTCGGCGAAGCACGCGTCGAAGATGCCACGTTGCCGCTGCATGTGGTGGCCACCGACATGCACACTGGCGCCGAGGTCGTACTATCCTCGGGCAATCTGGTCAGCGCCGTGCTGGCCAGCGCGGCAATTCCGGGCGTCTTTCCACCGGTGGAAATGGACGGCCGCAAGCTCATCGATGGCGGCGTGGCCAACAACACGCCCGTCTCCACCGCGATAAGGCTTGGCGCCACGCGCATTATCGTGCTGCCCGCCGGCTTTGCCTGCGCCGAACGGCGGCCACCGCGCGGGGCGATGGAACACGCGTTCAATGCGTTGTCGCTGCTGGTGGCGCGGCAACTGGTGCATGATCTCGAGCGCTGGGGAGACCGCGCCCATATCGCGGTAGTGCCGCCGCTGTGTCCACTCGACATCTCTCCGTACGACTACAGCCAGTGTGGCGTACTGATCGATCGTGCGGCAGCGGCCACGCTTGCGTGGCTGCGTGCCGACGGGCTGTCCAGCCGACGCGTGCCCGGCGCGCTGACACCGCACGAGCATGATGCCGAGAATCCAAGTTGTAGCGCCGACATCGGACTACCACCGGGGGGCGCCTCGCACGCCCATCACGGACACGACCATTCCTCGCATGGCGGCGTCCACTGATACCGGCATCACGTTGCCGGGCAAACGTGACTGGGTCCGGCGCGACGCGTCCGCGCGCCGCATGGAGCGTATCGAGGCTTACTTCGGTGGTCATGGCTACGACATGCACCGGCATGACACCTATGCGATCGGCCGGACGCTGTCCGGGGT
>VFQP010005017.1_pt1 | contig 11836 bp, 9 predicted proteins | sample 3512351 | NCBI WGS metagenome assembly VFQP01 (sample SAMN10412372, study PRJNA504923) | tailings metagenome | isolation source: Relicate 1 Philex TSF1 revegetated site | place: Philippines: Tuba, Benguet | collected 2017-08-29
CCAGCCAAAGGGCTGCGGGCACAAACGCGCGTGCACCCAAGCACATACCGGTGAGAGGCTCAGCGAATGGTTCCAAGTCACGCGCGCAACCGGGCACTGCTCCCGCTGCCGCCTCACGGTAGGACAAGGGGAAAGGAAGGCGCTCTCCCCCGCACCAGTTTCTCGTCGAAAAAGGAGACGGGCGTGTCGGCGCCGTAGAGGGGCGGGTTGAGCGTGATGGACGCCCAGAAGGCGCGCTCGCTGATCTCGTTCTGGTCACTGGCCAGCGCCTCGGCGGCGGCGGCGGCGGCGGCGGCCGCCGCCTCCTCGTCGCGTGCGGCGGCGGCGGCGGGCTGCGCAGCGCCGGGCGCCTGCTCGGGCGGCACGCCCACCACGCGCTGGCTGCCGGCCTGCCCCTTGCGGCCAGAGATGCGCGCCGTCTCCTCCTCCGTCAGCTTCTGGTAGGCCGCCACGCTGATGCGCTTGTCCTCCACCAGCATGCACCTGCGCCACCAGGAGGGCCACAGAGTTCAGGAGGGCGCGGTGAGGCCGTGCGTGATCTGGGCAGGCCAGTCAGGGCTGCGGGCAGGCGGCGCCTTGAGAGCGCTGGTTGAGGGTGCGCACCTGTAGGCTCCCGCCTTGCCAAACGCGTGCTGGCGGATGGGCGTGTGGATCGTGACGGAGGAGAGGTCGGGGTAGGGCGTGGAGCGGGCGTGCCATCCGGCCGGCGGCACCACCTGTAGCGCATCGAGCAATGGCCAGCACCAGAATGGACGGCTGCATCAGTGGTGCTGTCGGGGACGGCGGCGCGCCGAGCAGGCCCCGTTTGCCCGCCCGATCACGCCGCGCCGTCCGCGCACCGCCCAGCCCGCACCTTGAAGCACGGGAGGTCCGGGTTCTCACGAAACACGCTGCTGACATAGTCCACGAAGGGCTGCTCGAACTCCTCGCGCGTGGGCCTGAACACTGGGCACCACAGCGCCTCGTTGCCGGCCATCGCGCTGTGCGCGCTTCAGCCGCGCGCCCGCCTGTCACTGCTGGTGGTGCGCCCCCGGCTGCTGGCGGCTGCAGGTCGCCATGTTGTCACTGCTGGCGCCGCGCCTCGCCACGTCCTGCCACTGCTGATGCCGCTGCAGCCCCAGCTTGCGATGCACGCGCCGAGCCTGCGCAAACGCCCGCGAGGGCGAGCCAGCAGCGCTGCCGTGAGCACGCGATGCATTCCGGAGACCGAGAAAGCGAGCGTGCGTGCTCGACGGCGCGCCCGGCCCCCTCCTCGGTTCACGCCGGGACACATTGCTCCCCGAGGCAGGGCCAGGCCCCCGCCCCCTCCGGCATCCCCGCACGCGGACCAGCGCATGAACGAGGGACTGGTGAGCGAATGAGGCCACCAGACGGCTGCGGGCGCCCCCGCTGGCTGCGGCTGTGCGCCCACGGGCCCATGCCTCCCATCCGCCATCCCCCTCCGAGCACAAGCCGCACGGCCCCTGCGCTCCACACCCACGACGCACCTGTGCAGGCTGCTCGATGCCGGCGCTGCTCCCGCCTCCCGCGCCTTTGAGGGCCGTTCCAGGAAGGCCGCCAACGCCGACGGCGCGAGGGATGCCAGACTCAGGGGGAGGCGGCGTGGCAATCTCGGCGGCGAATGGCAGGTTGCTCAAGGTGTTTTGGCGGGGCGCATGGGCGCTAGGGCTTACGCGCGGAAAAAGTGACGCAGGAACCCCTGTATGACGCTGCTCGAGTGCACACCTCGAGCACCGGGTGCCACTGCTGGTGCTGCTGGCCGCGCCTCGCCCAGCACTCGTGACCGGTCCGGCTGGGCCAGCGCGGCGGACGGGCTCAGTGCTGACCGAGAGCAGCCGGCGCATCACGGCCCGTGCGCTGCAGGTAAGAGCTACCTGGCATCGCCTGGCACGCATCTCCTGGCAGCGTGTGTGGCGCGTTCTGGACTCGCGCCTTGGCGGGCCGGCCAAGGTTCGCTCTGCGCTGCTTGGCAGGGAACAGCCCCACATCCCACGATGGCGAGCGCGCTGCTGGCCATCATGATGTGCGCCTCCGTGGTGGCAGCAGCGCCCGCGCGAGCTCACCAGCTGCGCCGGAGCAACAGCCTCTTCACCACAACCGACGCGAAGGGCGACCCGGTGCTCGTGGCAGTCAAGGTGCGCGTGTCAGGCGCTCGCGGCGCTCACGCGGGGCTCCTTCCGGCTTCACCTGGAGGCCAGAAAAGCACCGACGCCCACCTCCTGCGCCTGGACGCAGGCCACCTGGGAGGAAGCCGCCTCCCAGTGCGCCCAGCGCGGGCTGCAGCTGCCAGATGAGGCCTTCTGGGCGCAGCCTGCAGAGGTGGCCCTGGTCTGGTGAGTTGTCGGCCGGCCCGCCGTCCAAGTTGTGCACGGGCCACGCGCGAGTGATGATGACGCGCTGCTGCTCGCACCCCGCGCGCCGCGCAGCCAGCTGGTGGCGGGCACCACTGGCAGCAACCCTGCACCGCCCAGCGGCTGCTGGCTCTTGAGCGGCAGCGCCCAGCAGTGCGCCTACATGACCTCGGTGCGTCGCCGGAGCTCGGCGCTCCTCGCTGGCGTGGTCCTCGCACCTGTATGCTGCGTGCTGTGCTCCACCGCGCGCCACCGTGCTGACACGCTCCATCCACCCGCAGAGCACCACGCCACCGCAGCCGAGCCCCTGCGACGCTTTACGCATGGTGCTGTGCGTGCCTCTGCGCTCGGCGCCGGCCTCGTCCGCTTCCACAGCAGCCTCCAACGACAGCGCACAGCACGGCGCCCCAGAGCAGCAGCAGGTGGACGCCGCTGAGGCCGAGGCCCGCGTGTTCTGGGAGAAGGCGCGCGTGCACGACCTGCACTACGAGGTACGATCGCTCCCAGGCTCGTGTCGCGCCAGCGCGTGCTGGCATTGCTGCACACCACTCTGCCTAATCTTCCTCCCTGCTGATCCTTCCTGCCTGACGCGGGCGGTGGCCCGTTCCGTTGATGCAAGCCGCACACACACACTCTGCTGCTCAACGCTGGCATGCAGGCGCTGTACCTGGACACCACCGACGCGTATGACGGCCCAGAGGAGCCCGGTGACGTGGCACCCGCCACCCTCTCGGCTGGCGGCGGCGCAGATGCGCAGCGGCGCCCAGAGCAGGAGGACGCGGTGGCTGCCGGCATCGGCAGCGCCGCCGGCAACGCGCTGATCCACCACCTGCTGCACGCCCCCAGCCAGCAGGGCGGCGGCGCCCCCTTGACGTCCTCGTCCACGCCCTCTTCCACCCCCACGACCACGACCTTGCGCGACGTCATCACGGGCAGGCTGGGCACCGAGGTGGACGAGCAGGATTTGGAGGACTACATGCACGTGGCGGCGCTGTGGGACAACCTGCCCGCCTCGCAGCTGGCCGCCGCCTCGGGCCTGCTGCGCCAGCTGCTGCGCTCGCTGGGCGTGCCCGCCGCCGACGGGCAGCCCGTCCCGCGCCTGCACCGGCAGCGCCTGGCGGCGGCGCTGGCGGCGCAGCTCGGCGCGCGGCGCCTGGTGGGCCCCAGGGGGGACGGCGGCGGGCAGGCGGCGGCGCACGCGCTGCGGAGCGCGGCCGCAGCGCAGCGGCCGGCGCTGCGCGCCGCCTCGGCGGCGGCCGCCGCCCGTCAGGGGACGGCGGCTTCGCGCCGCCTAGCCCTGGACGTGACGGCGCTGGAGCCCAAGGCGGGTAAAGGGCACGGCGGCCAGGCCGCGCTGCTGCTGGCTGCAGCCAAGGGTGCGGCCGTTGCTGGCCAGGCAGGCAGGGAGCGGGAGGGGCGCGAGCTGCAGGAGGAGAGCAGCGAGGACAGCGCCGGCCCGCAGCCGGACGCCGGGCCCGACGTGGGGCCCGACCCCGCGCCTGGGCCGGCAGAGTCGTCGCCGGCGCCTCCCTCGTCGCCTGGAGACGTGGTCATCGGCGCCGCGCCACCCTCGCCAGGTGCGCCTTTTTGCTGTGCTCGCCTCGTGGGTGCAGTCGGCGCACCGCCACGATGCCATCACTGCCGCCCTGCGTCATGACGGTCGGCGCCCTGCAGGGTCAGGCGGGGGCGGCAGCTCCTCGGGCACCAGCACGCCGTCCTGGGTGGCGCCGGTGACGGTGATCGCCGGCCTCGCGCTGGTGGGGACGCTGGCGCTGGCCGCCAGCATGGCCATCCGCAACCGGCGGCGGGCGGCGGGCTACGCCTACCAGCCGGCCGGCCTGCAGATGCAGCCGTTTGGCGGCGGGCAGGGCGGCCCGTCCGACTCTGCCGTGCACCTGGCGGGCCCTCCCGCCGGCGGGTACAGCGACGCGCCGGGGCACTCGCGCGCCGCGTTCAACGTGGCCAGCGCGCCGCCAGGCGCGCCGCAGCCGCCCGCCGCCACGGAGGGCGCCCGGCCGAGCCGCCTGCAGTTTTGAGGCTTTTGGCAGGCGGTAGAGAGGAGGAGGAGGTGTGGCTTGCTGCAACCTTGTGCAGGATCGCCCAGCCCATAGGATGCTGCGCCGCTGCAGGCAGCGGTCGCAGGGGAGGACTGTGGGTGGCGCCGAGCAGCAGGGCAGGAGGTGGGGAGAGGAGGCGTGCGTGGAGGGGGCGAAGGCGTGTGCGGTGGGGTGCCCCCAGGGGCCAGGAGGGTGTGAGACGCGGCGGCTGAAGCACGCTACGTATGCTGTGGCCGTGCGTGCGCGAGAGAGCGTGGGTGGCGCGGCCAGGGAGGCACAGCGGGCACGGGTGGTTAGGTGGAACGGCTGGTGGCTGGAAGGAGCGACGGAGTCTCGCGCAGTGCAGGCGCGGCAGGCGAAGGTGTAATCTGCATCCATATCGGTTCAGCCGCCGCGCGTCAGCGTTCCCCGTGGGCCGCAGCGATGCTGGGGCCGTGTCGTACTGGGATGCAGGGCCGTGCGCCCGGCCAGGGCGCGCCCGCAGGCCAGGGAGGGAGCGACAGAGCATGTGAGTAGGCCCTGCGGCCGTGTGTGTGCGTGGAGACGTGCGTGGAGGCGATGGGGTGCCACGCCAGCGACACAGGAAAACGTGGTATCCTGCCTGCGTGGAATGAGCTGCACGCATGAGCGCAGAGGGCATGGCGTGTGTGAAGGCAGAGGGGGCCCCTAAACAGCGACAGCGCCGGGTTGTGGCACCATCGTGGTGGACGTGGCGCGCGGGGGGCGAGCGGGGGGCCGTGCGACGTGGCGTTTGCAAGGCAGGGGCAGGCAGGGGCATAAGGAGAAGCGGCAGCACAGGAGCAGCAGAGCAAGGAGCAAACGATGTCAGGCGCGCAAAGGTGGAGAAGAGGCTAGAGCTCCGCCCGGCAGGATACGGCAAGAACAAGAGGAAGAGCAGGATCGCGAGAAACAGGGAGCGCGCGATTAGGAGCGGTGCAGACGGGGGAAGCCGAGCAGCAGAATGAGCCCGGAGAAGGGCGAGGCAAAACGAACAAGGCACAAGCCACGCACAGCTCTGCACGGCCCCTCCCGAGGGAGCGGTCCAAGAGGGCTTATGCGGGCCAGACTCTGCCTGGAAGATGGCTCAGTGCCAGTGGGCCAGGCGGAGTAGAGTACGCCGGCCATCACGGGGCAAGTCACTCAGTCCACGCGTTCTGGGGTCGTTGTGATCACGAAAGCACACCTTGGCCGTGACGTGCCAGGCAGGAGCAGCGGCGCGGCGGATGAGGAAGGGGGGCCGCACCGCGGGCCTCGCAAAGAGGCAGCGCCCGCGCGGTCCGCCGCGGAAACGTAAGGCAAAGCACACACGACCCCAGGGCGACAGACGGCGACAGTGCCTGTGGTTGTAGGACCAGTCAAGAAAAGCACAGGGCTCTCCTTGCAGGGGTCGGGCCGGTGCCTCCTCTTGCGAGGGGCGGGGCCCGAGGTCCACAACGCCCACAAAGCACCGCAGCGCCAGCCTCCCCAAAGAGCGCGCACTCGCCCACGCCCGGCGTCACGCGCAGGAAGCCGCGCCTCTGCAGCGACACGCAACGCGTCCCTCCTCCCTTTCCGCCCCGCCGCTGCCAGCCGACCCGGCCCGCGCACCGGCCCACGCACACGACACGCCGTCCCCAGTCCGAACCCCCCGAGTCAAGGTTCCCTCACACGCCACAGACCGCGCCAACTCGCTCGCACCACGCCGCAGTGAAAGGTCTGCCTGCTACCAGATAGCCCGCACGCATTCTACTCTACTCTACTCAACGCAACCTCCTCTCCTTCTTCTTCTTCTTGGGGTAGAACGCCAACGGCGCCGGCCGCAGGTAAAAGCCGCCGGCGTGCAGGATGCAGTGCAGCAGCAGCAGCATGTTGCGCGCCGAGTTGGTGTCGCGCGACAGCACCACGCCGCACGAGGGCTCCACGCAGCGCATGCCGACCTTGGTCCGCCAGCTGCGGCCCAGGGTGGGGTGCGGGTCGCCCTCTGGCACGAGCGGCCCCTCGCCCTCGCCCCCGCCCTTGGCGCGGCGCACTCCCGCCCGCTGGTGGCGCATGCGGGACATCCGCTCCGGGGGCGGCAGCGGGTCGCCCGAGGGCCACGGCGGGTGCACGGCGCACTTGCCCTGGGGCGGCCAGTCCAGCGGCGGCTGGATGTGCAGGTGGTGGTGCAGGAAGCGGCTCGTGCAGAGCGAGCACATCTGCGACGTGAAGTGCTCGAGCGTGATGACGATGGTGGCGTAGCGCGGCAGCACGCGCTCCTTGAAGCGCTTGAGCGGGAAGCGCCCGCCGCGCACGCTGATGCTGCCGCCCACGCCGCCGCTGGCGTGCCCAAAGCCCACCCAGACGAGGTGGCGGGGGTGCCCGTCGGCCAGCAGGCGGGCGTAGTGCCGCAGCGCCTCCTCCCGCTTGGTGTAGCTCAGCATGCGCCGCTGCCGGTACCACAGGCCCGCGACCTGCGCCACCTTGCCGGCGATGCACTGCTGGATGGCCGCCTCCTCCATGCCCTCCTCCTTGCACCGCTTCTTGAGCTGCTCCTGCACCTGGTCCAGCGGCGCCGCCCACAGCAGGCCGTACTTGCCGACGCGCACGGGCGGGTCGCTGCTGGCGGCGCTGGGGAGCGACTGCCCGCTGGCGGCGGCGCTGGGGGGCGGCACCTCGCCGGCGGCGGCGCTGGGGAGCGACTGCCCGCCGGCGCCGGCGTCGGGGAGCGGCACGTAGGTGCCGTCCCAGACGGGCGGGGCCCGCCGCTGCGCTGGCGGTGCCGGTGCGCTGGCTGCGGCCGCGCCGCCAGCGCCGGCGCCCGCAGATGCGCCGGCGTCGCTGCTGGTGCCCGCCCCGCCGGCTGAAGGCTTCCTCTTGCGCTTCGTGCCAGCGGCGCGGCCGCCGCCCTGCGCAAAAGGAGCGGATGGCGTGGCAAGGCGCGTGCCGATCGGCACCAGCTCACCAGGCTCTGCACACCCGCTGCCTGCGGGCCTTTTCGCGCAGGAAAAAGTCCGCCGCAGCCGCTGAGCGAGGCGCCGCGCGAGAAACGGCCCTCCCTGGGCCGCGCACCTGAGGCTGCGCCGCGGCAGCGGTCACGGCGGCGGCGGCGGCGGCGTTGGGGTCCACGTCCATGGGCGCCTGGTGGTTGCCGCCCTCGGCGCCAGCGGCCGGCGCGTCCTGCGTGCGCGAAAAGAGCAGGGGCAAGGAGGCAAGGGCGTCAGAGGCGGGTAGGATCAGCGGCGCGCCAGGATCTGCAAAGAGGCCGCGCGGCGCAGAGGTCTGTAGCGCGCCGCAGCGCGCGCGATCCCAGCCGCGAGCGCCCGCCCCCCCCCAACCCCGCGCACCTGAGGCTGCGCCGCGGCGGCGGCGGCGTTGGTGGTGTTGCGCGCGCCCTCGTCCACGTGCATGGGCGCCGGGCCCTTGTCCTCCTGCGCCGCATCCAGACCCAGGGCGAGCGCAGTCCATGTCAAGAGTCAATCGATGAGCGCGCGTGTGCGTTGCCCAACCGAATCAGTGGCGAGCTCCAAACGCCCCCAAAAGCTCTCACCAGCTCGTAGAAGAAGTAGCACCACTGGCGGAGGTACAGCAGCGACGCCATCATGTCGCAGTGCAGGCCGCGGCGCGAGGGCGTCTTGCTCTTGACCTTCTTGAGCGTCCACTTCTCCTCGCCATCCCACCGCTCCACAACGTACTCGTCGAGGTGCTGCTGCTGCCACGACATGAAGCGGTGGCGGTAGCTCAGGTGGCCGTACTCGGTGCCGGTGACGTTGAGCGACCGGCCCAAGTCGTCCAGCGCCGCCATGACGTCGCGCGCGCCGGGGTCCACGCCAACCCGGCGCACGCGCCACTGGTAGCCGCCGGTGTGGCGCAAGCCGGACCGCCACGCCTGGCGGCAGCGCTGCACGCCCTTGGCCAGGCCCTGCCGCCACGCCATGATGAACGCGACGTAGCCGTCCTGCACGTAAGGCTTGAGCGCCTCGTCCGCGCCGGCCGCCGCGCCGCCGCGCCGGCAGCCGCCCACGCAAAACGTCGTCCACTGCACGGCCGCCTCCATCACCTGCGCCAGCGTCTCGCGGTGCTCCGGCGGCGGCGGCGGAGGCGAGGAGAAGTGCGGGCGGAGCGGGTCGCAGGCCTTGAACAGGTCGTCCACCAGCTCCTGCTGCTCCTCGGCCCAGCGCTGCTTGAAGGCGCGCTGAAACGACTCGTCCGTCGTCGCCAGGTCACGCAGCTGCGTGCGCGCCGCCACGCGTGCCGCCAGGTCCACCTCGGCGGGTGCCGCGCCACCGTCGTCGACCACCCGGCGCGCCTGGGCGGCCGCCACGCGCGCCTCGATGGCCGTCCTGCGCGTTTTGGCGAGCGCCGCGCGCTGCTCAGCGGCCGCCGCGCGCGCCTGGGCCGCCACAATGCGCGCCTCAGCGGCCGCTGCGCCCTCGTCGGCGGCCGCCAAGCGCGCCTCGGCTGCGGCCAAGCGCGCCTCGGCGGCCGCCAGGCGCGCAAAAGCAGCCGCCACAGCGGCACGCGCCTCGGCGGCCGCCAAACGCGCCTCGGCAGCCGCCTTAGGCGCGTTGGAGGCCGCCTTGCGTGCCTTGGCGGCCGTCGCGCGCACCTCGGCAGCCGCCCTAAGCGCCTCGGCGGCCGCCGCGCTCGCCTCAGCCTCCGCCGCGCGCGCCTCGGCGGCCGCCGCGTGCGCCACATCGCTCGTCTCGGCGGCCGCTGCGTGCGCGTCGGCAGCCGCCGCGTCTGCCTCGGTGGCCGCAGCGTGCGCCTGGGCAGCCGCCGCTTGCGGCTCGGCAGCCACGCCCCCCTCGGCGGCCGCCGCACGCTTGTTGGCAGCCGCGGCGCCCTCCTTGGCGGCCACCACGCGCTCGTCGGCAGCCGCCACACGCTCGTCAGCAGCCGCCACGCGCTCGTCGGCAGGCGCCACGCGCTTGTCGGCCGCCTCGCCGCCCAGCAGCGTGTGCGCCGCGATGACGGCCGCGTCGAAGCGCTTGTCGGACGGCAGCAGCATCACCGTCTCGAGCAGGGCCTTGAGCGCCGCCTGGTCAAGCAGCGCCATCTTGCGCCGGCTGGTGCGCAGCAGGCTGCACAAGCGCTGCAGCGCCTTGTCGGCGCCGCGGTGCTCCCACCAGAGCGTGGCGTAGGTGATGGTCGCCCTCAGGCTCGCCTCGGGCGGCGGCGACGCCGCAGGCTGCTGCTGCTGGGGCGCGGGGGCGGCGGCGGCGGCGGACGCGGCGCCAGGCGCGGATGGAGCCGCCTGCTGCTGCTGCTGCTGGGGCGCGGGGGCGGCGGCGGCGGCGGACGCGGACCCCTGCTGCTGCTCCCGCCGCTCCGCCCACACCTCGGCGCCCCGCCACAGCATCGCCCAGAGCAGCATCACGCGTGCGTGCGTCTGGGAGCAACGCGTGGCGCGCGGCTGCCTGCCCTCCGTCGGGTGCACCCAGCCCGCCAGGGAGAAGTGCCGCTGCTGCTGCCGCCGCTGGCGCTCGCGCCGCACGGCGTGCTTGGTGACCTGGCTGAACGGGCGCGGCAGGTCCTTGAGGGAGGCGGGCGGGGCTTCTTGCGGGCGTGCTGACGGTGCCGCGGCGGCGCGCGGCGGCGCCGGCGGCGCTGGCTCCTCCTCTTCCTCCTCACTCTCCTCGCTCTCCTCCCCCGCGCTGTGCTCCTCCTCCTCCCCCTCGCTCTCCTCCGGCCCCCCGCACTCGCTCTGCTCCTCCTCCTCCACCGCCTGCCGCTCGTCCTCGAGCGCCGCCAGGCCGTGCACCACGTTGGCGTACACGTCGTCCTCCTCCTGCTGCGCCGCGTGCTGCTCGTCGTCCTCGACGCCAGCCTCCTCGGCCTCGGCGCCGAAGTCGCCCGCGGCCCCGAGAGCCGCGGCGGCGGCAGGGAGCACAGCCGGCAGCTGCTGCCGCTGCTGCTGCCGCTGCTGCTGCTGCTGCCGCTGCTGCAGCCGCTTGGCCCGCCGCTCCTCCTCCTCCTGCCGCCGCTGCTGCTCCTGCTGCAGCTGCGCCTGGCGCTGCTGCTCCTCGTGCGCCAGCCGGTTGCGCACGATGGGCAGCACAAAATCCTGGATGACGCTCTCGGCCAGCTCCTGGTCCGAGAGGGCGGCGCCCGGCGGGGCGGCGGCGGCAGCTTCCTCGGCAGGCGGGTGGGCGTCGAGCGGCGCGCCGCTGCCTGCCACGGGGGGCGCCGCCTGCGCCGAGGCCTCCTCCTTGAGCACGCCGTGCTCGCGCAGCACGCGCGACGCGTAGGCGCGCTGCTGCGACGTGCCGCCCGTGGTGGCCGCCTTGAGGCCGTCGACGTGCGCGCGGCAGACGAGCGCCAGGCGGCACTTGCCGTAGCACGCCTTGGTGGCGCAGCAGCAGTACGACGGCTTCTTGGGGACGGAAGCGCACTCAGCGGCGGCACCTGCGCTGGCAGCAAGATGCAAAGTGTCGGCGACGTGGCGCGCCGCGCTGCCGGGAAAAGGCGGCGCGGATGGGTGGGCTAGCGAGGGAGGTGAGAAGAGAAGACGCAGGCGCACCTGGCGTGGGGTTGGCGGCGACGGCTGGAGCAGCCTGGGCGGCGGCGGCGGGAGGCTTGCGCTTGCGCTTGGAGCGCCGCTCGGTGCCTGCGCAGCGCAGGCGCGCGAGCGTGGGGAGGCGGGAGGGCTCAGGGCTCAGGAGCAGCGTGGAGGCGATGGTGGAAGGGAGAAGGGCGGCGCGGCGCCGCCGAGCGGAAAAGCCCAAACGGCGCGCGTGGACGGCGGCGTGAGCGAGTTGATCACGTGCGCCAGGCGTGCAGAGGAAGCGCGAGCCGCACCCGTCGCGGTGTTGCCGGCGGTGGTGTCCATGGGGCCGGCGCCGGTGCCTGCACAGAGCAAGCGCGAGCATGGCCAGAGGGCGGGCTCAGGAGCAGCGTTGAGGCGATGGTGGAAGGGAGAAGGGCGGCGCGGCGCCGCCGAGCGGAAAAGCCCAAACGGCGGCGGCGAGTGCGTGCGCCAGATGTGTTGGGAAGCGCAAGCCGCACCTTGCTGTTGAGCGCGCGTCATGAGGTACTCCGTGCAGCGCATGAACATGCACGTGGACGGGTGGCCCTCGTGCTGCCGCGCGCACGCCGCACAGCCCTTGCCACGGGACTGCTTGGCAGGAGGGTGGGGGCCGCAGCCATGAGCGTGGTGAGCGGCGCAGCGCGGTGCGCCGGCGGGCTGCTCGGGAGCGGGGTGCGCTGCGCCGGTGCCGCCGGCAGGCTGCTCGGGAGCGTGGTGCCCGTTGCCGGCGCCGCCGGTGGGCTGCTCGGGAGCGTGGTGCCCGTTGCCGGCGCCGCCGGCGGGCTGCTCGGGAGCGGGGTGCGCGGTGCCGGTGCCGCCGGCAGGCTGCTCGGGAGCGGGGTGCGCGGTGCCGGCGCCGCCGGCGGGCTGCGTGTGAGCGGGGTGCGCGGCGCCTGCGTCGCCGGCGGGCTGCGTGTGAGCGGGGTGCGCGGCGCCTGCGTCGC
>VFQP010005018.1_pt1 | contig 11833 bp, 10 predicted proteins | sample 3512351 | NCBI WGS metagenome assembly VFQP01 (sample SAMN10412372, study PRJNA504923) | tailings metagenome | isolation source: Relicate 1 Philex TSF1 revegetated site | place: Philippines: Tuba, Benguet | collected 2017-08-29
GGCCGGCGACAGGGTGGTATCGAGCAGCCGCGACAGGTTGCGCGAGCCGACCGGCTCGCCGGTCGTCAGGTACTGTTCGACGAGCTTGCGGAAAATATCCTGGCTGCGGGCATTGAGCACCGCGAGGAAATCTTCGGTGGCGGCGGGCGGGGCGGGCATGTTCACCATTTAAGAGCAAAGCCGTGGGTCGCCAAGCGCCTGCCGCTTGTGACGCCGTGCCGCGAGGGTTAAGAGGCGGTTAACGCCGAGATTCCCGGAGGGAACGGACCGATGCGGCCATCCGGACGCGAGCCCGATACCATGCGAGCCGTCACCATCGAGCGCGGCATTTCCCGCCACGCCGAGGGCAGCTGCCTCGTGGCCTTCGGCGACACCCGCGTCATCGTCACCGCTTCGGTGGAAACCAGCCTGCCGGGCTGGCGGCGCGGGCAGGGCGTGGGCTGGGTGACGGCGGAATACGGCATGCTGCCCCGCTCGACGGGCTCTCGCACGCGGCGGGAGGCGGCCGCGGGCAAGCAGTCGGGCCGCACGCAGGAAATCCAGCGCCTGATCGGCCGCTCGCTGCGCGCCGTGGTCGACATGGCGGCGCTCGGCGAGAACCAGGTCACCATCGACTGCGACGTGATCGAGGCCGATGGCGGCACCCGCACCGCCTCCATCACCGGCGCCTATGTGGCCCTGGCCGAGGCGATCTCCTGGATGGAGGAGCGCAAGCTCCTCAAGGGCAATCCGCTGCGCGATTCGGTCGCGGCGGTGTCCTGCGGCATCTACCGCGGCACTCCGGTGCTCGACCTCGATTATCTCGAGGACGTCGAGGCCGAGACCGACGCCAATTTTGTGATGACCGGCTCGGGCGCCTTCGTCGAAATCCAGGGCACGGCGGAACACAATCCGTTCTCGCGCGCCGAACTCGATGCGCTGATGGCGCTGGCCGGCAAGGGCATTGGCGAGCTCAGCGCCATGCAGAAGGCGGCGCTGGGACAGGCATGAGCACGGTGCCGCGCCTCAAACGGGGAGACCGCCTGCTGCTGGCCACGCACAATGCCGGCAAGGTGGCGGAGTTGCGCGACATGCTGGCGCATTTCGACCTCGTCCTCGTCTCGGCCGCCGAACTCGACCTGCCCGAGCCGGACGAAACCGGCACCACCTTCATCGAGAATGCGCGCATCAAGGCGCATGCCGCGGCGCAGGCTGCCGGCATGGTGGCGCTGGCCGACGATTCCGGGCTCTGCGTCGACGCGCTGGGCGGCGCGCCGGGCGTCTATACCGCCAACTGGGCGCAGAACGGACCGGTGCGCGATTACGGGCACGGCATGCGCCGCGTCGAGGATGCGCTGCAGGCGGCCAATGCGACGACGCCGGCGCAGCGCCGCGGCTCGTTCAACGCCACGCTGTGCCTCGCCCATCCCGACGGACGCGACGACGTCTATGTCGGTGCGGTCGAGGGCACGCTGGTCTGGCCGCCGCGCGGCGATCTCGGCTTCGGCTTCGATCCGGTGTTCATGCCCGACGGCTTCGACATCACCTTCGGGGAGATGCCGTCTTCGGCCAAGCATTCCTGGGCTCCCGGGCTGAGCGGTCTGTCGCACCGGGCGAGGGCTTTCGCCAGATTCGTCGAGGGCGCAATTGAGCACTGACAAGCGCAGCAACGGACTGTTCGGCGTCTACGTGCACTGGCCGTTCTGTGCCGCCAAGTGCCCGTACTGCGACTTCAATTCGCACGTCCACCGCGGCGCCTTCGACGAGCCGGCATTCGTTGAGTCCTACGCCCGCGAGATCGCGCATTACGCGGCGATGACTCCGGGTCGCACCGTGCAGTCGATCTTCTTCGGCGGCGGCACGCCGTCGCTGATGGACCCGCGGTCGGTCGGCGGCATCCTCGACGCCATCGCGAGGTACTGGCCGATCGACCCCAAGGTCGAGATCACGCTCGAGGCCAATCCGACCTCGGTCGAGGCCGACCGGTTCCGCGGGTATCGCGCCGCCGGGGTCAACCGGGTCTCGCTCGGCGTGCAGTCGCTGCGCGACGGTCCGCTCAGGGAGCTGGGGCGGCTGCACTCCGTGGACGAGGCCGTGCGCGCCGTACGGCTTGCGCAGTCCATCTTCCCGCGCTCGAGCTTCGATCTCATCTACGCCCGCCCGCGCCAGACGCTCGACGACTGGGCCGACGAGCTGACCGAGGCGCTGTGGATGACTCAGGGGCACATCTCGCTCTACCAGCTTACCATCGAGCAGGGGACGCGCTACTTCGACCTCCACCGTACCGGCAAGCTGAAGATGCCGGACGAGGACCTCGCGGCCGATTTCTTCGAGCTGACGCAAGAGCTTACGGCCAAGGCCGGGTTGCCTGCCTACGAAATCTCCAACCACGCGCGACCCGGCCAGGAGAGCCGGCACAACCTCATCTACTGGCGCTACGGCGAATATGCCGGCGTCGGCCCAGGTGCGCATGGGCGCCTGCTGGTGGGCAACCAGCGGCACGCGACGGCGGCGGAAAAGCTGCCATTCGAGTGGCAGAAGCGCGTCGACGCGCGCGGCCACGGCCTTGTCACCGACGATATCCTGAGCTGGGAAGAAGAAGGCGACGAGCTGCTGGTCATGGGATTGAGGCTGCGGGAGGGCATCGATCCGCGCCGCTACCAGGAGCTGTCGGGCCGATCGCTGTCGCCACGCCAGATCGCCGACCTCAAGGGCTATGGTTTCCTCGAGACGCTCCCCAACGGCAACCTGCGCGTCACCGAGCGCGGCTGGCCGGTGCTCGACGCCGTGGTCGCCGACCTCGCCGCGTAGCGACACCGTCCGTTTGCCACTGCAGGGCCCATTATTGGGCATCCCGGAGTGCATGGGCCCAGGGGCACTGCGTCAAATCCGAGGCGCCTTCCCGGCGAAGGCCGGGATCCAGCGGGAAACGCGCGACGAGCTATGGATGTGGCGTGGCCCTGCCCTATTCTTAGGTGCCAGTGAAGTGGAGACTTGGATCCCGGCCTTCGCCGGGAAGGCGGCGCCAGGGCGAGGACGCAGACTGCTGACACGATCAGACAGGGGCTGCCGCTAGATCGGGCCAGAGGGGCCCAGCCATCGGGACTTGGCTGAAAAAGATTTCAGCCCTGTCGATTCCGGCATTGCCGGCTCGTCGTCCTCTCAGAACACCAGATAGGTCGAGAGCGACGCCATGCAACCCTCCGTGCATTCGAGCCATGCAGCTTTAGCGGCTGGCCATTTCCTACTGCCGCGTGCGATACAGCGCGCCCCCCGTTCCACCACCGCTGAAGCGAAGGCAGGTTGACCATGACCTCCGAAGTCCTTTCGACCGAAGTGAACCTGGAAGCCCCGGCTGCCTCTGCGGCGGACAAGGTATCGCCGCGCGATGCGCTGGTGATCGGCCTGTTGCTGGTCTCGGCCTTCGTCGTGATTCTCAACGAGACGATCATGAGCGTGGCCATTCCCCACCTCATGGACGACCTCGGAGTTACCGCCTCGGCGGCGCAGTGGCTGACGACGGCGTTCCTGTTGACGATGGCCGTGGTCATTCCGATCACCGGCTTCCTGATCCAGCGCATGAATACGCGTCCGATCTTCATGCTGGCGATGACGCTGTTCAGCATCGGCACGCTGATCTGTGCCGTCTCGCCCAGCATCTGGCCGCTGGTCTTTGGCCGGGTGGTGCAGGCGTCTGGCACGGCAATCATGATGCCGCTGCTGATGACGACGGTGATGACGCTCGTGCCGCCGGCCGCACGCGGCAAGATGATGGGCAACATCTCCATCGTCATTTCAGTCGCGCCCGCACTCGGCCCGACGATTTCCGGTTTCATCCTCGAGACCCTCGACTGGCGCTGGATGTTCATTCTCGTGCTGCCCATCGCACTGGGTGCTCTGGCGCTCGGTGCCAGCAAGATCGTCAATGTCACCGAGCCGCGTTACGCACCTTTGGACATCCTCTCCGTGGTGCTGTCGGCAATCGGGTTCGGCGGCCTCGTCTACGGCCTGTCCAGCTTCGGCGAAGCAGGTGGCCATTCGATGGTCCCGGGCTGGGTGCCGCTGATCGTCGGCGTCGTCGTCATCGCCGTGTTCGTCATGCGGCAGCTGTCGCTGCAGAAGGACGACAAGGCGCTGCTCGACCTGCGCACTTTCCGCTCCATGAACTTCACGCTCGCGCTGACGATGATGGCGCTTGCCGTGCTGGCCATGTTCGGCACCTTCATCCTGCTGCCGATCTACATGCAGAACGTGCTCGGTCTCAACGCCCTGCAGACCGGCTCACTGCTGCTGCCGGGCGGGCTGGTCATGGGCCTCTTGGCGCCCTTCGTCGGCCGGCTCTATGACCGCTACGGGCCGACGCCGCTGCTGGTGCCCGGCTCCATCCTGGTGAGCGCCGTGTTCTGGGCAATGACGCTGCTCGACCAGAACACCTCCGTCTGGCTGCTGATGGGCGGGCACATCGTGCTCAGTGTCGGCCTCGCGCTCATCTTCACGCCGCTGTTCACGGCGTCGCTGAGCTCGGTGCAGCCGCAGCTCTATTCGCACGGCAGCGCCATCCTCGGCTCCATCCAGCAGGTCGCGGGCGCGGCCGGCGTGGCGCTGCTGGTGGCGCTGATGTCGGCCGGGACCGCCAGTCTGACGGCGGCCGGCGCGACCCCGGTGGAGGCGCTCGCCGGCGGCATCCGCACGGCCTTCCTCTGGGGCGCGGTGATCTCGCTGGCGGTCGTCGTCGTGTCGTTCTTCGTCAAGAAGCCGGCCGAGCAGCCGGGCATGCACTTCGGCCACTGAGCCGCCCGCCACGACCCTCGCGACGGCCGCCTTCGGGCGGCCGTTTGCGCATGGGCCGGGGCTTGTCTGTGACGGGCCGCTGCTGTTGAACTGCCGCGCGGCAACGGGAGTGGACCATGGCCAAGAAAAAGAAGATCGCCGTCATCGGGGTGGGCAAGATCGCGCAGGATCAGCACCTGCCGGTGATCGACAAGAGCGAGGATTTCACGCTCGCCGCGACGGTATCGACGCGCGGTATCGGCCACGGCGCGCTGCCGGTCTTCAGGACGCCGGCCGAACTCTATGCGGCAATGCCGGAAGTGGAGATCGTCGCCATCTGCACGCCGCCCGGCGTGCGCCATGCCTACGTGCGCGAGGCGCTCGATGCCGGTAAGCACGTGCTGCTCGAAAAGCCGCCAACGCCGACCATTTCGGAAATGGACGATCTCGTTCGCCGGGGGAAGACGGCCGGCAAGGTGCTCTTCCAGACCTGGCACTCGCGCTACAACAGTGCCGTCGAGGCGGCGCGGAAGCTCCTCAAGAAGGAGGGCGTCGCCTCGGTGCGCATCGACTGGCGCGAAAGCGTGCGCAAGTGGCACCCCGGCCAGGACTGGGTGTGGGAGCCGGGCGGCTTCGGCGTCTGCGACCCGGGCATCAACGCGCTGTCGATCTTTACCCGCATCATGCCCTTCCCGGTCTTCGTCGAGAGCGCCGTGCTGAAGTTTCCGGGCAACCGGCAGACCCCGGTCGATGTCGAGATCGTCTTCAAGTCCGGCGAGGCCGGTGGCCCGCAGATGTCGGCAGGCTTCAACTGGCTCGAGGAGTCCGGCGAGATCTGGACCATCCGCATCGAGACGAAAAAGGGCCGCGAGCTCAAGCTCGAAAAGGGCGGCACCGTGCTGCGCATTGACGGCGTGATCGAGATCGAGGAGCCATCCGAGGAATACGAACGCATCTACGAGAAATTCGCCAAGCTCCTGAAGAAGGGCGAGTCCGAGATGGATGACGCGCCGTTGCGCCTCGTGGCCGACGCTTTCCTGCTGGGCGCCCGGCACAACGTCGAGGACTTTTACTGGTGAGCTGGGCCCGGGAGTTCTTTGCCGGCCGCTCGGTGCTGGTGGCCGGCGGCACGTCCGGCATCGGGCTCGGCATTGCTTCGGCCTTCGCCGAAGCCGGGGCCACCGTCCACGCGACGGGGGCGACGGAAGGCGAAGTGGCGGCGGCGCGGGCGGAGGGCGTGCGCTTCTCCCGCCTCGACGTGCGCGACAACGCGGCCGTGAAAGCTTACGTCGAGACGCTGCCGGCGGTGGACGTGCTGGTCAACTGCGCCGGTATCATCCGCCGGCACGACGAGCTCGAGCCCGAAACCTTCGACCTGGTGCTCGACGTCAACCTCAGCGGCACCATGCGCCTGTGCGCCGCCTGCCGCCCGAAACTGGCGGTGCGGCAGGGTGCCATCGTCAACACCGCCTCGATGCTGAGCTTTTTCGGTGGCGGGCTGGTGCCGGGCTATTCGGCCAGCAAGGGCGGGGTTGCGCAGCTGACCAAGTCCCTCGCCATCGCCTATGCCAAGGATGGCATCCGGGTGAATGCGGTGGCGCCGGGCTGGATCGCCACCGGTTTCACGGACGCGCTGCAGAAGGATCCCGAGCGGGCCGGGCCGATCCTCGCGCGGACACCACTCGGCCGCTGGGGCACGCCGGACGACATCGCGCCGGCGGTGCTGTTCCTCGCCTCGCCGCTCGCCGGATTCTTGACCGGCGTCATATTGCCGGTGGACGGCGGGTATATGGTGAGCTGATGGACCAGACCTCGGCGCACCACCACGAGCCGCATCTCATCCACCGCGTCGGCTGGCTGCGGGCAGCGGTGCTCGGCGCCAACGACGGCATCGCCTCCGTCGCCTCGATCCTCGTCGGCGTCGCCGCGTCGGGCGCCAGCACGGGCGCGGTGATCGTTGCCGGCGTCGCCGGACTCGTGGCGGGAGCCTTCTCCATGGCGGCGGGCGAATACGTCTCGGTGTCGAGCCAGACAGACACGGAGCAGGCCGACCTCGCGCGCGAGAAGCTGGAGCTCGAGCGCAACTTCGACGGCGAGCTCGAGGAACTGGCGGCGATCTACGTGGCGCGCGGCATCGATCCGCAGACGGCGCACAGCGTTGCCCGGCAGCTGATGGAAACCGATGCGCTCGGCGCCCATGCGCGCGACGAACTGGGGCTGACCGAAATCAGCACGGCCAACCCGCTGCAGGCGGCGCTGGCCTCGGCCGCAAGTTTCGCCGCCGGCGCGGCGCTGCCGATGATCGTGGCGGCGCTGACCTCGGGGCCGGTGCAGGTGCCGGCGATCGCCGTCGCGACGCTCGTGGCGCTGGCCGTGCTCGGAGCGCTGGGTGCGCAGGCCGGCGGCGCTTCGCTGCTCAAGGGGGCGGCCCGCGTCACCGTCTGGGGCGCCATCGCCATGGCAGCGACGTTCGGCGTCGGCGCACTGGTCGGCACGGCACTCTAGCGAGCGATCGGCGGTACGGCGGCGCGGTATCTGACGTACCGCGAGCGGATGATCGCCCCACATCTTCAAGAGCTCGCGAACGTCACCGGGACGAATACAGTTCCTGAGCCGACGTCAACGTTTAGTGCGCACGAAGTTGAAGAAGAGGGGAACGAACCGGCGAAGCATCAATTGCGCATGGAGACGCACCGACAAGGAAAAGAACATGCGCAGATTGCTCGCCACAGCCGGCTCCGCCGCCATCCTCCTGGCCATGCCCGCCCTGGCCGAGGAGCCCCGGCCGGTCGAGGACGCGGTGGCCACATCGCCCGACAGTGGCACCCTTGATCGCTCCAATCCGGAAATGGCCGCTGTCATCGCCAAGCTCATGGACCTCGGCGCCAAGCCCGTGCACGAGCTCGGGGTTGAAGAGGCGCGGTCGCAGCCGACCCCTGCGGACGCCGTTAAGGCGGTCTATCTCGACATGACCGGCGACCAGCCGGCGCCCGAGGCGGTCGGAAAGTCCGAGGATATCACCATTGCCGGTGCCGCCGGCGAACTCGCGGCCCGCGTCTACTGGCCAGCCGGGGCCGGCGCCGATGCCAGCCTGCCGCTGGTTGTCTACTTCCACGGCGGCGGCTGGGTGATCGCCGATCTCGACGTCTATGACGCCTCGCCGCGGGCGTTGGCCAACCAGGCGCAGGCGGTGGTGGTATCGGTCCACTACCGGCAGGGGCCCGAGGACAAGTTCCCGGCCGCCCATGACGACGCTGTCGCTGCCTATGCAGATATTCTGGCGCGCGCCGCGGACTGGGGTGCAGACCCCGAGCGCGTCGCGGTCGCCGGTGAAAGTGCCGGCGGCAATCTCGCCATCAACGTCGCCATCGCTGCCCGCGACGACGAGGGCCTCGGCGACGCCGATGCCGTGCTCGCGGTCTATCCCGTCGCCGGCAGCGACCTCGAAACGCCGTCCTATATCGAGAACCAGAACGCGGTACCTCTCGGCAGGGCGGATATCGAGTGGTTCGTCGGCCACTATCTCAACGGCATGGACGAGGCGATGGACCCGAGGATCGACATCGTCGGCGGCGCCGACCTCGCGGGCCTGCCGCCGGTCACGATCGTCTCGGCGGAAATCGATCCGCTTCGCAGCGAGGGCGAAGCCCTTCGCGACAAGCTAGAGGCTGCCGGTGTCGACGTCGCCTACGAGAACTGGAACGGGGTGACCCACGAGTTCTTCGGCATGGCGGCCGTGGTGCCCGAAGCCAAGGAAGCGCAGGATTTCGCGGGCGAGCGGCTGCGCGCCGCGCTTGGCAGCACGGCGGCCGAATAGCCGCTACGATAGATGGCGCTGCCGGTGACTCAGCCGGCGGCGTCGAGCCATTTGACGAGCTGGACGCGCGACTGGCCGGCACCGACCTTCATGTCGGCCGGCTGGCCGTTGCGGAACAGGATGAGCGTCGGCATGGAGCGCACGTTGTAGCGCACGGTTGTCGCCGGATTGGTCTCGATATCGAGCTTCACGATCTTGACCTTGCCGGCCATCTCCTCGGCCAGCCGGTCGAGCACCGGGTCCATGGCCTTGCAGGGCGGACACCATTCGGCCCAGAAATCGACGAGCACCGGCTCGCTGGCGGCCAGCACTTCGGCATCAAAGGTCGTATCCGTCACCGCCAGCGCCATCGTTGTCTCCATCGGCAGGGAACGATGAAGCTAGCCCGAGTCGCGCGGTGCAGAAAGCCTGGCCGGAAATGGAAGAGGCGCCCCGGCGGTCAGGCCGGGGCGCCTCTCGATTCGAAGTCGTCTAAAGATCAGGCCGCGTGGCCTTCGAGCCATTTGCTGAGGCCGGCCTTGGGGGTGCCGGCGCCGATCTTCATGTCGGCGGCTTCGCCGCCCTTGAACAGGATCATGGTCGGGATCGAGCGCACGCCGTACTTGACGGTGGTCGAGGGATTCTCGTCGACGTTGAGCTTGACGATCTTCACCTTGCCGGCGAGTTCGCCCGAAAGCTCTTCGAGCACCGGCGCGATCGCCCGGCACGGCCCGCACCACTCGGCCCAGAAATCAACGAGCACGGGCTCCTTGGAATTGAGGACTTCCTCGCCGAACGTGGCGTCGGATACCTGAGTTGTCATCGGATTGCCTTCAGTTTGCAGAAGCGGTGGGTAAGTGACCCCAAAGCTGGGGATTGTCCAGCACACATCAAGCGCTTTTCACTCCAGCGTGAAACCCGCGACAGCGGCGGAAAGTTGCGATGATGGCAGAATCATGAGCGATTCCAAGGCGGTCCAAAGGATGCCCGCCGAGACCTGTTTGCCGGGGAAAAGCTGGCCTGCAACCAACGCATATAGCCCGAGCTGAGTGACATAGGCGCCCGGCGCCTGCGCCGCGGTACGCGGCGGGCTGGCATCGGACTTGTAGTCCACCACCAGAACGCCGTGGTCGTCAACCACCAGCCTGTCCATGCGCCCGGCAAGGCGGATCGGCTCGCCGTCGCGGCGGCCGTGGACGAGGAACGGCACCTCGGCCCGGCTTTCGGAGCCAAAGAGGTGGAGCAGCTCCAGGCGCGACAGGATCGAAAGCGCCCGCGCGACCAGCTGCCGGGCGCGCTTCGGTTCGGCTTCCGGCATCAGCATGGCAACCGCGCGCTCGGCGACGGCGCCGCGCTGTCCATGTGGCAGCGGCACCAGATGCTGGAGGAGGGCATGGAGTGCGATACCCTCGCGACGGGCGGTCTCCGCATCGACGTAGGCCTCGAGCGGCGTCTCGAGGGCGCGCACCGGATCGGCATGCTCGGCGGCGAGCGATGGTCGCACCGTGCGCCGCACCTGCGGCGCCGGGAGCGGCGACAGCACCAGCGGCGTGCGCAGCGCATCGCCAGCCGTCTGCGGCTTCAGCGTCGCTTCCTCCTCGGGGGCCGGGAAGACGAGGCTCTCGTCGAGGGCGGTGGCGTGCGGGGCGAGTGCGGTCTCGATGGTGGCGTACCAGGTGCCATCGACCTTGGCGCGCTGCGTAAGGGCGCCGGTGACGTAGAGCTCGTCCTCCGCCCGGGTCATCGCCACGTACAGGCGGCGCCAGTATTCGTCGGCCTCGGCGGTCTTCATGCCATCGCGGATGGCCTCGGTGGCGGGCACGTCCTGGGCGCTGCCCGAACTGTGGATCAACACCGGTCCGGCCGGAGTGTCGTGAATGAAGACCGCGCGCCGCGGCACCGGCTTGCTGGCGGCGTCGGCGAGGATGACGACGGGCGCTTCGAGACCCTTGGCGCCGTGCACAGTCATCACCCGCACCCCGGTGCCCGCTTCGCTGAGTTCGCGCTTGATGCTGATGTCGCGCGCCTCACGCAGCGCGGCGAGGAACCCGAGCAGCGAGGGCTGCGGCGACTGTTCGTGCTGCAGCGCCAGCTCGAGGAACTCGGCGAAGACGTCGTCGACCTCGCGGCCCATGCGCGCATGGAAGCGCCTGAGGCCGCCGCCGGCATAGAGCACGTCGGCAAAGAAGGTGTAGGGACGGGCGGCATGGAGCCGCTTGCGCCAGCCATGGAGCTGCCACCAGGCATTGCGCACGGCAGGGAGCGGCGACACCTTCATCGCCTGCCACAGCGACTGGTACTTTTCGCGTGGCTGGGCGAGGGCGTAGAGGTCGTCCTCGCCGAGGTCGAACAGCGGTGAGCGTAGCACCGTGGCGAGCTGCAGGTCGTCGGCGGTGTTGCTGAGCGCGTCGCCGAGCGCGATGAGATCGAGCACCGCGATGTGCGTCGTCACGGTCAGCCGGTCGGCGCCGGGCGTCGGGATGCCGTTGCGGTGCAGCGCGCGGATCAGCTCGCCGAAGATGGCGTTGCGCGACTGCACCAGCACCAGGATGTCGTCGTAGCGCACCGGGCGGTTGCGACGACCGAGCGGGCGCCCGTTGCGCACCCAGTCGCCGATGGCGCCGGCAATGCGCTCGGCCACCCGTCGTGCGGCCGACTTGCCGCCGTCGGCGAGGTCGATGGGCCAGGCGTCCGACGGGTCGGGCTTACCGTCCTGCTCGATCGGCCACAGCGTAACGGTGCCGCCTCCCTCGTCGCGCGCGGTGTCGTGATGGACGGGCTCGGTGGCCAGCACGCTGCCGGCAAGCCCTGGGGTTTCGAACACGCGGTCGACCGCGGCCAGCACGCCCGGGAGCGTGCGGAAGCTCGTGTGCAGGGGGATGCGGCGAAACCGGGTTTCCGCCCGCGCCGCTTTGAGTTCGTAGAGCCGCCCGCGGTCGAGGAACAGCTGCGGCTCGGCGCCCTGGAAGGAGTAGATGGATTGCTTCTGGTCGCCCACGGCGAACAGGGTGCGCGGGCCGAGTTCGGGACCGCCGGGCTCGAAGAACTCGCCGGCAATGGCGTCGATCGTCGTCCACTGCTCGGCATTGGTGTCCTGCGACTCGTCGATCAGCACATGCGTGATGCCGGCATCGAGTTTGTAACGCACCCAGGGCCCGACCCCGATATCGGCGAAAAGCCGGCCGACACGCTCGACGAGGTCGTCGAAGTCCAACAGCGAACGCGCTCGCTTGTCGTCCTCGTAGCGCGCCCAGGTGGCGGCCAGAACGTCGAGCAGCGCCTCGGAGC
>VFQP010005019.1_pt1 | contig 11832 bp, 11 predicted proteins | sample 3512351 | NCBI WGS metagenome assembly VFQP01 (sample SAMN10412372, study PRJNA504923) | tailings metagenome | isolation source: Relicate 1 Philex TSF1 revegetated site | place: Philippines: Tuba, Benguet | collected 2017-08-29
CCCGCGGCGATCATGGCTGCGCGCGTGAGCGGGCTCGACGGGATCGTGCTGGTATCTGATTGCCTGGAGAGGATCGGCGCAATCTCATCTTACCTCGACGGGCTTGCGGTCATCTCTGTTGGCGGAGTGAGATCGGCCGATGATGTCCGCTCGCGGATCGCTGCCGGTGCCGCGCTGGTTCAAGTACATGGCGCCTACGCGACCGGGGGTGCCGTGCGAATCCGGCGCATCGTGAAAGAGCTAACAGTGCCGGCGAAGCGTTTCCCTTGAACTCGTGTCACTCCTCGGCAATGAGGGGGCTAAGCACGACACGGCCCGCGAGATAGTCCGCGACCAGCTCTGCCAGGGCGGGAGCGAGCAGAAATCCATGGCGGTAAAGGCCGTTCACGATGATCTGCCGGCCGCGCACTATGACTCTCGGGACATTGTCAGGGAAAGCGGGTCTCACGCCCGCATCGATTGCCAGGATGCGTGCGCTGCCGAAAGCTGGATGGATCGCATAGGCCGTGGCAAGAAGTTCGAGCGCCGAGCGCAACGTGACAGGACCATTCTCGTCACTCTCGATCACGGTCGCTCCGACCATGCAGGTGCCCATTTCCCAGGGAACGACATAAAGCGGCGTGCGCGGGTGCAGAAAGCGGATGGGGCGCCGGAGCGAAATTTCCGAGCTTTGGATGATGAATCGTTCGCCCCTGACGCCCCGAAGAGACGTAATATCTCGGTTCGCTCCCATCCCTCGGCAGTCGATGACATAATCTGCGTCGCTATCAGACCAGTCGTAATCGAAAGTGATACGTGCGCCGAGACGGCGTATCGTTCGCAGGAGAAATCCGGCTGCCGCTGCCGGTTCGACGTGTGCCTCTTCCGCATAGAAAAGGCCGATCTTGAAGCGCTTCTCAAGGTCCGGCTCGAGGTTGGCCAACTCCTCGGAGTCGATCGCCTGATGTCCCTCGGTCAGTCGCGAAAACCGGATGAGCTCGCTTTGGTCGCTGGGATGAGCCACAACCAGCGTACCATTGCTGACCACGCCAGAAAACGTCGCGCGCCAGATATCGAGCGATCGCAAGCCGAGATCCTGGACGATAGGCGGCGCGGTCTCCCGCTCGCAATAGGGCGCAAGCATGGCTCCGGCGTATGCGCTGGCTGCCTTGCTGAATGGATTTTTGGCGCGGTCGACGAGATGCACAGTGTAGCCGCGGTAGGCGAGAGTATAGGCCTGCCACAAGCCGGCAATGCCAGCTCCGACGACAGTGATGGCGGGCATTTTCATCTCAGCGCACACCCTCATTCCACGACATGGAGCGCTCCTTCGGTGCCCTTCACGAACCCGTTCGAGAATGCTGCGTTGGGAGCTATTGCGCGCAGGAGGCGCATGCCGTGCGACGGATCGCAGTGGTCGTCGAGAACATCGCGGAAGACGCGAGCCACCGCGACCATGTCGCAGGTATGCGGTGAAAGGCGCAGCGCGGACACGCCGATTTCTCCGAGGTGTTTCGCTTCGCAGATCAGATTGCAGTAAGAATGCGAAAGCGTCTGCACGCCGTTGATGGCAAGGAACTTCTCGTCGTCCAGCGTGTCCACGCGAAGTCCATCCGGGTCGTTCTCGCAAACGAATTGACAGGAATCCTTGGTCCGACCATGCAGGCGCGCGTGGTAGCAACGAGCCGAGATCGCAAGCGGCACACGGCCAAATGCCCACACCTCTATCTTGGTGTCAGGTGCTGCGGCGGCAATGGCGGCGATGGCGGTCATCGGCAGTTCGGGCGGAAGTGCGATTCGTCTCGCGCCACCGTCCGTTAGAAACATGGCGGTGGCTTCGTTGTAGACATTGAGCAAAGGCCCGATGGCGTGCGGCTGGCCGGCGAGATGAGGGATCAGGGATACGTCATTGACTTCCACCATTTGCGAGGCATCGGCCAGCGCGGCGCAATATCTCAACTCGCGATCAAGAGTGGGCAGCGCCAGCGAGCTCAAGATCACGCACTTGCCGCCGCGCTCGAGGCGCTCAATCACTTCGGGAAGCACTTCGGAGAAGAACGGCTGGCGCTTCGAACAAATGACCTCGCCGAGGTAGACGATATCTATTGGGGCCTCATCGGCGATGCGCGCGTAGAAATCGCACCATTTTTCGATTGGCCAATTGAAAAGTGTCGGCCCGAGGGTCAGCGATATCCGAGACATATCCGACGTCCTGCAATCGTGGCTCATCGCCAATTTTTTTTGTAGGCGCCTGCCGTGACGGTTTGTCCTTCCGTCATCGACGCGAGAGAGTCGATCGGGACCGATGAGCCGCCGCTTAGAGCGTCCAGGGATGCTCTAAATGCGCTGACAACGGCTTTGATGTAGGCGCGGCTGCGCTGCCGGCCCTCGATCTTGATGGCCCTGACACCGGCCTTTTTCAATGCGGGCAGAAGTGGGCGCGCGTCGAGGCTGACTGGCTCCTCGAAAAGGTACCCCTCTCCCACGGTTGTCCTGAACCGCCCCTTGCAGAGCGTGGGATAGCCGACGGGTTGATCGGGGGTGAAGCGGTTTATCGTGAAGTCTCCGAGACGGGAAGCGAGACAGCCGTTTTCGTTGCGATAGCTGACATGGCTCGCAGGCGAGCAAACGCCGTTCATGTTGGGCGACTTTCCGGTCGCGTACGAAGACAGCGAACACCGCCCTTCCGTCATTACGCAAAGGCCGCCAAACGCAAACGTCTCGGTTTCGCAAGAAATCGAGCGCGTCACGGCTGCTATCTCCGGAATGCTCAATACGCGCGGAAGGACCACGCGCTTCACGCCGAAGGCTTTTTCATAGTAGTCGATGGCGGCGGAGCTGGCTGCCGCGGCTTGGACGGACAAATGCAGCCGGAGGCCGGGATGAGTCCGGGCGGCATAGTTGAGAAGTCCGATATCGGCCAGGATGACGGCATCCGCCCCGAGCGCTGCGGCATCATCTATGGCATGGCGCCAAGGTCCGCTATCGCCGGCACGCGCAAACGTGTTAATCGCGATCAGCACTTTCGCATCGCGCACGTGTGCGTAGGCGATGGAGGCTCGCATCTCGTCACGGCTGAAGTTGAGGCCAGGAAAGTTGCGGGCATTCGTTTCGTCACGAAAACCACAATAAACCGCGTCCGCGCCGGCATCGACGGCCGTGCGGAGAGCTGCTGGCGTCCCAGCCGGACAGACAAGCTCAAGCGCTCCGGCATTAACGGCCGTCATTGTGCGGCCTCCCGGCTGTGTCTCGTGCTGGCGGCCAAGGCAACCCTCAGATGTGCGAGGCTCTGTGCGGCTCTGCCGATGAGGGGCATGGCATAGGACTCTAATGCCTCGGTGGCTTCTCCGACGAGATCGACATCCGCATCGTCGATCGCATTGCGAAGCGCTAGCACGGCCTCGATGTCGCCTTCGACGATCAGGTCGCGCGAGAAAAACAGAGCATCTCCGTCATAGTCTCCATCGACGAGACCTATCAGCGCGAAGAGCGGGCCGCAGATGCGCGCGTCGAAAGCTTCACCGTCGAGAGTTCGTGCGACCTGCAAAGAAATCGTACCGTCACGAGGCTCTAGAACGATGACGACCGGGAGGTCATTCGGCCAAATTGCAATGCGACGGAGCTCAAATCCGGAGAGCCGGCCGACAAGATCGGGATGGCGCTCAAGGATGCCGGCAAGAAATCTCCGGAGCACAATCTGCAGCGGCAGCAGCGGCAGTGGGCGTATGACCCATGCGATGATGCCCGGCAAGCGAAGAACTTGTTGCGATGTAGGCTGGAGCATGCCGCCTCCTATGGCGTCCGTTTTAATGGACACCAGGGGCCATGCGCTTAACCGCGGTTAAATAGGCGCGGAACGGCCCGGTGCTTAGTGCTTCGCAAGCGGCATGGAAGAGCTGGGGCGATGCGGGATTTACCGAAATTTCGCGACATGCGCGCCTTCCTGAGCTTTTTGGACGCAAAGGGGGCGTTCTCACGGGTCAGCGAGCCGGTCTCTGTTGTTCACGATATGACGGAGATCCACATGCGTGTGCTCGAGACGGGTGGACCGGCTGTTTTGTTCGAACGCCCCATTCGCGCGGACGGTGCGCAGTCGGGCGTGCCTATTCTCGTCAATCTGTTCGGCACGGTAGAGCGAGTGTCTTGGGGGCTGGGCATCGCGCATGGCGACATGCGTCTCCTCGGCGAGCTGCTTGGCGCGTTGCGGGAGCCGGATCCGGTTGACGGGTTTCGTGACGCGCTTACCCGCTGGCCTATGGTCAAGGCGGCTCTGAATATGAGGCCGGCGTTTGTAAACCATCCCGTGGTGCAACAGAGTGTGCGCACCGGCCCGGACATAGCGCTTGATGGACTTCCCATTCAGGTGTGCTGGCCAGACGAGCCAGGACCGCTCATTACGTGGCCCCTGGTGTTGACGCGCCCGCCGGGAGACGAGTCCATTTCGCACTACAATGCAGGCGTTTATCGCATGCAGGTACTCGGATCCGATCAGGCCATTCTGCGGTGGCTGGCGCATCGTGGAGGCGCCGCCCATCATCGCCTGTGGTCGGCCGAGGGGCGAGATATGCCGGTCGCCGTGGTGATCGGAGCGGATCCCGCGACTATCCTCTCCGCGGTCCTTCCGCTTCCCGAGGCCCTTTCAGAATTGCGTTTCTCCGGAATTCTACGGGGGGAACGTCCTAGACTTGCGCGCTGTGTAACTGTGCCGCTCGTGGTGCCGGCCGATGCCGAAATCGTCATCGAAGGGTTCGTCTCGTCGCATGAAACAAGACCAGAAGGACCTTTTGGCGATCACACCGGCTACTATAACTCCGTGGAGATGTTCCCCTTGATGCGCATCAGTGCCATCACCAGTCGTAACGATCCAATCTATCTCTCGACCTACACGGGGCGCCCGCCCGATGAACCATCGGTCATTGGAGAAGCCCTAAACGAGCTCTTCATACCCATCCTGCGGCGGCAGCTTCCCGAGATTGTCGATTGCTGGCTTCCTCCCGACGCTTGCTCCTATCGGATGGCCATCGTGTCTATCCGCAAACGCTATGCCGGTCAGGCACGCCGGGTAATGATGGCTTTGTGGAGCCTCCTCATGCAGTTTTCCTACACAAAGGTGATTGTTGTCGTCGATGAAGACATCGACGTGCGCAACTGGCGGGATATTTCATGGGCGCTAGCCACACGCATGGATCCGTCGCGAGATCTCACTGTCATCGAGCGAACGCCTATAGACTATCTTGATTTCGCATCACCGGTGTCGGGGCTTGGCGGCAAACTCGGCATCGATGCCACCACAAAAATCGGCCCGGAGACGGATCGCGAATGGGGACGTGTGCTCGCCATGGATCCTGAGGTGGTGGAGCGCGTGAACGGGATGTGGGAGCGTCTCGGGCTGTGCGACGCGGTGAAGCGAGGGGGTGCCGGAGATCGCTGATGGATACGAAACGTGTGGTCCTGGGGGTGAGCGGCGCGTCGGGTGCGGGCATCGCTCTGCGCATCGGAACCATTCTGGGCACCCTTCCGGGTCTGGAGGTGCATCTGGTGGTCTCGGACGCTGCAGAGCGGACGCTTGCTCATGAGGTCGGGCCGGACGCGTTGCGTGCGCTTGAAGGCGTGTGCGCGCATCGGCATCCAATCTCTGACATCGGGGCGTCGATCGCCAGCGGATCCTTTCGAACAGCGGGTATGATCATTGCGCCATGCTCAATGCGAACGACATCCGCCATCGCATCCGGGAATGCGGACAATCTGCTGACCCGGGCGGCGGATGTTCATCTCAAGGAGCGGCGTCGCCTCGTGCTTTTAGTGAGAGAGAGCCCGCTTCATCTGGGCCATTTGCGTGCCATGGTGTCGGCGACGGAGTACGGTGCCATCATTGCCCCTCCGGTGCCGTCCTTCTATCTCGCGCCTGCCTCGATAGCCGACATTGTCGACCAGATCGCTCGGCGCGCGATCGATCTCCTGTCTCTCGACGGATCGGCATTGGCGGCGTCCTGGTGCGGATAGTGCGCGTCCGCTCCAAAGCTATGCCTATCGGCACGTGTGTGTGTCGGCGTGCAGCGCGATTTCGATCATGCGCCGCAGCGCGGCCAGGCCGGGATCCGCCGCGTTGGAGCACGCCGTCATGAGGCCGAGCCAGCGCTCGGCGTCCGCCGTGGCGATAAAACGCCCGACGGCTTCATGCGCCCACGCGCCGACATCCGTTCCGGCGTCTTCCGCCGCAGTCTGGACGCGCAACATCAGGGAGAGATCATCCATCGCCAGCAAAGTCTCGAGCGCGACGGACTTATCATCGAAGCGGGCCAGGAGGGTGCCGAGCTGCATGACGCTCTCCTTACGCCACACGAAGATCGGCTGGCATCGGCAACGCAACGCCTTCGATTTGCGCTCGCCCAGCAAGCCGGGCAACATACTGCGCGACGGCGATCCTATGGACGCGATAGGCGAGATAGTCGGCCACGCGCTCACGCACGAGATCGAACGGAAGCTCCTTGCCGGCGATCTTTCGTTCCAGGCGGATGATATGAATTCCGTAGCGCGTCTCGATCGGATGCTCCGTCGTCGCGCCCGGGTCCAAAGTCCTCATGGCGGCTTCGAACTCTGGCGTGGTTTGCCCGGCTGTGATCTGGCCGAGGTTGCCGCCCTGAGCAGCCGATGGACAGGCAGAATGAAGACGCGCGAGTTCGGCGAAGCGTTCCGGTTCTCGTTTCAGGATTTCAAGCGCTGTTTTGGCGTCGGTCCGCGCCCTATCGAATGAGGATGGATCGTCCTTGCGGGCAGCGAACAGAATATGCGCGGCTTCGTAGATGTCAGCCGAGCGGAACCGGCGCCGATTGCTGTCATAGTACCGGCGGCAGGCGGCCGCGTCCGCCACGGGGGTGGTAACCTCCCGCTCGATGAGTGCACGGATCATGGCCTCTTCTTCGGTCTCACGACGTCCCTGTTCATCATGCAAGGTGCCGAAGGCGACGCTGAGCCGCCGCGCCTCGCCTAACAGGAGCGCGCGGACGACGAGGGCGCGGGCAGCGGCTGTCCACGCTGCCAAGGGCGTGGGACCTTTGTGGTTCTGGGCTTCGCGCGAGATGGCATCGTGAGGAATGGCGATGCCGTCAACGGTAATACGTGTGCGAGCCGTTTCGGCGAGATTGTTGTGTACAGAGCACCCCATGGCGCATCACTCCGCAGAAAGGGTTCGGGTTTTGGCAAAGGCTGGCTTCGGCCCGTTCGCACCGGAGCGCGAACGCACCACCTGATAGCCGCGCCGGCCGAGATACCAAACCGGTGCGCTCCAAACGTGCACGAGACGCGTGAACGGGAAGACGAGGAAGATCGTCATGCCCAGGAACAAGTGCGCCTTGAAGATGGGATGCACATCGGCGATCAGGCTAGAGACGCCGGGCTGCAGCGTGAGAATGCCCTGTGCCCATGTCATGAAGCGCACCATTTCGTGGCCATCGAGATGGTCGAGCGAGACGTAGATCGTCGCGAGCCCGAGGACAAGCTGGGCATAAAGGAGCAAAAGCACGGCGATATCGCCGAACGACGACGTCTTGCGGATGCGCGAGTCGAACAGCCGGCGGTGAACGAGAAGCGTGATGCCGACGAAGCACATGATGCCTGCAACTCCGCCGACCACAATGGCCATAATCTGCTTGAAGTCGTGCGGGATGCCGAGGGCGTCGAACACCCAGATCGGCGTCAGCAGGCCGACGAAGTGGCCGGCGAATATGATAAGAATTCCGACGTGGAACAGGTTGGAGCCCCACGTAAGCTGGCGTTTGCGCAGCATCTGGCTCGACCCAGAGCGCCAAGTATATTGTTCGCGGTCGAAGCGCGCGAGAGAGCCGAGCAGGAACACGGTCAGGCAAAAGTAGGGATACCAACCGAAAACGATATGATTGAGCGCCTCTTTCATCGCCGCCTCCTCAAGCTCGCGTTGACGTGTGCGTGACGACCGGGCGCGGCGATGTGGGAACCGCGACCCCCGGCGCAGGGCGTCGGCCGGCGCGAATCTTGGACGCGATCCCTTCCGTGCCGCAGGCAGCGTCAGCATCCGGCCCGAATTTGACCTCCTCATCCATCCACGCCGCGTCCAAGGCGGCTAGATCGTTGGGATCGTCATCGGGCCCAGCCAGGATAGCGTTCAGAACTTCGGCGTCAGGCATCTCCGCGCTCAAGTTCTCCAATGCCGCAAACACGCCAGCGTAGGATGAGCAACGTTTCTCGAGGCGTTGGCGCAGAGCCGAGTGAATATGGACGGTGTCGGCAAGTGTCCGCCGCGCATCCGCTTCGGGAATGGCCGATAGGAACTCAAGGAACAGCGGAATGAAGTCCGGCAGCTCCGATGTGCCGAGCGCGAGCCCATGCGTCTCGTAAAGCTGCGCCAGATCGACCATGGCCTGTCCCCGGTCGCGGCTCTCACCGTGAACATGCTCGAAAAGATGCAGCGAGAGCGAGCGCGTGCGGTCGAACAGCACCACATAACGCTCCTGGAGGTCATAGAGATCGCTGGTTCCGATCTCGTCCAAAATAGGTTTGAGCAGGCCCAGCAACTCGGGTGCCGGCACGCCGTCTGCGTCGAGCGCGGCCCTCATGTCGGGAACCGCGGCTTGCAACTCGGCGCTGGGATAGGTCAGCAGCACCGAGAGCGTCTTGAGTATTCGCCTCATCACGCGATCTCCATCGGAGTCTTGGTCTTTTGCGGTACGCCGAACAGGTTCGTCTCTGTGCGACCGTCCGAGCACCCGTTGCCGAACGAGAATCCGCAAGAGCCTCTGAGATTGTAGGCATCTTCACCGAGTTCGCGGTGGGCAGTAGGGATGACGAAGCGATCCTCGTAATTGGCGATCGCCATCACGTGGTACATCTCGTCGATCTGGGCGGCGGTGAGTCCTACCTTTTTGGCGATACTCTCGTCGATGACCCCGTCGATCGTCTTTGCGCGCATGTAGGCTCGCATGGCGAGCATGCGCTCCAATCCGAGTGCGACGGGCTCTTCTTTGCCGGCCGTGAGAAGGTTGGCCAGATACTTGATTGGGATACGCAGGCTGCGCACGTCGGGCATCTCGCCGTCGTGACCGATCTTTCCCGCTTCCGCAGCAGATTGGATCGGAGACAGCGGCGGCACATACCAGACCATCGGCAGCGTGCGGAATTCGGGATGGAGCGGGAATGCGACCTTCCATTCCATCGCCATTTTCCAGATCGGCGAGTGCTTCGCGCCCTCGATCCAGTTGTCGGGAACGCCGTCAGCGCGCGCTTGGGCGATGACCTTCGGGTCGTTGGGATCGAGGAAGATCTTGAGCTGCGCCTCATAGAGATCCTGCTCGTCGGGCTCGCTCGCCGCCTCCTCGATGCGATCGGCGTCATAGAGAACGACGCCGAGATAGCGGATGCGCCCCACACAGGTTTCCGAGCAAACCGTCGGCTGTCCAGCCTCGATGCGAGGATAGCAGAAGATGCACTTTTCCGATTTACCGGAAGACCAGTTGTAATAGATCTTCTTGTAAGGACATCCCGAGACGCACATCCGCCAGCCGCGGCACTTGTCCTGGTCGATGAGGACGATGCCGTCCTCCTCGCGCTTGTAGATTGCCCCGGAAGGGCAAGAAGCAACGCACGCCGGATTGAGGCAATGCTCGCACAGGCGGGGCAGATACATCATGAAGGTGTTTTCGAACTGCCCGTAGATCTCCTTCTGGACGCCTTCGAAATTGTAGTCCTCAGAGCGTTTCGCGAACTCGCCTCCTAGGATCTCTTCCCAGTTCGGACCCCAGTTGATCTTCTCCATCCGCTCACCGGTGATGAGCGAGCGCGGTCGCGCGGTGGGAAACGCCGACAGCTCAGGTGCCTTCTGCAAGTGTTCGTAATCGAAGGTGAACGGCTCGTAGTAGTCGTCGATCTCGGGCAGGTCGGGGTTGGCGAAGATGTTGGCGAGAACGCGCCACTTCGAGCCGATCCGCGGCTCGATCTTGCCATTTTTTTTGCGGATCCATCCGCCCTTCCAGCGATCCTGGTTCTCCCAATCTTTGGGATACCCGATGCCGGGCTTGGTTTCGACGTTGTTGAACCACGCGTATTCCATGCCTTCGCGGCTGGTCCACACATTCTTGCACGTCACCGAGCAGGTGTGACATCCGATGCACTTGTCGAGGTTCAGCACCATGGCGATTTGAGCGCGGACTTTCATTCTGCTGCCTCCACAGTGGGGATTCGGGGTAGAGCGCTCGGCTGATCGGCGGTTGGTTTGTCGAGCCAATCGATTTCGGCCATCTTGCGGACGGCGACGAACTCGTCGCGGTTGGAGCCCACGGTGCCGTAGTAGTTGAAGCCGTAGGATTGCTGGGCGTAGCCGCCAATCATGTGGGTCGGCTTGAGGATCGTGCGGGTCACCGAGTTATGAATGCCGCCGCGATGACCGGTCTGTTCGGAACCGGGCACGTTCACGATCTTCTCCTGTGCGTGATACATCATGCACATGCCCTCCTTGACGCGCTGCGAGACGACCGCACGGGCCACGAGCGCGCCGTTGCTGTTGAAGGCCTCAATCCAGTCGTTGTCGACGATCCCGCCCTTCTTGGCATCGGCCTCGCTGATCCACACGCAAGGGCCGCCGCGTGACAATGTCAGCATCAGCAGATTGTCGGTGTAGGTGGAGTGGATGCCCCACTTTTGATGCGGCGTGATGAAATTGAGCACGACCGCGTTGTGGCCGTTTGGCTTGCGGGAGATCACTGGCCCTACGGTTTTTGTATCGATTGGCGGGCGATAAACACACAAGGCTTCGCCGAACGCACGCATCCAGAGATGATCCTGATAAAGCTGTTGGCGGCCGGTGAGCGTACGCCAGGGGATCAATTCGTGGACGTTGGTGTAGCCGGCATTGTAGCAAACCTTCTCAGACTCGAGGCCCGACCAGATCGGCGACGAAATGATCTTGCGCGGCTGGGCTATCACATCGCGGAAGCGGATCTTCTCGTCTTCTTTCGGGATCGCGAGATGAGTGTGCTCCCGTCCGGTGAACCCCTCCAGTGACGCCCATGCCTTGACGGCGACTTCACCATTTGTCTCCGGCGCAAGGGCGAGAAGCACTTCCGCCGCATCGATGTCCGTGTCGATGCGGGCCATGCCCTTGCTGGGGCCGGGCTCGGTGACCACGCCGTTGAGGTTGCGCAGGAACTCGACCTCGTGCTGCGTGTTCCAGGCCATCCCCTTGCCGCCGTTGCCGAGCTTTTCCATGAGCGGTCCGAGCGACGTAAATTGTTTGTAGAGGTTCGGATAGTCGCGCTGGACGACGGTTATCTGCGGCATGGTCTTGCCGGGGATCGGCGCCACCTCACCGCGCTTCCAATCCTTGACGTCGAGCGCCTGCGCAATCTCGCCAGCCGTGTCGTGCATGATAGGCGTCAGCACGACATCCTTCTCGACGCCCAGAACCTCCGGCGCGACGCGCGAGAACGCCTTGGCGATGCCCTTGTAGATTTCCCAGTCGCTTCTTGCTTCCCAGACCGGGTCCACCGCCGCCGTCAACGGATGAATGAAGGGGTGCATGTCGGAGGTGTTGAGATCGTTCTTTTCGTACCAGGTCGCCGTCGGCAGCACGATGTCGGAGTACACGCATGTCGTGGACATGCGGAAGTCGAGTGTGACCAGGAGATCGAGCTTCCCCTCCGGCGCATCGTCATGCCAGGCCACTTCGTGCGGCTTCTGGCGCCCGTCTTCGCCCAGGTTCTTGCCCAACACGCCGTGCGACGTGCCAAGCAGGTGCTTCAGAAAGTATTCGTGACCCTTGCCTGACGACCCAAGCAGATTGGAGCGCCAGACGAACATGTTGCGCGGCCAGTTCGCCGGGCTGTC
>VFQP010005020.1_pt1 | contig 11831 bp, 11 predicted proteins | sample 3512351 | NCBI WGS metagenome assembly VFQP01 (sample SAMN10412372, study PRJNA504923) | tailings metagenome | isolation source: Relicate 1 Philex TSF1 revegetated site | place: Philippines: Tuba, Benguet | collected 2017-08-29
CGCGGCGGCTTCGAGTTCGACCGCCAGGACGCGCACGCCGCGTTCAAGACGCCCGCCGGGCGCGTGCTGCGCCGGCGCATCCAGATGATCTTCCAGGACCCCTACGCCAGCCTGAACCCGCGCTGGACGGTGGAAGACATCATTGCCGAGCCGCTGCGCGAGCACGAGATCCTGAGCGACGACAAGGCCGTCAAGGACCGTGTGGGCGAGCTGCTCAAGTCGGTCGGCCTGAGTCCGCTGGACATGGTCAAGTACCCGCACCAGTTCTCGGGCGGCCAGCGCCAGCGCATTTCCATCGCGCGCGCCCTGGCCACGCAGCCCGAGTTCCTGGTCTGTGACGAGCCCACCTCGGCACTGGACGTGTCGGTCCAGGCGCAGGTGCTCAACATCATGAAGGACCTGCAACGCCAGCAGGGCCTGACCTATTTGTTCATCAGCCACAACCTGGCCGTGGTGCGGCACGTGAGCGACCAGGTGGGCGTGATGTACCTCGGGCGCCTCGTGGAGCTGGCCGACAAGCAGGCGCTGTTCGACAACCCGCGCCACCCCTACACGCGCATGCTGCTGGACGCCATCCCCAAGATGCACGACACCGGCAAGGCGCGCACACCGGTGTCCGGTGAGGTGCCCAACCCGCTCAACCCGCCCAGTGGCTGTGCCTTCCACCCGCGCTGCCCGCACGCCAACGAGCGCTGCAGCAGCGAGCGGCCCGTCATGAAGGCGATTGCCGGTGTCCGCGTGGCCTGTCATGCGGTGGAGGAAGGCCGCCTCTGAGCGGCTTGTGCCGGGCATGCAAAACGGCCGGTGGATACCGGCCGTTTTGCATGGATCGGGAGACGTTTACTTCAGGCCCGCCAGCGCGCGCAGCTGTGCCACCTTGTCGGTGCGCTCCCAGCTGAACTCGGGCTCCTCGCGGCCAAAGTGGCCGTAGGCGGCGGTCTTTTCGTAGATGGGGCGCAGCAGGTCCAGCATCTGGATGATGCCTTTCGGACGCAGATCGAACACCTCGCCCACGATCTTGGCGATCTGCTCGTCGGAGATCACGCCCGTGCCTTCGGTGTAGACCGTCACGTTCATGGGTTTGGCCACGCCGATGGCGTAAGCCACCTGGATCTGGCACTGCTTGGCCAGACCGGCGGCCACGATGTTCTTGGCCACGTAGCGGCAGGCGTAGGCGGCCGAGCGGTCCACCTTGGTCGGGTCCTTGCCCGAGAAGGCACCACCGCCGTGCGGGCAGGCACCGCCGTAGGTGTCCACGATGATCTTGCGGCCGGTCAGACCACAGTCACCCTGCGGGCCGCCGATGACGAAACGGCCGGTCGGGTTGACCAGGTAACGCGTGTTCTGGATCCACTCCTTGGGCAGCACCGGCTTGATGATCTCCTCGATCACGGCTTCGATGAAGCTGGCCTTCATCTTGGTGGGGCTTTCCGACTGGTCCGGGCTGTGCTGGGTGGACAGCACCACGGTGTCGATGCTGTGCGGACGGCCGTCCACGTAGCGCATGGTCACCTGGCTCTTGGCATCCGGGCGCAGGAATGGCAGGCGGCCGTCCTTGCGCAGCTGGGCCTGGCGCTCGACCAGGCGGTGCGCGTAGTAGATGGGCGCGGGCATCAGCTCGGGCGTCTCGTCGCAGGCGTAGCCGAACATCAGGCCCTGGTCACCGGCGCCGGTGTTCAGGTGGTCGTCGCTGGCGTGGTCCACGCCCTGGGCGATGTCGTTGCTCTGCTTGTCGTAGGCCACCAGCACCGCACAACCCTTGTAGTCGATGCCGTAGTCGGTGTTGTCGTAGCCGATGCGCTGGATGGTGTCGCGTGCCACCTGGATGTAGTCCACGTGCGCGTTGGTGGTGATCTCGCCGGCCAGCACCACCAGGCCGGTGTTGGTCAGGGTCTCGGCGGCCACACGGCTGCGCGGGTCCTGCTTGAAGATCGCATCGAGGATGGCATCCGAGATCTGGTCGGCCACCTTGTCGGGATGGCCTTCAGAAACAGACTCGGACGTGAAGAGGAAATCGTTCGCCATTTAAACTCCAGACAGTTGGTACAAGGCGCGTCGCCTTGCGGAGCATGGGCGAACGCTTTAGCGGATATTTGTGAATCGCCCCGCAAGTAGTTCCTTAACTCGGCGATGGCGCGATTGTAAATGCTGGGCCGCACCGCGTCTTTTTTGCATGTTCCTGATCCGTCTGTTCGGTTTCTTTTCCCGCTGGCCGCTGTGGCTGCTGCACGGGCTGGGCTGGCTGCTGGGCTGGCTGGCCTGGCTGCTGTCGCCCGCCTACCGGCGCCAGCTGGCGGCCAACGCTGGCGCGGCTGGCATCGGTGCGGCTGACCGGCGCGCGGCGGTCGGTGCGGCCGGCCGGCTGTTGGCCGAACTGCCCCGCCTCTGGATGGGCGCGCCGGTGCCGGTCCGTTGGGTGGGGGCGGAGCGCATCGAGGCCGCCCAGGCCCAGGGGCGCGGCATCGTGTTCCTGACGCCTCACCTGGGCTGTTTCGAGATCACCGCACGGGCCTACGCCCAGCGTTTCGGGCGTCGTGGCCGGCCCATCACCGTGTTGTACCGCTCACCGCGCCAGGACTGGCTGCGGCCGGTGGTCGACCGTTCCCGCGCGGGTGAGGGGCTGGAGACCGCGCCCACCACGCTCTCGGGTGTCAAGCAATTGGTCAAGGCGCTGAAGGACGGGGCGGCGGTGGGGCTGTTGCCCGATCAGGTGCCACCGCTGGGCCTGGGGGCGTGGGCGCCCTTTTTTGGCCAGCCGGCCTACACCATGACGCTCGCCGGGCGGCTGGCCCAGTCGCCCGGCGCCGTGGTGCTGCTGGCCTGGGGCGAACGCCTGCCCTGGGGACAGGGCTACGTGGTGCACGTGAGCGAGCCAGATGTGCCGCTGCCTCAGGACCCGCAGGCCGCCGCTGCCGCCGTGAACCGGGCCATGGAGCGGCTGGTGCGGGAATGCCCGCGACAATACCTCTGGGGCTACAACCGCTACAAGGCGCCCCGCAAGGGTTTCTGACCGGATGACACAGGCCACATTGACGAACCGTATCGGGCTGGGCTTCATGAGCCTGCTGGCGCGCCTGCCCCTGCCGCTGGTGCGGGGGCTGGGCTGGGTGCTGGGCCGGGGCCTGCACCTGGTGGCGGTGCGGCGGCGGCACATCGCCCGCACCAACTGGGCCCTGTGTTTCCCGCAGCAGAGCGAGGCCGAACGCCACCGCGCCATCCGCCAGCACTTCGTGCACTTTGCCCAGGCCTGGCTGGACCGGGGCTGGCTCTGGGAGGGCGACCCGCAGACGGTGCGGCGCCGGCTGACGCTTTCGGGCGACCTGCAGGCGCTGGCCGGCACCGAGCCCACCGTGGTGTTTGCCCCGCATTTTGTGGGCATGGACGCCGGGTGGACGGCGCTGACGCTGCAATTGTCTCGGCGCTTTTGCACCATCTATGCCGAGCAGCTCAATGCCGATGTTGACCGGTGGATGGCTGAGGGGCGGCGCCGTTTTGGCGAGCCACATGTCGTGGCCAAAACCCTGGGGGTGCGGCCATTGGTGGCCGCTCTGAGGGACGGGGAGCCGCTGTACCTGTTGCCGGACATGGACTATGGCCCTGCCGAGTCTGTGTTCGTACCCTTCTTCGGCGTGCCGGCTGCCACGGTTTCATCGTTGCCGCGTCTGGCCCGCCTGGCCCGCGCCAAGGTCGTGCCGGTGACCAGCCGCCTCACCCCGGATGGCTACGAGGTGGTGGTGCACCCGGCCTGGGAGGGCTATCCGGGCGGCGATGTGGAAACCGACACGGCCGGCATGAACCAGCGCCTGGAACGGCTGATCCTGGACGCCCCTGCGCAGTACTACTGGGTGCACAAGCGCTTCAAGACCCGCCCGGAGGGCGAGCCCTCGTTCTACGGCGGGCGCGACTAGCCCGCTTCGCGCCGGCTGATATCAGTTGCCTGCGCCGCCCGCCACGATCCCCGCGCCGGCGCCGGAAAAGAAGGACCAGTTGCTCGGCAGGGCATTGCCCGCACCACCGGCCACGATGGAAGCCCCGTCGTTGGCGATGAGCCGGCCGAAGCGGGCCAGCAGGTTGCCTGCCCCACCCGCGACGATGGAGCCGCCATCGTTGGAGATGATGTTGCCGCCGCCGGAGGCGACGATGTTGCCACCACCAGAAGCGACGATGTTGCCGCCACTGAAGCCCGGTGAGGAGGCGAAGGCCTTGACGCCGGTCTGCCCGTTCAGCCGCTGTGCGGCCAGCCCCATGGGTGCGGAGCGTGCGGTCACGGCGGGGTACCACTGCTGGTTGGAGCTGCCCTGGCAGCTGTAGCCCAGGATGCGGGCGCCCTGGTTGCGGCTGCCTCCTTCGATGTCGGCGCACAGGCCGGTCTCGTTGCGCAGCGTGCCGTTGGGCTGGAAGCCCCAGCGCTGGTTGGCCGCGTTCGTGCAGGTCTGGGCGGTCAGCGGCGCGCCGCTGGCCAGGCCCGATGTGAGGCAGCGCTGGTCGCCCAGCGACACCATGCCGTAGTTGCCGCTGACGAAGCGGAAACCCTGGTTCGAGCCGCCGTGGCAGGCCCAGAGCAGGATCTGGTTGTCCGTGGCGCGCGTGTCCAGGCAGAAGCCCTGCGCATGGTAGGACGCGATGGCGGGCGCCCCTCGCACCTGCGCCAGGGCGGGGCTGCTGACAAAGAGTGCAACGAGGGCGGACGCCAGGCCGGCACGGATCGGGTGGTTCATGTCATTCCTTGTTCGGGTTGGGGCAGGGTCAACGTCGCCGTGGGCACGCCGCCGTCAGGGCTCGGGCAGGCATTGCAGCAGGCTCAGGCCCGAAGGCTTGTTGTTCAGGTACAGCGCGCGGCGGCCCTTTTCAGCGTGGTACACACCGGCGCGTATGCCCAGTTCGTCCACCATGGGCCCGGAGGTGGGCACGAAGCCGCCATCTGCCAGGCGGAAGGCGCCGCTGCCCGTGACCTTGCCCGACTTGACCCGCCAGCCGGCATCGGTGTCGCTCAGGGTGTAGCGGCTGCCCGAGAACGTGAGCAGGGCAATCGGGATGTTCCCGTTGGCGGCGCAGCGCCAGCGCCCGCTGAGGTCCATGGTCACTGCCGTCGGCGTGCCGCCACCGCCGGCCAGCTTGAATTCGGTGGGGTGCACCCATTGCTCGCCAAACTGCCGCGAACGCAGCAGGCAGCGACCGGCGGCGTCGGGGCCGGCCACGACAGGGTCGCTGTACTCGGTCAACACGATCTTGTATTCGGCCCGTGCGCCGGTGGGGCAGGCACCACTTTTCTGGCGTGGGACGTTGTCCAGCGGCTGGTCGCCACTTTTGAGCAGGTAGCTGCCGCTTTTGCCATCGGAATCCCGGTAGCGGCAGTAGCCCCGGTGGCCCGGGATGGCGATGCCTTCGGAGGTCAGCACCGTTTCAAACCCGGCGTTGTTGCGCTTGAAGCGGCTGCCGGCGGGCGGGCAGTCGTTGGCGTGCGCGGGCGCGGCGAGCAGCAGAGCGAACGCGGTGGCGGTTAGCAGCAACAGTGCCGAGCCGCCCAGCCGCGCCAGCGTGTGGCGTTCCACGCACCCCACGGTGGCCGGGTGGCGGGCCAGCAGGCGACGCCGGCCAAACCCGGTACCGATAGCGGGTTCGCGCCACAGATCCACGAAGTCGGCCGCTGCCGCGAGCAAAGGGATGGCGGTCCAGCTCAGCGCGAGGTAGATCCAGCCCTCGCGCCGGGCGCCCAGCAGGAACTTGTGCCCGCCCCAGAAGCCGGCCAGCAGCGTCACGTAGAGTGCCAGCACGCGGTTGACCGTGCGCAGGCGCTGCGAGGTCTGGTGGGCGAAGTGGCCGTTTTCACGGTCGGTCAGGTGCATGGTCGGGCTCCGTCAGCGCGGCAAGGCCGTGGCGCGCATCTGGCCGGCCTGTTTGCTTGCGCGCAGTGTGGCCGTCCCGCCCGCAACGGCCCATCCCCCGGTCGGGGTATTTTGATCAGGCGTGCCGCACGTCGATCTGGCTGCCCCGCCCGCCGGCACCGGGCCCCGTGTGTAACCGGGCACCCAGGCGCTCGGCACGGCGGCGCATGTTGCCCAGGCCTCGCCCGCGCGCGGCGGCTTCAGGGTCAAAGCCGCGGCCGTTGTCGCAGACCCGCAGGCGCCAGCCACCGCCGGGCCTGGCCTCGAAGGCCACCTCCGCCGTGCTGGCACCGGCGTGTTTGAGCACATTGGTCAGCGCCTCCTGGACGATGCGCACCAGGTCCAGCAGCTCACCGGGTGGCATGGCCAGCGGGGTCTCGGCAATCTCCCAGACCGATTCGATGCCCGCCTCGGCCAGCTTGGGCTGGATGCGCCAGCGCAGCGTGGCCAGGGCGTCGCCCGCGTGGCGCTGCTCGGGGTCCAGCGAGTCGATCACCAGTCGCAGGTCGGCGATGCACTGGCCGATCAGTGCCGCCGCGTCGCGTTGGCTCAGGCCGCCTTTTTCGATGCCGCTCATGGCGGTGATGAGTTGCGAGCCCACGCCGTCGTGGATGTCGCGCATCAGCCGCTCGCGTTCCTGTGCCACGGCGGCGGCACGTTGCAGGTCGGTCATGCGCTCGTAGGTCTGCGAGAGTTCCTGTGTCCGCTCCTGGATGCGCTGCTCCAGTGTGGCGTTGAGCCGGCCCACCGCGTCGATGGCGCCGAAGTAGCGGTCCGCCAGCGCGAACACCAGCGCCGCCAGCAGCAGCGGTGCGCCGAACGCCATCAGCGCCGCCGACCCCCAGGGCACCAGGTTGGCCGAGATGGCGTAGTCGTGCAGCCCGAAGGCCAGCGTGAGCCCCATGGCCGCCAGAATCAGCCAGAGCCCCGGCTGGCGCGGCGCGTCCGGGTTGCGCAGGTGGCGCAGCGGCACGGCCATGGCGGCCAGACCCAGCAGCACACACACGCCGTACCACCCCAGCCGCAGCTGGCTCATGGCCTGTTCGCCCAGCGCGAAGAACAGCAGCGGTACCCCCAGGCAGACCCAGGGCAGCACCCGTTCCGCGCGCGGCCACGACTGGGCGGTGAGTCGCAGCAGAAACAGCCACAGCAGCATCAGTACCACGCCCAGGCTGCCGAGGACAAAAGCCTCCCAGACCCGCGAAGGCAGACCGAACCCGGTGGACGTGTAGTGGAAGTTGCGCACCGACCACAGGATGGCCAGCGCCGCGAAGTAGCCGTAGATGCTGCGCTGCGGATGCCGCAGCCAGAGCACCCCCACCAGCAAACCGGTGACGATGAGCGCCACGTTCGCCGAGCGCGAAAGGGTCACCCGCAGGAAATACAGGCGTTCGAACGCGCTTTCGACCGGCTCGCGTGGCCCCAGCAGCATGGGGGTGAGCCCGCCGCGCAGGTTGGGCGCCACCCGCAGGCGCAGGTGCAGCCAGTTCTCGCCCGCGTGGAACACCTGGGGCGGGAGCAGGACGAATTGCGGCACGCCGCCGTTGCGGCGTATCTCGCCCTGCATGCCCCCGCCATCGGCCACGTCCACGCCGTTCACGTACACGGCGTAGGTCGTGCCCACCATGTTGATCAGCAGGCCCAGGCTGCCGGTGGGGGGCTGTTCCAGACTCAGGCGGATGCGGTACCAGCCATAGCCCGACTGGCCGGGGCGTGAGACCCGCCAGCTGTCAGGCAGCGCCTGGGGCTGCCAGCCGTCGGCCGGTGGCTGGGTGGCGTCCGATGCGATGAACTCGGTTTCGTTCAGCAGCACCGGCGTGTCCGCTGGCAAGGGCACCGCCGCCGCCAGGGCGGCCGTGACACCGGTCAGGGCCAGCAGGCCGGTGGCGAGCAGGCGGCGGATGGCGCCGGTCATGGGTGGATCAGCCCGCGCTGGCGCGCGACCCGCACCGCCTCGTGGCGGGAGTGCGCCTCGAGCTTGCGGTAGATGTTCTTCACATGGGTCTTGACCGTGTGGGGCGAGATGAACAGCCGGCGCCCGATCTCACCGGTGCTGTCGCCGCGGGCCACGCACTCCAGGATGGCCTTTTCGCGCTGCGACAGCAGGCCCAGGTCCTCCGGTTGTGGCGAGGGGTTGGTGGGCGTCAGGCCGATGCAGCGGCGCAGCAGGTGGCGGGCCAGCGCGGGGCTGACGGGCGATTCGCCCGCGTGCACCGCGTGTATGGCGGTGTTGAAGTCGGTGGGGCCCGAGTCCTTGAGCAGGTAGCCGGTGGCGCCGGCCTCGATCGCGTTCAGCAGGTGGTACTCGGACCCGAAGACGGAGACCACCAGCACGTCGGTGCCGGGGCACACACGGCGCAGGCCGCGTATCAGCTCGAAGCCGTCGATGTCGGGCAGGCCGAGGTCGACCAGGGCCACCTGGGGCTGGAGTTCGGGGGCGGCGGCCAGCGCGGCCCGCCCGCCCTCGAAGGCGCCGAGCACCCGCAGCTTCGGGTCCTGCGCCAGGTTGTCCTGGTAGCGGGCCAAGTGTGCCGGGTCGTCTTCGACGATCAGCACGTCCAGCGGTGGTGATGACTCCATGCTGGCGGACGACGTTAGCAGGTTCCGTGGAGCCGCTCAATACCCCGCTCGGGGTAGCCAGTGGGTATCGGCGCGGCGCGACAGCCGGCGGGTGATCATGGCCGCTTCAGCGTCTGTGACAAGGGGTGAAGGATGTTCTGTACCCGCAGCGGCAAGGCCCATGTTCAGGAGGCGGTTGGCCCCGAGCGCGAGCGTCTGTGGCGGGCCGTGATCGGGCCGCACCACACGGAGGCCTACCTGGACACTTTCCTGGCGTTCGAGCGCGCCGGGCGCACCTGGGCCCGGTGGCACTGGCCGGCGTTCTGGGCCACCCTGTGCTGGCTGCTCTACCGCCGGCTGTGGTGGGCGGCTGTCGGGTACCTGCTGCTGATCCTGCTGGCCTTGCTGGGGGCCGGTTTTGTGGCCGGCTTCGTGGTGGCGCTGACGGGCACAGACCCGGGGTGGGTGCTGCCGCTGACCATCGGGCTGTCGGCCGCGCTGCTGTTCGTGTGGCCCGCGCGGTGGGCGCACGCGGTGCTGTATGCCCACTACCGGCGGCATCTGGATCCGTCCGTTCAGCCGTTCATGGACATGGACAGCCGTGTGGCCCACCTGGCCGAACTGGGCGGCACGCGGGCGGCCCCGGCGGCGGTTGTGGCCGTGGCGGGTTTGGTGGTGCTGGCTTTCGTACTGGCGCAGGCGTAGCGGGTCTAGCGCGCAGGCCTCATGCCAGCACCCCGACCAGCCAGTCGCGCACCAGCGCGGGCTGCTCGTGCACGATCCAGTGGGTGGCGCCGGGCACGCGGGTGATGGCCAGGTCGGGAATCCAGCCATCCAGTCCATCCAGCAACGCCGGTGGCAGCGCCGAGTCGCCCAGGCCCCACAACACGCTGGTGGGGCGGTGTACCGTCAGCATCTCGGGTGGCAGTGTCACGTTGGCCGCCGCTGGGTCTTGCGGTGCGGGCGGGCGCAGCGGCGAGGCGCGGTAGTAGTTCAGGGCGCCGTCCAGCCCCTGGCGCCAGACCGCGCGGTAGCGCTCGCGCACGGTTTCGGTCAGCCAGGCGTGGGGGCCGTTCACGGCGCCCATGTTCTCGAAAAAGGGCCACAGCCGGCGGAAGTCGTCTTCGGCCAACAGTGCCGCTGCATCGGGGCGGCACAGGAAATTCATGTAGGCGCTGGCCTGCTGCTGGGCGGGGTTGTCCCGCAGCTCGCGCAGGAAGGTGCCCGGGTGTGGCGAGTTGATGATGGCCAGGCGTTGCAGCCGCTGGGGGTGCAACGCGGCCAGGTTCCAGGCCACGGCGCCGCCCCAGTCGTGGGCCACCAGCGCGGCCAGCGGCTGGCCACCGGTTTCCAGGTCGATCAGGGCCAGCAGATCCTGCACCAGGTGTTTGGCGCGGTAGGCCGACACCTCGGCCGGTGCGCTGGAGCCGGCGTAGCCCCGCAGGTTGGGGGCGATGCACCGGTAACCCCCGTTTTCGGGGTGGGAGAAGTGTTCCAGCAGACCATCCCACACAAAGGCGGCCTCGGGAAACCCGTGCAGGAACAGCAGCACGGGCCGTCCGCGTTCGCCGCTGCTGTGGCATGCCAGGGTGATGCCGTGGGGCAGGGCGAGCGCGTGCGTCTGGATCATGGGGTGGCGTCGGGCGGCGGTTCGGCCGTGGGCTCTGTGGGTGGGTGGCTCCAGCGCCACAGGGTCAGGGCCACGTCGTCCAGCCCCTGCTTCTTGAGCGCCGAGAACAGTTTGGCGTCGCCGCCGCCGGCCTGCAATCGCGCGATGGACAGCGCCTTGTTGGCTTCGGCCCGGTTGAGCTTGTCGGCCTTGGTCATGAGCACCAGGAACTGCAGGCCCTGTTCCACCCGCGGGCGGATGATTTCCAGCAGGGCTTCGTCCAGTTCGGTCACGCCCAGGCGCGGGTCGCACAGCATGACCACACCACGCAGGTTGGGGCGGCTGACCAGGTAGTTGGCCATCACCTGCTGCCAGCGGCGCTTGGCTTCCTGGGGCACGGCGGCGTAGCCGTAGCCGGGCAGGTCGGCCAGCACCGCGTCGGTCACGCCTTGCTTGCCCAGGGTAAACAGGTTGATGCTCTGCGTGCGGCCGGGCGTCTTGGAGGCGAAAGCCAGCCGTTTTTGCTGTGTCAGGGTGTTGATGCAGGTGGATTTGCCCGCGTTGGAGCGGCCCACGAAGGCGATTTCGGGCACCTCCAGTTCGGGCAGGTGCTGCAGCTGGGGGGCGGTGGTCAGGAAACGGGCCGTGTGCAGCCAGGCGTGGGCGGCCTTGGCTTCGGCAGAGGGTGTGGGCTGGGTCATTCGGGGTGTGCTTTCGCGCCATTGTAAAATCAGCCCGTTTTGCGCCTTGAGCGCGCCACCCACGCTTGCCCACGACATGAAATCGTTCGCCCTTTCCCTCTGCGCCACCGCATTGACTGTGCTGTCCCTGTCTGCCCATGGCCAGGCGGCGAAACCCGATCTCAACAAAGGCGCGGCGCTGTACGGCCAGGTCTGCGTGGCCTGCCACGCCGCCGACGGCAACTCCTCCATCCCCGCCAACCCCAAACTGGCTCACCAGCACCCCGAGTACCTGGTCAAGCAGCTGGCCGAGTTCAAGGACGGCAAGCGCGACAACGCCGTGATGAAGGGTTTTGCCGCTGCCATGTCGGAGCAGGACATGCGCAACGTGGCCGCCTGGCTGGCCACCCAGAAGGCCAAACCCGGCTTCGCGCGCGACAAGGAACTCGTGAAGATGGGTGAGCGCATCTACCGCGGCGGCATCGCCGACCGCCAGATCGCCGCCTGCGCCGGCTGCCACAGCCCCAACGGCGCCGGCATCCCCGCCCAGTACCCGCGCCTGGGCGGCCAGCACGCCGACTACACCGCCGGCCAGCTGCGCGCCTTCCGCGACGGCACCCGCAAGAACAGCACGCAGATGACCCAGGTGGCCGCTCACATGACCGAGCGCGAAATCCAGGCGGTGTCCGACTACATCGCCGGCCTGCGTTGAACCACCGGGCAGAAATCGCATCACAGAGGGCGGGGTTGATACCCGCCCTTTTTTCTTTGAACCCGTTCCGATGACTTCTCCCGCCCCCAGCCTGCCCGCTTTGCGTCGTGCCCCCACCGCACGCGACTGGGTCGAGCTGCTGTCGTCCATGCGCTTCGCGATCGCGCTGCTGACGGTCATCTGCATCGCGTCCGTCATCGGCACCGTGCTCAAGCAGCACGAACCGTTCACCAACTACGTCAACCAGTTCGGGCTGTTCTGGGCCGAGCTGTTCGGCACGCTCAACCTGTACGCGGTCTACAGCGCCTGGTGGTTCCTGCTGATCCTGGCGTTTCTGGTGGTGAGCACCAGCCTGTGCATCGCGCGCAACACGCCCAAGATCCTGG
>VFQP010005021.1_pt1 | contig 11830 bp, 12 predicted proteins | sample 3512351 | NCBI WGS metagenome assembly VFQP01 (sample SAMN10412372, study PRJNA504923) | tailings metagenome | isolation source: Relicate 1 Philex TSF1 revegetated site | place: Philippines: Tuba, Benguet | collected 2017-08-29
ACGGTCAACGGTCAACGGTCAACGGTCAACGGTCAACGGTCAACGGTCAACGGTCAACGAACATCCCTACTTCGGCTTATACTTCGCCTCTTCCAAAATCTTCTTTGCCGGGGTTTCCATGATCTGTTGTACCGTCAGTTTGCTGTTTGTTGATTCGAATTTGCGAACGATCTGGCGGCCGATCCAGGGGCCGATGTTGCCGGGAGAGAATTCCTGGTCGAAGCCCTGGGTGAAGGGCGCTTCGCCGATATAGGTCTGCAGTGTTGCCGGATCGATGGCGTAGAGGTCTTCATTTTTTGTGATAAAGGTCCAGATCATTCCTTCGTTGCTGTTGACCCAGTCGAGTTGTTTTTTGGAATAACCGGTACGCACGGAGTCAGCGCCATGTGGCATGAATTTGTCAAGCAGCCACCAGCGTTTTCCTTTTTCGATCATTTGTTCGATCATGGGGCGCCCATTGCTTTTGTCAGGGAAAATATCATCCGCGATCAGTTTCATTACTTCAGGAGTGATGTATTCGCGGGAGAACCGGCGGCTGCGGTAGAGTGGTGCTACGTTGTTGACAAAATTTTCGGTTTGATATCCTGAAAAATCACTGCCCAGGTAAAATTGCAAGCTGATACCAGCCAGATCCGGTCCGATAAAATTTGGCGTGTATTCGCCATTGGCCATTCGCGCAAGATCCTGTCGTGAATCCAACCGCCCGATCACAGGAATGATATGCGTTGGTGTTTTGTATTCGGGGAAATAATATTTCACATATCTGAACGACTTTTCCAGCTCGTCTTTTACCGGATTGAAATTCTTATATAACTTCTGTGCAGAATCAAAAACCGGACGATAGAACTGATAGAACATCTTTAGTTCAGCAGGATCCGTTATGCCAATAATATTCTGCAGGTAAACCGGCAGGAATGTCGGGAACTGTTGCTGTAGTTTGCCCAATCCCTGTTCCATCTGAAGTGTATCAATGGAAAAGAAAGCTTCATCAAAACGATCAACCTTCACATCAACCTTAATACCTGATACATCCGGAGCGTTGTTCTTATCTCCGCAGGCTGTTAAAGAAAAGCAAACGAGCAGAAGCAGACAAATTTTTTTCATAGTGGCAAATGTAGGAAAAGACCGCATAATGGAATATGGAACATGGACGATAGACGATAGACGATAGACCATAGACTATAGACCGCGGACGGTCGCATAACATCGACACATCGGATCGTTTCAGAAAAATAAGCGTGCACGGTCTGTAGTGTAAGGTCTGCGGTCTGCGGTCCGCGGTCTATGGTCTATCGTCTATGGTCCGCAGTCTTTTCCTACCTTTGCCACTATGAAAATCGCGTTAGCACAGCAAAACTATCATATAGGAAATTTTGAAGAGAATACCCGTAAGATCATTGAAGGAATTCAATGGGCGAAAAAAGAGGGGGCAGACCTGGTGGTGTTTTCGGAGTTATGTATTTGTGGTTATCCTCCCCGGGATTTTCTGGAGTTCAACGATTTTATCAATAAGTGTTATGCAGCGGTTGATGAGATAAGAGAACATGCGGATACGATCGGGGTGCTGATCGGCGGACCTGCGCGTAATCCACGCGTGGAAGGCAAGGATCTGTTCAATGCAGCATTTTTTCTCTATGAAAAAAAGATTGTTGCAGAAGTGCATAAGACCCTGCTGCCGAATTATGACATCTTTGATGAGTATCGCTATTTTGAGCCGGCTTTTGAGTGGAAACTGGTTTCTTTCAAAGGGAAAAAACTGGCAGTGACCATTTGTGAAGATATCTGGAACATGGGAAGTAATCCGCTCTATCGGGTTACGCCAATGGAAATGCTCGTGAAAGACGGGCCGGATCTGATGATCAATCTCTCTGCTTCTCCTTACAATTATGCGCAGGATATTGTCCGAAACAGTCTGGTAAAAGCGCATACGCTTAAGTACAATATTCCGATGTTCTATTGCAATACAGTTGGTTCGCAAACAGAGATCGTATTTGATGGAGGCAGCCTCGTATATGATGCAGCGGGTAACAAGATCGCTGAGATGAAATATTTCGAAGAAGATTACCAGGTATTTGATCTCGCTGCGATTGAGGCTTCGGGTGCAAAAAAGGTTGCGGCATCTGATGAAACCGTTTATTTTTCTTCAGCGGATGTGGGTGTTGGTGAGGATACGATCAGCTATCTTACCAATGAGAAAAACATGGAAGAGATCTATAACGCACTCATACTTGGCATCCGTGATTATTTCAGCAAAATGGGCTTTACCAAAGCAATACTTGGTGCGTCGGGTGGTATAGACAGCGCCGTTGTACAGGCATTGGCCGTAGCGGCAATCGGTAAAGAAAATGTGCGCGCCGTATTGATGCCTTCACCGTATTCTTCAGGCCATTCTGTGGATGATGCCCGGCAGCTGAGTGAAAATCTCGGTAATCCGTATGATATCGTTCCGATAAAAGATGTATATGAAAGTTTTCTTTCCACGCTTTCTCCGATATTCAAAGATTCGCCTTTTGGTATTGCAGAAGAAAATATTCAAAGCCGTACACGGGGAAACCTGCTGATGGCGATCTCCAACAAATTCGGTTATATCCTGCTGAATACATCCAATAAAAGTGAACTGGCAACGGGTTATGGTACGCTGTATGGTGATATGGCGGGTGGTCTGGGAGTACTGGGAGATGTGTACAAAATGCAGGTTTTTGCGCTGGCACATTTTATCAACAGGGAGAAAGAGATCATCCCGGTAAACATCATTACAAAACCACCGTCGGCGGAGCTAAGACCCAATCAGAAAGACAGTGATAGTCTTCCCGAGTATGATACACTCGACCGCGTGTTGTATCAGTATATCGAACAACGTAATGGTCCAAAAGAGATCATTCAGCAGGGATTTGATCCGGCGTTGGTGCAGCGTGTTTTGAGGCTGGTAAACAGCAACGAGTATAAACGGAACCAGTTTTGTCCCATTATCCGGATCAGCACAAAAGCGTTCGGTGTGGGAAGACGTGTTCCGATAGTAGGTAAATATTTATCGTAACGCAAATAGCCGGCAATATCTGCCGGCTATTTTTTATCAATAAATAAAACGTTTAGTGCTTTAGTGTAAAGGTAACTGTTGTGGGTGGCAGTCCGGTGGCGATCGTTACCTGCTGTGATAACACAAGGTTGGTTGCATTCAGCGTTACGATGGTAAAATCAGTTGATCCACCCGTGAACAGAACGACAGAAGAACGGAGAGTCGCGCCATTATTGATCAGCTCCCAGCTGAATGAACCTGTCTGAGGACCGCTGGGGTCGCATTTTACCGGACCTTCATCTACCACGCCAGCTCCGGAAGTGGCGGTGGAAGAAGCGGCTGTAAAAGAAAGCAGATTGTCTTTTAAACAGGCATCAATCTGAGATGATATGTCGCCGAGCGGTGGCGCTTCCGCTTTTTCAAATTTCCAGCTTGATTTGATCAGTAATTCAGTTCTTGTTCCGGAAGAATTGTCATCATCATCATCTTTGCTGCAACCGGGCAATGCCAGCGCGAATATTGCAGCGAGCAATGCGAACGATAAAAGGTGCTTTTTCATGTAGGTAGATTGAAAACGTAAAATAATCGGCAATTCAGGGCATTGTACCGTAGAAATACGAAAAAAAAGCAAAGTATTTAGAATTGTGCGTCATATCGGCAAATAATTTGCTCAATCGAATTTGTATTTTGTGTCACCATAAATCAAGCCAATGTTAAAAACCGCAGAAGATATACGCCAGCTTAACGAAAGGATCGGTCAGGCGGGGCAGTTTACTGATAAATTAAGAGAAGAAGTAGGTCATGTGATCGTCGGTCAGAGTCATATGCTCGACCGTTTGCTGATCGGGTTGCTGAGTAACGGGCACGTATTGCTTGAAGGTGTGCCTGGTCTTGCAAAGACGCTTACGATCAAATCCCTTGCGCAGGCGATACACGCAAATTTCAGCCGGATCCAGTTCACTCCTGATCTGCTACCTGCAGACGTGATCGGGACCCTGATCTACAACCAGCAGAAAAATGAGTTCATCGTTCGCAAAGGGCCCATCTTTACCAATTTTGTTCTCGCAGATGAGATCAACCGTGCTCCCGCAAAAGTGCAGTCGGCCCTTCTTGAAGCCATGCAGGAAAGGCAGGTAACGATCGGGGACACCACCTATAAACTTGATGATCCCTTCCTGGTACTGGCCACACAAAATCCGCTCGAACAGGAAGGCACCTATCCTCTGCCCGAAGCACAGGTAGATCGTTTCATCATGAAAGTGATCGTCGGCTATCCCAAAATGCATGAAGAGCAGCTGATCATCCGGCAGAATGTTCAGGGGCTGAAAACAGAACCCGTCAAACAGGTCGTATCCATACAGGAAGTAAAAAATGCCAAGGAGCTGACCCGCCAGATCTACATGGACGAAAAGATCGAGCAATACATTCTCGACATTGTCTTCGCCACCCGCATGCCGGAAAAATATCAGCTAGAAAAACTCAAACCACTGATTTCCTACGGCGGCTCGCCCCGCGCCAGCATTAATCTCGCCCTCGCCGGCAAGGCCCAGGCCTTCCTTAATAAACGCGGCTTCGTCATCCCCGAAGACATCCGCAGCATCTGCAACGACGTCCTTCGCCACCGCATCGGCCTGACGTATGAAGCAGAAGCGGAGAATGTGAAAGTGGAGGATGTAGTGGAGGAGATTTTGAAGAAGGTGAATGTGCCATAGGGGGCGTTGTCCGTTGTCCGTTGACCGTTGACCGGTTTTTCCGGAATATCGCTGTCATCGGATTGTAAGAAGATGTGATGGTTGGTTTTGTGAATATTTAAAACGGACAAGATGGATTATAAACAATTGGATGCATGGAAGCAGGCTATGCTTTTGGTTAAAAATATTTATGAGTTAACAAAATGTTTTCCGAAAGAAGAATTATATGGTATAGTATCGCAGATCAGAAGATCTGCTGTCTCAGTGCCATCAAACATCGCAGAAGGAATTGGACGCCATCATAAGAGAGACACGATCCAGTTTCTTCATATAGCAAGAGGGTCATTGTACGAATTGGAAACATTATTCAGTATCGCATCGATGTTGAACATGATTCCGGATCCAGAGGTTGATGAAACTTCAGGAAATATCACGCGGAATCTACAGTTGCTTAATGGACTGATCCGCTATTTTGAAAAAAGCAATTAAAGTAAAATAAAACAGCCGTATTCCGCACAACGGTCAACGGACATCGAACAACGAAACAAATGCTGACGACTACCGAAATACTAAAAAAAGTTCGCGCACTCGAAATCAAAAGCAAAAAGCTGGCGAGTGATCTCTTTACCGGAGAGTATCATAGTGCGTTCAAGGGGAAGGGAATGTCGTTTAAGGAGGTGAGGGAATATTCAGCAGGCGACGATATCAGGTTTATTGACTGGAATGTGTCGGCAAGGTTTGGGCATCCGTTCAGTAAGGTTTTTGAGGAGGAGAGGGAGTTGACGGTGATGTTGCTGGTGGATATCAGTGCGAGCTCGCAGTTTGGGACGGTACATGCGACGAAGAGGGATCTGATTACGGAGTTGGGAGCCGTGTTAAGTTTTTCGGCGGTGAATAATGGAGATAAGATAGGTGTGATATTTTATAGTGATCGGGTGGAGGCGTATCTTCCGCCCAAGAAAGGGAAACAACAGGCATTGTATATTGTGAGGGAGCTGTTGAGTAAGGAACCGAAAGGCAAAGGAACGGATCTGAATGCGGCGCTGAGATACTTTACTAATTCGACAAAACAGAAAAGTATTGCATTTGTGCTGAGTGATTTTATTGATGCGAATTATGAAGATTCGCTGAGGATTGCAGCAAAGAAGCATGATATCATTGGAATAAAAGTGTATGACAGGATGGATATGAAGCTGCCTGAAGCAGGGTTAATGCAGGTGATGGATGCCGAGTCTGGTCAAACGAAATGGATCGACAGCAGTAATGCGTTTGTTCGTGAAAGTTATCAGCAGGAGTTTTTCAGGATCACCGAATACAGTACACAGACCTTTAAAAAAGCCGGAAGTGATCTGCTGCATTTGCAGACCGGTGATGATTATGTAAAAGTGTTGCAACGGTTTTTCTTAAGCCGGAACAAGTGAACCACCATTTCGAATGACGAGAACTTTTTTTTATAGAACAATATTTTATCTGATCGTATTTACGCTGCCCGGCGTGCTTTGGGCGCAGGGGCAGACCGTCGTAAGCGCAACTGCAGACCGCTCGCAGATCCTGATCGGCGAAAGGATACAGCTTACACTGAAAGCCGATATTCCCGAAAATCAACCGATACGTTTTTTTCAGCTGGATACAATTCCGCATTTTGAGTTTATCAATCTGGGAAAAATAGATACCGCCAATACGGGCAGTGGTACTATATTGTCTCAGAAAATAATTATTACCAGTTTTGATTCCGGGCACTGGGTGATCCCCGCCTTCCCGTTAGGAGAAACCATGTTTACAGATTCGATAACTGTCGATGTTGGATTTTCTCCTTTTGATCCGCAGCAACCTTATCATGATATAAAAGATATCATGGAAGTGAATCCTGTCGAAGAGGAGAAAAAAAGCAAGCTCTGGCTTTTTATTGCAGGAGGCGTATTGCTTGTGGTGTTGTTGTTTGTCCTGCTCAGAAAACCCAAAAAGGCACAACCCAAAACTGCGGCTGTGCCATTGGATGCTTACCGTTCGGCAATGGAACAACTCGAAAAGATCAGGAAAGAGAAGCTTACACCAAAAGCGTATTATTCTGGTCTTACAGATGTGTTCCGGGGGTATATTGAAAAAAGAAAAGGTATTCATTCATTGCAGCAAACTACGGGCGACCTGGTGCAGCAATTGAAAACTTTAGAGATACAGCCTGAGCTGTATAAAGAATTGTCAGAAGTATTACAGCTAAGCGATTTTGTAAAGTTTGCCCGTTATGAGACCGGCGTTGATGATGATAGCCGTGCATTTGATACGATCAAAAGAACAATTGAATATATCGAGCAGTCAGTGAAACCGGTTGCGGCCCAGGCGGCCAACCCTTCCTGATTGCCGCCAAGAAGATGATACATGTTATATGATTGGATGAAAAATATGGATTTTGCCCATCCCTGGGTGTTCGCCTTCCTCGCGTTGGTGCCGCTGATGATCTATTGGTACCGCAAGAAGTACGATAGCCGGCAGGGATTTGTGCGTGTGTCTTCGGCTCAGGCATTTAATGCATCATCGTTTAAAGTATATCTGCGGCATGTGCCTTTCATATTGCGTATGCTGGCGGTGGTAACCCTGATCATTGCACTGGCGCGCCCGCAAAAACGGAATGATCAGCAACAGACCATTGGAGAAGGTATAGATATCGTGCTTTGTATGGACGTAAGCGGTAGTATGGGCTCCCGCGATATTCAACCATCGAGGATGGAAGTGGCAAAAGAAGTAGCGGAAGAATTTGTCAGAAGCCGTCCGGTTGACAGGATCGGACTGGTGATATTCTCCGGAGAAAGCTTTACGCAATGCCCGATCACGACAGACAGGAATACGCTGATCAGGCAGATACAAACACTGGAGAGCCGCCGTTTTCTGAAAGATGGTACGGTGATAGGCGAAGGTCTTGCCACCGCAGTGGGCAGACTTTCCGAAAGCAAGGCGAAAAGCCGGGTGATCATTTTGCTGACCGATGGAAAGGAAGATGCCCCGGATTCGCGCCTGATTGACCCTGTGACAGCCCTTGAGATCGCCAAAACGCACCAGGTTAAGGTATACTCGATCGGGATGGGCGCCATACCTTCCAGTATTGTCGAAATAACCGGTCATGAAGAGGGAGCCACACGCAACCCGGCCATGGATTTTATAGATGAAGACCTGCTGCGCAGAATTGCCAATGAAACCGGAGGACGTTACTTCCGGGCAAAGGATAAGGAAGCGTTGCAGAACATATATAAACAGATAGATCAGATGGAACGTTCAAAAGTTGAAATGACTTCCTATAAGCGTTTCCGGGAATTATTCCTTCCATTTGTGCTCGCGGCTGTGATCTTTCTCTTCCTTGAGATCATACTCAGATTCACCTGGCTGAAAAAGTTTCCCTGATAAGCCCGGGAATTATACAGAAATTCGTGTAGCATGAAAGCATTAGTGTACAAATCCACAGGCAGCTGGTATAACGTAAAAGATGAATCCGGTAAATGGTATAACGCCCGGATCAAAGGTATATTTAAGATCGATAATATCTCCAGCACCAATCCGGTGGCGGTCGGCGATGAAGTGGAGATCGAACCGGAGGATGAAAAAGAAAATACCGCTATGATCGTTGATATCAGTCAGCGAAGAAATTATATTAATCGTCAGTCTCCAAGAGCCAAACATCAGCACCATATTGTTGCCGCTAATCTTGATCAGTCATTGCTCGTCGCAACCCTTAGAGAACCACGCACCTCACAGGGGTTTATCGACCGTTTCCTGGTAGCTTCAGAAATGTATCATGTAAAACCGCTGATCATTTTTAATAAGGCAGATCTTTACAAAACAAAAGAGCAGGAACTGTTTGCCGATATGCAAAAGATGTATAGCGATATTGGCTACAATGTTTTTCTCACCAGCACCAAAGAAGGAATGGGTATTGAACCATTAAAGAACTCCCTTACCGGTAAGACCAGCCTGATCAGCGGCCATAGCGGCGTAGGTAAGTCAACATTGCTGAACTCTATTCTTCCAACCCTCGGTTTGCGTACACAGGAGGTAAGTAACTGGAGCGGAAAAGGCATGCACACCACCACGTTTGCAGAAATGTTCGATCTGCCGGATGGTGGTAGGATCATCGATACGCCTGGTATGCGCGAGTTCGGATTGGTGGATATCTCAAAGCAGGAGCTGTCACATTATTTCCCGGAAATGCGCGACAGACTGAATGATTGCCAGTTCAACAACTGTCTTCACATAAATGAACCGGGTTGCGCTATCAAACAGGCGACTGTGGATGGTATCATTCATGAAGACAGGTATGTCAGTTATGCGACAATACTGGATTCTATAGGGGCGAAAAACTATTGAAGTCAAAATTAAAAAGTCAAAAGTAAAAAATGGGTCGTTTGTAAAAAGGTGCTCTCCGTTACAAACGACCCATTTTTTACTTTTGACTTTTTAATTTTGAAATTTATCAAGCGGCCACTTCCTGTTTAATGAGTTTGCCCGCCAGTATCCGTGCAAGTTCTACAGCAGCATCATTTTCTTTATTTCCGGCACCGGAGGTTTTTGTCGGAAACACAGAGATACCATTGTAAATGTTGTAGTGCAGGGTGAGTGTAGATCTTTTGAATTTGAAATCCCAGTTAATAGAATCAAATTCATCTTCTTTGTTGAGGAATTTAATCCGGAGATCCTGGTTCAGGATTCCAGCAGCCTGGTAAAAAAGGCTTAAAGTGCCATCATCGGCGATCACTGCTTCTGTGCAGCCAAGGTCAGTTCTCAGGGTAACGCTCATAGTAAAAAATTTGAAGGTTTAACGGTTTTACTATAAGACCTGGATTGCAGCATAGTCGCTGCTATTCGAATGTTAACTTTTGAATTTCTTAGCCTTTCGTGCAGCTTTTTCGGCGTCAGGATCACCGGCGGCCAATTTTTCAGCACCGATATTCTTTCCGTTCGTGGGACAACCCGATTTGTTTGATCTGAACAGACTGCATGAAGTGGCCACCGTCATAAAACAAATAAGCGCAAAGATGGCCAGAAGGTTTTTCATGTTGTTTGTATTAACACCACTAAAGTAATGCATATCGCCGGGTTGTGGTATAGTAAAAATACGGTTTTGTGATGCCTTTATTGATAACGAAGAGGTTGTAATATTAATTTTTTGTAACAAGCCTTTTACAGGCTTTATACTCTGGCAAGACAGCAATTGTTACGGCTACGACCGCGACCTTTCTTTCTGAAGATGTCGTTTTGAATTGAAAATTTTCGCCGCAGGGCGATGCCTCTATTCTGCGTCTTTTTTGAACCAGCTTGAGTATTTCACATAGTTATTCGCGATCCGGTTGATCTCCCCGCTGATCAACTCCTGGGAAATATCCTTTACTTTTTTGGCAGGTACGCCCGCGTAGATGCTGCCCGGCTCACAAACAGTATTTTCCAACACCACCGCGCCGGCCGCAATAATCGTATTGCTGTGAACCACCACATTGTCCATCACGATCGCACCCATTCCGACCAGAACATTATCATGCAGCGTACATCCGTGCACGATCGCATGATGCCCGATCGATACATTATTCCCGATCGTTGTGCCATATTTCTGATAAGTACAATGTATACACGCCCCATCCTGCACATTCACTTTATTTCCCATCTTAATAAAATTCACATCGCCCCTGATCACCGAATTGAACCAGAAACTACATTCATCACCCGTCTGCACATCACCTACGATCGTTGCATTAGGAGCTATAAAACAGTCATTACCAAATTGCGGAAGCTTGTTTTCTACAGGAAGAATAAGAGCCATGAGGGGAGAGTTTTAAAGCGGCAAGATACCGCTTTTCGTTGTCCGTTGTCCGTTGACTGTTGACCGGAGAGAAACGAAGGAATGAGAGTTTAACGCTACGTTGTCTGCCACCCGGACAACGGTCAACGGATAACGGACAACGAATTTTCTTGTCCCCTTCCTCATTCTTTGCGTCCTTTGCGCCAATGAATCAACGGGAAATTTTTTTACGGCATGTTGCGCAGACGTCGGCGGCGCCCTTGGCGCTTGAGATTGTGAAGGCGGAAGGATCGAAGTTGTATGATGTGAAGGGCAAGGAATACATTGATCTGATCGGAGGGATCAGTGTAGCGAATACCGGGCACAGGCATCTAAAGGTGTTGGCGGCCATTCGGCAACAGTTGGATGCTTATCTGCACATAATGGTGTATGGCGAATTTGTGGAGACGCCGCAGGTGAAATATGCGCAACTGCTGGCAGAGCATTTGCCGGCAGGGCTCGATTCGGTTTATTTTACCAATTCGGGAGCTGAAGCAGTGGAAGGCGCCATGAAACTGGCCAAACGTGTAACCAATCGCCCGCATATCATTGCATTCAATCATTCCTATCATGGTTCAACGCAGGGCGCGTTAAGTATTATAGGAAGTGAATACTGGCGAAATGCATTCCGGCCTTTACTTCCGGGTATTTCGCATGAGCAGTATGGATCATTTGAAATGCTGGAAAAGATCACTACTGACACCGCCTGTGTGATCGCTGAAACAGTGCAGGCCGAAGCTGGTGTGCTTCCGCCGTCTGCACAATGGATGCTGGCCCTTCGCAAACGTTGTGATGAAACAGGGACGCTGCTGGTACTTGATGAGATACAGACAGGCTTTGGGCGTACGGGAACCTTATGGGGTTTTGAAAACTTTGGCGTTATACCGGACATATTACTTCTCGGAAAAGCACTGGGCGGAGGCATGCCTCTCGGCGCGTTTATAAGCAGCCGCAAGAAAATGTTCCTCCTTGCGGACGGGCCCGTACTTGGCCATATCACCACTTTTGGGGGACATCCCGTGAGCTGCGCCGCCGGGCTTGCTGCGATGCAGGCTCTCCTGGATGAACAGATGATGCAGGATGTGCAGATGAAAGAAGAATTATTCCGCTCATTGCTCATTCATCCAGCGATACAACAACTCAACTCATACGGATTGTGGCTGGCGGTGAAATTCGATTCGTTTGAAACCAACAAAAAGGTGATCGACCGGTGTATTGAAAATGGTGTGCTGACCGATTGGTTCCTGTTTGCTTCAGACTGCCTCCGCATTTCTCCGCCATTGACCATTACAGAAGAAGAAATAA
>VFQP010005022.1_pt1 | contig 11829 bp, 8 predicted proteins | sample 3512351 | NCBI WGS metagenome assembly VFQP01 (sample SAMN10412372, study PRJNA504923) | tailings metagenome | isolation source: Relicate 1 Philex TSF1 revegetated site | place: Philippines: Tuba, Benguet | collected 2017-08-29
CTTTATATTAAAACTATTCAAACCCTCCAGTGAATTGAAACGGGCTTTCCGGTTGGGGGTGTATAAGGTAACCGGATATAATCCCCGCTCCACATCTGCGCCTACCGCATTCTCAATACCTACCCCCAGAACAATGCCAGGATTGGTAGGTGTACCCAATATAAAGCTGCCCCGCTTCATCTTTTCGGCAATATGATTGGTGGCCGTATACCGGTCATCCACACCCTTTATCACTACGATAGATTGATAAGGCCCATTGGAGAGCAGGGCTTTTTCTTCTACCACCAAACTCATAACCGATACCCCTTTGGTTTGCCGGATGGCATCTATTTGCGCAGCACTCAGTCGCAATACCTTACCAGATGCCGGGGCAATCCGGATATCCGTATAGAAATCGGTGTACAAGCCTTTCACCAGTTCTTCAAATCCATTGAATACACTCAGGATCATAACGAGGGCAGCACAGCCAACGGTGATAGCGGTTATGCTGATCCACGCAATGATATTGATGGCATTGGTAGATTTCTTTGAACGAAAATAGCGCCAGGCGAAAAGAAAATTCAAGGGCGTACTTTTTCTATGATTGATACAGATTCCGGGGTTTCTGTCAGGTAAGTATTACCCAACCTATTCATTTGGATCCTTCTTCTCCTCATTGATCTTCTTGAAAAGCTCTTCCATCTTAAATACATGATCCAATGTTTGATCATGGTAGAAATGAAGGACGGGAATCCTTCTAAGCTGATGTTTCATCTTATCGGCTAATTCACGTTTAATTTCCCAGGCACGGCTGTCGATGTTTTTCAAAACCAACTGCTGGTCATTAACCTGAAAAAGACTCAGGTATATCCTGGCTTCCAGTAGGTCGGGCGTAACTTTAACAGATGATATAGAAACCATCCCTCCATCCAGCATAGATAGGTTAAGATGCCTGAAAATATCGTTAAGGGCTTCCTGAATGGCACCTGCTACCTGACGTTGACGTTTTCCTTCTTCCATGTTTTGCCGTTTAATTGGGTGTAAAATTACTTACTTTGTACGTCTTTATTGATCTAATCCTTATTATGAAGCGTTTTTCGAGAATTTTATTTTACCTGAGGAGTCAGAAAAGGAATATCGTCCTGTATGTGGTCTTTATCCTGCTTTCCATACTTTTTTCGCTGGTTTCCCTGGCCATGCTGGCTCCATTTCTACAATTATTGTTCGGAAAGGAGAAGTTGGTTACCGTAAATCCCGGATTTACCCTTTCTGCAAGTGGCATCCTGGATTATTTGAAGTACTACTTGAGTCAACTAATCACTGAATTTGGCCCCACAGCCGCTCTTGCTGCCATATGCTGTACCATTATCGTTTCTATCTTCCTCAAAAATTTGTTCACCTATCTCTCATTCAGGGTATTGGCCCCCATGCGCAACTATGTAATGACCAAGCTCAGGGCCGATCTTTATAATAAGATACTTGAATTACCTATTGGTTATTTCACCGAACAGCGTAAAGGCGATATCATTAGCCGGATGAGTAATGATGCCAACGAAGTAGAATGGAGTGTTATGAGTACACTCGAAGCACTAATCAGAGATCCGTTAAATATTATCATTCTGCTTTTTGTACTCGTATTCCTGAGTCCGGCCTTGTCCTTATTCCTGCTGGTACTACTACCCCTTACTGGTTTTATCATTGGCCGTTTAAGCCGTTCACTGAAAAAACAATCAGGTGTTTCGCAGGAAAAACTGGGCACATTAATGTCAATTCTGGATGAAACCCTGGGTGGCCTGAGGGTCATCAAAGCCTTTAATGCAGAAAAAATTCTGAAAGCAAAATTCCTGGGCAATAACCAGGAATTAAATTATATCCGTAATCGAATGAACTTTAGAAAGGACCTTGCTTCACCCCTTTCTGAGTTTCTGGGTGTACTGGTGTTGTCCTGTATCCTGTGGTTTGGTGGTAAACTGGTATTGGAGAACCAAATGGGACTTAGTGCCGAGAGTTTCATTACATATATTGTTTTCTTCACACAAATCATTAACCCGGCCAAGTCATTATCCGGCTCGTTCTACAATGCACAGCGGGGAAGTGCTGCCATTCAACGAATAGAAGAAGTATTACAAGCCCCCGTTACCGTTAATGATGAGCCTGGTGCACAGGAGCTCAAACAATTTGAACATGCCATCGAGTTCAGGAATGTATCCTTCTCGTACGACGATGTAACCATCCTGAAGAACATTAACCTAACCATCCCTAAGGGAAAAACTATTGCACTCGTTGGCTCATCTGGTGCTGGTAAGAGCACATTAGCAGATTTGATCCCACGTTTCCATGACGTAAGTGAGGGAGAATTACTGATTGATGGGGTGAATATTAAATCGTACACCCTTCATTCTATTCGTAGTATGATGGGCATAGTAACGCAAGAGCCCATCCTGTTCAATGATAGTATTGCGAATAATATTGCATTAGGAATAGATCATGCAGACCGCTCACAAATTGAACATGCAGCCAAGGTTGCCAATGCCTTTCAATTCATTCAACGGAAGGAAGAAGGCTTTGATACCAATATTGGCGACAGAGGCAGTAAACTGAGTGGTGGTGAACGCCAGCGTGTTACCATTGCACGTGCTGTTTTGAAGAATCCACCCATACTCATTCTTGACGAAGCCACTTCTTCATTAGATACAGAAAGCGAACGCCTTGTACAGGATGCTATCAATAATATGATGCAGCAAAGAACCTCAATTGTAATCGCTCACAGACTTTCTACTATTCGCCATGCCGATGAAATCATTGTTTTACAAAAGGGAGAGATCGCTGAGAGGGGTACGCATGAAACCCTTTTACAAAAGGATGGTATTTACAGAAAATTAGTAGAAATGCAAGAAGTTAAATAGCTGTTCCTCTGCTATTCAATCATCTTATCCTCTTTTACAATTCGATACAGTAACCAGGAAGGTGTTTCATATACAAGGTGCAGTGCTATTGGCTTTTCTTTTTGTAAACTAAGCGTATAATACTCATTCAATATCGTAGTGCTTGCTAATGGATGCTGATTGGTAGCGATTAGTATATAATCTATCTGCTGTGAAGGATTTTCTATTGTTTGCAGGAAGTTTTTTCGCGCTGGCAAGATCACATTATCCAGTGAATGCAACTTAACCACCACATCGTATGCAGCTGCATCATCTAATAAAACCGTCTGTGATGTTTGCTTATTCAGGAAACTGGCGATCTTTCTGCTTTCCGTTTCCATATTTCCTTTGATTCCTTGTAATTGCTGAACAGCTTCCTGTGTAAAACTTTGCTCCTCCCTATCACCAGTATAAAAAAAGTAAACATAACCAGTTAATATGTTCAGTCCGAGCACAAGGGAAACAATAATATAAGTTGGAATACTACGGTAATTCTGTTGCTTCCAGTAAGGCAGAAGCACACAAACCATGATAAGGAAAATAAGGTAATATTCAATGGTAATATAAGAAGAAGCCCTTGCCAGAATAATGAATAGTAGCAGCAGTGGAGATATGGCAGTTAGTAATTCGAACATGGCCCCTTTCAGGTATATCAGTGCTAACACTAATAATGGTGTTAATAATAGCACATAGATATGTGTTATGAATTGCCCCTGTATGAGAAAAGAAGCAGATGAGTTGATTTGATCCAATAAAGTATGCGCACCTACAGTCCAGTTGGCGTGAGGACTATTTAAAAAATAAGAAAAAGAGCCGGCATGATAGCGGTTGAGCATGCCAAATAACAGGAAAGCCCCCAGCGGCAATAAAAAGATAATGATCACCAACGCAACTGTTCGCTGTATCAATTTCCTTCGGAGTGATCTGTTATTCAAAACGTCATAGTACTGAACAATATGCGGATCATCTTTCGAGGTTTTTAATCCTTCCAGCGAAACCAATACCATGAATGGCAAAAAGCTGAACAACAACCATATAAATTGATAATTACAAAAAACAAGTCCTGTAAGGTAAATACTGGACATTGATAAATAATATGAGGTTCTTGTTCTGTAATACCTGAAGATATTCTTGTACATCAGGTAAAAAAACAACAATACACAGGCTACACTCCTACCCGATACAGCACTAAATAATATTCCAGGATGAAAAATAAAAAGAATCAGCACCACCACTGCCACCTTCTTTCTATGACCGCTAAATGTGAGTACATCCTTTAACACCACTACCACCAGGATGGCAGTAAACACACAAGATGCAATAATGGGTGCATACTCAAAGCCTGCCCAGCTAAATACAATAGTACTATAGAATGGGATACTGGGGTAGGTAGTGGCCAATAATTGTAAGAGGCCAGTATTGGGTTCAAATACCAGTTTGGCTTTTTCTCCCAGGAATAAGGCTTCAGAGTGTTCAATACCAGATTGCTTAAGTATAAATGCCATCCCCAGGTAATAGGCCAGGAAAAGAATACCTGTAATAGATAATATCCTTTTTTCACTTGCCATCATGCATTGGTATTTGCTGTACGAACGGTAGATACTTTGGTAAGTCCGTGGTTCGTTTTTTCCCAATAAAAAGGTTTGGTAATCAGTTGCCATAATCCCTTATAGGCAGCAAACGAATGCATGAGCCAATACAATGGATTAAGTAAGGCAAACAATATCAATTCATAATAACGACGCTTGAAAACGGCCATCATATTCACATAGATCATCATTACATTCCCGGCAATAAGGTTAAACGTACTGATATAATTAATCCAGTCTGGAAATATCTTTTTCATCACCAAAGGATCCAGTACGATATATAGGATGAAGATCAATACCAGAATTGGATAAATCAGGAAGGTAACTGGAGTGGCGCCAATGAAGAAGTTGAAACCCAGGAATCCTTTCCAACCAATTTTCCGAATAAGGGCTCGCGGATCACGCATATGCACCAGATAGGTTTGCATATATCCCTTGATCCATCTTGACCTTTGCCTGATCCAATTAAAGGGCTCGTTATTGGCCTCCTCTAGTGTGGTACTATTAACCACCCCTACTTTATATCCCTTGTCGAACACGCGAACACCAAGGTCTGCATCTTCTGTAACATTAAATGGATCCCAGGCACCTAGCTCAACTAATCGGCCAAGTTTAAAATGATTACTCGTTCCGCCAAGTGGAATTGGAATATCGAGTGATTCCAATCCGGTGAGCATATAATCAAACCAATAAGAATATTCAAGGGTGAACATGCGCGTAAGCAGGTTCTCATTTTTATTGAAATAATTAAGCTCTCCCTGTAATACAATAAAATTTTCGGGTAATTTATTAAAGAGACAAATTACTTTTTTCAGTTGATCGGAGTCCGGAATATCTTCTGCATCATAAATGGTGAGGTATTTGCCACGACAAAAGAAAAGACCATAGTTACAGGCTTTAGGTTTTGTTTTGGGCATATGAAATGGCACAACGATCACCTCAAAATTAGCCGGAAAGTCCAATGCCCTAACTGCTTCCAGTGTTTTTGCATCATCTTCCTCGATCAAGAGTTTCACATCCAGTTTATCTTTCGGATAATCAAGACCCCTCAAATTCCAGATCAGTTTACGAATGATTTTATCTTCCTTATATACTGGTAACAAGATTGTATAGATCGGTAATTCGTGATCGGTAAGACTTCGCATTTCCTGTTTAGACACCCGCTCACGTAATTCTTGTTTGGCACCTTTCAAAGCTAGCCATAGTTTAAAAAGAATCGCAACGAGAAAGAATCCGCTTAGCAACAGATTGACTGTTATAATGGTAACTACCGGAAACAGGAATAACAGAGTGACAAGCACACCAATTGCTGAAAAGATAAAAATCAGTTGTGCTTTGGTAAATGTGATCAGGGCAGAATTGGCAGAATCCTTATTCAATAAACTGAATACTGCCTCCTTCACATAATACTCTCCCCGGTATTTATGGATCATCCAGATGATATCAAGGTCTGATGCAGCTACAACTTGTATCCTGCAATTAAATTTTGCTGCTAACTCATCAATCAGGTCCTGGTCCATTGGGTCGGCCATGGCGAGTAGTAATTGACCATCATCAGTTTTCCTGACGGGCAGGTATAAATGCGCATTCAAATGTTGCAACTCGCACTGTGAAACGAATGAGAGGTCAATTTCTTCTGCTCTTACATCCATCAATGCAAAACCCATCTCATTCAAAAATGAAACATAGACACGCCTGGTAAGCAGGCCAAAATTGAGTGCAGTTTTAATTAATGCATATCCATAACCAGCAGCGATTTCTTCTGATCTGCTAACCACATCAGACTTAACAGCCCCTTTTTTCAACATTTCATATAATACACTTTGCTGCTGCATAGAAAGCTATTAGAGCTGAATGATAGCAAAAACTGTAAAACCCTTACCAATTCCTGCATTCCGGTTATGAACATCGGAGAAAAGCCCGCCATACAACCAGCAATCCTTACTAATTTTTCTTCCGTATTGCATGGTCATTTTAAGGAAATTGAAATCAGTATTCTGGAGCGGGTTCGTGGCTGAGAATCCGTTGATATTACCATTTGAAAAAGTACCGCTCACATCTCCAGTGAGGATGTCTTTTTCAGATAAATAATAGCCCAGTGTTGAAAGTACCTGTAGCTGGTTTACTTTCAGCTGAGAAGAGGAGAACCTACGATAGGCTAATTCAGTATTATGAAAAAAATTGTAGCTCTTTCTGGTACTTCCGGAATACATAAGCCGGAATTCCATACCTGTTCGTGCAAATCCAAGATAGGGCTGCTTAGTAATATTGTTGGAATAAGCCGGTAAAATGGCAGTGATTTGGCCAGACAGAAAATTCCTTTTTGCGGGATCAGCAAAGAAGTTATACTTAACACCTACTTCCAGATCAGACAGTCCGCTATTGTTGTTACTCAGTACATCAGAAGCATAATGATTAGCTGCAAATGGTATATTACCCGCAAGCGCCCATTGATCACTGATAGCATATTCAATTCCAAGTTTAAAGGTTTGCCCGGTATAGCGACCATTATTACCAAAATCTATCTTATTACCATTGTCTGTTCTGTATGCGGTAGCTGTATAATGGTAATATGACGGAATGATTTGCACTTTTTTCTTTGGCAGAGGCCATCCCGATGCCTTGGCGCTATCTGTCATTCCCCATAGCGCCATAGAGAGCATCATTAACTGTATATATTTAGTCATTGCTGTTCTCATTGATGATAGATTGGGATTGTTTTACCTTATTACTTACAAAGAGGAAGGCCAGGAAGATGAGGATAAGAACGCCTGCCAGTAACCAGTATTGATAACGCTTCCAAAACTGATCGAATTTTGCAGGATCATCTTCATATAAAACAAATTTTCCGTTATCGGCAGATTGAAAGAAGTATCGGCTATTGCCATTGGCAATGCAAATGTTGGCCTCGAGGTTGGTGATTTGTTCATTCATTCCCTTAATTACATCAGCCAATACATGACCTGTCGAATCCTCACCAAATGCGGTGATGGCCAGTATAGTACGTCCACCCTCTTTAAAGATCTGAGCCATACCACTGCCCAGGAATTGATTGAATGTATATCTTGCTGACCCATCCTGATTGGGATAGATCACGAACTCACGGTTGTACTTAACTGGTATTTGTTTGAATTGATTAACAAAAGGATCTGTTGGCAATAAGCAGGTAATGAGGCTTATATCTTTTGACTTCACACTATCCATCTCAGTTGAGCTATAGATAGACGGGAAGTAAAATGATCCATTATAGCTATACCTATTTAGCTGGTAAAACAACTCACCCACAGCCAATGCTCCCTTACTCAATAATTCAGGTGATATCACCAACGCAGTAGTTTTCGTTTTAAAGTCGAAGGGAAAATGAAAGAATGTGGTACTGCTATTGGTTTGGCTACCAGAGAAGGAAAGTCGTGATGCATTTACATTCACACCAGCAAAGTAATTCACAAATCCATCCTTACAAACATCCGTATCAGGATTGAACCTGAATTCAATTTTTAAAACATTGAATTTGGTGAGCAGATAGGCGGGTAGTGTAATATTGGTCTTAATACTTCCTGCTGTATTCAATGATTGTGTATAGGCGAGATTTTCGTTGAGGTACACGTTCAGATAGGCGCGATCTGTTTCCCTTATCGCAGTATAATTAGCTTCTAAATGAAAATTTATTGCAGTAGGTATCGTATTGAATTGATCGGCAGTAAAAGTGTACACTGATTGAAGATTACCAATTCCTTCCATTAGAGCACCATTACCTCCTAATTCTTTCAAGGATAAATTGTCAGAAGAGGCAGATAAAGTGGCAGATAAAGTACCCGACACGGAAGACTGTGAAACCATTAACCTGTCACTAAAGGTTGCCGCCAAAACTGATTCGTCTGATAAGAGGCTGGCTGCTTTCTTATAACCAGCTTCATCACTACCGGAAATAACGAAATAGTGATGTTCGGCTGTGTGAATTACCTGAAGAATTCCTTGTCCGGGCAACAGATTAGGCAACTTAGCTGCGACAAATGCGGGTAAGCGGCTTTTTATACCGGTAATAATAGCTGAAGGAAAACTATCGGTAGTAGTATAGTTACCGATCTGTATAGGTTCAGAGGCAGGCACTAATCGTTTTAGTCTTGCATACATGGCAGCTGCTGCTGCAAGGTCGGTGGTAGCTGCCTTCGAGGGCAGGTATACCTGATGAATATCCTGTAAGGCTTCGAGCAGGCTCTGTTGGTAGCTGGTGTTAGCTGTACGTGAAAAAGAGATCGATGAGCTTTTTTTCACGGTAAGCCAGATTGCCGGATTATTCAGATCCCGGCAAATCTCATCACTGCTGGCCAATCTGGCCTGCAGTTTAAGTTGCATGAATCTTCCATCGGGCTGTACATAATCTTCTTTCAGAGGAATACGAATATTGATCAAACTATCGGTACCAGACACCCGGAAAGTGCCTACAGGACTGTTTTTGCAATAAACTGTAAGGTATGAGTTGGCAGGTGATATAATACCAGAAGCCTGTAATTGCAATTGAAGGCTGCCATTTTTCAGGTCATCATTGGGATGAACCCTCAGGTAATAGGTTAGGGCTCCATTGATACCAGTAATGGTTTGGTCTTCATAACCAAGTTGTTGAAATGAAGACACATGGTTTTGCGCAAACAATTGTGTGCTGCAAATTGCCCATGCCATAAGGAGTAGCTTTCTCATAATAAAATGTATAGTTGTTATGCATTCGCAAATTCGATCCGATAATAATTTCCACCCTCTTCTGAGCTATCATACTGAAGGGTTCCTCCCATGCTTTCTACCAGTCGCTTGGAAACCGAAAAACCAAAGCCTCGTTTATCTGGTACAGCCTCGCCTTCCTGCAGCTCATTGAACATATGCGTTAAATTGTCCAGACCTATAGGAGGTATACTCATATCTTGTATTTCTATGACAGTGGTATTGCCGCCTTGCAAAAAAGATCTCACATGTATCTCTGCTCCTCTTTGCGCAAAATGGAAAGCATTGCTGAGTAATTTAAAAATTGCCTGTCCGGCAAATACCTGATCCAGCTTCACCAGTAAGGGCTCTTCAGTTAGTGAGGTATGCAGCTGTATATCATTCACAATGATATTGGTAGTCAGGTTCTGTAATGTTTTAAGTATCTCTTTATTTATATCGAAACTATTAACAGCGAATGCAATTTTTCCAGATTGACCCTGCCTGGTTGCTTCTACCAATGTTTGTGCAAAATGATTGAGTTTCTTATTAGCTTCTTCAATATGTTGCAAGCCTTCTTTTACTTCACTATTCATATTGTTCACTTCATCTTGCATAACATCCAGTATCATGGTAACAGATGAAGTGAAACTTCTGATGTCATGTATAATGATGCGAAGGGTATCGCTCCTGAATGTACTCATTTGTTTCAGCTCCCTGTTGGCCTGTTCGAGTGCAATACGCTGTTCGTTAATCTGTTCATTTTGTTCCAGCAACAGCTCATTGGATCTTTTAATAACGATTCGTCGTTCAATATTTCTTTTAATCAGGGGGTAACGATTTGATGCAATCAGACAAGAAAACAAGGCAACAATAAAATACATGCCTGCACCATCTTTGATCAATATATTGATGGAATCAAGTGTGTTCTCTGTCAGGTACACATACAAAATGATAACAATATTGAATAAGATGTGCAGCAAAGAAAAACTTGCTGGCCAAAATACGGTAGTATTGATGAGTAGTATAAAAATCGATAATAAAAGAAAGTATGCAATCTTCACATCATTGGGAGCGGTAGCTGCCACGATGGCACCGAGGGTCATGAATAATCCAACTGAAACATGTAGGGTTTGTTGATACGGACGCTTTTTCCGAATCCCGGTCTTGTAAAATAAGTAGCAGATAATAGCAATAGCTATCCGTCCACCCCAAATCATTTGCCAGGTATCATCGAGGAATAGGAAATCCAGGATCATGGAGAAAGGCAACGTAAAGATCAGCGTCCAGCATACTACATTGGTATAATAAAGCCCTCTACGCTGGACTTCCAGATTGAGCAGTTTTGGTTCGATCTGTTGATAGGAAAAAGGCGTTTTAAATGCCATTAACAGATTTTTATTTTAAATTTAGTAATGATCTCCGGATTCATCAAAAAAAACAGATTAGTATTCCCCCTTTTATTTGGTCATATATTATCTGTACTTTTTCTATCTGGACAAGCTAATTTGCAAAAAACTTCCCGACTGTTGCACAAAGGTGTAAGCCTGAGTCATTATGAACAGTACTGGGTTTCTGCCGATTCCTTATTGGATAAAAAACCTTACAATAAAATACGGCAGATTGCTGCAAATGGATTCCGATGTTTAAGGTTACCGGTATCATTTGACCACTTTTCTTTAAACAACCGGCTCAATGAACACTTTCTTAATCAGTTGGATAGTGTAGTAAGGCTGTGTCAACGCATACAACTGCCTTTAATCATTGTATATCATCACGGAAAATTAAGCAATGAAAATTACAAGACTGAAATCAGGCGTATACAACAACAATGGGAGCAATTGGTGCTACGTTATAAAGGACGATATCAGAACTCATTGTTTTTTGAATTGTATAATGAGCCGGTGATTTCAGCCAATCAATGGAAAATTGGCGTTCAGGATTTGGTGGAATCATTGAGGAGGCAAGACGCTTCCCGGATCTTTATTATTGGGGGGACGGAATATAATAGTATTGACGGGCTTGATCAGTTAGGCATCATCAATGATCGATCCACTATCTATACCTTCCATTTTTATGAGCCTTTCTTTTTCACACACCAGGGCGCTTACTGGCAAAAGCAGGACTCATTACTTAAGGGGATTCCCTATCCTACTAACAGCGCAATGATTCCTCCTGTTTTTCTTCAAACAAATGATTCCTGGCTCATGACTACCCGCTGGAAATATCTGCATGAGAATGATAAAGCTTTTCTGGGTAAACGGCTGGCGAAAGTAAAAGCTTATCAAAAAAGATATCCGGGAGTGGTAGTCATATGCACAGAAACCGGGGTAATAAAACAAGCAGATACAGTTTCACGACAACGCTATTTTACAGACATCCTAAAAATCTTGTACCCAATGCCAGTACTTTTCTGGGACTACGATGACCAGTTTGCTATTTCGGATGAAAAGGGAAAAACGGCTTTATTTATGAAGCATATATTAGGCTCAGACAGTTATTGAGGAGTAGACCATTTTTGAATAATGGCTTCCAGCGTTTCTTTAGTGAAGGGTTTGCCTAGTGAATCATTCATACCTGCTTGCTTACACTCTTCCCATTCCTCTTCAGGGATGTCCTTCAGATTGAGGATAGTCGTTTCC
>VFQP010005023.1_pt1 | contig 11826 bp, 4 predicted proteins | sample 3512351 | NCBI WGS metagenome assembly VFQP01 (sample SAMN10412372, study PRJNA504923) | tailings metagenome | isolation source: Relicate 1 Philex TSF1 revegetated site | place: Philippines: Tuba, Benguet | collected 2017-08-29
TAGAATTTGTAAGTCGTTTGCCAATTTTTAATGTTCCTTTTTTACCCAAAGACAGGAAATATAGGGTTTTCCCTATTCAAGGCGATTCGATGTTGCCACTAAAAGAAGGCTCTTTGGTATTTGCCGAATATGTAGAAAACTGGCGTAGTATCAAAAATGGTACTATTTGTATTGTCGTTACCAAAGACGAAGGTGTGGTATTGAAAAAAGTTTTTAATTATCTGAGCGAAAAAAATGTACTTGTACTAAAATCAACCAATGAACGCTATGCTCCATACCCAGTTTTGGGCGATGATATTCAGGAAGTTTGGCGGTTTGTTGGTTTTTTCTCTGGCGATTTTCCTATTTAGCAATCGTAGTACAACGAGGAAATATATGCCTCGTTGTACTACGATACCTCAAATTCAGCCTTGAGCCTGTTAAGGGTATCGATGGTCATGGGTTTGCTGACAAACTCCTTGACAATACCGAAATTTTGGACTTTTCTAATATCTTCAGGGTCGATACTCGACGACAAAATAATCACTTTGGTATTGGGAAAAGTAGCCTGAAATCTTTCATTAAAAATCTCCAAAAAACTCCACCCACCCATAACAGGCATATTCAAATCTAAGAAAATAATTTCAGGAGCAACAAGGGTTGGTTCTAGAGAGATACGTTGTTGAAGGGTTTCATATAAATTAACTGCCTCTACTCCATCAGCAGCAGTTAATACAGACTGTGTGAATTGGCACTTTTGCATAGTCATTTTTAGAATGACAAGCGTAATTGGGTCGTCATCGACACATAAAATTTGATTAAACATATTTATATTTTGAATGTTAGTGTGAAAGTTGTTCCTCGATCTATATAACTATCTATTTCAATATTACCGCCTAGCGATTTAATTTGAGCATCTACCATATACAAGCCAATTCCCTTGCTGTCGGGGTGGTCATGAAACCGCTGATATAAGCCAAAAACCTTATTCCGATGCCTTTTCAAATCTATTCCTAGCCCGTTGTCACTAAAGTACAATATAATGCAATTATCTCGTTTTTCAGTACTTAACCAAATAGATAAAGGCCGCTCTTTGGCACGGTATTTCAACGAATTAGAAAGTAAATTTAACAAAATACTTTCGAGGTATGTTGCATTAAATGAAACTATCGGTGCTTTCACAAAATCAATATTGATATTTGCCTGAGCCTCAGCAATAAGCTGATAAGTCATTTGGGTGATTTTGTGCCAAATTTCCTCAAAAAGAATATCTTCTTTATGAACATTGACATTTTCTTTGATAATCAAAATTTTGATTAAATCATTAATAGTATCGTTGAGTTGATGAGTCGAAATCCTAAATCCTTCCAGTATCATTAGCGTAGTGGGGTCGGTTATGGTAGAAGTATCTAACAATTTTAACAAACCCACCAAGTTTGATAGTGGCGAACGCATATTATGAGAGGTAATATACGAAAATTGTCTTAAATCTTTATTATTCTGAGTTAGTTCTCTAATTAAAATTTCACGTTCTTCTTCACTTTTTTTTCTTTCAGTAATATCTTGTATAGTACTATCGATTCTCGAAGGGTTACCAAAGGTATCGAATATCACCTGTGTTTTACTGAAAAGATGCTTGGTTTTGCCATTGGGCAACATAACCCTAAATGCTTTTTCAACAGGATTATTTCCATACAAAACCGAGAACTCTAATAGCTGAATGGCTGTGCGGTCATCGGGATGTACCATTTGGATGAAAGTATCGTAAGTAAAAGTTTCGGGAGAATGAGTGATTTCAAAAATTTTATATACTTCGTCAGACCAATAGATAAAATCCGATTCGAGGTCACGCTCCCAATATCCTAAATGGGCAATTTCCTGAGCCGTTTTGAGCCTAGAGTTAGTTTGGATAATCTCTTGCTCGTCTTGTCGTTTTTTGGTAATATCATTGACCAACACCAAACTTACCGAGCGATTGTGGTATTCTACCAAGTGAACGGTTATTTCGCTAATGGTTAAATCTCCATTTTTTTTGATATGGCTGATGACTCCTTGAAAACTCGTAGGTGTGGTTTGGTAATTGTAAGGAATATTTTGCCAGAGGGCCAAGGAATCTGGATGAACAATTTCATATTCTTTCATCATTAACATTTCCTCTTTGGTGTATCCATAATGCTGTATAGCGGCCTCATTTATTTCGATAAATTGCTTAGTCTCAAAATCGCTAATCCACATAGGAAGCGGATTGATATTAAAGATATATTCATATTTTTGTTCAGAAAGAATCAAGGCATATTCATCTCGTTTTTTCTCAGTTACATCTCTTGCTACAGCATAAAAAGTCTTTTGTTGGGCATCCCAATTAGCCGACCATACCATCGGCACACCCTTTCCTTCTTGATTTATCATGGTTACTTCCAGTAGCTCGATAGGATTGCCATTCGATAGCTTTTGAAAATAATCAAGTACCATATCCTGAGCTTTTGGTGCGACAAGGTCGGTGATTTTTTTTTGTTGCAATACCGCTATTGGATACCCCCATATTTTTTCGGCAGCAATACTTATTTTTAGGATTGAGGTATCTATCGATAAAGTACAGATAATATCCAAAGATGAATTCATCAGATGGTTAAAATCGTACATAAAACGTTGTAATTCAGACTGTTTTGAAATTAGCGATTTTTCTATTTCTATGGTAGACGTAATATTTTTGCTGATACAGTAAACCCCTATAATTTGCTGATTGATAACAATAGGCGTTTTGGTGTTGTCGATGGCAAAAATATTCCCTTTTGTCGAAATTCCTCGTACTATGCCACGTGCCAGTTTTCCCTCAAGGGCATCTTGAAAACATTTTGTACTAATAGCTTGGTCATCGGGATGAATATACTTGAGGTAGGGCTGCCCTATTAAGTTTTCGGGTGTGTTTTCGAGTATTTGTGCAAGTGAGTTGTTGATAATCAGAAAATTACCTTGTAGGTCTACCGTACAAACAGCATCAGGGTTGTTATCAAAAAGCGACTTGTAGAGTTGCTCATTGGTTTCGATAATCGTTTTGTAGTACACCTCTTTATGAAAACCTTCTTTTTGGCTTGTAATATCTTTGATAATAATGGTTATGCCCGTATCGGAAGGAATGATCTTGCAGCTTATCCAAATAGTAAAATGTTCTACAAATACTTGTAGCTCTCTAGCAACTTTCTGATTCATAGCCTGTTTGCAAGCTTGAGAAAAAGCAGGCAGAGCAAGTTCAGGAAAAAAGAACCAAAAATTATGATAGAGATTGACAGATATATTTTTCTTAAAAAGTACTTGTATTTTGAGATTGATATAAATCACTTTCCAGGTAGTATCTACCATAATAACTCCTTCTGAAATATGGTCAAGAGCCGAAAAAAGAGTATTTGGAATAAGTGCTTCTGAATGAACAGGAGCAGGCTTATAAAATTCGTTGAACTCGTTTTCTGTTTTCATGAAAACACTCTTAATTAGAATAATGAAAAAAATAATGTTGCTGTTATTTGTTTCAAGAAGTAGTAAGGAGTTGATGTACACATCGCTAATTAGTATCAAATAGAGATGCCTAAATAACACTATTGATATTAAAAAGGTTAATGATTTATGTGGTTTTACTAAGAATCGTGCAACGTAAGTTCGGTTCTAAATTAAATAACTAGCGGATATTTAATTACTTAATTTAGAAAAATTCTCCAATATTCAGCACTTAATATAATTTACTCCTAAAAATTGCATTGGCGATTTTCCATAGGTTTTTTTGAAAATTCTCGAAAAACTTGAGGCATAGTTAAAGCCTACCATATAGGCAACTTCATTGATAGTGTATTTTCCTGATTGAAGATATTTACAAGACTGAGCGAGCCGTTCGTTGAGATGGTAACTATATACACTATTGTTATATACAGCCTTATAGAGTGTCTTAAATTTAGCGGTACTCATCCCAACGGCCTTTGAAAGTTGCTCTATAGTAGGGCAAGGTTTTGACAAATCTTCTAAGATTAAGTTATTGATTTGTTGAATTTTCTGAATATCCTTTTTCTTAAAATTTTGATTAGGAGTAAATATACTTTTGCTAATAAGCTTTTTGAAAAAGGTAATTGTAAGGTCTAGGGCTGTTTTATAAAAAACCAATTTGGTAATTTGGTCATAAATATCTTCTGTCAAGAGTGTTTCCAGAACTTTGTGGAGTTCAAAATCAATATGGTCGACTAGCAAAACGGGAGTTTGGTTTTGCATCATTTCGGCCACATGTTTGGCTGCCATAGGGTTCAGGTCTACAATGATATTCTGTTGAATCCACTGTTGCGAAAAAGTGATAGAGAAGGTGAAAAAAGCTTTATGAGCGGGTATTGTCCTTGTATTTTGGCTCGATGACGAGCTTAGTACTACACAATATGGAAACCCCGTTGGAAACCCGGTTGTATTAAATTGAGGATTATTTGACTCATAAACAAAATCACTACAAATCGTAACATTCCATTTATTAGGGGTATTGCTAGGATTTACACAAACATCCAAAGGTTGGGTTAGTGTCATTTGTACAAGTTCTATTTCGAAACCGTCTTCAATTTCGATAGATAAAATTTTACCTTGCCCACCTTCATGCTGGAATTTATACAAAAATTTTTCCTGTAAAGTAGCTCGAAAGTGCTCAACCAACTTCGAGGTGAAATCCGTTTTGCAAGAATATTCGTATGTTAAAGTAGACCATTTCATGTGTTCTAGTGTTGGCAAATCTCGAACAGGGTTCAAGTACTAAATTATGGCATAAATAATCCATTATTTAATCAAGCCAAATTAACCTAATTATTAAAGTTTTTGATTAAGTATTATATTAATACATTAGGCAATTTATGTGTCGAGTAATCAGTTACTGGTTTATTTACAATGAGTTAGTATGTAATGACTACTGATTGAATGAGAAGAGTATATCAATATAACAATTTATGAGAAGATGTACTAACATATTTTTTTAAATGTTACATTTCTTACACTTTGGCATATAGTAAGGTATTCCTTCGTCAGTCGTGACACGCTATGATTGCGGATTTTCAAGACTCAAAAGTAGGCGTGATAAAGACCCAAAAGATAGAAGTAATGTTCTATTCTGAAATGATAAAAATCAGTGTCTATTTCTAAAAAAACCTTTGTAATTTGTCCCCCCAATCATCGGTAACATATATTATAGTCAACCATTTACGCAATTTTTTATGCCAATTTCTGAAGTTTATGGATTTTGTATTACTAAAAACTCAATAAATATTTTTAAAATGATTAGCTAAAATAGTAAAAGCAAATGTTTTCTATGTTAGAATTATTTTTACTGCGTTTGTCACTTTTTTCTGAAAATAAAATCCCAATAGTTTTTTGATATTTATAAAAAAGTTTATTATTACTATTCGGTAGAAACTTGTGTAAGTTTACAAAGTTTTGATTTTTAGACTGGCGTATTTCCTAATGTTAAATACTTTATTGTCCAACTATGAATATCTTTAGCCAAGTAGATTTAAAACACTTTAAAACGGATGTCATTTCAAGAATAAATACATTATTTGAAGAAGAATCCAAGCGGCCTGTACCTCCAATACCCTTCGTTAGTCCTGCCTACAAGGTTAATATTTCTAAGGCTAACTCATTTCAGCAAGAAGGAATATATAATCTTTCGATTCAAAAGGTATAAGGTTCTCAAACTCGAAATACAGGTAGCCAATTGTATGGCTTAGAGTTTGAACATATTTACAGTTTTTATCTTTACAATAGGCTTACATCTTTGTGTAAGTTTTTTGTACTGTTTACTGTTGCCTTATATTCATCTATTATTTAATGTATTTAACGCCAAAATACAGCACATACTCCATTTTATTTATTAAATTTAACCTGAAAACAAAGGATAGTTTACGTAGGGTTGTTGATATCACAGAAGGTTTATTCTTAATAATGTTTCCAATTTTCATCTTAATAAAGCAATAGCATACTAAATCTAGTAATACTTTTGCTTAGGAACCCACTGATTAAAAGGATTATAGTGTTTATGTCTGGATTTAATCGGATTAGAAATATTGGCACAGATAATGATACTAACTCAATAGGCCGATTGCATAGATGATACTCTCAATATGTTATCATTAGTTTTCCTATTGTTACGATAACTTACAGATTAATTTGCTGTTGGTTTCAGCCCATTACCTAAAGCCCAATATCTATGGTAGATAGCTTAATGCAACTTAATTTTTTGATTGATTTACTGCCATCAGTAGAACCTTCTCAGATTCCTGCAATTACCCAACAATTGAAAGAAACAACGGCTATTCTCCAAGCCCGTAGCCAATACTATACCAAGATAACCTCTGATTCACAAGAGCAAAATGCTGGTTTACAGGATTTTGTGATTAGTTCTTTGTTGGAAGCCTGTATCTGGGAGTACGATTTAGCAACTCAAAAAATAGTTTTTACAGAAGAAAGTATTACGCTACTTAATAAAGCCCACTATGAGCTGTCGGAGTTTGTGGCACTCTTTGAAGAAACTGCTCAATACAAACTCAACAATGCTTTAAACCAACTCTTTAACGAAGCTAAAGGCTTTGAGCTATTGCTCAAAACCAAGAAAGATTCTGCTCATAAATGGCTTGAAATATCAGGAAAACCCCTGAAAAAAGGAAATGGGACTATCGCTTTTGTTGGAACGCTCCGAAATGTCGACCTAGAGAGCCATTATCCTCAGGTGATTAATACTCACGAGTCGAGCCACTTTGTGCATGATTTACTGGCGGGAATTTCCGATGGTTTTACCGTTATTAGCGAAGACTGGGTGTTTACCTATGCCAACGAGCAGGTTGCACAATCGTTGAGAACTACTGTAGATAAGCTTATCGGAAAAAAAATCTGGGAGTTATTTCCTGAATTTACCAATGGGATATTTCAAAAAACCTGCGAGCAAGTAATGACCCAGCGCAAAATGCAAGTGGTTACCAGTCATTTTGCTCCTTGGAATACGTGGTTTCATAATCGTATATTCCCATCTACAGGAGGTATATCTATTTTTTCGACCGATATGACTGCCCAAAAACGCTTGGAAATATCTTTGCTCAAAAGCGAAGCCGACCTTACAACGCTCATAGAGAATATTCCTTATGTTATTTTCTCGGTCGATATGCAGCTTCGTCTGGTAAAATGTAATGCTTCATTCCAAGCTTTTGGTCAACAAATCACACAGAATGTACCCAAGAAAAATCTGAGTTTTATGGACTACTTCGGTACAAAACTTAGTAAAGAACTATTAGATAACCTACACGGGGCTGTAGCTGGTAAGGCGTCGTTTATTGAAACCGAAATAACAATCGACGGTCAAGTTTATATCTACGAAGCAAGTATTAACCCTTCGTACGATATTCATGGCGAACAGGTTGGGATCTCTATTTTTATGGTGGACATCACCAGCCGCAAACAAACGCAAAGAATTTTGCAGTATAACGAACAAAGATATAGGTCGCTCTTTGACCACAACCCTAATGGCATCTTTTCGCTTGATTTGTCTGGACAATTTACTTCTGCCAATCAGGCTTTGGCGGTAATGCTAGAAGAACCCCTAGACAATATTCTGAATAGTTCTGTCAAATCTTGGATTTTGCCACAGGATTTTGCCTACCTCAAAACCCTCTTTGAAGAGGTAAAAGAGGGAAATCCTCGTACCTTTGAAATAGATATTTTGGTTCAAAAAGGAAACAAAAAACGCATTAATATTACCCATATTCCTATAATTATTGATGGCCAAATTGAGGGTATTTATGGTGTATTAAAAGATATTACCCATAGTTATAAAGCCGAAAAGGCTCTTGCTCAAAGCGAAAAAAGCCTGAACGATGCCCAAAAAATTGCACGTATAGGTAGTTGGGAATTGGATTTAGTAAATGATTCGCTTCAGTGGTCAGACGAGCTATTTTCTGTTTTTGGGATTGAAAAAGACGGGTTTACCGCAAATTTTGAGGCTTTTGCCAAAACTATTCACCCCGACGACCGTGATGAATTTATGGCACAACAAAATGCTACCCTTCGTGGCAAACAAAAACTTGATGCCGAACATCGTATTTTACTAAAAAATGGAGAGGTACGCTACATTCATGAACGAGGCGAACTAATCACCGACGAAACAGGTAAAGGCATTATTTTGCGTGGTACGTCGCAAGATATAACACCAAGAAAAGAAATAGAGTTGAGGCTGTTACAAGAAAGAAATTTCCTTCGGATTGTGCTCGACAATATTCCTGCATACGTATATTTTAAAGATAAAGATTACAAACATTTGTTGGTGAATAAAACCGGGCTTGAGTTTTATGGTGTAACCAACGAACAAGCTTTGATTCATACTACAGGACACGACTATTTGGACGAAAGTTGTATTTCATTGTTGGCTGCCCAAGACCAAATCGTATTGTCGACAGCAAAGCCCTTGATTAATATTAAAGAATATTTTGTATCGAAAACCACAGGGTTAAAATGGCTACTAAGCAATAAAGTGCCGATGCTCGACGAACACGGCAAAGTAATAGGTGTAGTAGGAATTAGCCGAGATATTACCGATTCTGTCAAAAAAGAATTAGAACAATCGCATTTATGGACTATATCTCGCCAGCTCAATGAAGTGGCCAATTTGACCGATGCCCTTCAAGAAATTCTTAAAACATTAGCCTGCTATCTTGATTGTCATATTGCCGAAGCTTGGACAATGAATGTGGATAATTCTCAGTTACAGCTCAATACTTGGTGGGCATCAAATGAAAATACGATTCATCAAACGGCTTATCCAGTGGTGGTATCGGTCGATAAAGGCGAGGGGTTGGCGGGTTTGTCATGGGCAACTCAACGTATTCAACAGTGGCAAGGTAGCCAAAATTATCCAGAACTGTTTACGCCCCAAATTTTAGCAACTGTTGTTATCAAGAGTGGCTTTGCCTTACCAATTGTATTCCGCAATGAGGTAATAGCTGTATTGACATTTTTTTCTGAAAAAACAGATATTGAAAGCGATAGTAGTTTTTTTGAAAGTGTGTCTCGTCAAATTGGAGCAGACCTTTCTCGCAGAAAAGCTGAAGATGAACTTAATCGCTTTTTTGACTTTTCACCCGATTTCCTTTGTATTCTTAACAACACTGGGCATTTTAAAAAAGTAAACAATGTTGCCGCATATTGGCTAGGTATCACCCACGATACCCCCACCGATACACTTTATACTGATTTTGTACACCCCGACGACCTTGTGCTTACGCTAGCTCATTTTGAAGAGCTTCGTGCAGGCAAAAAAGTGGTGTATTTTGAAAATAGATTTATTGCCCAACAAAAAGAAATAAAATGGTTTGCTTGGACAATCGCATTGGACAATGACCTTGGTATGATTATCGCAGTAGCAAAGGATATTACCGATAAAAAGCAGAACGAACAAAACCTAATGCTTTTTAAACACGTAATGGATAATATGCTCGATATGGTAAGCCTGTTGTCGCCCGATGGCCAACAGCTTTATCACAACAGGGCTTTTAGTACGGTTACGGGTACAGACATCGCCTTGCAGCCAGTAGATAAGCATGCTCCATTTGTCGACAAAACGCTTTCTGAAAAGGTTTATCAAAAAATTTTGGCAGGCGAACACTGGAAAAATGACGTACAAATTTATAATAGTCAGGCCGAAATAGTAGACTATTATTTGAGTGCTGGTCCTATTATGAATCCTCATAACGAAGTGGTAGCGTTGTTTGGCATATTTACCGACATCAGCGAACGCAAAAAACATGAACGAGACTTACAACAATACAACCACCAAATCACTACTATTTTAGAAAGTATCACCGACGGCTTTGTGGCTGTGAATCATAACTTTACAGTAACCTACATGAATGCCGAGGCCGAGCGACTGTTTGGTATTAGCCGAGATTTTCTACTTCATAAAAACCTCTTTGATAAGTTTGACAAAAATGCTCCGCTAGATTTTTATCCAGCTTATGCACAGGCCATTGAAGAAAACGTTGCAGTAGCTTTTGATAGCTATTATGAGCCTTCTCGGAGGTGGTTTCATATTAATGCTTATCCTTCTGAAAACAGTTTATCTATATTTTATAAAGACGTTACCGAACAAAAACTCATAGAAGAACTTGCCAGAATAGAGAAAGAAACCCTAGAGTTTAATACCATTCCCGATAATACGCTGCAGCAGGTTTTACAATTTTATATAGATAAAGTAGGAAGCCTCCAAAACAATATTGTGAGTACTATTTGGCAGATTGAAGATGATGTTTTGCACCCCTTGGCATGTTCAAATTTATGCCCAAAACTGGTTGAAGCCATTCAACGTTCGGGGTATTCGGGGGTAAAAGAATCCTATTTCAAACAACCAATCTTCTCAACTAAAAAACGTTTTGTTAAAAATCTTTATCAATCTGAAGCTTGGAAACCCTATTGGGATTTGCTCAAACAACAAAAAATTTCTTCGTGTTGGTCGATTCCGATTATCAGTTCTGGTAACAAAATTATTGGCGTGTTGGCCTATTTTAGCTACGACGAGCGAGTACCAACCCGCGAGGAAGAAAACACTATCGAAAGTGTAAGAAAGGTGATTACGCTGATTTTTGAAAACAAATTGTCTGAACAAGCGATTCGAGAAAGCAATAAGCGATACGATTTGGTAGCCAAAGCTACCAACGATGTTATTTGGGATTTGGACCTCAATACCGAAAAAATTATCTGGAACGAAGGTATTGAACATATATTTGGATACGCCGATGCCATCCGTGAAAGTAGCTATGATTGGTGGCTCAGTAATGTACACGAAAACGATAAGAATAGAGTAAATAAAAGCTTAGGCCAACATATTATCGACAAAAAAACTCACTGGGAAGAGGAGTATCTCTTCAGCTGTGCCGACAATACTTATAGGTTTGTTTACGACCGAGGTTTTACCATTTACGACGAAAACAACAACGCCATTCGGATGATTGGGGCAATGCAGGATATTTCGATAATTAAGCAAACAGAACGTAAACTCAACGAGCTAAATACCGAATTAGAAAACCGAGCCCAAGAGCTGGCCACATCGAACGAAGAACTGGAGCGTTTTGCCTACGTTGCTTCGCACGACCTCCAAGAGCCGCTCAGAATGGTAAGTAGTTTTTTGCAGTTGCTCAAGAAAAAATACGATAGCCAGCTCGACGAACAGGCTCAAAAGTATATATACTTTGCCGTAAACGGTTCTGAACGAATGAAGCAACTTATCATGGATTTGCTAGAATACTCAAGAGTGGGTACAAATAAAGACGCATTTGTTTTGGTTGACCTAAACGAGGTACTCACCGAAGTGTTACAGATTTACGACGAAAAAATCAAAAAAGAAGAAGCTTGCGTTAGTGTGGCGATATTGCCCACTATTTGGGGTAATAGAGTCCAGCTAACCCAGTTATTCCAGAACCTAATAGGAAATGCTCTGAAGTATCGAGGGCAACAAAAGCCTATGATTACTATCGATATTGCTCAAAATGAGGAAGAATGGGTTTTCTCGGTTCAAGACAATGGTATAGGTATCGACCCGATGTATTTCAAGAAAATTTTTATTATTTTCCAACGCTTGCATAGCAAAAACGAGTATTCGGGTACAGGTATTGGTTTGGCCATTTGTAAAAAAATCATAGAACGACATAAAGGACATATTTGGCTAGAGAGTAAGCCCGAACAAGGAAGTACTTTTTACTTTAGTATTCCTCAATCACTAAAAAACGTAACATAATTTACTTACCACGAATTGGCTAGATATTTGATATGATTAATTGTACTGAAACTGATGAACAC
>VFQP010005024.1_pt1 | contig 11824 bp, 13 predicted proteins | sample 3512351 | NCBI WGS metagenome assembly VFQP01 (sample SAMN10412372, study PRJNA504923) | tailings metagenome | isolation source: Relicate 1 Philex TSF1 revegetated site | place: Philippines: Tuba, Benguet | collected 2017-08-29
CGTGTTGGCGGGCACGTGCGGCGGCGGCGGCGGGTCCACGGCGGGGTCGCGGACGAGCGGCAGCGCCTCGTTGCACGCCAGCAGGCTGCGCGGCGTGCAGGTGCGGCGAGCGGTGCTTGCATGGCGAGGGCTTAGGACGGTGGCTACCCGTCGGGTTACTCTATGCTGCAAATCAATGATCGCGGGCGCCACTCCATTTCTCACCTGCCGTTGGTCAGGGCCTGCACGTATGTGAGAGCCACCTCGGCCAGCCTGGCCCGGACCTCAGCTGAGGGCGGCGCGTGCGTGGCGGGGTCCCGGAACGTGCCGTCCACGCCGGGAACCTCGACCAGCCTCACGTCCCGCGAGGGGATGCGGGGCACCAGCTCCTTGACCTGCTCCGCCTTGCACAGAGGGTCCTCGCCCGGCTGCACGCGCACGCAAACCACCGTTTTAGGGCTTATGAGGGTCAGAGCGCGTGATGCGCAGGCGCGGCACCGCTGCTTCCGCCGGGCAGAGGGGAAGCTGGGGTGACGGTTCGGGCCGTCCCCCCCACACGCGGCCCGGGCGCTGCTCCTCGCTGCGTGCGCCCAGAGAGCCAGAGAGGCGGCACGCCACGCTTGGTGGTGTTTGGCGTGGCCCTCGTCCTGGCAGCGCCCACTGGCAAAGCCCGCCGATGGGAGGGAGGGAGGGCACTCACCACCACGATGAGGAGGGGCGCCGTCAGCTTGAGGAGCGGGCCGCTCGAGTCGGGCGCCGTGGGGCCCTTGAAGATGGCCATGGGCTCCTGAGGATGGGGCGAGAGAGCAGGGCAGCAGCAGGTCAGCAGGGCAGGCAAAGTGAGTCCTGTCAAGGGGTCCTCTGGACACCCTGTGGAAACTTTGGCAGTCGTGAGGAGGGGCGGAGGTGACGCGCAGCAGGGCAGGTGGGCCGCGCGGCGTGGCCGAGCCCTCAGCCGCATGCAGGCCAAGCCCCTCGTGCCGTGGCCAAGCCCTCACCTGCAGAGGGTAGGCCATGAAGAGGTAGCCGGCGACGTGCGCGCGGCAGCGGACGCCCACGTTGGCGCACACGCGCGCGCCGCTGCCTGCGCACAGCCGCACGCAAGACCAGGCGACGGCGCGCCAAACGAAGTCATGCCACTCGCTCCTTCTCCCACGCCCGCTCCCGCACCCCAAGGCAGCCCCGCCAACCGGATGGGCGCGGGAAAACTAGACGCAGCCGGCACCGCCCTGCGCTCTGCCACCCTGGGCCGCGCGTGTGTGCGCCAGGGTGAGAGAGGCCGCGGGCGCTCTCACCAATGCCGCCGAGCACCGCTGGTGGGTGAGGTGCGTGCGTATAAGAGAGTCAGAGAGAGAGACACAGAGAGACAGCGGGACAGAGAGAGGAAGGGCCCAAGCGCTCACCGATGCCGCCGAGCACCCATCGCGTGACGCCGCGCGCGTAGGGGCTGGTGGTGGCGGCGTCGAGCACCTTTTCCAGCAGCCTCAGGCGGCGCTGCTCCTTGCCGTTGCAGTAGTAGCGCACCACCAGGTGGCCTGCGCGCGCAAGGTTGCAGGGCGTGCTGAGCGCGTGCTGGGCTTTGTGTGGGTCTGGCTGGCGCCGCCGCCTCTTGCTGCGCCGGCTGCTGTCCAGAAGGGTGTGGTTCAGGCGCGGTTGCACGCGCGCGGCGCTGGCATCATCAGTGCAGCTGCTGGCCGCGTGCCGGCGAGAGGACGCGACCGCCCGTCTGCTCTCGACGGGTGGGGAGCGCCGAGGGAGAGGGGACGCTTGCTCACCGTTCCGCGCCAGGGCACTGGCCAGCCCTGCCCATCTGCCCCCCAGTGAACCGGGACAGGATACATAGCGCTCACCTTTCTGGGCCAGGGCGGTGGCCAGGCCGTTCAGCAGCTTGCCCTTCCAGGTCTGAGCTTGGTTGCCGTGCGCCAGGAGCACGCCCACGGTGCTGGTCTGCGCAGGGCGAGACAGGCGGGCAGGCAGGCGGGTCGGCGCAAGAAGAGGGCCCGTCAGTCGCGCGGCCACGCATATGGAGTGCATGGCCGCACGCAGCAGCCACCCGGGAGCCTTGGAGGGTGCGGGCCGCAAGGCAGCATTTGATGGCGCCGCGGTGGTGGGCTGGACAGGACGAGATGGCTGCGATTCACTGCAGCAGCAGCCGGCGTCTCACCCCGACGTCTTGGAGGTAGTTAGCGGGCAGCGTGAAGATGCCTTGGATGGGCGTGACCTGGCCCGCCAGCTGCGGACGCGCACGCAAGCGAGCACGACAGCCGAGCTGAGGTGCAAAGGTTCACCAGACGGCGGCAATCGGCTGGCAGGTGTCCCCAAAGATGACAGCAACGCCTGGAGCGCGGCCTCCCGGGGCCAGATCGTCGCCTCGCTGCTTCGAGCGCGCCCCGCCTTGCGCAGGCCCTTGGGGCCATGCACCCCTGCCGGCGCAGCGGCGCGCGGCGGCGGGATTCCATGCGTGCGGTGCCGGGAGGCTGCTGCGGGGTGATGGGGGCTGGACGCGCACCTCGATGTCGACCGTCGCGTGGTGCACATGGGCCTCTGTGTCCCACAGCAGGCCGCCTGGGGGAACGTAGGCACTGTACCCGTCCTCCACCTGCCAAAACAGCCGCACCATTCTGCGGCGCCGGGGCGGCGGGGAGTGGAGGGAGGCACTAAAGCTCCGAGGCTTGCGGTGGTCAAAGGCGGCAGCAGCAGAGCGAGCGGTGCTGCGGCGGAGGATCGCGGCTGATGGGAGGGCTCGTTCGCCCGGAGCTCGTCGCTGAGCGGCGTGCGAGCTGGGGCTGAGGATCGATGGCGCAGTTCGAAATGCAAGCCCTGCTGCATGCAGCGCTTCTCGTGCGCAGAGCGGTGGAGCGTGCGTGAGGATGTCACCAACCACGGCTGCAGAGGCGGAGAGCCTGCCCGAGGCGGTGCTGGCGCAGCAGGTGCTCCAGCTGGTCGGGCAGCACGACCTGCGCCAGCTCCTCCGATGCTCAGCCGTCTCTCGCAGGTGACGCATCACCACGTCTGCAGCTGAGGTGCCCAGGCTGATTCCCCCAGGGGCCTGATGGTGGCAGGTGCCGGGAACGTGCCCACGCGGGCACTCCTTCTCGCTCCCATGCTGCAGGTGGCACTCTGCCAGCCAGCACGTGCTCAGCTGCGGAGGGCCCTGGCGTCTGGAGCCCCCCGGCAACGTCACGGCTCAGGTCAGACGACGCAGCGCACGTTCCCCCCGCGCTCGCACCATCCGTCTCACCCCGAACAGCCGTCCCGGCTGAAGGCATGCGACAGCCGCGACATCAACATCAACATCGCACCATCCGTGACCTGATGGGGCAAGCGCGACCTGTGGGGAGCGCGTGGGCACGCCACCACTACATTCGTAGAATGATGTGGTGTGCAGGGCATGGTGTGGCTAGGCAGCACCGAGGTGCCCGTCCTGGGGCCTGTCCGAAGCCTGGCGGTCAACGGTGCCGCCACGGTGGCGGGCCTTGCGTTCCTCACCACGTCGGAGCTGGGGCGGCAGCGGCTGGGCGCGCTGCGCGAGCTGAGCGTGGACACGTCGCGGCAGCTGCGGGACGACGTGCTGGCCTCCACGCTGCAGCACTGCACGGCGCTCAGGTGCGAATCTGTGGGGCCCTGCGGGGGCGGTGCGCCCACCTGCCTCTGTGCCGTTCCAGCTGCGGGCGGCACGGCAGCGGGTCGCGTGTGCCGCCAACGCAGCCTGCCATCCCCGATTGCCTGCACCTCGCCCTTCTTCCTTCACCCGTCTCGCCGCTCAGGCCGCTGTGCCGGCCCCGGTTGCCGCCTCCCACGCACACCCGCCATTGCCTCCGCGCTCACACGGGTCGCTCTCCCTCACCGCACCCCCATTCCTTGGCGCTCTGAGTCACCTTTCCCATCCCTTGGCGCTCTGAGTCACCTTTCCCATCCCTTGGCGCTCTGAGTCACCTTTCCTTTGCTCCTCGGGCTGCTGTTCTCTCACCCCGTCCCTACTGCCGCTGTGCCGCCCCTGGGCGCAGGTCCCTGTCCCTGATTGACACGCCACGCATCAGCGACGCCGGCGTGCTGAACATTGCGCTGCACTGCACGGCGCTGACCAGGCTCTGCCTCAAGGACGTGCACGGCATCTACGACGACGCGGTGCGCCTGCCGCACGCATGGCCAGGGTCTGGGCTAGGGCTCAGAGCTTGCCATTGTGCGGGCCGCATGGTTCCCCGCCGCTGCAGGAGTGCCGCTCAGCCTGTGCGTTGCCTGTTCGGTGCCAGCGGGAGACTGCGAGCACCCGCCCGCCCGCCCGCCCGCCTGCCTCCTTCCTTTCTGCCAGCCAGCCATCCCACATGAAGACGTACCGGGTGCCCGCCACCGCGCGCAGGTGGCCCACCTGGCGTCCAAGTGCCCGCAGCTGCAAGAGGTGGCGCTGGACGGCGCGCTGCACATCAGCAGCGCCTCGCTGGAGGCGCTGGGCGCGTGCTGCGCCGCGCTGCGCCGCGTGTCGCTGGCGCGGTGCACGCGCGTGCGGGACGCCGGGCTGCGGGTGAAGGAGGGGGAGGGCGGACGCACCAGAGGGGCCGACCGGAAGGGCCGCAACACCGCCAGCAGTGTGGGAGGAGCCGTATGCTGGCATCGTGCCTGCTCGCATCTTCAGGCGTCCACACGGTGTGCGGAGGCGGCGTGCGCGCGTGTGCGCGCGCAGGCGCTGGCGGCGGGTTGCCCCCACCTGGAGAGCGTGTGCGTGGCGCAGTGCCACGGGCTCACGGCGGTGGGCTGCCTCTCTGGGTGTCCCTTGGAGACACTGGACCTCTGCGGCACATCAAAGGTGAGGGGCGCTGTGTGTGCGGGGCCGGGAGAGGAGGGCGGGCGGCGCCTTTGCACCCACTGGTTGGGAGCTGGACGTCTGCGGCGCGTCCAAGGTGAGGCGCCGTGCTTGCGCACAGAGGAGGAGGAGAGTTTTGCACGTGCTGCGGCAGGGCCGGCAGCGCAGCGTCCGTTTACGTTTTCTGCCATCCTCGCCGCCCTGACATGCATGGCCTCGTGGCGCACGGTGAGCCAAACGACCGCCTGGCTGCCTCCGCCGCGCGCCTGCTAACGTGTGCAGGTGACCAGGGCGGAGCTGCGCGCGCTGGCGGCGCCCGAGGGCCGGGCGGCGCGCTCGCTGCGGCGCCTGCTGCTGGACGGCTGCGGCGGGCTCGACGGCGGCGACGCGCTGGTCGAGCTGTGCAGGGCCTGCTCGTCACTCCAGGTGCGGCGGCGGCGCATGCGTCGCAGGCGACCGCTTGCACCACGCCGCCCCTGGTGCGGCAGGTTTAGCCAGCTTCCCTGTGGTGCATGCACCTCTCATGCACAGTGTGGCAAGGGCCTCTTTCCTGCCCCTCTTTTCCGCTGGTTGAGAGGAGCTGCCGGCTCAGGCGGCGGCACCACCGCTCTCGACCCTAACCTAGGCCCTAGCTCCATGCATGCGTGCAGGAGCTGCGCGTGTGCAACGTGGCGGACCTGGGCGACGCGCACCTGGAGCAGCTGGCGCCGCACTGCGGCGCGCTTCGGGTGCTGGGGCTCGTCTGGTGCCCCCAGGTGAGAGCGGGGGGAGAGAGAGGGAGAGAGAGACCGCCTGCACTGGGTGAACAACGCATGGTGGCGCCAGGTGAGGGGCGAGAGAGAGAGAGAGAGAGGTACCGCTTGCACTGGGTGCACAAGGTCTGATCCCCCCGGTTGAGGAGAGAGAGAGAGGTTCCGCTGGCACTGGGTGCACAGCCATGCGTGAGGTGTACGCGCGCATGCACCCACGGAGCAGCTAGCTGCCAAGCCATCAGACTCGTACCAGGCTTGGCAGAAACGGGGAGAGACGTCACGCCAGCTCCGGCCGTGCGCGCTGCCTCGCCCCGTAGCCCTCGCACGCGGTACAGGCGCCTTTGCGGATGCACGGGCGCCGCAACGGCGATCCGCGCAGGTGGTGCAGATCCTCACGGCCCTGCTGCTGCTGTTGCTGCCGAGTGCGCAGGTGACGGACAAGGGCTTGCACGCCCTTGTTGCCGCCGCCGCGGGCGGCGGCGGCGGCGGGCTGCGGGAGCTGGACGTGGAGGCCTGTTTTGACGTGGTGCGTCGCAGCCGCCGCGCGACGTGCAGCGTTGGTTAGGGCGCAGGCACGTGGTGCGTGGTGCGTCGCTGCCGCTGCCGCTGCCGCTCCGCTGTGCAGCGTCGGTTGACCGTGCCGCCGGGGCAGCGCTGGTCAGGGCGCAGGCACGCGGGGGCCGTCTCAATCGTGACAGTGCTCGGGATGCATGCGGCCAGCCACCAGCGAGGCCGTTGCCTCGCTTCGGCACCGCTACCATCGCGCCGCACCACGCTGCCCGCGACGCACCGGTGCCCGCAGGCAGACGGGCTGCTGCAGAGCGTGGCGCGGCACGCGCCGCTGCTCGAGCGCCTCAACGTGCGCATGTGCAACGCGCTGACGGCCGGCGCGCTGTGGGAGCTGTGCGGGGGCGGCGGCGCGTGCAGGCGGCTGCGCGTCGTGCACATGGCCAGCGTCCTACCCGACGCGCAGGCAAGGCGAATATGGAGGGCGTGCGCGACGCGCACCCGACTGGCCAGGGCGGGAGGGGGGTCTGCACGCAGCCCAGCCTTCCTCCGCCACGCCTACCTTTCGCGCTTTTTGCTGCTTCCGTTGCTTTTTCAACTGCGCAGGCGGCCAGGCTGGCGGCCAGGGTGCGGGAGGCGCAGCTCGGCGTGCGGCTGCTTTACTGAAACTGCACTGAACTCATGTTGATTGCGACCGGATCATGCCCCCTTGGGACTGCACTCCCGTGATCGCGCTGTGCCCTCGCGCTGAGGGTTTGAGCAACGCACGGCGCCGCGTTGCAAGAGGTTCCTGGCAGAACCGCAGCGTATTGGGTGGCATGCAGTGCAGACAGCGAAAGCGGCAGTGCCTTGCTCACCACCTGCCCGCCGCAACCCTGGGGCTGCCGCCCCGGGAGATGCTCACGCTCACGGGCACGGCGCTCTCAAACAAGACCTCGTCGCCGTACACCGCCGCCGCCGTTGCTGCCGCCCCGCGCCGCTGCGCCGCCCCGTTGCGCCGCCCCGCCGCCGCCGGCGCAGCGCCTCCATGCGGCGCGCCGACGCCCGGCGCCGTCAGCACAGCCCACTGCTGCTGCGCCCCGCCCTGCCACTGCAGCTGCTCCGGCGGAAGATGCCAGAGCGCAGGCGCCGGCGCCCCTACGTGGCTGTAGGCGTGGGGCGGCGCCAGGACGAGAGGCGCCGGCCCGGGCGCATGCGCGTGCGCCTGCCAGGACGCGTGGTGCCGTGCGGCGGCGGCGGGCGGCGGCAGCGGCATCGGGGCCCTGGGGTTGGCGGCGCGCCGGGGTGGGCTGTATGTGTGTCGGCTGTAGGGGCTGAAGCCGGGGTGGTGCGTGAAGCGGCCCCAGAGCTCCGGGTCGACGTAGGTGGTGCCGAGTGGGGCGTTGCCGGAGGGCGGTGGAGCTGCAGGCGCGTCCCCTGCGTCCGCCGCGCGGCGAAGGCAACGACGCAGTCAGGCGCGTGCATGGACGCACCGTGCGGGGAGGCTGCGGGGTGGAGAGGCCAGCTCTCACCTGAGAGTCTGTTTGGTGCCGTTGCCGGCCACGCCGCCAGACCGCCCTGCTGGTACGCCGCTGCGGCCGACCCACCCGCCTGCTGGACCGCCGCTGCCAGGCGGGGCGCTGAGTCGGACGGCGCGCTGGCGCCGCCTGGGCCCGCGGCCGGTAGGCTTGCGTGCGCGGGGGGCGCTGAGGCGGCGGCCGCGTGGTGGTGGGGATGCGGCGGGTGGGGCGGGTGGTGCAGGTGCTCCTCCAGCTGGTGCAGCAGCGACGTGTGCGGCATGCTGAACGGGGACGTGGCCGCGTGCGCGCTGTGCGCGCTGTGCGTGCTGTGTGCAGCGCCGGCGGGGTGAGGGTGCGGGGCGCCTCCTCCAGTGAGATGCTGATGGTGAGGGTGAGGGTGGGGGTGGTCCGGTGGGTGGTTGGCTGGAGGGTGCGGGTGCGGAGGAGCGGCGCTGGCGTGCGCATGTGCGTGCTCGCCGTGGGCGTGGCTGTGGCCGGAAGGAGGGTGGTGGGCGTGGTGGTGGTGCTCCTGTTGAGCGTGTGCGGCGTGTGGAGGGTGCGGGTGGGCGGCGCCGCCGGCGGACGTTGCTTCTGCGGGGGGCGCGTGGACGTCAGCGCCGCCGCCGTCGTGGTGCTGGTGGTGGCGGTGGCGGTGCTTGCTGACGGCCAGCATGACCTGAACGAAAGTGAAAGAGCCGAGAGCAAGAGGTGCAAGGCGTCGATTGTCAAGGGCACGGCCCCACGCTGTAAACGTGTGGGTAGGGTCGCCGCTCGCCAGGTGGTGACTGCGCCTAACTGGCCAACCATGGCATGCTAGAGCTCCCTGCTTGGCTGGCCGCTGACCTTGGCGGGCAGAGTGGGGTGGATCTTGAGCCAGGCGTGCGACAGGGCCGCGTCCAGCTCCGCCACAAACGCCTGCGCGCACACCAAACGCGCGTGAACGGCCTGGAATCGTGACTCTCCCGCCTGCCGGCTTGTTGGCCTGCCTTCCCCTCGCGCATGCATGTCGGTCGTGGCTTCGCCCTGCCCCTCCCCCTGCTTTGCTTCCAGCGAGACGTCTGATGCGCCTGGTGGCTGGGCTCCGGCCCGCGCCGAGGTGCCCAAACAGGTGCAGATCCAACACACACAGTCAGAGGCTGAGGGCACGCGTCCTGGCCTGCCCTCACGTGCGGGATGCGGCCTGCGCCCTCTGAGAGCGCGTAGTGCCACCCGTGCCCCCCGGTTGCTTGTGCTGACATTGCTGACTACCGGCTCTGCCAGGCACAGAAACGGTGCAGCTCAACAACGTGCCTGGCTGCACAGGCAAGACGGCAGGCAAGCGGCCACTCACGTCGCGCGCGCCGTCCTCCACGCGGCCCCAGTCCTGCAGCCGGCGGCCCAGCGCCCGCAACGACCGCCCCACCTGCATTGGTGCGGCACGGCCAAGCGCCCAGCGTCCCCAAACGCTGGATCAGGGAGAGGCCGCACCCACGACCCAAAGAGGGCGTGCAGCGTGCAGCGAGCAGGGGCACAAAAGCAGCGCCTCGATACCTGCTGCATGACGTTGGGCACCCGCCTGCTACATCGATGCAACGCAGAGGTGCGACGCAGAGCGCGCAGAAAAAGGGACAGGGAGGCACCGCGCGGCTGGCGTCCAACGGCGGCGCGCTCCGCACCTGGTCCGCGGCGGCATCGGCGGCAGCCAGCGCCTGCGCCCGCAGCTCCTCGGGGCCCGGCTGGGACAGGAACCTGCGATTGCCAGGCGTGACACCGCCCTCGACGCTGCATGACCTGACGCTCCTCATGCAGAGCACTGCACGTAGCCTGGCACCACAGGCGCGCCGGCCGCCTCCCAGCGCGCTGCCGCCAGGAGGGCCAGCGAGGGGAGGGGAGGGCTGCAGGGAGCTGCGAGCACAGGGGCCCCGGTGGCCGCGCTCACCTCTCCACCTCGGGGCTTTGCAGCGCCCTGGGCGACAGCGTGGAGCCGGCGCGGCTGGGGCTGCGGCCCGACAGCCCCGAGAGGCTGCGGGCACCCAGCGTGGACATGAGCGAGCCGCTGCGCTGGTAAGGGGCCGCCGCACCCGCCGCCGGCCCTGCGCGCCGCCACGTCAATCGGGGGAGCAGAGCGGACAGTGTCAGGCAGTGCCACTGTTCCTAGTGGCACGCGCCCAGGGCCGGCCCTGCGCGACGCCACGTCGAAAGGGGGAGAGGAGAGCGCCTGCCCGAACAACGCGCGAGCCATGTTGCGCCGGACTTGTTGCAGAGGGGGCGCAGACGCGCGGGGCGTTTGCAGCAAGAAGAGCAGGGCGGCACTGCAGCGGCGAAGGGCAGGTGCGCGGGGCCGCACCTGGGGAGGCGTGGGGGCTGTCGGCGAGTGCGCCCAGCCCCGGCGGCGACGGCGTGGCCGAGGGCTCGCGCCGGAGGCCAGCCGCCCACCCTGCGGGCGGGGCAACGACCGTCCCAATGAAAGACCGAAAAGAAAGGGGGCGCCATTTGGCGTGGTTGAGGAAGGCTGGGCCGTGCACCTCCCGTCCTGGTAACTGCTGGTACAAGCCGTGCAAGCCCAGTCACCGTGACGATGCGAGCACTTCACTGCCAGCCGCGCTCGTCTGCTGCCCCTCCCCCTAGCCCTGACTGACCCCTTGCTGTGTCTCAGGGAAAAGGGCTGGGTCAAGCCGTGCGAATGCGTGCGTTTTCGGCCCCGAAGGAAACGGCTTTGGCTAAGCGGGGAAGCAGGCCAGAGCGTGCGGCGGGCGGGTGGGTGGGGCGCACCGGCAGAGAGGCTCCCGGAGCGGGACAGCGTGCCACCGGCAGCCTGGGGCGGCAGCACGTTGAGGCTGGCCGGCGCCAGCGGCCTGGGGCTGACGGACCCGCTCAGGCGTGAGGTGAGGCGGCCGCGTGGGCTGCCCACCACGCCCGTCACGCCTGCGCCCACCACCGCGTGCGCCGCCACAACGCTGCCACTGGCCCCGCTCGCGATCTTCCGTCGCATTCGCACGACTCAGGAGAGAGCAGGGGAGGAAGGGCGGCAATGATGGGGCAAAGTGGCAAGGCCGCTCACCAGGGCTGCCTGCGGACGCCCGCGCTGCTCCGGTGGCAACCTGGAACGAAATGTCCGAGCCTGCATGAGGGTCGGCACGGCACACAGCGCGGGCCACGCGAGGCAACTCGCTGTCCAAAGGCTGTTGCGGGATCCTGCCCGAATGCTGAACCTGGCCGTCGCCCTGAGCCTGCTGGCCTGCACCCTGCACAGCGCGCTGCCGGCCGGCCCGCGCTCCCACACTGCGCACGTGGCGAGGAGTGCCGCGACCCCCCCGGCTTGCCGATGCTGGTGATGAAGGCGGCCACGTCCGCCGCCTGGGCACGGCCGGCAGCGCCGGCGCGGTCGTCAAACTGCACGCTGCGGTCCTGCAGGGCGGGCGCCATCCCGTGATGCATCACGTAGGGCCTTGCAGCAGCGTGACTCTTGGTGATGCAAAGGGAGCAGAAACTCTGCAGCGCACCCGCCTGAGCCGCTCTGATCCTGGGCTCCAGTCCGCAAGGGGGTTGGGGATGGGGGGCAGCAGCCGCTGCGTGCCTCGCAGGCTGGAGCGCACCGGCGAGGCCGAGGGGCTGGTCAGGCTGCTGATGCGTGACAGCGAGCCCGCCTGTGTGTGCACACACACGCGCGGTGCAAGGCAGCGCTTCAGGGAGGCGAGCGCACACAACACACGTGCGCAGCCGTGCCCAGGAGAGCGCGCTGTGCACCGGCTGTGCGCTCGCCTGCATGTGGGTTGAGGACGCCCTGCTCATCATGCTGGCACTGCGCAGGAAGGACGCGCCCGTGGCGTTTGGCCTGCGGCCAAAGTCGGCCAAGGTCAGGCCCGCCAAGACGCAGGAGCATGCTCGTGGATCGGCAGCGACTGTTCGGCGATGGCAATCTTTGCACGGCAGCAGCCCCAGCTCGCGCACCGACCTCGCCAGGCTGCTCCGGCCGCTGGTGCTCGGGGTGAGCAGGCGCGCGCTGCTGTTGAGCAGCGCCTCCACCTCCGACTTGAGCTGCGCGGCGCGCCACAACATCAGCGCAGAGCACCAATGGTCGTGCTGCACGCGCCTGCCAGCTGAGCTGAGGAGGGGACCGCACACCTTTTCGCTCGCCATCTCCCTCCGCCCAGTCAAGAGCAGGCTGCAACTGCAATGCTGATTGTCTGTTGCTGCTCTGACGGCGATGCGTGTGTTCGGCCTGAGGGCCTGAGGGTCACGGGGCGCCATGGTGCCGTGCGCTCACACCAGGCAGCGTGAAGCCGTTGCATGTGCTCTTGGGGAAG
>VFQP010005025.1_pt1 | contig 11818 bp, 14 predicted proteins | sample 3512351 | NCBI WGS metagenome assembly VFQP01 (sample SAMN10412372, study PRJNA504923) | tailings metagenome | isolation source: Relicate 1 Philex TSF1 revegetated site | place: Philippines: Tuba, Benguet | collected 2017-08-29
CCTGCTCTCACCCGCGGCAGGCCCTGTGCATGATCATGCCAAATGGCTGACCCCGTCCGCTCCAGCCGTCGCCTCCTCACATGCGCCCTGGATTCAGAGCAAAAAAGCATCCAAGCTGTTCAACCACCCCGGCACGGCCACACCCAGCCCCCTTCCCCAGCTTACCTGCAGCGGCACCATCAGCTGCGTGTAGGCGCCCGCCAGGAACACGCCGCCGGCGCCCTGCGCCGCCCACAGCCGCCGCACCACCGCGCCGCTCTCCGTCGTCACCATGGGCCGGTCGAACGCGTACCCAGCCAGCACCTGGCCCGCGTCCACCGCTGTCGCCGCCGCCGGCGTGAATGCCCCGCCGCCGGGTGGCCCAGCGGCAGCGGTGTCTCCACCTGGCGCCTGCCGGGGCAGCGGGTTCCACGTCTGGAACAGGTCCCATGCCCCATGGCGGGGCTGCGAAGCCAGGCGGCCAACGGCAGAGGCGGAGGCGGCATCGCCTCCTGAGGTGCTGTCCGGGGCTGCCTGCTGAGCGAGCGCCGGGCGAGCGCCGGGCGGGTGCGTCGGCGGTGCGCTGGGGTCCACGGGCGTCGCCACATCAGGCGCAGCGCGGGAGGAGCCCTGCCGCGGTTGCTGCTGCTGCTGCGGCGGCGGTGGCGGAGGGTGGGGGTCGGCGGCGGTGGAGGAGGGCTGCGGCGGCGGGGTGGGGGAGCGCGAAGGCGCGCGCGAGGAGGAGGGGCAGGGCGAGGCGGGCGGGGAGTCGGCCGAGGGGCAGGGTGAGGCGGGTGGGGCCCTCTTGGGGGCCGGGAGGCGGAACCACAGCGTGCAGCTGCCCTGCTGGGCGCTGGGGCAGGACGCAAAGTTGGCGGGCATCCAATCGCGCCTGCGCGGGAGGCGGGCAGCCGAGGCGCAAGCGGGAGGAGCGTCGCGGCGCCGCAACCGTCCGTGCGTGGCCCATGACACGTTGCCCACCAGCCCTGGGCGAGCGTGAAGCTGCGGACCAGGGCGATGGGATGCACGCCCCCGCGCTCTGGAACACGGCCGGTAGCTCTGCACGGCGCCACGAATGCGTGCGCACCCACCTGTCTGGCGGCATTAGCGACGCGTCCGTGTGCACCACCACCTCGCTGCGCTCGTGCGGGATGGACCGCAGCGCCTCCACCCAGCCCCGCGCGGCGACGGCGCCGGCGTCGCCCGCCGCCCGCTCCTGCTCCGCGTCCTTGAGGCCCGCCTCCAGCAGCGCGGCCGCCACGGGCGCCGGCGTGGCCTGCGGCGCGACGCGCACACCCCAGCACGTTCCGGCTCGCTCCAGTTGCGTGATGGGCACGTGCACTTCTTGCGACTGCTGACAAGGAGAAGCCCGCACACAACGTGCGGGCGCGTGTGCAGCCCCACACCTCCTTCCCTCCCGCCACGCCTCACCACAATCACGTGGTCAAAGTGCTCCTCGTGCCGCACGCCGTCCGCCGTCTGGTACGCCACGCGCGGGCGCGCCGCCGCCGCCTCCGCCGTCCCCTCTGCAGACGCAAAGCAAGCGCACAGCAGGGAGTCCGCCGCACTGCTGGCTGCACGCGACGTGCGCGCGCGGGCGGCGCTGCCAGTCCCAGCGGGGAGTGCAAAAGACGGCGGTGAGGGCGGGGCTGCCTGCTTCCTCCTCCCGAGCGCGGCGCACCTGTGCCGAGGTGCACGGCCAGCGCGCGCGTGGCGGTGAGCACGCGCGCCGCGCGCGCCGAGAGGCGCCGCACGGCGTCCTGCGAGCCGTGGCGCGTGTGCAGGTTGTTGGCGATGCGGTGCCGCAGCACAAAGTCCAGCACCAGCACTGCGCGCAAACAGCAGGAGAGCGCCAATTGTTGGTCCGAACCACGAGAGCCGCACGCGGCAAAGCATGGCCGAGCGGCGGAGCAGCAGCGCGCGACTGGGTGGTGGGCCACAAAGAGGTGCTGGGACCCCCCCCCCCAATCACCTGCTGGGTAGGCCAGCACCGCCTGGTAGGAAGCCGTGAAGAAGGTGGCCAGCATAGGCAGCAGGCAGAGCTGCACGTAGTCGCGCGCCGCCGGCGCCGCCGTGATGTCGCTGGCGCCGCCGCGCGAGGGCGGCAGCTCGTGCAGGAACTGGCCAAAGGTGGCGGCGTGCACGTCGGGGCTCTCGAGGGCTTGCGCCATGCGGCGGAAGAGCCTGCGGCGCCAGCACGCGTTTGGGCGTCCCTTGGTCCCTCAGCGATGATCACGTGCTGTGGAGCTGCACGACATGCCCTGGTCAGGCTGGTCCGCGTCCAGGCATTGCGCGTTGAGGGTGCACGTGCGCCTGTGTGGGGGGAGTCAGCCCACGCTGCTGCGGCGGCGGCGAGTCGAGGAGCCTCACCTGAGCGCCACCCACACGCTGCGCGCCGCGCCCACCCAGCTCTGCGCCCGCACCGGCAGCAGCCGCCCGCCCACCACCCCGCAGCACAGGTGCGCGCGCTCCGCCGCCGCTGCCGCTTCGCCCGCCGCCGCCGCCGCCTGCGCCTCCCCGCTCCGTCCCCTCGGCTGGTCGCCCTGGGGCTGAGCTCCGGGTGGCGCGCTGGGCTGGGCGTGGGGGTGCTGCATGCAGGAGAACTCCCACGAAAAGGGCTCAAGCGCCACGCCAGAGTCGGCGTAGAGCTCGATCAGGTTGGGGTAGTACCCAGGAGCGATGGACCGCGGCGGCGTGTCTGCGGAGGCGTGGGCAGCAGCGTGCAGCAGCAAAGTCGACGACGCTGTGGACCGCTGCATGGCCGTGACCGAATGGCGCTCTCTAGGCAGGCCAGCTGGGGGTGGGGGCGTGCGAGGAAGCTGGCGCCGCACGCTGTGGCCCCCATGGGCGCATTCTCTCGAACGCGCACACACCCAGGCGCAGGTCGAGCTCTGGCACGTCGTAGGAGTATGCGTCCATGCCAAGCGTTGCCATGCTCTCAAGGATGGTGACTTGGGCGGAGTCACCATTGGCGGAGTGGGCTGCCAGGACGTGAGCTGCCGCGAGCCCGGCCACCCCTGAGCCCACGATGCAGACGCTCTGAGGAGGCATTGGCCCTGGCGGATCGTCTGCCGCCGTGCGCCTCTCGCGGTGCGCCTGGGGGGACCGCGACTTGCGACTCCGATGAGATTTGGAGAAGCTCAAGCTGAGGAGGGGCTGAGGCTGCCTCTGTGTGGAGTAGCCAGCTAGGGGCTCCTGCTTGTCTTCCTCTGCGAACTGACTGAGGGATGAGCGCTCCCTCCTGCGCCCTGCGCGACGCCCGGCAGCTCATGCATGCGGAGCTGCGCCACGGCAACAAGGAGATTCTGCTCATCTGCAGCGCAGATCAGCTGCCCTCTCCTCTCTTATCAAATCATTCGGAGCAGGCATCAGCCAGGGGAAGGCACGCATCGCACCAATGCGCATTCCGATCGCGACATGTGGGCGCTGGCGATCGGAAGCAGCCTTCGGGCCGTGCTCCCCCTGCGCCCCCTCACTGGCACGCACATTCCGCTGGACATCCTGACCAGGATCGCCCGCCCGCCCCGTAGCGGGGCGACATGTCGAGGTGGAGCGCAGAAACGCCGCCGTACTTCTGCTCGCACATCAAGACCCATCGCATCGGCGCGCCACACACACTCACGCTGTGCTCGCGAGGTGTAGATTGGAATACACAGGGCGATCGCTGGTGTTGAGCCCAGCAAGCTTCTGGTTCTGGGCGTTCGCCTGTGGCCGGCTCCGCCAGCCCGGCTCCCCAGCCAGCATCCTCAGGTGAGCCCGAGCTTTCGGCAGATGCAGAACACCAGGGCCCCTGAACGCACTCGTATGCAGCCCAGCGCCGATCCGCTCCTGCGCCCCGCTCGCTGGGGTTCTCCCGTGCACGCACGACCGGCCAAGTGTGTGTGTGCGCGCGCTGCTGCCTCCGCGCCTCGCAGACCCAAGCAATCCGCGTTGCATGGCCCTGCTCTGAGCGCTCGCAAGCCCGTTCTTGGTGTGCGATCGCGAGCGGCACCGCCTGCAAGATGGGCACCTCCTCCAAGCAGCGCAAGTCGTCTGCAGCGGACAGCGGCGGGGCCACCGAGATGACGGACGACATGATGGGTTCCGACAGCGCCCTCAACGCGTCCACGCCGCTGCAGACCTCGGCGGGAGGCTCGCAGGGCGGCTCGGCGGGAGGCGTGCCGGGCGAAGGCAGCGCCCAGGTGCCCAGCGGCATTACACACTACCCCGTCGCCCACGTCACGCACCAGCAGCTCTGCGCCAACAGCCAGCTCTTCTTCAAGACGCTGCTGAGCCTGCTCAACACCCTGGGCCTCACACTCAAGGTGAAAACGCACGACGACTCACGACTTGCTCCGAGCTTGCATGCGGCTCGCTTTGCCTCGAGTGCCTCCTGCTCCTGCAGCACATTCGCTCACACATCCGCACACGCGTAAATCAGTTAGTCGCTCGCTGTTGCGCAGGTGCCCAAGATTGGCGGGCAGGAGATCGACCTGCACCTGCTCTACCGCGAGGTGACGCGCGCCGGCGGCCTGCAAGCCGTCATGGTGCAAAAGCTCTTTGTGCAGGTCTGCGAGCCGTTCAACTTCCCCGCCAGCTTCACCAACAAGTCGTTCGTCATGCGCAAGCTCTACTGCAACGTGCTGCACCACTTTGAGCAGGTGTGCGTGTGCGTCTGCGTGCACGTGCGTGGCGGCGCACCTTGCATCGCCGGGGCGGGGCTGCATCAAGCAGGAAGGAACAGCAACGAGGCAGACTTCAGGCAACAGCCCAGGCCAGAGCAGCGGCATGTGTGTGTGTGGTGGGGGACCGCTGTGATCTGCATGCCCCCGTCGCTGGCGCTGCGGCAACCCAACCCCGCACGCACTGCGCCCTCGTGCCTCCCAACTCGCAGCTCTACTTCCACCGCAATGACGGCTGCCCGCTGGTGCCCATCCCCGTCAGCGAGCACCACCAGGTGCGGGCCGCCGCACATTCCTCTTTGCTGCACCAGTACCTGCACCATCATCAGCAGGAGCACGCCCGCAGCAACACGCTCACGACCAGCGGCACTCATCTTGCGCGCGCCGCCCCTCCCCCATGCAGGCACAGCGCACCACGCGCGGCGCTTCGCCTGCCAAGCGCACCAGCGGCGGCTCGCGCTCCAAGTCAACGCCCAGCAAGTCGCAGCACGGGCCCCACCATGCCGGCGGCCACGGCACGCCGCGCGCCACCGCCAGCAACGGCAACGGCCACGCCGCCGCGCCCGGCACGCCGTCCACCTTCCCCCAGCACCCCGCCAAGTCGGCCGTGGGCACCCTCCTCCACGCCAATGGGCAGAGCCCCATGCAGAGCCCCTCGGGCAAGCGCAAGCAGTCCGACTCGACCTCCAGCCCCATGCCGAGCCACCACCAGGCCATGCACCACCTGGCGGGCGGGGGCCACCTCGGCGCGCTGCCGCCGGTCGGCGGCATGGCGGCGGCCGCCGCCGCGGCGGCCATGGCGTCCAGCGCGCCGCCGGGAATGGGCGGCGGAGCCTATGGCACTGGACTCCCGCTGGGGTTCAAGCCGCTGCTCATGGCGACCAAGGGCGCGGTGGGCGGCGCCGGCGGGCGACTCAGCGGGACGGGCGCCGGCCCCGCCGCCGCGGGTGTCCCCGGCGGTGGCGACGCCATGCACGCGTCGCCCACCACGAGCTGCACGTCGGGCACGCCGCAGATGGCGCCGCCGGTGCTGGCGCCGCCGGGCCTGGAGGCCGGCACCGAGTTCCCCTGCAAGTGCGTGCGCCCGCGCCCCTCCTGCTCTTTGCGGCCCTTTTTCCATTCCCTCGGGCCTCTCTGCGCGAGGCTGAACGCGTGCGAACACAACGCGGCCAGCGGCCAGCAGCAGCAGCAGCAGCAGCAGCAGCTCTCTCTCAGGCGCTGACCTTGCCGCTGCCGTGGCTCTCTCTCCCGCCACGCGCACATGCAGGGTGACGGCCGTGTACGACAACTTTTACATCATCTCGATGCACGTGCCGGGCCTCGCCACGCCCATGCTGGGCCAGCTCATGATTGCGCTGCCGCACGGCATGAGCCTGGCGCACAACGTGCTGCCGCACCAGCTCATCTACGAGCCGCGCCCCGCCTCCAAGAAGGGCTCGGCCGCGCGCAACGGCGGCGGCGGCGCGCCCATGCCGCACCCCCTGGGGGCCGGCGCCATGCCCTTCCCGCCGCCGCCGCACCACCTGGGCATGGGCCCCGGCCGCCACCCGCACCCGGCCTTCCTGCACCCCGGCCACCCCATGATGCCGCCCATGCCGCCCTTCCCGCACGGCGGCGCGGGCGCCGACGCGGCGTTCCACCACCCGCACGCGCCGCACGGCAGCCCCGGCGGCGGCGCGGACGGCGCGCCCATCTTCCACCCCGCCGCCATCCTCCCGCACCTCCCCGGCCGCGCCGGCGCCGGCCCGCCGCACCACCTCGCCCAGCACGCGCCGCCCCGCGGCGGTACCGCGTCGCTCCACAGCGGCCGCGGGCCGGCCCCGCCCGCCCTCGACGTTGACGAGCTCGCCTCGCTGGACGCCTCCTTCCCCGACGACCTCATCGCGCTGGAGCACATCACGCGCGACTGGGAGCCCTACCCTCCGCTGGACCCCGCCGGCGCGCACTTTGACCTGGGGCTCTGCTCGCCGGGCCTGGTGCCCTCGTCGGAGCCGCTGGGCGACGCCACGGCGGCCGTCACGGCGCAGTACAGCCCCGGCGCGCACCCCGAGGGCAGCAAGAAGCTGCGGCTGCGCTCCAACGGCGGCTATGCGGTGGTTGGCGGCAGTGGCCAGGGTGGCGGCGCGGGCGTGGGCGACGGGGGCGCGTGGCAGGCGGCGCCCTCGGCGGGGCTGAGGGCGGGCCAGCCGCACCCGCGCGAGCTGGTGGGCGGCGGCACGCCGACGGCGCTGCTGGACAGCCGGGCGGCGACGGGCGCCGAGCCGCCAGAGTTCCTGGTCGGCGGTGTGGTGCACGGCGTGGGGGTGGGCGCCGACGTGCTGGGCGGCGGCGAGGAGGACGAGGGGACGGCGCTGGGCGGCGGCGGCGGCGCGGCTGAGGTCGGGTCGTCGGTGGCGGGCAAGGCTTCCGAGGGCGCCGGCGTGCAGGGCAGCAATGGCGCCCTCCTCCTGGCGGGCCAGGAACGGGGCAGCGGCGGCGCGGGGGCGGACGGGGCGGTCGTGGCGTCGCCGCGGGTGGGCGGCGGCAACAACAACAACAACAACAGCAACAGCAACAACAACGGCGGCGGAGGGGCGGCCGTCGTGCGGTCGCCATTTTCGTGCTTTGTGGCGAGCCTGATGGCAAACGAGGCGGCGGTGGTGCAGCAGCACGGCGGGCGGCCCATGCACGAGGTGGCGGCGGAGCTGTGGGAGGGCATGAGCGCTGAGGAGAAGCTCCCATACCATGCGGCGGCGGCGGTGCGCAGGTGAGGGACGCGTCCCCCTTCTGCGTGTCCCTGCAGCGCCACTGGTGACGGTGGTGGGGAGGAGGGCGCGCTGGGTGGTGTGCTCACGCTTGCCCGTGCTCGCTTGCGCTGTGGCGTTTGCGCGCAGGACAGGCACCGCGGCAGCGGCAGCGGCGCCGCAGTCGCCGCTGCAGACGATGCCATCCATGGCGACGCACCTCTCGGGCCTCATGCTGTCGACGCCGCGGGCGACGGGGGGCGCGGCGCACCCCGGCGCGGCGGCGTTGGACGCCGCGCAGCAGCAGCAGCACAACATGTCGCCTCACGCGCACCTGGCGCAGGGCCAGCGCATGTTTTTCCACACACCCGCGTGAGGGCAGCGAGCGAGCAGTGCAGGGAGGAGGGCGCCCACTCTGGCTCAAGACCTAGCTAACTGCTGCCGGTGGACGTGTGGCGTCGCGGAGGGGTGGACGCGGCTGAGAGGTGGACCCTTGCTGTGCTGTGTGCTGTGCTGCGCGCTCTCGTGACCCTGCCGCCCGTGTGTGCGCTCTCCGTCTTGCTCTTTGCTCTGATCTCTTTTGCTCGCAGCGAGAGTGTGTAAAAGCTAGTAGGCGTCGGCTGCAGGCGGGGCCCCCGCACAACGGTAGAGACGATCCGTTGCACGAGAGGGTGTCCGGGGTCACCAGGTGGAGTCAGGGATCAATGCCCACACGCGTCCCCCCACAAGTGTCAGGTGTGCACGTCTCCTCTCTCCGCTGACAGCGACACCCGCGTCAGCAGCCCCAATCACTTGCGGAGCGTGGTGCGGCCTCCCTTGACGTTCGTCTTGACGGACGTCTTGCCGCGGTTCTCCCCCTTGAAGATCTTGTCCGAGGCCTCCTGGCCTGCACGCAAGAAGGCAGGCCGCGGTGGCACGCGGGCCACAGGATCAAGCGACATCCCCACCCCCAGTCGCCGCATCCCACGTCAGCGTGGTGAGCGTGTGAGAGGAGATCAGGGTCCCCTCTGGCTGAGCTGCAGCTGCCTGCACACCGACGCAGCTCCTGCATCTGCCTTGTCGGTGATCTGCTTGCGTCAGCTCTCTCGGCTCACCAGGCTTCAGGGCCAGCGGCACGAGCAAGGTGCCCGCCAGCGCCACCACGATGCCCTGCGCACGGACAGCAGGCCACAGCTCAGTGAAGGACCGGCGCGGTGGCCACACGCGCGGCCGTGCTCCTCGACACCGCCACACACCGCGATGATTGGCACCTCCAGCCCAGCGTCCACGGTGCCAGTGCGCTCGGCGATCTGCGGGCGCACGCGCCAAGGGGCGATGTCGCCAAGGCGCCCATCGGGCTGCGAGGGCGCGTTCGGCGCGCCGTGCAGAGGTACGACCGACCTGGGCGATGAGCTGTGGTGGGATTGCGCGCGGCGCCACGCGCGGGGTGCTCCTCGCGCTGCGGGACACGAAGCTGCCTGCCGTCGACGTGCGGATGGACGCCTGCATCTTCTCGAGTTGTGCTGCTTGATCGCGCAGATGGAGGTGTAGATCGGCCATGCAGTGTGCCCGCGTGCACACGCGGGCAGCAGATGAGAAGCTTTCCCGATGGCGCAGGATCACCAGGCCGTGCTGCTGTCCAAGCCGGCCCGCCTGCAGGATGCGGCGCTGGGCAAGCTCAGCGGGAACCTCGTGCTGTGGCCGCACAAGCTCGCGTGGCTGCCCGCCGCGGACGCCGCAGCCGCAGGCGCCAAGGAGCTGCACGTCGGCATCATCTCCGTCACCAGTTGAGCGCGCTGGGTGACGCAGCGGTGCAGCCCTGGAGACCAGCGTGCCCGCCGGGGGCACGCTGACGTCCCCGACGCCTCCACCTGCGCCACGCAGACACGCAGCGCGCCAAGGCCAAGCCGCTGCTGCGGCTGGTGGTGGGCAGCACCGCCTACATGTTTGAGTTTGACAGCGACCTGGACCGCGACAGCGCCGTCGACGCCTACACCGCGGTGCGAACCGCGCCCCAGCCATCCGGCTGACGATCGCCGCAGCAACTGCGCGCTGCGTCATCACCAGCTCACACGAACGGCCTCGGTGCGCACGCCGCAGGCCAAGGAAGCGCTGCAGCAGGCGCAGGCGGGCGGCGGCGGCGCCGCCGCCTCGGCTGCCTCACACGCGGCGCAGGGCCCGGCTGCGGGGGCGGCGAGGGGCGACGGCGCCGGGGCCGGGGGCGCCGGAGGGGCGGCGGGCGGCAAGCGCAAGCGCAGGGCCGGGGCGGCCGCGTACGCGGGGCCCCTGCCCGACGCCGCCCAGAAGAAGGACATGCTCAAGAACGACCCGTGAGTGCGGCTGCGGTGTTCCTGCCGTCGTGCCCTGAGGAGCCCTCATGCAGACCCTATTAGGCCCCATCCGCAGAGTGGTCTGGACAGGGAGGGGTGCCGTGAAGGTGGACTGCAGGGCAGGGGGGCGAGGGGGGGGGGAGAGGTGTCCCCGCCGCCACCGCCGCCCGCGCCCCTGTGGGGTGCAAGCCCTCATGCGCGTAAGCCCTCAACCTGCGCGCAGCGAGCTGGTCGAGCGCTACAACCAGCTGGTGGTGGCGGCCGCCCTGCTGTCCGAGGACGACTTTTGGGCGGGCGTGATGGAGGAGCGCGCCAAGGCGGCGGCGGCGGCGGCCGTCGGAGGTGCGCCGCCCTGCGCTGCGCACTGCCAGTGGCTCTGACACCTCTGGGGCCGGCCGCATGCCGCGGCGTGTGCTCCCGGGTGTACCGCGGAATTCAGTTCAGTCAGGGGCGTTTGGGGTTGTGGGCGGGTGAACCTGGCGACCTGCCTGCCTGACGCTCGCAGCGACGGCGGCGGGAGGCGCGGGCGGGGCAAAGGGCGGCGGCACTGTCACGGCGCTGCCACCGCCGCCCGGCGCGGCGCCGCAGCGCGCCGGCCTCTCCAACACCATGTTCCAGGTCCCGGTGCGTTGCGCCTCCGCCCTCGTGTGCTCCCCTCGTGTGCGGCCCGTGCCATCCAGGGGCACCCGCCGCGCGCTGCAACAGCGCTTCTTGTTGGTCTGCCGGAAGAGCGAGCCCCCCGGCCCTAACCTCGATGGTCTCTCATTCGCGCTTCGCGGCGCCCACCCCACCTGCAGCCCTTGCTTCCTGGGGCTTGGGCCCTCTGTTCCGGGCACCTTGCTCGCCCTTGGGGGGCGGGATGGCAGCCTCGCGGCGTGCCGCCTCCGCACATGTCGGCGGCGCGCCTGCTTGCTCCCTCCCCAGCCTGCCGCACTGCTGCTCCACACACGCCGTCTGCGCTCCAGAGGTGGGCTGTGCCAGATGCAAAGCTCTTGACGCAACGTTTGTGCGTGCGTCCAGGTGGAGTCGGACGGACGCAGCGTGGCCATGCGCTTCACGCTGACGCCCGAGGTGATCCAGCTGCTGTTTGCCGAAAAGCCGCACGTGCGGCGCGCCTTTGAGCGCTCGGTGCCGGCGCACATGAGCGAGAAGGAGTTTTGGACGCGCTACCTCAAGCACGAGCTGGCCAAGGAGGTGCGTGGGGTGTGGGGTGGGTGGGTGGGTGGGTGGGGGGAGGTGTGGCGAGGGGTGCGGCAGGGGGAGGGTGGTGGACACGCGCTACCTCAAGCACGAGCTGGCCAGCTGTGTGCGTAGGGGCGGCGTGTGTGCACGGGGCAGTTTACCGCCGTGGCGAGGCAGCAAGGAATTGAGGGCAACGCGGGCAGGGACACGGGGTGATGCAGGGCGGGCGCAGCGGCCGCCGACACGCTCGGGCAACAGCCAGGCCGCAAGGGCAGGGCACCGCTCGTCAATCCCTCGCTGCGCGCCGCCTCTTGCCCCAAGCGCGCGACTGCAGGAGCGGCGCAAGCGCCTGGTGGAGGCGGCGGTGGACCCCACGGGCACGTCGGCCCAGCGCGCCGCCGTCGACCCGCTCGTGCCGCTTGAGCACGCGCACCTCTTCGACGACCCCTCCTCGTCCGCCGCCGGCGCCGGCACCGCCGGCACGCAGGGGCCGGTGAGAGGCCTCGCCACGCGGCCGAAACCACTTCGCTTCCGTTTGCGCTCGCTTGTGCATGCTTCTGCTGGTTGGTGGCCCTAAACCTCCATGCAGGGCGGAGGTGGCGCGGCGGCTGGCCATGAGGCCGCCAAGCGGCTCAAGGGCGCCGACCCCACGGTCAACCTGGCGGCCGACGACGCCGACGGATGGTCCGGGGGCTTTGGCCTCCTGCATGCCGCCAACAAGGTAAACCCTAAGGGCTCGCGCTCGCTCCCTTGCCTGTTCCCGCCTGCTTCCGCGAGCAGCCGAGCGTCGGGCGTTTTCTGTTGCGCGCGTGCGGGAGGGCGAGAGGCGTGAGAGGAGCACTGGGACCCTAAAGCCCTAAAGTCCCATGCATGCGCAGGAGCCCAAGGTCAAGGGAGGGCTGCGTGCCATGGCCGAGGACCTTGCGCGCGACATCAACCGCCACGCCACGCTGGTGCTGGCCGG
>VFQP010005027.1_pt1 | contig 11817 bp, 11 predicted proteins | sample 3512351 | NCBI WGS metagenome assembly VFQP01 (sample SAMN10412372, study PRJNA504923) | tailings metagenome | isolation source: Relicate 1 Philex TSF1 revegetated site | place: Philippines: Tuba, Benguet | collected 2017-08-29
CCCCCCCCCCCCCCCCCCCCCCGTCGCAGATCAAGTCGTCCATCAGCGAGCCGCAGCTCCGCTTTGCGCTGTACGAGCCCGTCGAGTTCATCAGGTGAGCTCCGCCTCCGCGCTCCGCCACCTCCCTGCCAACCGCCGCCGACGGAGCGTGGACGCGGGGCACCCGGGCGGTTTACCCGCTCCCGGCACCCGCACACACCCTTGGCTCGCGCGCAAGTCACGTGCCAGAAAGCTCAGCTCCTGGCCTCCACGTGCTGCCCTCCCTTGCAGCGTAGCCTGAACGCCCGAATGCCCTTTTCACTGTTGCCCCTGTTGCCTGCCCGCCCCGTAGGCACTTCCTGGTGGACAAGCTCGAGTTTGCCAAGGTGCGCGAGACGGTGGCGGTGCACGTGCCCTGCTCCTCCAAGAAGATGGGCATCGAGGAGTCGTTCGCCAAGCTGGCCGGCCTCTGCGCGCACGAGGTGAGCTAACCGGCTGCGGCTGCCGACCCGCATCTTCGGCCTGGCCGTTGCCGCTGCCGCCGCGAGCACGTGGGAGGGGACGGCAATGTGTGCCGCGTTTGAGTTTGTGCAGGTGGTGCCGAGCGGCATCCCCTGCTGCGGCATGGCGGGCGACCGCGGCATGCGCTTCCCCGAGCTGACGGGCGCCTCGCTGCAGCACCTCAACCTGCCCAAGGAATGCAAGGGTGAGGTGCCGGCTGCTTGGGCCCGCGGTGCAGGCTATGATGAGGAAGAGGCCGCTGGGAGCAGCGAGCGTGGCGTGTGCGCTTCTTGCGGGGCAGCGCACCGCCGCGGCAGGGCATGCAGAGGGGACGCCACGTGGTGTGCGTGGCTGACGTGCGTGTCACTGCGTGTTTGACGTGCGCAGACGGGTACTCGACGAGCCGCACGTGCGAGATGTCGCTGTCCAACCACTCGGGCATCAACTTCCGGGGGCTGGTGTACCTGGTGGACGAGGCCACGCGCCCCAAGCAGGCGGCGGCCGCCAAGCAGTAGAGCGGGTGGCTTGTTGGGGAGGCGCCGGCAGCAGGTTTTTGCGCGGGACGGGCGGTGCCACCGTTGCTGCAGCCTGAGTCAAGGAGCTTTGTGAGCTGCTGCTGCGCCCACCCTGGGGTTTTCTGGCGCCATTTTGCGGGTGTTGCTGCCGGGCCTGGGTAAACGGTTTGGGGTAGCGGCCGCTCGTCACGCTGCCCCTCGAGATTTTTGGCAAGAGGGCAGAGCTGCTGCTGTTGAGGACACCTTGGAGCATGATGAGAGTGTGCGTGTGCTGCAAGGCTTGCGTTTAGTGCTCGATGAGTCGGGCGCCACGCGTGCACGGTCCCCCGCCCAGTGTGGATGTGCCTCAACGAGGCAGCAGCAACCACCAGGACTGCTAGCAGTAGCTCAATCAGCAGAGCGCTGCTGCTGCATTCAATGGGGCCGGGGCCATGCTGACTGCGCCTCCACCTGCGCGCCTGCGCGAGTTTGGCCACTTTCACGACGACCAGCAAGATGGCCTTCCGCACGATGCGCAGGACGGCTGCCAGCGTGACGGCGAGCAGCGCCAGGGAGGGCGTGGCTGCGTTCTGCCCCCTCGCTGGGCGCCGTGCGAGTGCAGGCGTTGCTGCCCAGCAGCAGTCGGTGCTCCCTGCGGCGGGGCGCCGCGCGTGCTCGTCCCGCAGCCGCTCCCTGGCCGTGACGCCGGTGGCGCAGGCCGCCGCGACCGTGGTGTCGGCCAGCGCGCCCGCGGCCACGGGCCTCGCCATCAACCTCAAGGGTGAGGCCCCTGAGGATGAGGAAAGCGCCCCCGCGTGCGGCGCAGAGCCGTCACCGCAACCGCCACGTCGTTGGTGCCGCGCTCGCAGGCAAGCACGTCTTCATCGCCGGCGTGGCCGACGACCAGGTGCGCAGCAACTCGCACTCGTTGAGATCCGAAACGCCCACACTGGGGAGCGCCTGCAGCAGCTTGTGAGCGCGCGCAGCTACAAGATTGCTGTGCCGCCACCCGCCTCCGCGCTGCAGGGCTTTGGCTGGGCCATCGCCAAGGCGCTGGCCGAGGCTGGTGCGGACATCTCCCTCGGTGTCTGGGTGAGCGCCCTTCACGCAGCTCTGTGCACGCAGCGCGGAACACGACGGCAACGCTGCTGTGGCAATTCAGCGTGAACTTCGGCCGCCACCGCGACTGAAGAGCAGCCTCGCTTTCCCTTTTCGGCCCCGAACGAGCGGTGGCGCAGGTGCCCGCGCTCAACATCTTTGAGACGTCGTTCCGCCGCGGCAAGTTCGACGAGAGCCGCAAGCTCTCCAACGGCTCGCTGCTGGAGTTCAAGCACATCTACCCGATGGACGCGGTGTTCGACACGCCCGCGGACGTGCCCGAGGACGTGAGTTGCGCCGCCTGCGCTCCGGCCTGCCTCCGCCCCGCCGCCCAGGACGGACCATCCCGGGGACGAGACCGTGACTGTGGCGGTGTGCGTGCGTGTGCAGATTGCGGCCAACAAGCGCTACGCCGGCAACCAGGGCTGGACCGTGTCCGAGACGGCCGAAAAGGTGGCCAAGGACATTGGCAAGATCGACCTGCTGGTGAGGCCAGCAGCGCCATGCAGCATCATCATGCACTGCGCTGTCGGATCCGCGCTCCCCGCGTCATCCACGAGGCATGCCAGAGAGCATCGCGCCGCGCCTCGTTTCACCACCCGGGGCGTTTGCCTTGCTGCTCCTCAGGTGCACTCGCTGGCCAACGGCCCAGAGGTGGTCAAGCCGCTGCTGGAGACCTCGCGCAAGGTGCGGCGGCTGCGACGACAGTGGGCGGTCGCGCTGCTGTCCTCGGGGGTGCTCGTCAGTGGGGCAGGAGGCGTGCAGAGGCAGAGGGGGCATGGAGGGCGAGAGCCAACGTGTGGTGCTCGCCTGGCGGGCCCTGCACTGCATGCGCGTGCAGGGCTACCTGGCGGCCATGTCGGCGTCCTCCTACTCGTTCGTGTCGATGCTCCAACGCTTTGGCCCGCTGATGAACCCCGGCGGCGCCGTCATCAACCTGACGTACAACGCCAGCAACCGCGTCATCCCCGGCTACGGCGGCGGCATGAGCTCGGCCAAGGCGGTGCGGATGCGTGCGGGCTGGCGGCAGGGGCTGCGAAGCGCACAGCACCTGCCTGCAGCAGCATCGGGTGCCCCTCGATCGCCGCAGGGTCGCCAGCGGCGCCCTCACGCGTGCTGGCTGGCTGTTTGTGCGGGCGTGGGGCGCAGGCGCTGGAGAGCGACACGCGCGTGCTGGCGTTCGAGGCGGGCCGCAAGTATGGCGTGCGCGTCAACAGCATCAGCGCCGGGCCGCTGGGCAGCCGCGCCGCCAAGGCCATTGGCTTCATCGACGACATGATCAAGTGAGGGCGCGGGTGGGATGCGGCATGGCAGAGCAGCCTGGGAGAGTCCCCGTGGCGTGTGGGGAGTGCCGTGGCGGTGGGGCTGGGGTCTGCACCACGTGGGGGCGCTGCGCTGCTGGGGGACATGGAGGGCTGCACGTGCGTCGCTGTTGCTGTCGGTGGGCTGGTACGTTGATGGTCAGAGCGATGGCAAGCGCGAGCACGGCCTCGGGTGGCACCTCGCCACGAGGCGCACACGCACTCGTCGTGGCCGGGCCCCGGCTGGAGGCCAGTGTCCACCGCCCTCGCTCTGGGCACACGTCGCACCGGCCCACACCGGTCGGCCGTGCGGAGGCGCACGTGCAGCTTCAGCCACCTTGCGCCAGCTGCGTAGCGTCCCACCGCGCTTCTGCGTGATCAGAGCAGCACTGCGCTGCTCGTCACACTGTGCGGGCGTTGCCGTGAGGCCAGCGGTGGAAGCGCTAGACGGGGGGACACCACAGCCTTGGGAGCTGCGCCCCACCTTCCCCATGACGGGCGTGTGGGGCGGGCAGGCAAATCGTCGATTGGGGCGGCCCACCCACCGTGCCGCTGCAACCCTCCTCTCCACTGCCTGTGTGCTTGTGTGCGTGCGCGCGCCTGCCTGAACAGGTACTCGTATGAAAACGCGCCGGTGCAGAAGGAGCTGGCAGCCATTGAGGTGGGCAACGCCGCCGCCTTCCTGCTCTCCCCGCTGGCCTCGGCCATCACCGGCCAGGTGCGCCCACGCGCTCTCTCTCCATCTCCACTCCTTGGGGTGCCACGGGGGGGCGTCATAGCACGCTGGCTGCGGCTGGTGCTGGTTTAGCGAGCTGGCGGGCGCTGTGACGCATAAGGGTGGTTGTGCTGTGGTTGCTGGTGGCTGCGCAGGTGGTGTTTGTGGACAACGGCCTCTCGGTCATGGGTCTGGCGCTGGACAGCAAGACGCTCGACCGCAGCGCGTGAATGGAGCCCTGACCTGACCCGACGTGACTATCTTTCCCCGCGTGTGTCCCAGCCTGAACCTTCCTCCTCTCCGTACATGCTGCAACCCAACGCTCTCCACGCTCCTGGCCCACCTCGAGCGCACCAGAGCAGCGACGAGGCGCAGTTGCGACCCCTACGCTTCCCGCCCGCCGCGACTGCTGCGGCTCTGATCGGCAGCGCAACCGCCCCCGATTTAGAGTTTGATTGCAAAAGCTCCTTCAGGTGCAGCATGGGTGGTCGCGGAAAGCAGCAAGAAACCTCCTCACCACCGGCCGTGCACAATCTCTCGATCACTCCCACTTCCCGCCAAGTCGTCGCTTCGCCCAGAGCCAAGCCAACCCCACCACACCAAGATCACCGACCAAACGCCTCGCAGCGCTGCCTGGGGAGGGAATGTCACAAAAACGCTCAGGAAGCTGGAGCAAACGGTTCCCCCGCTCCCGCGCATGTGCGGCAGGCGGGAGGGGCGCAGAGGCGCGGGCGGCTGTGCGCCGCCCGCCACCTGAGCGAGAATAAGTCCTTGGCACCGCGTGCGTGCCGTGAATGGTTTCCTTTCGTGTACAAATAGGTCACGCACACCCTGTCGCCTCTCCACCACCAACCACACCCGCCACGAGCCACCTCTCCTGTCCGAACACCTCCCTCGTCGCCTCATCGCACCGCCGCACACAACCTTGCTTGCGCAGCAATGAGGGAGGTGAGCAGGGGGAGCGCCGCGTTGCATCCAAGGCAGCCCGTGCTCGTGCGGAGCGCAGCCGTGGTGCAGAGGGGCGGTATTCGTTGTGGAGGGACTGCACCCCTGCGGGAAGAAGGCGGCGGAAGGAGAAGCCCCCACACCCCTCGCGCCGACACTCTCACGCCGACTGCCACGGCGCACCACCCGACACGCACCCTGCTGGGGACCCCAACGCCCTGGCGCCCTTGCCAACCTGCTGGCCCTCCCTCGCGCCCCCCAGGAGGCGGGCGCGGGCCGGAATGCACACTCGGCGCGACGAAACGGGGGGGGGGAGAGGGCCACACTGCAACAAAAGGAGCGGCTAAATGGGGGGAGGGAGGGCCGTTGCTGTGAGCGCTGTGCGTTGGGCCTGCAGTCAGGTGCTGCGGCGTGGCTGGGGTGGGTTGCGCCGCCGGCACAGCGGCACCGCAGCAGCCGCTGGACGCTGCCGCCGTCGCCCCGCGCCCCGCGACCGCGCACGTCACCAGTGCCTCGACACGTACGTCAGAGTGCCAGAGTCAGGGTCGCAAAAAGGCAGGGGGGCGAGCCACGATGCGGAGGTCAGGGTTGGGCGCCTGGGTGTGCGGGGGGAGGGACAGCGCGGCGCCGTGCAGCACACGCACACGGGGTGGTGGCGGGCAGGCGCCTCGCACCCACCACGGCACAGAGGGTCGGCGGTCGGTACAAGGGAGCACAGGGTTACAGGGTGCGAGCGCCAACGACCATCCTCCATCCACATCCACGGTAACGATTGGAATTTGGGCCATCCTCAGCCGGGGACCTCACCGAGCGGACCTCAAAACGGGGAGCGGAACGACGCGCTTGACATCTCCTGCCTGGGGCTGCGTCCCTCCTGACGGGGGCACGGGCAAACAGTTGGTGAGGGTGGGGCCGGACGCGACGCGCCACGCACACACCGCACCGCTACAGCTACTGACGCTCAGTGTGCAAAGACTCTCTCACGGCCCGGTGCGCGGGCTTCTCTCTCAGGAGCACAGGAAAAGACTCACACCCACACCCACACCCACACGCACACACAGCACACGGCGCACTGACGCTGGCGTGCCTTCTGAGGCACTCAAAAACTGGCGGGTGGGCCCCTGCCTTTCCCGCCCCACGCTGTGACCACATTCCCAGTCAGCAGTCGTGCTCACGGGAGCCTATTCTCAATGCCAAGGAATTCGCTGGGGCTCCTGCGTGGTCGCCCGCACGTCCACGTGTGCACCAGGCGCGAAACGACCCCCCGAGACGTCTCCCGCCCTCCCCACCGGCGCCGGCGCCGCTTCAAGCGGACGCTCGGGGCACGCAGGAGGTGGGAGGACCCCTCGGCAGCGAAGCAAAAAGAGGCGTATGTACAGGTGGGGAAGGCGAGCGATGCCGCCGCGCGCGCCCGCACCCTTTGCCTGCGGGCGGCCAGGCCGCGCCCCGCACCCACCTCACCAGAGCCTCGTTTTCCAGAGCTCTTCCGTCAGATCAAGCTCCGCTCGCCGACGGGTCTCTCAGGGTGGCTCCAGCCCTGCGGGGGGCGCACGCTCCACCCTCTGCTCCCTCCTCCCACGCACCCAAGAGCGCAACGGACACGAGGCCAGGCCACCGCGCGGGGTGTGCCGCACCTCCGAACTCGCAGTGGCCCCTCACACCCACACGCCGGCACACACGCACACGAGAGACGGCGGTGTAACAAGGCAAAGCCACCCTGGGCAGCAAGGTGCCGTGCTCCCTCCCCTCCCACATGACGGTGGCCATTCCCGTTTCTCCCGCGGCCACGTGCGCCGCCAAAAGAGAAGACGATGGCCACGGGCGGGTGGCGTTTGCAGCCACCCGGCGCTCTCACCAATCGCACTTGCGGAAGCCTCCTCCCCGCGGTGGTGCCAGCGCTCACGCCCGCCCTCTCTCTAGGCCAGCGCGGGCAGGCGCTCGCGCAGTTCCCCGCTAAAGGTGCGGCCCGACTGCAGGATCATGATGGGCTGCAGCGGCGTGCCGGGCGGCGTGGCGGGCACGTGCTCGTCCTCCAGCACGTGGTTGACCAGCCAGCGCCCCTGCATCACGCGCGGGGACCGCCAGGGCGGCAGCGGCACGCCGCGCGCCAGGAAGACCTTTTCCATCTGCGGGCAGCACACACGCGAGGAGGCACATGACACACGCCGCGTTTGTGCTCGAGCCGCTCTTGCGCACTCTTTTCCCACCTGGCGCTGTCGCAGCAACAGGTTTGTGGGCAGCAGTGCCGGATGTGCACGCACCTCCCTGCAGAGGCGGTTGACCATGCCCGCCAGCTGGTCGGCCGTGCCCACGAAGACGCTGGGTAGCTGCTCCAGCAGCCGGCGGTAGTGGTCCGCCTCCGGGCCACGGGCCGCTAGGTGGAAGTGACCTCGCCTGCACGCGCAAGCACCCCACCCACCGTGACCTCTGCATCCTCAAGGTGCCCCACCACGGGCCCTTTGGAGAGGGGCCTTCCTCGGAAAGGGGACAGTCAGTCAAGCACGCTCACCAGTTGGGGTCCACCACAAAGTAGACGCTGCCCGCGTCGCCTGCGGGTGTGGGGTGTGCACAGAGGATGAAGCGGGTGGCGTGGTGGACGTTCCGGCGCACCCCTGCACAACCCAGCACACCGCAGGCTGCACGGCGACGGCTCTGTAACGCACCCGGCACGGACACGACGACGAACTTGTGGCGGATGGTTCCCATGCCCGACTCTGGCGGGCAGTTGTAGAGGCCCGAGCGCACCCACGTGCAGTGGCCCAGGTCCGCCAGGCGCTGCGCAAAGCGACGGATGTCCACGACCGGCTCGTCGCCCGCCACCGCTGCGTCGCTGCCCAGCTGCATGCGCGCGCTGCCCACGGTGCGCAGCGCGCGCGCCGCCGCGCTGCTGCTGGCCACGCTGAGCACGTCCCAGGGGCCGCCGCTGACGGGCACGGGCGCCGAGGCGCGGGTGGTCAGCAGGGGCGTGAGCGCTTGCGGCTCCTCGCTGCCCGCAGCTGCCGCCAGGTGCTGCCCCGCCACCAGTTCACGTCCCGGTTCGCGCGCCGCCTCGTCAGCGTCGGGAAGGCGGCTGTCGCCGTCGCCTCCTTGGAGGAGGGACTGCACTGCTTGGGCGCGCGCCTCCACCGCGTCCATCCACAGCAGCTGCGGCAGCATCAGGCGAACGTCCGCGCATGCGTGGCGGGAGTTGAAGGCTCATGGCCCGGGAAGGTCATACCAGGTGTTCGGGTGACATCCGCCTTCCCAAACGCTGGGCGGCGGCCAGCGGCCGCGATCGCCAAAGATCAAAGCGAGCGCCGCGATGCGCTTGGCTTGAGGGCGCATCGCCACTGGACGCCGAGGCCTGCCTGCCGGTTCGTGGGGGTGCGCGCAGCCCCGCCCGCCCAAATTGCCGCTCACCGCTTGGGCCTCGGCGCCGGACGCCAGATCGACGAGCGCTTGCAGATCGGAGGGCAGGCGGGGCGCCGACTCCTTGCCCAGCGGCGCGTCGTCCTCGCCCTTCGCGGAGACGAATTGATTTGTGCGCACACGATTCGTACCCGTAGCGTCGGGCGGTGCGCCTGAAGGTCCGCCGCAGGTCAGTCTGCGTGCTCCCAGCCTGGCACGCGCACCTCCATGTCGAAGAGCAGCGAGGCGATGGAGGAGCTGCTGTCGCAGCGCTGGGCGCGGGTCAGGGCCGTGCGCGACTTGGGACGGGCTGGAGCCACCACGGGAGATGGTGGGGCGCACCCGTTTGAGGACGTCGTGTGCGTGTGGTGGTGCTGGTGGTGGTGATGGCCGGGCGGCGGCGTGATGTGGTTGGCCTGCATCGCGCCTCCGCTGCGCTCTGGGGCGCTGGAAAGTTCGCTGGGGTGGGCTCGCACGAAATGATTGGCCTGCGCGCAGCTCCTGACCTTGGCGCCGCACGCTTGGAGGCTGGGGGGCGGGGGATGGGTGTGTGGCGTGCCTGCGTGTGGGGCCGCTTGCTGCTCTGTGCGCTTGAGAGATGGCCGGGCTGCCACCTCCGACCTTGTGCCCTGACCATGCGGGAATCGGAAGGTGCCCAGGGGCAGCGCGGCAGCGGGTCTGACTGCCGTGCGTTACGGGCACTCGCGCGCACCTGGGTGCGGGCCCGTGGGATCCCGGGGCTGCGTAGTGGGCGGGGCCGCTGGCGTGGGTCCTGTGGCGGATGCGCGCGCGTACCACAGGCGCATTGCGCACCTGGGTGCACTCCTGAATGCACGCACTCCCAGGGGGGGCTGCCGCCTGGGTATCACTGCCAAGCAAGCATGAGGCAGGCCTTGCTGCCTGTGTGCCGCTCCGCCTTTGCTGTGGAGGCAGGCCTCCCAAGCCCTGGAATCGCGCGGCGCCAAGCGCAGCGCAGAAAGCGGCGGCATCCGCGAGGCAGAAGCGGAGGCAGGGTGCGCGATAAGGCGTGAACTTAGAATCGCTGTCTTCTTCGCGGGCCCGACAGGCAGGCCTCGGAGGACGGGGGCCGCAGTCTTGCAGGCGGACTTGGGAGCCATGGCCACCAATCCGCCGGCAGCTACAGCCTCTTCTCGTGCGCCCTACCAGGGTGCGTGGCACAGCAGGTGCCCAGCCCCCGCACGTGGGCAGATGTGCGCTCCCCGCGCCTTGAACCGCGCCGCAGCACTCCCTGTGGCTGGCCAAGGCCTTCCACAGCTCCTGCTGCAGGCGTTCCACAACGAGCCTTGCATGCGTGCTCCCCATGGCGCCGCCGCGCAGTGTTCCTCAACATCTACGACGTGACGGCGCAGGGCAACAGCGACGTCTCGGCCATGATCACCCGCATCAACAAGCTGGGGCGCGACCTGGGCATCGGAGGGGTCTTCCACGGCGCCATCCAGATTGCGGACTTTGAGTGGTCGTTCGGCTGGTGTGAAAAGGGCTCGGGCGTCTACGTGGTGGAGGCGCGCAAGAACCCCATGTACCAGTTCCGGGAGACGGTGGACCTCGGGCCCACCGTCAAGACAAAGCAAGAGGTGCGCCCTGCTCGGCGTTCTGGGGGGCGTGGGTCGCCCTGGCGGGGGCGTCTGGGCGCCTCGGGAGGGCCAGGCTGCGGCGGTGCCGCTGGCTGCGCCTCTGTGGCGATCGAGTGGCGCCAGCCTCCAGACGCAGCAGCGACAGCGGGCGCACCATGCTGGCGTGGCGGGCGGGCGTCCAAAGCAGGCGCGCCGTCCTGCTCGCCCCGCCCGCACGGCCGCAGATCAAGGCCATCCTCCACAGCCTCAAGCACGAGTGGCAGGGCGCCACGTACGAGCTGCTCTCACGGGTGAGTGGGTGCAGCACGGCTGCCGCCGCCGCCGCCGCCGCCGCCGCCAGGGAAGCGCGGCCGCGCCACCGTTTCGGGGCCGGGAGGGAAGGGGGCCGCTCCTTGGGTGCCGCCCGCACGGGCTCACCATGCCGGCGTTTCTGCCCTGCTCGCCGCCGCCGCCGCCGCAGAACTGCTGCCACTTCTGCCAGGCCTTCAGCGCGGAGCTGGGCGTCAAGCCCATACCCGGTGAGTACGAGTGGGGCCTTGCCTTGCCAGCGCCTGGCGGAGACAAAGTGTGATTGGCTTGGAGGGACTGCGCCGCTTGAGCGCGCGCCTCCACAGCATCCATCCACAGCAGCTGCGGCAGCATCAGGCGAACGTCCGCGCATGCGTGGCGGGAGTTGAAGGCTCATGGCCCGGGAAGGTCATACCAGGTGTTCGGGTGACATCCGCCTTCCCAAACGCTGGGCGGCGGCCAGCGGCCGCGATCGCCAAAGATCAAAGCGAGCGCCGCGATGCGCTTGGCTTGAGGGCGCATCGCCACTGGACGCCGAGGCCTGCCTGCCGGTTCGTGGGGGTGCGCGCAGCCCCGCCCGCCCAAATTGCCGCTCACCGCTTGGGCCTCGGCGCCGGACGCCAGATCGACGAGCGCTTGCAGATCGGAGGGCAGGCGGGGCGCCGACTCCTTGCCCAGCGGCGCGTCGTCCTCGCCCTTCGCGGAGACGAATTGATTTGTGCGCACACGATTCGTACCCGTAGCGTCGGGCGGTGCGCCTGAAGGTCCGCCGCAGGTCAGTCTGCGTGCTCCCAGCCTGGCACGCGCACCTCCATGTCGAAGAGCAGCGAGGCGATGGAGGAGCTGCTGTCGCAGCGCTGGGCGCGGGTCAGGGCCGTGCGCGACTTGGGACGGGCTGGAGCCACCACGGGAGATGGTGGGGCGCACCCGTTTGAGGACGTCGTGTGCGTGTGGTGGTGCTGGTGGTGGTGATGGCCGGGCGGCGGCGTGATGTGGTTGGCCTGCATCGCGCCTCCGCTGCGCTCTGGGGCGCTGGAAAGTTCGCTGGGGTGGGCTCGCACGAAATGATTGGCCTGCGCGCAGCTCCTGACCTTGGCGCCGCACGCTTGGAGGCTGGGGGGCGGGGGATGGGTGTGTGGCGTGCCTGCGTGTGGGGCCGCTTGCTGCTCTGTGCGCTTGAGAGATGGCCGGGCTGCCACCTCCGACCTTGTGCCCTGACCATGCGGGAATCGGAAGGTGCCCAGGGGCAGCGCGGCAGCGGGTCTGACTGCCGTGCGTTACGGGCACTCGCGCGCACCTGGGTGCGGGCCCGTGGGATCCCGGGGCTGCGTAGTGGGCGGGGCCGCTGGCGTGGGTCCTGTGGCGGATGCGCGCGCGTACCACAGGCGCATTGCGCACCTGGGTGCACTCCTGAATGCACGCACTCCCAGGGGGGGCTGCCGCCTGGGTATCACTGCCAAGCAAGCATGAGGCAGGCCTTGCTGCCTGTGTGCCGCTCCGCCTTTGCTGTGGAG
>VFQP010005028.1_pt1 | contig 11814 bp, 8 predicted proteins | sample 3512351 | NCBI WGS metagenome assembly VFQP01 (sample SAMN10412372, study PRJNA504923) | tailings metagenome | isolation source: Relicate 1 Philex TSF1 revegetated site | place: Philippines: Tuba, Benguet | collected 2017-08-29
CCTGGTAGTGCCACACGTACTTGCCGGTGTCGGGGTTGAGCGCGACGATGGACGCAAGGTACAGGTTGTCGCCGCCCGCGGGGCTGCGCTTCTTGTGCGCCCAGGGCGAGCCGTTGCCGGTGCCGATGTAGAGCAGGTTGAGCTCGGGGTCGAAGGCCATGGCGTCCCAGGCCGTGCCGCCGCCGCCCGCCTCCCACCACTTGCCCGCGGGGTCCCAGGTCTTGGCCGCCTTGGCCATGGACTCGTCCTCGAAGGGCTTGCTCGGGTCGCCGGGCACCGTGAACCAGCGCCACTTCTGCTCACCGGTCTTGGCGTCGTAGGCCGTGACATAGCCGCGCACGCCGTACTCGGCGCCGCCGTTGCCGATGATGACCTTGCCCTTGACCACGCGCGGCGCACCCGTGATGGTGTAGCTGAAGCGGCGGTCGATGATGGTGTCCTTCTCCCACAGGCGCTGGCCGGTGGCGGCGTCGAGCGCCACCAGGCGGCCGTCGTAAGCGGCCACGTAGACCTTGCCTTCGTAGAGCGCCACGCCGCGGTTGACCACGTCGCAGCAGCCCTTGAAGCCGGCCTCGCGCGGCACCTGCGGGTCGTAGGTCCAGATGCGCTGGCCGGTGCGCACGTCGATCGCGTGCACCACGCTCCACGAGGCGGTGACGTACATGATGCCGTCCACCACCAGCGGCGTGGACTCGACGCCGCGCTTGGACTCGAGGTTGTAGGACCAGACCAGGCCCAGGTCTTTCACGTTGCCGGTGTTGATCTGGTCGAGCCTGGAATGCCGGGTCTCGGCGTAGTCGAGGCCGTGCGTGGGCCAGTCGTTTGTGGTGCGCGCGTTGCTGGCGATGAAGCCGCCGTTGACCTTCTGCGTGGCCGCACTGATGTGTGCGGCCGAGCCTTTGGGTGTGGCGGACTGGGCCTGCGCCGCCAGCGGCACGGCGAGCGCCGCGGCCAGCAGCCATGCGAGGCCGCGGCCGGTTCTTCGGGGTGGGGTTGTCATGTTTGTCTCCTCGGTGTGACCAGATTCGCATGTTCCGCAGCGTGCGCTGCAACATCACCCTCGGGATTTCCCGCAGGTGTTCTGTTCCACGATGGAACACGGCGCAGGGATTTCCCGCAATCCCCCGGGGCCCGGCGCCGCCATACTGGCCCGGTCAGCCACCGCCGCGACCATGACGCCGCCCAGCCGCCCCCTGTTCTTCCAGACCGCCGAGCAGCGCACCGCGCTCGCGCGCCAGCGCTTTTTCGAAGAAGGCGAGCGCCCCACGGGCCTCGTCAACGAGGCGGTCATCCAGTCGTGGATGCGCTGCACCGCGGCGCGCCGCAACGCGCAGGACCCGATCGGCTTCGACCCGGTGACGCGCAGCCGCATGCACGCGAGCCTGATGCGCAACCGCCAGCTGCTGCAGGCCGGCAACGAGGAACTGCAACAGCTCGCCACCGCCCTCAGCGGCACCAACTGCCGTGTGCTGCTCACCGACGCGCAGGGCGTGGTGATCCACGCCAGCGCGCCCCTGGGCTCGGTGGCGCAGCCGCTGATGCAGGTGGCCAGCCGCGTGGGCGTGAACCTGGCCGAAAGCGAGATCGGCACCACCGCGCCGGGCATCGTGGCGCGCGCGGCCATCGCCTGCACCGTCAACGGCGCCGAGCACTACCACGCCATGCTGCAGCACCTGCACTGCGCGGCCGCGCCGATCCGCGACGTGCACGGCCGCCTGGCTGGCGTGCTCGACGTGTCCATCGAAGGCGCACCCTTCGGTTTCGACGCCGCCGCGCTCGTGGGCCTTTACGCGAGCACCATCGAGAACCGCCTGCTGCGCATGCAGTCGCCCGCGCACCTGGTGCTGCAGTTCCAGGCCAACCCCAAGGTGCTCGATACGCCGCTCGAAGGCCTGGCGGGCGTGGACATCGCAGGCCGGCTGGCCTGGCTCAACCCGGTGGCCCGGCGCCTCACGGGCGCCGATGCCGCGCTGCTGCCCGAAGCGGCCGAGGTGTTCGGCGTGCCGCTGGACACGCTGCTGGCCCTGCACCGCGAAAGCGTGCCGCGCGCGCTGCGCCTGCCCAACGGCCTCACGGTGTGGGTGCGCGCGCACCTGGGCCAAGGCGACGGGGTGGACTTCAACCGCGCGGTGGCCGCCGCACAACCGGCCGAAGCCGCGCCCGCCCCTGCCGCGCCGGTGGATGCACCGCCCGCGGCCGCCACGCTCGACAACCACCGCGACCGCGTGATCGCCGAGACCGTGGCCGCCTGCGGCGGCAACATCGCGCGCGCGGCGCGCCAGCTCGGGGTGTCGCGCGGCTTGTTGTACCGGCGCTTGCGCGCACACGCCGCCGGCAGCGCGCCGCCCCCCGCAGACGCTTAACCGGGCTGGCGTTCGAGCAGCTGCTGCACCGCCTCGTGCAGCTTCGCCGCCCAGTCGCGGCGGTCAAGACCGTGGGCGCGTTGCGGCGTGCCGAAGCACACCACCGCGCGCACCGTGTCCGAGCGCAGCGTGCGCCACACCGAGGCCACCAGGGTGTCGTCGCCGATGTAGACCGGCCCGGGGTGGCGCTGGCCGGTGCCTCGATCGACGTAGCGCAGCGCCATGGGCAGCGCCGGCGCGCTGGCCGAGATCGCGGCCTGCAGCAGGTTGGCGTGGAAGGGCAGCAGCGTCTGGCCGTCGCCCGTGGTGCCTTCGGGGAACACGGTGATCACGTCGCCCGCGCCGAGCCGCTCGGCCATGCGGTGCACCACGCGCATGGCGTCGCGCCGGCTCGCGCGTTCGATGTAGAGCGTGCCCGCGCCGGTGATGAGCGCGCCCAGCAGCGGCCAGCCCTGCACGTCGGCCTTGGAGACGAAGCGGCTCGGGTGCGCCGCGTTCATCACCAGGATGTCGAGCCACGAGATGTGGTTGCACACCTGCAGCAGCGGGCCGTGCGCGGGCACCTCGCCCTCCACGACGAGCTCGATGCCCATGATGGCCAGCATGCGGCGCGACCACTCGCGCACCACGAGCTGGCTCTGGCTGTGACTGAGGCGGCCGAATTCGGTGCGGATGATCCACAGGCCGCGCACCACGTGGGCCAGGGCGCGGGCGATGCGGCCGAGCGCACGCAGGTGGCTCATGCCGAGAATGCGACCTGCCCGCCCACCAGCGTGGCGCGCACCGACACCGGCAGCTCGTGGCCCTCGAAGGGCGTGTGCTTGCCCTGGCTGCGCAGCGCCGCGGGCGTCACGGTCCAGGGCGCGTCGGGGTGGAACACCACCACGTCGGCCGCGCCGCCCACCGCGAGCTGGCCCACGCTGGCCTGCAGCGTGCCCAGGCTCGCGCCGAGCACGCGCTGCGGGCCCTGCGTGAGCACGGTCAGCGCCTGAATGAGGCCCAGGCCTTCCTGCTGCGCCCAGGTGCAGGCCAGGCCCAGCAGCAGCTCCACCGCGGTGGCGCCGGGCTCGGCCTCGGCGAACGGCAGGGTCTTGGCGTCGCTGTCGATGGGGTTGTGGTCGGACACCAGCGCGTCGATGGTGCCGTCGGCCAGCGCGGCGCGCAATGCGTCGCGGTCGCGCTGCTGGCGCAGCGGCGGCTGCACGCGGAAGCGGCTGTCGTAGAAGCCGATGTCCACGTCGGTGAGGTGCAGGTTGTGCACGCTCACGTCGCAGGTCACGGGCAGGCCTTCGGCCTTGGCCGCGCGCACCAGGGCCACGCCGGCCGCGCTGCTCAGGCGGCACAGGTGCACGTGCACGCCGCCCTTGATGCCGCGCATGAGCTCGAACAGCGTGTGCAGCGCGATGGTTTCGGCCGCCGCGGGCACGCCCGAGAGGCCCAGGCGCGTGGCCAGCGGGCCGCTCGCGGCCACGCCCTTGCCCAGCCACAGGTCTTGCGGGCGCAGCCACACGGTGTAGCCGAAGGTGGCCGCGTACTGCAGCGCGCGCAGCAGCACCTGGGTGTTCTGAATGGGCACCTCGGCCTGGCCGAAGCCCACGCAGCCGGCCTCGGTGAGCTCGGCCATCTCGGTGAGCACCTCGCCCTGCAGGCCGCGCGTGAGCGCGCCCAGCGGGAACACGCGCGAGCGGTGCAGCTTCTCGGCGCGGAACTTGAGCATGTCCACCAGGCCCGGCTCGTCGAGCACGGGCTCGGTGTCGGGCGGCGTGACCAGCGCGGTGACGCCGCCGGCCACGGCGGCGGCGGTTTCGCTCTCCAGCATGCCCGCGTGCTCCTGGCCGGGCTCTTTCAGGCGCACGCCCAGGTCGACCAGGCCCGGCGCCACGATGCAGCCGCTGGCGTCGATCGTGCGCGTGGGATGGAAGTCGGCCGCGACCTGGCCGATGGCGATGATGCGACCGGCCGCGATCGCCACGTCGGCCATCTCGTCACGGCCGCTGGCCGGGTCGATCACGCGGCCGTTCTGGATCAGGATCTTCATGCTTCATTCCCCGCGACGATGCCCATGACCGCCATGCGCACCGCGATGCCGAAAGTGACCTGGGGCAGGATCACGCTCTGCGGGCCGTCGACCACGGCGGAGTCGATCTCGACGCCGCGGTTGATCGGGCCCGGGTGCATCACGATGGCGTCGGGCTTGGCCCACTTCAGGCGCTCGGGCGTGAGGCCGAAGCTCTTGAAGTACTCCTGGCTCGAAGGCAGCAGCGCGCCGCTCATGCGCTCGTTCTGCAAGCGCAGGGTGATCACCACGTCGCAGCCCCTGATGCCCTCTTCGAGCGTGTGGCACACGCGCACGCCCATGTGGGACAGGTCGCCGGGCACCAGGGTGCGCGGGCCCACCACGCGCACGTCGGGGCAGCCCAGCGTGGTGAGCGCGTGGATGTCGGAGCGCGCCACGCGCGAGTGCAGCACGTCGCCCACGATGGCCACCGAGAGCTGGGTGAAGTCCTTCTTGTAGTGGCGGATGGTGTACATGTCGAGCAGGCCCTGCGTGGGGTGCGCGTGGCGCCCGTCGCCCGCGTTGACCACGTGCACGTGCGGGGCCACGTGCTGCGCGATCAGGTAGGGCGCGCCCGACTCGCTGTGGCGCACGACGAAGATGTCGGCGGCCATGGCGCTCAGGTTGGCGATGGTGTCGAGCAGCGACTCGCCCTTGGCGGTGGAGCTGCGCGCGATGTCGAGGTTGATCACGTCGGCGCTCAGGCGCGTGGCCGCGATCTCGAAGGTGGTGCGCGTGCGCGTGCTGTTCTCGAAGAACAGGTTGAACACGCTCTTGCCGCGCAGCAGCGGCACCTTCTTGACCTCGCGGTTGCTCACGCTGGTGAAGCCGGCCGCGGTGTCGAGGATGTGCGTGAGGATGTCGCGCGACAGGCCCTCGGTGGAGAGCAGGTGGATCAGCTCGCCGTTCTTGTTGAGCTGGGGGTTGCGTCGGGTGGTCATGAGGTCCGGTCCTCCAGCAGGAAGCGCAGCCGCCCGCCCTCGCCTTGCGCGAGCTCGAGCGAGGCGCCCGCGGGCACGGTCACGCGCGCGGCGCACAGGTCGGCGGCGATGGGCAGTTCGCGTCCGCCGCGGTCGGCCAGCACCGCGAGCGCCACGCGCGCGGGGCGGCCGTGGTCGTAGAGCTCGTTGAGCACGGCGCGCACGGTGCGGCCGGTGTAGAGCACGTCGTCGACCAGCAGCACGCTGGCGCCGTTGACGTCGAAGGGGATGTGCGTCTGCACGCTGCGCGCGAGGCCGCGCTGCGCAAAGTCGTCGCGGTGCATGGAAGACGAGATCACCGCCACCGCGCCGGGGCGGCCCAGGTCGGCGTGCAGCCGTGCGGCGATCCAGGCGCCGCCGCTGGCGATGCCCACGAGCTGCAGCCCGGGTTCGGCCTGCACACGCTCGCGCACCTGGCGCAGCAATTCGGTGTAGAGCGCCTCGGCGTCGGGCGGGGCGGCGGTCTGGGTCAAGGCAGGCTCCTCAGAAACTGTTCCAGGATGATGCAGGCGGCTTCGGCGTCGGCGTCTTTGGCGCCGCGCGCGTGCGCTTCGGTGGTGCTGTAGCGCTCGTCGACCTCGAACACCGGCAGGCGGTGGCGCCCGCGCAGGCGGCGCGCGAACTTCTGCGCCATGGCGGTGTTGGCGTGCGGCGCGCCGTCGGGGTGGAAGGGCACGCCCACCACCAGCGCGTCGGGCTGCCATTCGTGGATGCGCGCGGCCGCGTGTTCGAGCCGCGCATCGCCCTGGGCCACGATGGTGGCCTGCGGCGTGGCGCTGCGCGTGAGGCGGTTGCCGCTGGCCACGCCGGTGCGCTGGGTGCCGACGTCGAAGGCCAGGAAGGTCTGGGCCGTGGTGGTCGCCGCGCTGGCCGCGGCGTCAGGCGTGGCCGGCATCGGGCGAGAGCCTCCAGGCTTGGTGCAGGCCGAGCAGCGCGAGCGCGCGCTCGTAGCGCTCGGCCACCGGCACGTCGAAGATCAGGTCGACGTCGGCCGGCACGGTGAGCCAGCTGTTCTCGGCAATTTCCGATTCGAGCTGGCCCTGCCCCCACGAGGCATAACCCAGCGAAACGAACACGCGGCGCGGGCCCGCGCCCGAGGACATGGCCTCGAGCACGTCCTTGGAGGTGGTCATCTCCAGCCCGCCGGGAATGGTGAGGGTGGACGCGTAGACCGTGTCCTCGGGGCCGCTCACGGCCTCGTGCAGCACGAAACCGCGCTCGGTCTGCACCGGCCCGCCCTGGAACACGGGCAGGTCCATGAGGTCTTCGCGGTTGAGTTTGAGGTCGACCTTCTCGAACAGGCGCGGCAGCAGGATGTCGCTGGGCTTGTTGATCACCAGGCCGAGGGCGCCGCGCTCGCTGTGCTCGCACATGAACACCACGCTGCGCCCGAAAAGCTCATCGTTCAAGCCGGGCATCGCGATCAGGAAATGGTGGGTCAGGTTGATCGGAGCAGAATCGGCGGCCATAAAGGCGATTTTAGGATGAGCGAATTCGACAGCGGTTTGATGTGGTTCCGTCGCGACCTGCGGTCAAGCGACAACGCGGCCCTGCACCACGCCCTGCGCCGCTGCCGGCGTGTGTGGTGCGTGTTCGTCTTCGACCGCGACATCCTCGATCCGCTGCCGCGCGCCGACCGCCGGGTGGAGTTCATCCGCGAATCGCTGGTGGGGCTGGACGCTTCGCTGCGTGCCCTGGGCGCCGCCCACGGCCACGCCGACACCGGCCTGATCGTGCTGCACGCGCCCGCCACCCGGGCCATCCCCGAACTCGCGCAGCGCCTGCAGGTGCAGGCGGTGTTCACCAACCACGACGACGAGCCCGCGGCGCTGGCGCGCGACGCGCGCGTGTTCGGCGAGCTCGCGCACCAGGGCGTGATCCTGCGCAGCTTCAAGGACCACGTGGTGTTCGAGCGCCGCGAGGTGCTGACCCAGGCCGGCCAGGCCTTCGGCGTCTTCACGCCCTACAAGAACGCCTGGCTCAAGGCGCTCACGCCCTTCTACCTCAAGGCCTACCCGATCGAGCGCCACGCAGGCGCGCTCGCGCCGCTGCCCGAGGCACTGAACCGCCCGGTGCCCACGCTGGCCGACATCGGCTTCGAGCCCACCAACCTGTCCAGACTGCCCATGCCCACGGGCGAGGCCGGCGCGCAGGCGCTGTTCGACGATTTCCTGCAGCGCATCGACGGCTACACCGAGGCGCGCAACTACCCGGCCATCAAGGGCCCGAGCTACCTCAGCGTGCACCTGCGCTTCGGCACGGTGTCGGTGCGCGCGCTGGCCTCGGCCGCGCACCTGCTGCACCAGCAGGGCAATGCCGGGGCCACGAGCTGGCTGTCGGAGCTGGTCTGGCGCGACTTCTACCACCAGATCCTGGCCAACTTCCCGCACGTGGTCGAGCGCAGCTTCAAGCCCGAGTACGACGCGGTGCGCTTCGAGCACGGCAAGGCCGCACAGGCGAAGTTCCAGGCCTGGTGCGAGGGCCGCACCGGCTACCCGCTGGTGGACGCGGCGATGGCGCAGATCAACCAGACCGGCTACATGCACAACCGGCTGCGCATGGTGGTGGCGAGCTTCCTCGTGAAAGACCTCGGCATCCACTGGCAGTGGGGCGAGCGCTACTTCGCCGAGAAGCTGATCGACTTCGACCTCGCGGCCAACAACGGCGGCTGGCAGTGGGCCGCGTCCACCGGCTGCGATGCGCAGCCCTGGTTCCGCATCTTCAACCCGGTGACGCAGAGCGAGAAGTTCGACCCGCAGGGCCGCTTCATCCGCCGCTACCTGCCGCAGCTCGCGGGCCTGCCCGACGCCGCCATCCACGCGCCCTGGACGGCCAACGCGGTGGAGCTCGCGGCCGCGGGCATCACGCTGGGCGAGACCTACCCGCTGCCCATCGTGGACCACGCGGCGGCGCGCGAGAAAACGCTGGAGCGCTACGCGGTCGTGAAAAAGCAGAACCCGGCCTGAGCATGCGCCCCCACGCTCCGCACTGCGTGTCGTCGCTGCCCCCCGAGGGGGCGAGGCCTTGCTTGGGGCGGCCCGGCGCGGCGGCCTGACGGGCTCTGCGCCGTACGGCCGGGCTCAGGCGTCGGCCGTGGCGCGCGCGTAGCGGGCCACGAGCGCGAGCAGTTCCTCTTCGGAGTACGGCTTGCCCAGGTAGTGGTCCACCCCGAGTTCGCGCGCGTGTTCGCGGTGCTTCTCGGCGATGCGCGAGGTGATCATCACCACCGGCAGGTCGCTCAGGCGCGCGTCGTTGCGGATGTTGCGCACCAGGTCGAAGCCGTCCATGCGTGGCATCTCGATGTCGGACAGCACCACGCTCGGGCGCTCGGCCTGCAGGCGTTCCAGGGCTTGCAGGCCGTCGGCCGCGAGCGCCACGCGGTAGCCCTCGCGCTGCAGCAGGCGCTGCGTGACGCGGCGCACCGTGATCGAGTCGTCGACCACCAGCACCAGCGGCACGTGCGCCATCGCGGCGTCGGCGGGGTTGTCGGCGACGGCCCCGGCCTGTTGCGGCAAGGCCTGCTGCGCGCGCACCCAGTCGGCCACCTGCGGGCCGTACACGGTGGACAGCGCCACCGGGTTGTAGATCAGCGCCACCGCGCCCGAGGCGAGCACCGACATGCCGGCCAGGCCGGGCAGGCGCGAGAGCTGCGAGCCCAGGTTCTTGACCACGACTTCCTGGTTGCCCAGCACCTCGTCGACGTGCATGGCCACGCGCTGCGCGGCGCTTCGGAAGATCACCACGGGCAGCGTGCGGTGCGTTTCCTGCGACTGCGCCGACGACTGCAGCAGCGCGCCGCCCCAGTAGAAGGGCACGTCTTCACCGCCGTGCGGCAGCTGGCCGCTCGCGTAGGCGGCCTGCAGCTCGGCCGGCGAGAGGCGGCGCACGATCTCGACCACGTTGGAGGGCACGCCGAAGGCCAGCTCGCCCACGCGCAGCATCACCACCTGCGTCACCGCGGTGGTGAGCGGCAGCACGAGCTTGAACTCGGTGCCCTGGCCAGGCCGGGTGGCGGTCTCGATGCGGCCGCCGAGCGCGAGCACGTCGTTGCGCACCACGTCCATGCCGATGCCGCGGCCCGCGAGCTCGGACACCTCTTTCGCGGTGCTCAGGCCGGGCTCGAAGATCAGTTGCGCGGCCTGGGCGTCGTCGAGCACCGTGTCGGTGGCCAGCAGGCCGGCTTCCACGGCCTTTTCGCGCAGGCGCGCGGTATCGATGCCCGCGCCGTCGTCGGCGAACACCAGCGACACGTCGTTGAGTTCCTGCTGCAGGCGGATCTCGATGCGGCCTTCGGCCGGCTTGCCCTGCTGCTCGCGCCGCTCCGGGGCTTCGATGCCGTGCGCCACGTGGTTGCGCAGCAGGTGTTCGAAGGCGCCGGTCATGCGGTCGAGCACGCCGCGGTCCATTTCGATGTTGCCGCCCGCGATGTCCAGGCGCACCTGCTTGCCGGTTTCCTTGGAGGCCTGGCGCACCACGCGGTACAGGCGCTCGGAGATGCCTTCGAACTCCACCATGCGCGTGCGCAGCAGGTCGCGCTGGAGCTCGCGCGTCTGACGCGCCTGGGCCACGAGGTTGTCTTCGGTGGCTTCCACCGCGCGCTGCAGGTTGCGCTGCACCGTGGCCACGTCGTTCACCGACTCGGCCATCATGCGGGTGAGCTCCTGCACGCGCGTGAAGCGGTCGAACTCGAGCGGGTCGAACGACTGGTTGACGTCGCGCGCCTGGGCCAGGCGCGACTGCATCTGGCTCTCGGCCTGCAGCTCGATGTCGCGCAGCTGCTGGCGCAGGCGGTCGAGGTTACCGGTGAGGTCCTTGAGCGAGGTGCGCAGCGTGAGGATCTCGGCCTCCATGCGCGAGCGCGAGATGATCACCTCGCCGGTCTGGTTGACCAGGCGGTCGAGCAGCTCGGGCCGCACGCGCACGGCAGCGCCGCTGCGCGTGGCGAGCTGCGCGGGCGCGACCGGGGCCACGAACTGCGGACCGATCGGCGTGCCCTGCACGGCCACGGGCGCGGCCTCGACCGGTGCGGCCACGGGGGCTTCGGGCGGCACGGCCTCGGGCAGCGACTGCACCACCGCGCCGGTGGCGGCGTCGGGGTGGCGCAGCTGCTCGAAGCGCGCGTTGATGGCGTCGAAGATCTCCTGCAGCACCTGCACGTCGCTGGAGCGCTGCACATCGGAGCCCAGGCGCTCGGCCGCGGTCTCCATGCGGTGGGCCATTTCGCCCAGCCGCAGCGCGCCGGCCAGGCGGGCGCTGCCCTTGATGGTGTGCAGCGTGCGCAGCACCTCGCCGCGCGCGCTGGTGTTGTCGGGCCGCGCGACCCACTGGCGCAGCGCCGAGGCCAGTTGGGGCAGCAGCTCCTGCGCTTCCTCGGCAAAGATGGGGAAGAGGTCGACGTCGATGGTGTCGACCGCGTCGATGTCGTCGTCGATGTCCTGGTGGACCGAGGGCACCGGCTCGGCCGGTGCGAGCGGGGCCAGGGGCTCGGGCGCCAGCGCCCCCCAGCCGGTCGAGACCGGCTCGGGCTCGGGCGTGGCCAGCGGTTGCGGTTCGGCCGCCAGGGGTTCGGGCTCGGGCGCGCCGTCCTCGGGCGCGTCGTCGTGCGCGAGCAGCTCGACCTCGTCGGTCAGTTGCAGGAACACCGCGTCGTGGCCATTGGCCGCCACGGGCGCCGCGGGGGCCTCGAAGGCCTCGGGCTCGTGCAGCACGCGCTGCAGCTCGGCGAGCACCTGGGGATCGGCCTCCTTGAGGAAACCGGCCGCGAACTGGTGCAGCAGGCGGCGGATGTCGTCGGCCGCGGCCACGAACACCGCGCCGAGCGCGGGCGCCGCGACGGTGCCGGTGTTCTGCCGCGCGGCCACGGCCTCGAGCGCGTGTTCGAGCGCGCGCGACACGCCCGACAGCGAATCGAAGCCGACCGTGGCCGACGCGCCGGCCAGCGAATGGGCCAGGGCCTCGGCGGGCTCGGGCAGCGGCGCATGGGTTTCGAGCGCCCACTCGGACAGCACGGTGCCGAGCCGGCGCGACCACTCGTCGGCCTCGTTGAGGAAGACGTTGTAGAGCTTGTGCCCGATGCGCAGCGGGCCGATCTCGCGCACCTGTTCGTCGGGCGACTCGGCCGCCGCGGCCTCGGCCACGACCACTTCGGGCGGCAGCGGCTCGACCACGGGCGGCTCGGTGAGTTCGATTTCTTCGATGTCCGCGAAGCCCGACTCCACCGCGTCGCGCGGGAAGTCTTCGATGGCGTCGAACTCGGGCATCACGCGGCTGTCCGGGCCGGGTTCGGCGGAGAGCTCGGGCTCGGGCTCGGCGGCGGACAACACGGGCTCGGGCTCGGCCACGGACATCTCGGGCTCGGGCTCGGGCTCGGCCACAGGCATTGCGGCCAGCAGGTCGAGGTCGGTGTCGGCGAGCA
>VFQP010005030.1_pt1 | contig 11812 bp, 11 predicted proteins | sample 3512351 | NCBI WGS metagenome assembly VFQP01 (sample SAMN10412372, study PRJNA504923) | tailings metagenome | isolation source: Relicate 1 Philex TSF1 revegetated site | place: Philippines: Tuba, Benguet | collected 2017-08-29
CCTGTGGCTGGTTCGGCATCCAGACCATGTTCGGTGGCCTGGCCATCCACCTGTTCCTTGGCTCGGTGTTCGACGGCTGGAAGGCCCTGGGCGGCACCGGCGAGGTGATCGGCTTCATGATCTTCTGGTGCCTGAACCTGTGGGTGGTGCTGCGTGGCGCCGAGTCGATCAAGTGGCTCGAAACGCTGTCGGCACCGCTGCTGGTGGCCGTGGGTGTCGGCCTGCTGTTCTGGGCCTTGCCGCACATGTCGATGACCGAATTGCTGGCCCAGCCGCCCAAGCGCCCGGAAGGGGCGAACATGCTCGGCTACTTCTGCGCCGGGCTTACCGCCATGGTCGGTTTCTGGGCCACGCTATCGCTGAACATCCCCGACTTCAGCCGCTATGCCCGCAGCCAGAAGGACCAGATTCTCGGGCAGATCTTCGGCTTGCCGCTGACCATGTTCCTGTTTGCTGCGCTGGGCGTGGTGCTGACCGCAGCCTCGGCATCGCTGGTTGGCGAGACCGTGTCCGACCCGGTCAGCCTGATCGGCAAGATCCACAGCCCGTTCTGGGTGGCCCTGGCCATGGCGCTGATCGTGATCGCCACGCTGTCGACCAACACCGCGGCGAACATCGTGTCGCCGACCAACGACTTCCAGAACATCGCCCCACGCCTGATCGGGCGCAGCCGCGCGGTGTGGCTGACCGGCTTCATCGGCCTGGCGCTGATGGGCCATGAGCTGCTGAAGAAGCTGGGCTGGATCGTTTCCGACCTGAGCCTGGAGAGCGTGTATTCCAACTGGCTGCTGGGCTATTCGAGCCTGCTGGGGCCGATCGCCGGGATCATGGTGGTGGACTACTTCCTGATCCGCCGGCAGGAGCTGGACCTGGCCGGGCTGTACCGTGACGACGTGTACCCGGCATGGAACTGGGCCGGTTTTGCCGCCTTTGCGTTGCCGGTGGCGCTGACCGTCATGGCGATTGGCAACAGCAGTTTCAGCTGGTTCTACGACTACGGTTGGTTCACCGGTTCGCTGCTGGGTGGGGCGCTGTATTACCTCTTGGCCCGTGTGGTCGCGCGCAGCCCGGCGCGGGTGGCCAAGCCCTTGCCGTGAGACCGCGCTGGCTTCTTCGCGGGCTCGCCCGCTCCCACAGGTACTGCACGGTTTTCCAGACCTGTGGTGATCCTGTGGGAGCGGGCATGCCCGCGAAGAGGCGGCACAGACAACAAAAAGCCTGAAGGAGAAACCCGTGACCCCAGTCAAAGAGATCCTGAAGACCACCGCCCACCACATCGACAGCACCCGCCTGTGGCAGTCCCTGATGGACCTGGCCCGCCTCGGTGCCACCGCCAAGGGCGGCGTGTGCCGCCTGGCCCTGACCGACCTCGACCGTCAGGCCCGCGACCTGTTCGTGCAGTGGTGCGAGGCCGCCGGTTGCACGGTCACCATCGACGCCGTCGGCAACATCTTCGCCCGTCGCCCTGGGCGTAACCCCAAGCTGCCCCCGGTGATGACCGGCAGCCATATCGACACCCAGCCCACCGGTGGCAAGTTCGACGGTTGCTTCGGGGTGATGGCCGGGCTGGAGGTAATTCGTACCCTCAACGATCTCGGCGTGGAAACCGAAGCACCGCTGGAAGTGGTGGTGTGGACCAACGAGGAAGGCTCGCGCTTTGCGCCGTGCATGATGGGCTCCGGGGTGTTCGCCGGCAAGTTCACGCTGGAGGAAACCCTGGCCAAGCGCGACGCCCAGGGTGTCAGTGTTGGTGAGGCGTTGAACGCCATCGGCTACGCCGGCCCGCGCGCCGTATCAGGCCACCCGGTGGGTGCCTACTTCGAAGCGCATATCGAGCAGGGCCCGATCCTCGAAGATCAGGCCAAGACCATCGGCGTGGTGCTGGGTGCGCTGGGCCAGAAGTGGTTCGACCTGACCTTGCGCGGTGTCGAGGCCCACGCCGGCCCTACGCCCATGCACCTGCGCAAGGACGCCCTGGTCGGCGCGGCGGCAGTGGTGGAGGCAGTCAACCGCACCGCCCTCGGCCACCAGCCCCATGCCTGTGGGACGGTGGGGTGCCTGCAGGCCTACCCGGGCTCGCGCAACGTGATCCCGGGCGAAGTGCGCATGACCCTGGATTTCCGCCACCTGGAGGGTGAGCAGCTGAATGCGATGATTGCCGATGTGCGTGCGGTGATCGAGGCGACCTGTGCCAGGCATGGCCTGAGCCACGAATTGGTGCCTACGGCTGATTTCCCGGCGTTGTACTTCGACAATGCCTGTGTCGATGCCGTGCGCAAATCGGCGCAGGCGCTGGGCCTGCCGCACATGGACATCGTCAGCGGCGCGGGGCACGACGCGATCTTCCTGGCCGAACTGGGGCCGGCGGGGATGATATTCGTGCCGTGCGAGAACGGTATCAGCCATAACGAGATCGAGAACGCCACGCCCGAGGACCTGGCTGCGGGCTGCGCAGTGTTGCTGCGCGCGATGCTGGCGGCGTCGGAGGCGATTGCCAGTGGGCGGTTGGCGGCCTAGCGCCGTCAGTATCAGGAGTACGCGCTTTTTGTAGGAGCGGCCTTGTGTCGCGATCGGGCTGCGCAGCAGCCCCAGGATCTTGAAGTAGACGCGGGCATCGCCGGGGCCGCTTTGCGGCCCTTTCGCGACACAAGGCCGCTCCTACAGGGGCCGCGCTGCCGGGGCGGGTTGGGTAAGATCTGCCAGACACGCCGCAATCTGCCGTTCACCTCGCAAATGCACCACCGGCACTTGCGGCCCTGTGGCCTGGCGGCTCGCCTCGATCCCCGGCCGATACCCCCGATCGAACGTCCATACGAACTTCAAAAAGGTCAGAAACGCCCGGTCCAGCCGCTCGGTACATCCCGCCGGCAGGTCCGGTCGGGGCTTGTTCAGCACACTGCGCAGGATCACCCGCTTGAGGCAGGTCAGTCTCGGCGTATCCAGCCAGATGACAAGGTCGGCCCGCGGCAGACGCAGGTCGAACGTGCGGCGGGCATAATTGCCCTCGCATACCCAAGCCTCCCCAGCCACCGCATTGCGCACGCGGGTACGGAAGGTCTCGGCATCCGGCTCGACCCAGCCGGTCTCCCAGAACAACGTATCGAGGTGCACCACCGGCACGCCCAAGCGTGCGCCTATCTGCCGGGCCAGGGTCGATTTGCCACTGCCGGCGTTGCCCAGAATCACGATGCGTTGCATGGCCAAGTCCTTTTGGAAAACCGGCCATGCTAAATCATCCGGCCGGTTCGAGACAGCCATCGCGCCCGATGTGATAGCGCTGCAGGTCCTGCGCCAGGGTAAGCTGCCCGCTGTAGTGGGCGAGGGCTTCGTCGCGCACATCGTCGATGCTCGGGCTGCGCCGTGGGTCGTGCTGGTAGCGGGCGCTGAAGTGCGTCAGCACCAGGTTGCGCACGCCCGCCGCTTCGGCAAAGCGCGCCACCGCAGCCGCGGTGCTGTGGCCGAAGGTGACCCCCGTGCGCTCGACCACCGCCTGGGTGAACGTGGCCTCGTGCACCAGCACGTCCGCGCCCCTGGCGGCGTCGGACAACAGCTCGGGGTTGTCGTTGTCGCCGCACACGATCACCCGCCGCGGCGGGCGCGAAGGGCGCAGGTAATCCTTGCCGTGCAGCCGCCGACCGCCATGCTGCACCGTCAAACCCTTGGCCAGCTCGCCCCACAGCGGGCCGCGGGGGATACCTTCGGCTTCCAGGCGCGGTATGTCCAGGCGCGGTTCGGGGTTGAGCTCGGTGAACACGAAGCCGACGCTCGGCACCCGGTGCGACAAATGCACGCTGGTCACTTCCAGGGCGTCACTGCGCCATTCCACCAGCTCTTCCACGGCCAGCAGGCGCAGTTCGAACGGCAGGAAGGTATCGCTGGCCACCAGCCCCTGGCGCACCCAGTCGTGCAGGGCGGCGGGCAGGACAAGGTCCAGCGGCTGGGTGCGCCCGCTCATGCCGGCGCTGGCCAGCAGGCCCGGCAGGCCGAAGCAATGGTCGCCGTGCACGTGGGTAATGAAGATGGCGCGCAGGTCGCGGATCGACAGCGGTGTGTGCAGCAGCCGGTGCTGGGTGCCTTCGCCACAGTCGACCAGGTACCAGTGGCTGCCACTGGCCTCGATTACTGCGGTACCGCTCACATTGCGTGTCTTGGTCGGCACGCCGGCGGAGGTGCCCAGGAACAGCAGGTCCATGGTCTGGCTCCTTGTTTCAGCCCAGCAGCGACAGGTCGCGCAGCAACGTCTGCAGCCCTTGCGGTACCAGCGCGCCGATGCGCGCCAGGTCGGCGCTGTCGCACCAGCGGGCACGGAATGGGCTGCTGTCGGACTCCTGGCCGTCCAGCCAGGCTTGCTGGTACAGGCTGGCGTCGTCGAAGCGTGCATCGTACACCTGCACAATCTCATGCCCTGGCTTGCCGGCATAGGTGAACAGGCTCTCCAGGGTGCCGAGCAGGCGCACGTCGCTGATCGGCTGGCGCAGTTCTTCGTCGATTTCCCGGGCGATGGCATCGCGGCCCAGTTCACCGAACTCTATGCCGCCACCCAGCGGCCGGCACAGGGTCTGGCCGGTGGCCGGGTCGTTGAACACGTTCACCAGGATCTTGCCTTGGTGATGGAACACGCAGAGGGCGAGAAAACGGATACGGTGTGCTGGCAGCGGCTTGGTACTCAACGGGCTCGTTCCTTCGAGGTGACATGGGGCGCACACCTTAGCCGGATTGCCGCATGTCGTCGATGGCCCCCAGGTCTTGCCTACTCGGCCTGCCGCCAGATGAGCTTGCTGGTGTCATAGCCTTGCTCCCGGGCAATTGTCAGCAGTTGCTCGCGTAGCTGGTCGGTGACCGCGGGCGTGCGCGAAAGCAGCCACAGGTATTCGCGATTCGGGTGGCCGACCAAGGCTACGCGGTAGTCCTGGTCGTGGTACAGCACCCAGTACTCGCCTTTGGTCAGGCCGGGCGCGAGGCGGCTGAACCAGTTGTCGAAGCGCACCCAGAGCTTGTCGGTGCTGCCCGGTTGCTGGGCTTCGGCGATGCCCTTGGCCTGGTTCCACTGGCCGTCCTTTTCCTGGCAGCGGTTGGTCACGTCGAGGCGACCATCCTCTCGCAGGCCATACTGCGCCTCGGACTGCACGCAGTTGCGCTGGAAGAACATCGGCAGCCGGGCGAGTTCGTACCAGGTGCCCTGGTAACGTTGCAGGTCGACCTGCTGGGTACGCGGCGGTGCCGGGTGATCGTTGCCGGCGCAGCCGAGCAGGGCCAAGGTCATGCAGGAAAGCAGCAACGTGGTGCGTAGCGCCATGGTGAACCTCCTTGATACGGACGGGGCTTACTTGGGTTTCGATGCGAGCGAGAGGCAAAAGTTGTACAGGATTATGCCTTTCAGAACGAACCGGTCTGCACTTCACCTGCACGCGCGTAACGGGCGATGAGCACGCCCGTGGGCGAAACCTGCGAATGCTGCAGTGTGAAGGCCGCCGCTGCTGCATCATCGCCGAACAGGCGCTTGCCGTGGCCGAGCAGCAGCGGGTGAATCAGCAGTTGCAGTTCATCGACCAGGCCCGTCGCCAGCAGTTGCTGCACCAGCTCGCTGCTGCCCTGGGTCAGCAGGTTGGCGCCGTCCTGTTGTTTCAGCGCGTGGACCGCTGCGGTGATGTCTGCGCCCAGTGCATGGCTGTTGTGCCAGTCGAGGGTTGCGGGGGTGTGGGTGGCCACGTGCTTGGGCACGTTGTTGAACAGGTTGGCGATGGAGAAGTCTTCCGAGCTGCCTTTTACCTTTGGCCAGTAGTCGGCGAAGATGTCGTAGGTGCGCCGGCCCAACAGCAGTTCGAAAGGCTGGCTGAACAGGGCTTGCATGGCTTGGCCGAAGACTTCCTCGGCGTAAGGTACGATCCAGCCGCCGTAAGTGAAGCCGCCGCTGGTGTCTTCCTGCGGACCACCTGGGGCCTGCATGACACCGTCGAGGCTGATGAAGGCGGCTACGATGAGTTTGCGCATGGGGACTCTCCTGTTGGCAGCCTGGGTGGCTGGGGGCATGGGATAGTCGAATGGCGGCGGACAGAATCGACAACGCAAACCTGTGCCGGCCCTTTCGCGGGCATGCCCGCTCCCACAGGATCACCACAGCTCCAGAAAGCGGTGCAGTGCCTGTAGGAGCAGCCTTGTGCTGCGAAGAGGCCGATGCAGGCTACCTCAAAGCCAGTAGGTCACCGCCCACCACCCCAGCCCACCCATCACTACGGTATAGGGCAAGGCCATCCACACCATTCGCCCATACGACAGCCGGATCAGCGGCGCAATCGCCGAAGTCAGCAGGAACAGGAACGCCGCCTGCCCATTCGGCGTCGCCACGCTCGGCAGGTTGGTGCCGGTGTTGATCGCCACCGCCAGCGTCTCGAAATGCTCGCGGCTCATGTTGCCATTGAGGAACGCCTGCTTCACCTCGGTGATGTAGATGGTGGCAACGAACACGTTGTCGCTGATCGCCGACAGCAGGCCGTTGGCCAGGTACAGCATGCCCGGTTGCTGCTCCGCCGGCAGCGCCAGCACCCAGGCAATCAACGGGCTGAACAGTTGCTGCTGATGAATCACCGCCACCACGGCGAAGAACACCACCAGCAAAGCGGTGAACGGCATGGCGTCCTGGAAGGCGCGGCCCAGGCGGTGTTCGTCGGTAATGCCGGTGAATGCCGTGATCAGCACGATCACCATCAGGCCGATCAGGCCGACCTCGGCAACGTGCAGCCCCAGGCAGAAGATCAGGATCAGTGCAGCGAACCCTTGCACCCACAGCGCGATGCGCTGGACCGTAGTGCGTGCAGCATCGTCCTCGGCGGCATAGGCGGCCAACACCTGGCGCACTGGCTCGGGCATCAGCTTGCCATAGCCGAACAGGCGCAGCTTCTCCAGCAGCACGCAGGTCAGCAGGCCGGCGCCCAGCACCGGCAGCGACACCGGTGCCACCTTCAGGAAGAAATCGGCAAAGTGCCAGCCCATTTCGTGGCCGATCAGCAGGTTCTGTGGTTCGCCCACCAGCGTGCACACGCCGCCCAGGGCGGTGCCCACCGCACCATGCATCAGCAGGCTGCGCAGGAATGCGCGGAACTGGTCGAGGTCTTCACGGTGCAACTGTGCGACCTGCTGGTCGCTGTCCAGAGCACTGTCTTCGCGCGGGTTGGCCCCGGAGGCGACGCGGTGGTACACCGCATAGAAACCGACCGCGGCGCTGATGATCACGGCGGTCACGGTCAGCGCATCGAGAAACGCCGAGAGGAATGCCGACAGCACGCAGAACAGCAACGCCAGGATCGCCTTCGAACGCACCCCCAGCAGGATGCGCGAGAACAGGAACAGCAGCAGTTCCTTCATGAAGTGGATGCCCGCGACCATGAACATCAGCAGCAGGATCACCGGGAAGTTGTGCTGCAGCTCTTCGTACAGGGCTTGCGGGGTGGTCATCTGCAACAGCAGGGCTTCGACCAGCAGCAGGCCGCCAGGCATGAGCGGGTAGCACCTCAGGGCCATGCCCAGGGTGAAGATGAATTCGAGCACCAGTGCCCAGCCGGCAGCGACCGGGCCGACAGCCATCAGCAGCAGTGGGTTGAGCACCAGGAACAGGCAGATGACTGCCTTGTACCAAAGCGGCGACTGGCCCAGAAAGCTGTGGGCGAGGGCGCCGGTCAGGGAGCGCGACATGAATTTGTATCCTTATGATTCGGCGATGGCGCACGGTGCCGGATCAGCGCCTCTTAGGCAAGGCGTATAGTCCCGTTTTTGGCACAAGTGCGGTCATCGGGCTGGGTTAACATCCGTGCCATGAACCCTTTATCCGCAGGAGTGCCGCCCGTGACCGAGTACAGCGCATTCAAGGTCGAACTGACCAACAGCATCGCCCACGTTCAGATCAACCGCCCGGACAAGCGCAATGCGATGAACGCTGCCTTCTGGGAGGAGATCATCGACATCTTCCAGTGGGTCGACGACACCGATGCAGTGCGAGCGGTAGTGATCAGCGGTGCCGGCAAGCATTTTTCCGCCGGCATCGACCTGATGATGCTGGCTTCGCTGGCCGGGCAGATGGGCAAGGACGTGGGCCGTAATGCACGCTTCCTGCGCAGCACCATCCTGCGCCTGCAGGCGTCGTTCAATGCCGTGGACAAATGCCGCAAGCCGGTACTGGCCGCGGTGCAGGGTTACTGCATTGGCGGCGCCATCGATCTGATCTCGGCCTGCGACATGCGCTACTGCAGCAGCGACGCGCAGTTCTCGATCAAGGAAATCGACATGGGCATGGCCGCCGAGGTCGGCACACTGCAACGTTTGCCTCGTATCATCGGTGACGGCATGATGCGTGAGCTGGCTTACACGGGGCGCAATGTCGAGGCAGAAGAGGCGCTGCGCATCGGCTTGGTCAACCGGGTTTATGATGATCAGGCTGCGCTGATGGACGGGGTCTTTGCCATCGCTGGCGAGATTGCCGCAAAATCGCCGATCGCCGTGGCCGGCACCAAGGAAATGCTCAGCTACATGCGTGACCATCGCATCGATGATGGCCTGGAGTACATCGCCACCTGGAACGCCGCGATGCTGCAGTCCGAAGACCTGCGCGTGGCGGTGGCGGCGCACATGAGCAAACAGAAACCGACGTTCGCCGACTGATCAGGCCGGGGGACGCGAAGTAAGGGAACCCCCGACATGTCAGCACGCTGGACTACCGCAGTACTCGACCCGCAGATCACCGGGGGGCTGGCCGTGGCCCGCAGCCCGGAAGGGTTCCTGGTGGACGACAACGGCGCGCTGTTCCCTCGCGACTGGCTCAAGCGCCAGGACCTCGACGTACTGTGCGAGCACGGCATCGGCCACTTCGACGGCCAGCCGGTCTTCCTGCTGGAGCTGCGCAGCGCTACCGAGGTGCCCGGCTGCGCCTGGCGCGGCCTGCGTGCATTCATGCTCGAGGGTGATTTCGACACCTACAAAGTGCTGGGCTATGCCGCGCAGATCGGCACCTGGGCCCGCGAGCACCGCTTCTGCGGCAGCTGCGGCCAGGCAATGACGCAGATTCGCTGGGAGCGGGCGATGTACTGCCAGCCTTGCGACCTGCGCAGCTACCCGCGCATTTCACCGAGCATGATCGTACTGGTGACACGTGGCGACGAAATCCTGCTGGCGCGTTCGCCACGCTTCGTCACCGGGGTGTACAGCACCCTGGCAGGCTTCGCCGAGCCGGGCGAGTCGGCCGAGGACTGCCTGGTGCGCGAAGTGCGTGAGGAGGTAGCGGTGGAAGTAAGGAACATCCAGTACGTCGGCAGCCAGTGCTGGCCGTTCCCGCATTCGATGATGCTGGGCTTCCATGCCGAGTATGCCGGCGGCGATATCGTCATGCAGCCGGACGAGATCGAGGATGCCAAGTGGTTCAGCGTCCACGACCTGCCGCCGCTGCCGGCCGGGCGGTCGATTGCCCGCTACCTGATCGATCTGTACGTTGCGCGCCGCCTAGGCTTGGCCGAACCAGTGCTGCCACGCTAGGCGCACGGTCAATGCCAGCACCACGGTGATGAACACCGGGCGGATGAACTTGCTGCCGCCACTGATCGCCGTGCGTGCGCCGAAGAAGGCGCCAACCATTACCGACAGGCCCATGCACAGGCCGACGATGTAATCCACCTGCCCGGAAATGATGAACACCGTCAGCGCTGCGATGTTGCTGACGAAATTCATGCTGCGCGCCACGCCGCTGGCACGGACCAGGTCGATGGGGTACAGCAGCAGGGTGCTGACCGTCCAGAACGCCCCGGTGCCCGGGCCGGCCACGCCGTCATAGAAACCCAAGGTAAAGCCTTGCGGCATTTGCCATTTCTTCTTGATGGGTGCATCGGCATCGAGCGGCGCCTTGGGCGTGCCACCGAACAGCAGATAGACGCCACAGGCGAAGACAATCACCGGCAGCATCTTGTTCAGCCATTCGGCCGGCATGTAGTGGGCGATCACTGCACCGAGCAAAGCGCCGACCAAGGTGGCGAACAATGCCGGGCGCCACTGCGCCGGGTGGAACAGTTTGCGCCTGTAGTAGGTGAAGCTGGCGGTGGCCGAGCCGAAGGTAGAGCTGAGCTTGTTGGTGCCCAGTACCAGGTGCGGCGGCATGCCCGCGGTGAGTAACGCCGGGGTGGTGAGCAGGCCGCCACCGCCGGCGATGGCATCGATGAAACCGGCGACGAAGGCGACCAGGGCCAGGATCAGCAGGGTGAGGGGTTCTACGGTGAGTTCGAAGGGCATGGGAGGCTTCAGGCTGGAGGGTCGGTTTGCGGCTAATGGAGAAATAAACGGGCATGATAATCCCACGTCCCCAAGGCTGACAGTGTTTCCGGCCGCTTACTTGTTTCAAACCGACCCTGCAGGGGTATCTAGGTACCACGTATCGCTGATCTGGCAGTTGTAGGGCGTGATGCCTCAGGTGACGCAGGTGACAACTGACTGCTCGAATTCATTGTAGTGGTTTCATGTGACGCCAAGTTGCTCAGTAGGGTTCTGTACTCAAGGATTTTTGCCTCTAGGGCTATGTAATTAAGCTGCTCGTCCATGTATAGGTATTTTTCGTAGTTAAAGTCATGAGTGATGGGGCCTTCAATGTTGCCATGCTTTAAGCGCCAGTTGCGGACTGCTGTATCCTTGAGATCGCTGAGCATGGCATCACCCTTCGGAAGCTTGTAAATCGCCTTGAGGGTTTTTATGGTTACGTTCTCGTCATCAATGACAGCGGAATACTTTTCGAGATTCGGATTCTCGGTAATTGCTTCCCTTGCTTTATTGATGTAATGGATTCTGGGTTTTACAAACTTATCCTTTACGTTATTCCACATTGTCCTGGCGCGACGCAACATATGCCCTGAAGGGTCGTGATGGTTCACGGGGTCTCCCAAGCAATAGGCGTAGGCGTTATGTGTGTGTTTCTTAAACGGGCTGAGGCTGTCCGCTGAGTAAAATCGCGCCAGTCTAGTACTAAAGGCACGATAGCCGTTTCCAAGGAGGTAGCAGTTTGTGACGCTATCGTAGCGTTGTCCGGTGAAGCCCATCATATGAGCTGTGGAGCTGTATCCGTAAGCGGTGTAGGCCAGGTTGTGAATGCCTTCGCGATGAGAACGGTTGATTATGGAACTCTGAGAGTCTGCCGCCAGTAGTAGTGTCTCGGTCGAGCGTTGCGCTAGAGAAAGGTTTGAGATTGAAAAGACTGTGACGGAACGATCGCTGCCGATCTCCAAGGACAGTTGGCCATTCTTGTAGAATAAACGCTGCTTCCAGTTCTGTGCCATGGTCAGCCTGCTGGTGCGAGAAGTACTGAATTTAAATTACCTTCATGCAAAATAGACAGGCGCGCAACTGGCAGTTTTGCCAGTTGCATACACTCATGAAATAAGTATGTTGACAGTGCCGGCCCTTTCGCGGGCTCGCCCGCTCCCACAGGTTATATGTATATCTCAAGATGCAGTACCTGTGGGAGCGGGCGTGCCCGCGAAGAGGCCGGTGCAGGCGACTACATCAGCTACGTATGAACGCCAGCAAATCCGCATTGATCACATCGGCATGGGTGGTCGGCATGCCATGCGGGTAGCCTTTGTAAGTCTTCAACGCGCCATTGGGCAGCAGCTTCGCCGACAGCACTCCGGAGTTCTCATACGGCACGATCTGGTCATCATCGCCGTGCATCACCAGCACAGGTTGCTGGATGCCCTTCAGGTCCTCGGTAAAATCGGTCTGGGAAAATGCCACGATGCCATCGTAATGGGCCTTGGCGCTGCCGATCATGCCCTGGCGCCACCAGTTG
>VFQP010005031.1_pt1 | contig 11810 bp, 13 predicted proteins | sample 3512351 | NCBI WGS metagenome assembly VFQP01 (sample SAMN10412372, study PRJNA504923) | tailings metagenome | isolation source: Relicate 1 Philex TSF1 revegetated site | place: Philippines: Tuba, Benguet | collected 2017-08-29
GAATGGCAGCCGCCGCGCGAGGCTGGCGGCAAACGATGCCTGTATCATTGGACCCTGCGTATGGTGGGAACGTCACCTTGCCCATCACCTCCTCGCCGTCAAGGGCGGCGCCGGGAGGGTCTGGGATGCGCGGCGCCCTGCTCAACTGACTGGATCTCACTTCCTCAGGCGCGTTCGCGCGAGCTACTTAGGTCACTCATTGCCCCTTTCCATTGCCGGGAGTAGCTTGAGCTGCCGGAGCGCTACGTAGAGTCTCCACGAGAAATAGCTCCGCTCCGATCATGAGCTTTTGCTGCGTTGCTTTGCGTAGGAGAGAGCACATGCCTGCCTTCAACGTCGTCAGATTTCGCATCAAGCCAGGTCGTGAACGGGACTTCCTGGACGCTCACCGGAATGCACGCCTCGATGCCAAAGGCTTTCGCGGCGCGTCGCTCGTAAAGACCGGCGAGCAGACCTACTGCTTCATTGGCGAGTGGGATGAGATGAGCTCCATCGCCGGTGGTCGGCCGCAGATGATTGCGATTCTCGATAAGTTCCGTGACACCCTGGAGGACTTGGGAGGCGGGCTCGGACTGACTGACCCGGTGTCGGGCGAAGCTGTCGTGAGGCTGCCCGGCAGCCAATGATCGAGCTGCTTGCGACAGGCGGGAGACAATCTGCGAACCCGACATTCCCGTAAGGCCAGCCTCGAGATATCACGCGATAGATCGTCACCGGCGCAACATCACAGCTCGCGTGAGCGCGAATCCACCGCGCTCGCAACACGTCCGCTCGCCAACCCGAGACTGAACTCTGCTTTAAATTCTGCCAGCGCGATCCCTGGCCTGCCGGATGAAGTAGCCGCGTGCTCGGTCAGGCCCTCCGTTCTTCCAGCATATCTCGCTACTTGCGCATGGGGCTGCATCCGCGGTCGCCCATCTGCGGATCGCTTTTTGAACGCGCAACGTCGAGCAAGGCAGCACAGCATTCTCCGCGCGCGAACCTCTCCTGCCCCTCCTCCTCTTAAACCCTCGCCCTTCGCACTTTCGGGATTCATCCCGAGTGTCTCGCTGCCGGGCAGCAGGCATTTTCTCCGGGCCTCGCGCGCCGACGACGCGCTCATGGCTTCCAGTGATCCGAAGCATCGAGCTTCAGTCCCGCAGGACACAAGCACACCAAGTGCCGACAGACAGACGCTGGCGCTGCCGGCGTTCAGCAAATCTCCGAGGAGTTCGACTCAATGAAACACGGAAACACGATTGCGAAGGCAGCTTTCATCCTCGCCGCATCGGCCTCCCTGCTTGCAGTAGCCACGCCGGCACCAGCTCAGGGGTTGCGGGACCTAATCCAAGATAGAGGGGATAGACGCGGCGATTTGCGTGAACTGCTGCAGGACCGCGCGCAGGATCGCTCGTCGGGCCGTGACGATCTGCGCGATCTGCTGAGGGACCGCATCCAGAGCCGGAGAGATCTGCGCGACCTCATTCTGGACCGCCTGTCGTCGCGGGATGACCTGCGCGACCTCATCAGAGACCGCATGGACAGACGCGATGACCTGCGCGACCTCATCCGCGATCGCGTCGCGGGTCGCGAGGATCTGCGCGATCTGCTGAGGGATCGCGGGGAAAGGCGCGGTGACTTGCGCGATCTCATACGCGATCGCGTCGCGGGCCGCGAGGATCTACGCGATCTGCTGAGAGACCGCATGGACAGGCGCGGCGACCTGCGCGACCTCGTCCGCGACCGATTGGCGGGCCGCGAGGACCTGCGGGATCTGCTGAGAGACCGCCTGCAGACGCGCGGTGATCTGCGTGACCTCATCCAGGACCGCGCATCCAGCCGCGATGATCTGCGCGACCTCGTCAGGGATCGCATGGACCGGCGTGGCGATCTGCGCGAGCTCCTCCAGGATCGCGCATCCGGCCGCGACGACCTTCGCGATCTCATCAGGGATCGAGGCGGCGACAAGCGCAGCGATCTGCGTGAGCTCATCCTTGACCGGATGCAGAACACCGATGGCGACAGCCCCATTCTCAGCCGGATCCGGGATCGCCTCGGGGACAACGACTAGATCTCCCGCGTGGTCGCGCCACGTAGGCGCGTTTAGCTCCCCGATAGGGTTGGAGATGGAGATATCAGATGATCAAGGCCGTTCTCATTGCGGCGGCGCTTGTGCTCTTCCCGTTCACCGCGTTGAGCCAAGAACCTCCCGCTAGAAAAGATCCTGAGCCCCCGGCCTCTGGGAGAAGTGCCACCTCGGGCAACCCGGCCGACGACCGGTCCTCGCCCTCGTTGAGGGACAGCGTTGCCCAGGCTATCGACGCCGTCATGGACGCTTGCGATGACGATATCGAGGAGTACTGCGAAGCGGTCTCATCCGGTAAAGGCCGCATCGCTTTGTGCATGTGGGCGCACGAAGATCAGTTGAGCAGCGAATGCCGATCCACGCTGGCCCGCGCGGCACGTCAGCTCAAGCGCAACGTCGATCGTGTCGCCGAGGGGTGTCTGAGTGAGATCCGCACGCTCTGCGGCGAGGCGGGAAAAGTTGGCCCGTGCCTCGAGCAGAAGAAGAGCGCGCTTTCCTCCTCCTGCCAGTCCATCGTTGGAGGCCTCGCACAGAAAATACCTAGGCTGATGGCCATGACGGGGATGCCCGTCTACAGCTCCGACAACAGGCCGCTTGGGCAGGTGGTCGAAGTCATCAGAGGCTCCAACGGCGTCGTCCAGGCCATCCAGATCGACATCGGGCGGGCGCTCGGTATCGGGACGAAACTGGTGACCATCACGGCCGACAAGCTGGACCGTCCGCCAGGGCTCAAACTGTTCTTGTCCGAGTCCGACGTGCGGGCCCTGCCGGAAGCGAAGAAGCAGTAGCGCCGTATTGCAAAGTCGCTAAAGCGGCTTTCCGAGGAGGCCACCACGCGAGGCGCCGCCCATCGGGGCGGCGTCTTCGTCATGCGAGCGCCTGCGTGATTCAGCCTATGTCCGTGTGGTTCATAGCGAGTTTGACTTCGCGCGCGAATGAAATCAGCGCGAATGTGAACAGGCCGAGCGAAAGCACGAAAAGTAACGCCGCACCGGGCTCGTGCCTGACACCGAAGTACGCGCTTCCAAAGGCCACGATCATCAGCAGGCAGGTGGCAATGCCGCTCGCGACGGCCCAATAGATTGCGCGGATGACGAGCGACCCTCGAAGCTGCAGCAATGGCAGCGTGGCTGCGAGCTGGGCCTTACGGGGATCTCCATCCGGGATGGTATCGATAAGACGTGTCCTGTCGGTAATGCGGCTCATATGCGAGACCAGCACCGAGAGAAACGCGACCACGGCCCCCAAAATGAAGGCGGGCGCCGCAGCCTGGGAAATCACGATCGATAGCTGATCGAGCGTTAGCACGGGGGGTATCATCAAAGCCTCCACGGACGATTGCGCATGAACGGTGCCGGCTCACTTCGAGCCCGTACGGTAAAATCCCATTCGCGCTTTGTGGACCCGGTCTTGTCCGTACTCTCGATCGAGCGTGACCTCATAAACTCGCCTCTGGACCTGAGCCGGCCCGCTACGCCTCCAAAGCAACACTGCCTAAGTCCGGACAGGCTTGACCTCTCTCAGCCGGACCACCATCCTGCGCAGGCAGGCCACGCAGAACAATGAACAGAGGCCGCGGCCGGACCGAGGAGCACGGGGATGAAACGCAAGATTGCGATTGTGGGCGCCGGCGCGCTCGGCGGCCATGTGGGCGGCTATCTGGCCAAGGCCGGTCAGGACGTGACGCTCATCGACGCCTGGCCCGAGCACGTCGAGGCCATGCGCCGCGATGGCCTGACGCTGCGCGGCCAGACAGGACCTGAGAACTTTACCGTCCCCGTGAATGCCATCCACATCACCGACCTTCAGAAGGCCGGCAGCCAGCGCCCCTTCGACATCGCGTTCGTCGCTGTGAAGTCCTACGACACGGTCTGGTCGACGCAGATGATCGCTCAGTATCTCGCCGCTGACGGCTATGTCGTCTCCCTGCAGAACTCGATCAACGAGGAGCGCATTGCCTCGGTCGTCGGCTGGGGCAAGACCGTCGGCTGCATAGCCTCTACGATTTCAGTGGAGCTGGTCGGCCCGGCCAAAGTTCAGCGCAATGTCTCGCTCGGCGGGTCGCGCCATACGGTCTTCCGCGTCGGCGAACCGCATGGTCGCATCACTGAGCGCGCCAAGGAGATCGCTGAGATGGTGAGCGTCGCCGACAGCTCGAAGACGACGACGAACCTCTGGGGCGAGCGCTGGTCGAAGCTCATCGTGAACGCCATGCGCAATCCGGTATCGGCGGCGACCGGCCGCGGCGGAAACGGCAATGACCGCGATCCCATGACGCGCTGGCTCGCGATCCGGATTGCGGCCGAGGCCATCAAGGTCGGCCTCGCCCACGGCTATGCACTGGAGCCGGTCTATCATATTCCACCTGAGAAGCTGCTCGCCGCCGGCGAAGGCGATCGCGCGGCGCGTGAGGCGTGCGAGGGCATCCTGCTCGAGCAGGTCAAGCACCGCAACGACGAGCAGCGCCCCTCCATGGGCCAGGACATCATGAAAGGCCGGCGCACGGAGATCGATTACATCAACGGCCTGGTCGCGGCGAAGGGCGCGGAGCTCAAAATCGCAACGCCTGCCAACAGTGGCATTGTCGATGTCGTCCGGCGGGTCGAGCGCGGCGAGATCGCGCCGAGCCCCGAAACCGTTGCTCACGTCTGAAGCTTGCACGAGCCAACGCCCCGCCTCATCAGGAGAACACCACCACCATGCCTTCGCGCTGGACTGAACGCCGCCAGAAGTTCCGCAGCTATCTTGCCGGCAACCGCTGCTATCACCCGGGCTCCGTGCACGATCCCATTTCGGCCCGCATTGCATCCGAGGTCGGCTTCGAGATCGGCATGTTCGCGGGCTCGACAGGTTCGCTCGGCGTGCTCTCGGCGCCGGACCTCATCATTCTCACACTCACCGAGTTCGCCGACCAGGCGCTACGCATCAACCGCGCCATGGAACTGCCACTGATGGTCGACGCCGACCACGGCTACGGCAATGCCCTCTCGGTCATGCGCACGGTGGAGGAGCTGGAGATCGCCGGCGTCAGCGGCATGTCGATCGAGGACACGGCGCTCCCGCAGCCGTTCGGGACGACCGAGAAGCCGCAGATTCTCAGCATCGAGGAAGGCATCGGGAAAATGAAGGCCGCCGTCGCCGCGCGGCGCGATTCCGACCTCTGCATTGCCGGGCGCACAAGCGCGCCGATCATCACCGGCATCGAGGACACGATCAAGCGCGCGCAGGCCTACGAGAAGGTCGGTGTCGACGCGATCTTCCTCGTCGGCATCAAGACAAGGGCGGAGCTCGACGCCATCGCGCCGGCGGTCAAGATTCCGCTCATTCTCGGCACCGCGACGCCGGAGCTTTCCGACCTCGCCTATCTCGCCTCGCGCGGCGTGCGCGTCTGCCTGCAGGGCCACCAGCCGATCCAGGCTGCCATCCAGGCCATCTACGAGACGCTCAAGGCGCTGCGGGACGGCACCGCGCCAAAGGATCTCAAGGGCCTTGCGTCGGCAGACCTCGTCAAACTCGTAACACGAGCCGACGACTATGACCGTTGGACGAAGGACTATCTCGCAACGAAGCCCTGAGAGCCCGCGAAGGAATTGAGGTGCATGACGATGCTCACCCTCACGCTGTTCCGACACGCCAAGTCGAGCTGGGATCTTTCCGGCCTCGACGACCGCGAACGGCCGCTCAACGCGCGAGGGATCGCCGCAGCGCCTGTGATGGGCGCGTTCCTCAAGAAGCAAGGCCTCAAGCCCGATCTCGTGCTCTGCTCCACCGCCGTCCGCACGCGCCAGACACTGGAGCTTGCGAGCGGCGGCTGGGATCCCGAGCCGCGGACCAAATACGAGGGCGCGCTCTACCTCGCCGAGCCGTTCAACATGCTGGAGCGCGTGCGCAAGACACCGGGAACGGTCAAGCACCTCATGCTCGTCGGACACAATCCCGGTCTGCAGATCCTCGCCATCGAGCTTATTGGTGGGGGAGACCCCGAACTTGTCGCCGCGCTCTCTCGGAAGCTGCCGACCGCAGGCGTTGTCGTTCTCACATTCGAGGGCAAGAGCTGGCGGGACGTGGCCCCACGCAAAGGCCGACTCGTCCATTTCGCGACCCCGAAGATGATTGCGGCGGCCGCAGCTGGATGAGCCTGCACAGGTTGAATTGAGCCTGAAGAGCAAAAGCACTCATTGCCTCGGCTCAGGCGATTGTCAGAAGTTCGTGCCCGCAGCTGAGAAGTGCGCTATCAGTCCGCAGTAACCTGTAATTGGAATATCTCCCACTTCCCGAATGATCCCCACATTCTATATAAATCTAGCTCGCGACACCGAGCGCCGCGCGGCAATCGAGAGAGAGCTCCATCGGGCGGGCATCGCGGCCATTCGCTATCCCGCCGTGGACGGCACAGCGCTGCCGCCTGACCTCGCGCCGTACTTCGCGCACGGCGACGGAAAGCCGCCGCTTATGACGGCTGGCGAGATCGGCTGCTATGCCAGTCATCTCGGGATCTACCGCGAAATCGTCGCGAAGAATGTCGACGTGGCGCTCGTGCTCGAGGACGATGCTGTCCTGAGCAGGGACATGGCGCCCCTCCTTGAAGATATCGTCGCCCAGGCGCCGCCCGGATGGGACATGGTTCTCCTTTGCGGCAGCAAGGATCGAGCCGTAAGGCCGCTGATGTCACTGAAGGGCGGCCGTATGCTTGTTCGCTACTCAAGAATTCCGCCTACGACGGCGGGCTACCTCATCACCGGCAGTGGCGCCCGCAAGATGCTGAACCCCGGCGTTCGCAGGATCTGGCCGGTGGACTGGGATACTCGAACGCCGTGGATCTTCCAGATGGAGACGTTCGGCGTAGCCCCGGCACCGATCAACCAGAACACGACGACGTTGGACTCATCGATCGTCAGAGGCAGCGGGCGCTCACGCCTGCGCACGGGATTGCCCCGACCCACGGCTTACACCTGGTCGAATAATCCAATTCGATCACCTAGCGCGTTTATCTTCAATATCAGGAAGCTTGGGCCACTCTGGTGGCTCCGATGCTTTGTCTCAAACAGCAGGATCAAGATCGGCCACCTGCTGCGTCCGCTCCTCGCACGCCCTCGCAAGCAGCAAGCCAATTGAGAATTCGAACTCACAACAGCGGATGAGCAGTTTTGTCGTTTCGAAGCGAGGTTAGATATTATCTGAGCTCCATGCGGGGAGAGGCCAACGTTAAAGGGGTTCGCCTTCCCTTCGACCGCAAGATTCTTTCCACAGACATGCGGCGCCGTCTCGCCAAGGGAAAGTACGAGGCCAGCGAAGTGAAGGCATCGGCATCAGTCCTGCAGCAGGGCGATGTGGTGCTCGAACTCGGCGCCGGCCTCGGTTTCGTCTCGAGCTACTTGCGCAAGAATACCGGCGCAGGACGCATTATTTGCGTAGAGGCTAACCCCCACCTCATTCCCTATATACAGCGTGTCCACCAGCTCAATGATGTTGGCGGCGTTCAAGTGCTTCACGGCATCGCGCAGCCGATGCATGGCGGCACGGACGCAGCATTCTATTGCCGCAAGGATTTCTGGGCGAGTTCATTGGAGCCGGAACCGCCATTCGAGAGCATCGTCTCGGTGCCTTGCATACCCTTCACGGATCTCCTGACCCATCATCGCCCGGATCTACTGGTGATGGACATTGAAGGCGGCGAGCTTCAGCTCTTGGCTGTCGAAGCCTTACAAGGCGTCAGGTCGATTGTCCTCGAAGTACATCCGAAGATCTATGGAGAGAGCGGCCTCGCACAGGTTCAAAATCATCTCGCGCGGCTGTCGTTCCGCCCGACAAAGAATCCCGCAGACAGAGATGTCCTGATTTATCATCGTGTCTAACGCCGTTGCGGCTATCTTCGCCGCAACGGCCGGATAGCGTTCGTCACGCAGCCTTCGTGCCTGTGCCGCCCGTGCAGGCTGTGCACATCTCGGCGACGTGGCGGTGGTCGGTGCCGCAGCAGCCGCCGATCACGCGGATCTGCGGGAGAGCGCGGAGCAGATCGCGGTACTGGCCGCCAAGCTCGACCGGATCGCCGGGATCCAGCTCTGGCGCTGAGTCGAGCTCCGCATGGCTGCGCTTCGACGCATTGGCGCGGATGCCGCGAATGCGCTCGATCCAGCGCCCGCCGCCTGCGAGCGTCGTCTCGAAGTGCGTCGGGTGTGCGCAGTTGATCATGTAGTACGCAGGCCCATTGCCAGTCGCCGCATCGACCGTCTCGATGGCCTCCTTGAGCGTGGCACCGCTCGGCAGGCGGCCGTCCGTCTCGACCGTGAACGCGATCACGACGGGCATCTTATGGCGCTCGGCTGCTATGACAACACCGAGGGCTTCGCTGATGTTGGTCATCGTGAAGGCCGAGACCATGTCGGCCGCGGTATCGGCGAAGACAGCGATCTGCTCTTCGTGGTACGCGGCCGCCACTTCGGGCGTCATCTCGGCCCCTGCTACGTAACCATCGCCGCGCGGCCCAATATTGCCGCTTATGACCATCGGCATCTCGCGCGTCTCGAACTGGAAGCGTAGCTCCTCCATCATGGCAATTGCCTCGCGGTTCACAGCAGCGAGCGCTTCGCGCGAATAGCCAAGCTTTGCAGCCCACTCCGGATTGGCCCGCCATGTGGGTGCCTCGAGCACGAACCCGAGGCGCGCTTTCCGGGCGCTCTCGATGTAAGGCAGGAAGTAGTCCCGCACCGTGTCCCGCCCCTCTCTCGTTCGCAGGAGGTCGAACGAGGCGAAGTGCGGCAGGTCGATGCCAAGATGAAAAACAAGCGTCGTCTCGAGACCACCATCCGTGAGGAATAGTCGGGAGCCGAGCTGCGGCAATGCATTGCGGTATTTGCTCATCGTAATCTCCAACCCTGTTCTGATTGTTTCGCGTCAGAGCCGGGCTGCCGGCTCGAACAGGGGGGAACCTATTGAGTTGGCTCACGAACAACTAGAAAGCGCATGGTACAGTCGCGCTCGAATTAGATTTCCCTCTTGAAGTCAAAGACTTGGCGTGGCATTTCCATTGCCGGCAACGCCTCCGAGGGGCGTGCAGAGGGCTAGCAACTTGACCACAGGTACAGTTCGCCATGCCAATCCCGACGCCGAGGAAAAAGGGTGACGCGCGCGAGCGCCTTCTAGAGATCGCCGAGGCCTCGGTGCTCGAGAAGGGTTTCGACGCCACCTCGATCGACGAGTTGATCGCCGCCGTCGGCATCACCAAAAGCGGCTTCTTCTATCATTTCCGCGACAAGACCGAGCTCGCCCGCGCGCTTCTCGAGCGCTACATCGAGCGCGAGACGACGCTGTTCGACGAGCTGTTCGCCCGTGCCGATGAGTTGAACGAGGACCCGCTGCACGGCTTCCTCGTCGGCCTCAAGATGCTGGCTGAGCTGTTCGCCGATCTGCCGAACGGTCACCCAGGCTGCCTGATCGCAGCCTACTGCTATCAGGATCGCCTGTTCGACCAGCAGGTGCGCGATCTCAATGCCGCCTCCGTCATTCTATGGCGCAAACGCTTCCGCGGCCGCCTCGATGCCATCGCGGCCCGCTATCCCCCGCGCGTCCAGGTCGACCTGGACGATCTTGCCGACATGCTTTCAGTTGTCGCCGACGGGGGCATCATCCTGTCGAAAGCCCTGAAGGATCCGGCTGCGCTGGCGCGCCAGATGCTGCTCTACCGAGAGTTCGTGCGGACGGTTTTCATGGGGAGCCAGCCTGGGCCACACGGCCGTCTTGACGCCTAACTGCCGCCCGCTTAAGCAATTCTCATGCTCCTCCTCATCGATAACTACGACAGCTTCACCTACAATCTCGTCCACTTCCTGGGCGAGCTTGGCGCTGAGTGCGAGGTCGTCCGCAATGACAAGATCACCGCTGCCGAGGCCATCAGGATGGCCCCGCAGGCGATCGTACTCTCGCCGGGCCCTTGCACGCCGAACGAAGCAGGCATCTGCCTCGAGCTGATCGAGAAGGCAGGTGCCAAGATCCCGCTGCTCGGTGTTTGTCTCGGGCATCAGGCCATCGGGCAAGCCTACGGTGGCAAGGTCATTCGTGCCCCGTCGGCCATGCACGGCAAGATCTCGACCATCGAGACGACCGGCAAAGGTCTCTTCGGTGGGGTGCCGAAGCGCTTCGAGGTCACGCGCTATCATTCGCTCATCATCGAGCGCGCGAGCCTGCCGGCCGACCTCGAGATCACGGCCGAGACGGCAGACGGCATCATCATGGGCCTGCAGCACCGCTCGCACCCTGTCCACGGCGTCCAGTTCCATCCCGAGAGCATCGCCTCCGAGCACGGCCACGACATCCTCGCAAACTTCCTCCGCTTCGCCGGCCTCACGCCACGTACGCGCAATACGAAGGCGCGGCGCGTCGCTGCTTGAGCCTGCCAATCCCGTCCTGAACTTTCGGAACCGCACCGCTATGCCTGCTGCCGAGCTCACGCGTCTCATCCAGAAGGTCTCGACAGGGGCAGTTCTCACGACCGGCGAGATCCGCACCGCGCTTGAGATCATGACGGACGGTCATGCCTCGCCGGCGCAGATGGGCGCGTTTCTGATGGCGCTGCGCGTGCGCGGCGAGACCATCGACGAGATCACGGGCGCCGCGCAGATGATGCGGTCCAAGATGAACCGCGTCTCGGCGCCTGCGGGCGCCGTCGATATCGTCGGCACGGGCGGCGACAGCCATGGGACGTTCAATGTTTCGACGGCCTCGTCCATCGTCGCGGCGGGCGCGGGCCTCAAGATCGCCAAGCATGGCAACCGCCGCGTGTCCTCACTTTCCGGTGCATCGGACGTCCTGACCGAGCTTGGCGTCAAGGTCGATGCGAGCCCGGAGACCGTTTCGAAGGCTATCTCGGAGGCTGGCGTCGGCTTCCTTTGGGCGCCGATGTATCATCCCTCGATGAAGCACTGGGCGCCGATCCGCGCCGAGCTCGGCATTCGCACTATCTTCAATCTGCTCGGGCCGATCTCGAATCCTGCCGGCGTCTCACGGCAGGTCGTCGGCGTGTTCTCGCTCGAGTGGGTCGAGCCGATCGCGCAAGTGCTCGCGAACCTCGGCGCCGAGCACGTATGGGTCGTGCACGGTCATGACGGCCTCGACGAGCTGACCACCACCGGCGCGACGACCGTCGCCGAGCTGAAGGACGGCAAAGTTACGGTTTTCGAGGTAACGCCGGCGGATGCGGGCCTCCCACCGGCAAAGCTCTCCGACCTCAAGGGCGGCGATGCGGCGACGAATGCGGCCGCCATCCGCGAGCTCCTTGCAGGCGCCAAAGGCCCGTTCCGCGACATCGTGCTGCTGAATACGGCGGCGGCACTGATCGTCGGCGGCAAGGCCGCGAGCCTGACTGACGGCGTAGCGCTCGCCGTTCATTCGATCGAGTCCGGCGCTGCCCGCGCGGCGCTCGACAAGCTGATCGCCATCACGAAGGCGGGCTGATCTCTCAGCTCTTATTGAGCCCGAGCAGCTCGATGTTGCCGCCGGTCGCAGTGATGTCCGTCGAGCGCACGCGCTCTGTCGCGAAGCGCGCGAGATAGTGCAGCCCGCCGGCCTTCGGGCCCGTCCCTGAGAGCCCCTCGCCGCCAAAGGGCTGCACGCCGACCACGGCGCCGATCTGATTGCGGTTGACGTAGAGATTGCCGACGCGCGCGTGCTCCGCAACGTAGTCCGCGACCGCGGTGATGCGGCTGTGCAGGCCGAGTGTGAGCCCGTACCCCGTCGCATTGATGGACTT
>VFQP010005032.1_pt1 | contig 11809 bp, 11 predicted proteins | sample 3512351 | NCBI WGS metagenome assembly VFQP01 (sample SAMN10412372, study PRJNA504923) | tailings metagenome | isolation source: Relicate 1 Philex TSF1 revegetated site | place: Philippines: Tuba, Benguet | collected 2017-08-29
GAGCGCAACCTTGCCAAGGTTGAGGTCGAGGGTTCGAGCCCCTTTTCCCGCTCCAGTTTCGAAAAGCCCTGCGAAAGCGGGGCTTTTCCGTTGTGGAGGGCTGCACGGCGGTTCCAATCGCACGCATGCTCAGGCACGCTGTCGACGCCTGCCCGGATGGCGAAACTGGTAGACGCACCGGACTTAAAATCCGTTGACCGCGAGGTCGTGCCGGTTCGATTCCGGCTCCGGGCACCACGAGGGCCGCGCGCAGGCGACGGGTCTGCGCGGCATTCACCGCGGCGGGATTACAGTCGTCCGCGTCGGCCGAACGCCGATCGACGACGGAGGCGCGCCGCGGATCGCGGCGATCGTGGACGCATGATCTCAGGCTCCAGACACAGCTTCCGGCTCGCGATCATCTCCCTGCTGGGCGTGACGACGGCGCTGACCCTGTCCGGGTTCCTGGTGTGGCGACTGCTGCGCGGCGATGTCGTCGAAGCGGTCTTCGACGGCGCGGTGGTCGTCGGCATTCTGTCGATCGTCTGGCTGGCGTGGCGCGCGGAGCGCATCGATGTCGCCGGCACGCTGATGGTGGTGTTCAACAGCGCCGCGTGCATCGCCGCGACCTGGGTGATCGGTCCCGGGGTGGCCGGTTGGGTGTACGTGGCGCTGATGACGAATTTCTACATCGCCGGCACGCGCACCGCCGCCTGCTGCGGGCTGGTCCTGGTGCTCACCGCGACGGCGGTGCTGGCGCTCGGAGACGAGGCCTATCACTTCAGCACGCCGGTCACCTGGGCGCTGGTCTACGCCTTCTCGTACGCGTTCTCGCGCCGGGTGCGCCAGCACAACGATTCGTTGGAACTGCGTGCCAGTCAGGATCCGCTGACGGGGATGGCGAACCGCGGCGCGCTCGAGGCCCGGCTGCAGGCGATCGTCGCGGGACGCGAGCACGGGCGTACGGGCCTGCTGATTCTCGCTATCGAACGCTTCACGACGATCCATGACGACTTCGGGCACGCGGCGGGCGACGCGGTGCTCATCGCGCTGTCGCGGGTGCTGCAGGAGGAACGGCGCCAGGGCGACAGCGTGTACCGCTTCGGCGGCGAGGAGTTTGTGCTCGTCATTCCCGCAGGATCGGACGCCGCGCTCGAAGCAGTGGCCGAGCGCCTGCGCACCGCCGTGTCGACGCGTGTGGCGGGACCCGCGGGACCGGTCACGGTCTCGGTCGGCGGGGCGCTGCACAGCGGGGAACGGGACTGGCAGGACTGGTTCGCCCGCGCCGACGCCTCGCTCTATCTCGCCAAGCGCGCAGGACGGGACCGCGTGCACGTGGCGGAAGCGCTGATCGTCTAGCCGCAACCGTTTGACTACGCGCGCGCATTCGCGCGGGAACGTACGACAGGCGCACCCTGTGCGCACCCGGCCTGCCACGCGTTCTTAGGCGGTCGACGTGTCCGGCAGGACGCGACGGCGCTGCCGCCGCAGGGCGCGTCGCATGCAGCGCAGGCGCCGACGGATACGCAGTATGCCGCCGGCGGCCAGCAGCAACGCCAGCGCGGTGGCGATCACGAACGCCCACGGCGCGAGTTCGGCCAGACCGCCGATGATCGAACCTGCCGTCCGGGCCATGGCGGCGGAAAACACCGCGCCGCCCAGCATCACGTACAGAGGCACGACGACCACCTGCCAGACCGTACGCGCCGAGATCATGTGCGTGGCGTCCCGTCCGGCGCCGGCATGTCCGCCGATGATGAAGGCAGGGCGACCACGGCGCACGGCGGCAGGGATTCGCCGAACCGCCAATACCGCGCGGCATCCTCGCGCACCTCGCTCCACGACGACGAGCGGGGCGCATGCTCCCAGAGCGAGCGCAGGCCCGGTTCCACCTCGTGCCAGTCCGCATCGGGCTGCCCGACCCGGATGGCGCGGGCCATTTCGGCGAGGATCACGTGGTGGCGGGCGTCGTGGCGCATCGGGAACAACGGCGGACGGCATCGGATGCGTCACGCTAGGCCGGCGTACGCCAAACCGCCGTGAAGCCATGGGCGCCCCGCCTGCAACCTTGACGCGCCGGCGTCGGCGGCATGTCTAGGATGGTCGGGCCGGCGGGTGCACGCCTCGGGCGTGGGGCCGGCGTCCCGTTTCGAACCGACGAAGGAGACCGATGGTCCGTTATCTGGCGTACGGCACGAGCATCGCGATGGCGCTGGTGTCGCTGTGGTTGGCGCTGCGCACCGGCACGGCCGGCTGGACACTGGCCGCGCTCGTCTTCGCGGCACTGTCGGTCCTGGGCACGTTCGACATCCTGCAGCCGAAAGCGACGCTGCGCCGCCTCTACCCGTTGACCGCCCATTTCCGTTACGGCCTGGAATCCTTCCGGCCCGAGATCCGCCAGTACTTCATCGAGGACGACCAGGATGAAGTGCCGTTCTCGCGCCAGCAGCGCGCGCTCGTCTACCAGCGGGCGAAGAACGTCAGCGACGTGGTGCCGTTCGGCAGCGAGTTGCCGATGTACGGCTCGAACTACGAGTGGATCAACCACTCGCTGGTGCCGGCGCATGCCGAGTCGCACGACTTCCGTATCCCGGTGGGTGAGGAACGCGCCCAGCCGTACGCGGCGAGCGTGTTCAACATTTCGGCGATGAGTTTCGGCTCCCTCTCGGCGAATGCGGTGCGGGCGTTGAACCTGGGCGCCAAGCGCGGCGGGTTCTATCACGATACCGGGGAGGGGGCGATCGCCCGCTACCACCGCGAGCACGGAGGCGACCTGGTCTGGGAGATCGGCTCGGGCTATTTCGGCTGCCGCGATGCACAGGGACGGTTCGATGCGGAGAAGTTCGCCACCCAGGCGGTGGATCCGCAGGTGCGGATGATCGAACTCAAGCTGTCGCAGGGGGCCAAGCCCGGTCACGGCGGCATGCTGCCCGGCGCCAAGGTCACGCCCGAGATCGCGGAGACGCGCGGCATTCCGGTCGGACAGGACTGCGAATCGCCGGCCGCGCACTCGACGTTCTCGACGCCCGTTGGCCTGCTCGAGTTCGTCGATCACCTGCGTGTGCTGTCGGGCGGCAAGCCGACCGGCTTCAAGCTGGCGATCGGCCATCCCTGGGAGTGGTTCGGCATCGCGAAGGCAATGCTCGAGACCGGCATCCTGCCGGACTTCATCGTCGTCGACGGTGCCGAAGGCGGCACCGGCGCTGCGCCGTCCGAGTTCATCAACCATGTCGGGCTGCCGCTGCAGGAAGCGCTGATGCTGGTGCACAACACCCTGGTCGGCGTCGGGCTGCGCGAGCGGGTACGCGTCGCCGCCGCGGGCAAGATCACCAGCGGTTTCGACATCGCGCGGGCGCTGGCGATGGGAGCCGACTTCTGCAACGCCGGGCGCGGCTTCATGTTCGCGCTGGGATGCATCCAGTCGCGCACATGCCACACCGATCATTGCCCGACCGGTGTGGCGACGCAGGACCCCGCGCGCTGGCGCCTGCTCGACGTGCCGGACAAGGCCGACCGCGTCTTCCATTTCCACCGCAACACGCTGCGCGCCCTGCGCGACATGATCGGCGCGGCCGGCCTGGAGCATCCGATGCAGCTCGGGCCCGAGCACATCCTGCGGCGCGTGTCGCCGACCGAGGTGCGCTCGCTCGCGGCGCTGTACCGCTTCCTCGAACCCGGCGAGCTGCTGGCCGGCGTGCCGGAGCATGCGGTGTTCCGGACCTTCTGGCCGCAGGCGCGTGCCGACAGTTTCGCCGCACCGCCGCGCGCAGCGGCGATGCACGCGGTCAAGCGCAAGGGATAGATCAGCCCAATAGATCAGTCCAGAAGCGTCAGCAGGCGCTCGGTCGGCCGTCCGATCACCGCGCGCGTGCCGCGCACGAGGATCGGACGCTCGATGAGGACCGGGTGCGCGACCATCGCCTCGACGAGGGCGTCGTCGGCGATCCCGGGCGCGGCCAGGCCCAGGGTGCGGTAGGGCGCTTCGCCGGTGCGCAGCAGGGCACGCGGCTCCAGATCGAGCGCGTCCAGCAGTCTGCGCAGGGTGGCCGCATCCGGCGGCGTCTCGAGGTAGTGCACCACCCGTGGCGTGATGCCGCGCTCGGCCAGCAGGGCGAGTGCCGCGCGCGATTTGGAGCAGCGCGGGTTGTGATACAGGACGTAGGCATCGTTCATGGCGCGGGGTCCGTATGCGGCGGATCACCGCTGGCGGCGTGGCGCGCGACCACCGCGGTCGCGGTGACCTGCCCACTGGTATTGGCGACGGTCGCGAACACGTCGGGAATGGTGTCGACCGCGAGCAGGACGCCCAGTGGCTCGACCGGCAGGCCCATCGCCTGGGTGACCGGCAGGTTGTTGGTCATGAAGCTCACCTGGCCCGGCAGACCCACCGATCCCATGCTGATGACGATGCTCAGGCCGACCGCAACCGCGAGCTGGGCCGGTCCCAGCTCGATGCCGTACATCCAGGCGATGAAGATCACGACGCTGAGGTACTGCGTGGGACTGGCGATCCGGAACAGCGATACCGCCATCGGCAGCACGAGCGAGGTCACCGCGAGCGGATAGCCGAGCCGCTGGCGCGCGCTGTCCACCATCACCGGCAGCGAGGCCAGCGAGGACTGGGTGCTCGCGGCGATCGCCTGCACCGGCAGCAGTGCCGCGGCGAAGCGACGCAGGCGCTCGCGCGCGACCACGACCGCCACGCCGTACATCAGCAGCGTGATCGCGATGTAGAGCGTGCACTGCAGCGCGATGTAGTAACCCAGTGCGGTGAGCACACCGAGCCCGACGTGGGCGCATACCGCGAGCACCAGCGCGAACACGCCCAGCGGCGCCGCCCACAGCACCCAGCGCACGATCACCAGCATCGTGTCGCCGATCGCGCGCACCAGTTCGAGCATGCGCTGGCGCCGCTCCGGCTCCAGGCGGGTCAGTGCGAAGCCGAAGAACATCGAGAACACCACCAGCGGCAACATCGCGCTGGCCGCCGCGGCAGCCAACGCGTTGCTCGGGATCACACTGGTGATCCAGAGGCCGAAATCCGGCGCCTGCGGCAGCGCCTCGGGCGCCTGGATCGCGGCGCGGAACAGGGCCACCTGGGTCTCGTCGCGTGGCAGCAGCGCGAGAAACGCGGGCGCCGCGACGGCGGCGAACGCGCCGCACACGGCCAGCAGGATCGCGAACACCGCCATCGCCAGCCGCGCGCTGCGTCCCGAGGCCGCGGCGTCGGCCGCCGAGTTGATGCCCACGATCACCAGTGCCGCCACCAGCGGCACCACCGTCATCTGCAGGGCATTGAGCCAGAGCCGGCCGACCGGCTGCGCGATGTCGGCCGCGGCGGTGGCGATCGCCGGGTCCCATGCCGACAGCGACAGGCCGACGGCGGCACCGAGCACCAGCGCGGCGAGCACGCGGGCCGGCAGGGAGCGCCGGAAAACGGAGGAGGGGGCGGTGGTCATCGGCCGTGTGCGAGCGGAGGCCTGCGCAGCATGCCACGGGTGTCGGCGCCCGCTGTCGTCGACGGCCGTCGCGACCACACCGTGGGCTGTCTTAGCCCGCCGTCGCGAGATCCAGCGTGAGCATGTCGCGATGATCGTCGCGGAAGCCCGCGCGCGTGTACAGCGCCTTGGCCCGGGGATTGTGGTGATGCACCTCCAGGCGCAGACGCGCGGCGCCCCAGTCGCGGGCTTGTCGCGCGGCGAGCGCCAGCGCGGCCGCTCCGATTCCGCGCCCGCGCGCGTGACCGGCGACGAACAGTTCGTCCAGCAGCACGTAGGCGCCCCCCTGCTCCAGGCTGAAGTTGCGCGTGAGCACGAGATAGCCCGCGTCCGCCGCGTCGCCGAGCAAGAGGATGGTGCCGTGGGCGCTGTCGTCGATCAGCGCCGTTGCGGCCTTGGCCACGCGCCCGGGATCGAAGGGGATGCGGTCCTCGGCGCAGAAGGTGCGCATCATCATCAGCAGCGCCGGCAGATCGGCCGCGGTGGCCGGCCGCGCCGCGAGCGCTGCGCTCACGGCCGCAGCGCCGGCAGCCGCCACGACCCGGCAAGCCGTGCGTATTCGGCATCGGGCAGCAGCACGAAGCGCGGCGTCCGTGCGGGATCGAGCCATTGCAGCACCGCATCGAGCGCCGCCGCGTCCATCGCCGTGCATCCGGCGGTGGTCTCGTCCGCGCGGCGCAGCAGGTGGGCGAAGATGCAGCTGCCGTGGCCGGGCACGCCGCCCGCGTTGTGCTCGATGACGAAGCCGCGGCGATAGCGGATGTCGCCCTCCTTGTGCAGATCCAGGCGCATCGGCTCGGTGGACCCTTCAACCGCCGCTTCACCGACGTCCCGCGCATCGACGATGCGGTTGTAGAGCGGCGAGTCGGGCACGTCGATGCAATAGTGCGACGCCTGCATCGGCAGATAGGGCAGGGCGCCGATGCCGGTGGCGGCGTAACCGAAGGCGGGGCCGATGGCGAAGATGCCGGCCGGGGCCCGGCCGTCGCCTTCGCGCTTCTGCGGGCCCTGTGCTTGCGGCGGATGCAGGCCGAGACCCCAGGCGCTGCCGCTGCGTCCGAGCATCACCGGCACCTCGGCGCCGACCTGGCGCCATCGCCCGCCGTCGTCGCGTTCGAAACGCTGCAGGCGCGCGCCGGGCGCGTCCCAGTCCGCGCTGGTGACGACGATCAACTGGCGTGCATCGTCCAGCGGCGCCGCAGCGGACGGGGCCGGCGGCGCACTGCTGCAGGCGGCGAGCAGCAGCATCAGCGCCGACAGGCACCAGCGGGCGCGCGGGCGGAGCATCGGTGCAGGCATGGACATCTCCTCGGTGGATTGCGCGGCCGACGGCCGCGTGCGCGGGGCGGTATTCGCGTGTCTCTACAGTCCCACGGTCTGCAGGCCGGCGACCGCGGTGATGCCCAGCCCCGGGGCATCGGTGAGCGTGATCGTCGGGCCGTCGAAGTCCGCGCCGCCCACGACGGGATTCTCCGCGCACAACGCCGGACCGTCGAGATCGACGTAGTGGATCGCCTGGGATTTCGCGGCCGCCAGATGCGCCGCGGCCGTCACGCTGATCCGGCTCTCCAGCATGCAGCCGACCATGCAGGGCATGCCGTGCAGCGCAGCGATATCGGCCATGCGCAGTGCATTCGAGAGTCCGCCGCTCTTCATCAGCTTGATGTTGACGATGTCGGCGGCGCGCAGGCGGATCAGTTCGAGAAGGGCGCGTGGACCGAATACGCTCTCGTCGGCCATGACCGGTGTCGCGATGCGCGTGGTGACGAACTTCAGCCCCTCGAGATCGTCGGCGGGAACCGGCTGTTCGAGTAGCTCGGCCTGGATGCCGGAGGCCTCCAGGCCGAGCATGGTGCGCACCGCCTGCTTCGGGCTCCAGCCCTGGTTCGCGTCGAGACGCAGCCGCGCGCGGCCGCCGATCGCGTCGTGGAGCGCGCGCACGCGATCCAGGTCGGTGCCCGGGTCCAGACCGAGCTTGATCTTCAGCGCCACGTAGCCACGGTCGATGGCCGACAGCGCGTCGGCCACCATCGCATCGACGGGGCCGACGCTGATCGTGATGTCGGTCGAAAGCGTCGGCAGACCGCCGCCGAGGATGCGGTACAGCGGCGCGCCGTGCCGCTGGGCGAACAGATCGAACAGCGCGATTTCGACCGCCGCCTTCGCGCTGCTGTTGCCCGCGAGGGCGCCGTCGACGCGCTGGAGCAGGGCGTTGAAGGCGTCGATCTCGCCGCCGACCAGGCGCGGCGCGATCACGCCGGCGATCGCGGCCACGATCGAGCCGCAGGTCTCGCCGGTAATGGCCGCCGTTGCCGGCGCCTCGCCGAAGCCGGTCTGTCCGGTATCCGTGCCGATACTGACCACCACGGTCTCGACGGCCTCCACGGTGCGCACCGCGGTCTTGAACGGGGCGCGCAAGGGCACGCGCAGCGTGCCCAGGTCGATGCGGGTGATCTTCATCGCGGTCGTGTCCGAGGCATCAGCGCACGCGCTGGATACGGGTGATGCGATCGAGCATCGGCACCCCCTCGGCATCGGCGAGCAGCGGCGTCAGCGGTGTGACCACCACGCCGTTGAGCGCGGCGCGATGGACGCCGCCGTCCTCGCCGCGGAGATAGGTCCCGGCGGTGTCGTGGATCACCCACGGCTCGCCGTCGATGTGGCCGATGATCATCATCACGTGTCCGGGTACGAACACCAGATCGCCGATATCGGCCTCGCGCAGCCGTTGCAGCCGTCGCGCGCGTGGGGTGTCCGGGGTGAACGTGATGCCGTCCAGCGCCGCAGCCGAGGCCTGGGCACCGGTATTGCGCGGCAGCAGCATACCGACACTGCGGTAGATCTCCGAGACGAAACCACTGCAGTCGCGCGCGTTGTAGGCATGGCCCCAGCCGTAGCGCTCGCCGAGGAATTTGAAGGCCTGACGGATCAGCGTCGCGCGCGTGAACGGCAGCGGGGCGTCGTGCACATCGGCGGCACGCGGAATCGCGGCCGGCGCGAACGCCAAGGTGCCGTCCTCGCTGCGCACCGGCAGCTCGACGACGTGTGCGTAGTCCGGCACCTGGCCGTTCAGCGGTGCACCCGCGGGCCACGCCATACGCGGAACGCGCACACCCATCTCCAGTTGCACGTCCGATACCTTGGGCGCCTCGGGCGTGAACACCGTACGCGCGCTCGCGCCGGTGACGACGAGGCCGTCCGCCGCGCGCGCGGTGTACCCGGTCACCTGTGCGCGTGTGCCGAGCGCGACATGGTGTTGTTCGATCCATGCGGCGTAACGTTCGCTGACCACGAACAGCCAGGCGCCACCGCGGCTTCGGTGCAGCACCGCGACCGGCGTGCCGGGAAACAGCGCGTCTTCCTGGAACCGGTCGATGTCGGTGTCGTCGACGCGGCTGAACACACGCAGCGTGGTCGGAAACGTCCGCAGATCCGCGCGCCGCACGACCAGCCCGAACGCCGGCTCGACCGTGTCGCCAACGGCGTCGAGCGCGAGGTCGGCTGCCAGCGCATCGAGCGTCGCCCCGGCGAGGGGGCCGTCGGCGGTGAAACGCGGTGCACTCGGCCGCACGGACGTCGTCGTGATCCACTCGATCACCGCCGCGCGTGACAGTGTGTGGGGCAGGGCGAGCGGCGCGTGGATCGACGGCTCGTTCCGCATCGCGGCGTTGACCGCCTCGATCGCCGTGCGATCGAGCACCGGTGCATCCGGCGACTGCGCACGTGCAATCCAGAACCCGGGGGACAGCGTCTGCCCGCTCAGCCCGGGCACCGGAGGCGCATGTGCCGGGGGCGATGCGGCCTGCGCGCTGTGGCATCCGGACACCGCGAGCACGAGCGCGAGCGCGAACGACTCCACGGGACGGAAACGGGATGGACGCATCGCACCTCCTGCATCACGTGCACCGCACACGCGATTGGCGCATCGAGGATATGGGATTTGCCGCGGCGAGCAACCGCCACGCACACGCGGCATGCGCCGTCGTGCGCGCGATGTGCCGCTGGTGCAGGCGACCGCTTCCACATGCACTGCCGGCGAGGCGTGCGCATTGCGTCGCGGGCGACGAAACCCGATCTGCGGATACGAAAAAGCCCCGCATCGCTGCGAGGCTTTTCGTTACCACTGGCGGAGCGGACGGGACTCGAACCCGCGACCTCCGGCGTGACAGGCCAGCATTCTAACCAGCTGAACTACCGCTCCGAGGCGCGAGATTCTACATGAAACTTCGCGCTTGGGAAGGGGTGATGTGCAAATCGCTGCGATGGGTGTGCGGACGCGTCTGTGCGCGCTGCGCCGACGCTGCCGACGTCCGCACAGCGCGATGCACGGAGGCGCGCGGCGAAGACGTGCGTCTCGACGCGGCGACTCCATCGGCGTGGCGTGCCGATCGGAATGCAATGCGCATGGCGCCGAAGCCGTCGTCGCACCGATGCGCAGGCGCAGGTGATGCACAAGCCGGATCACGGGCATGCCGTTCCGGCGCAGACGCGCACGTGGCGGCTGGCGCAGTGCGGTGAACGGGCTCGTTACGCCCGGGAATCACGCGGTCGATGTCTCCGCGCCGGACGCACCGGAGGCACGCGCTGCAGGCACGCACTGCAGAAGCATGCACTGCAGAAGCATGCACTGTAGTGGCGCGCACAAAGAAAAACCCCGCGACATGCGCGGGGTTTCGCTTTGATCCGATGGCGGAGCGGACGGGACTCGAACCCGCGACCTCCGGCGTGACAGGCCAGCATTCTAACCAGCTGAACTACCGCTCCACATTGGAAACCTGGTGCGTGGTGGGTGCTGAGGGTTTCGAACCCCCGACCCTCTCCGTGTAAAGGAGACGCTCTACCGCTGAGCTAAGCACCCATGCGGAACCAACCAGCCGCTTACTTTACTGCATCCTTCAGCGCCTTGCCAGCCTTGAATGCAGGCACGGTCGAGGCGGGGATCTGGATCTGTTCCTTGGTCTGCGGGTTCAGGCCGGTACGCGCGGCGCGCGGACGGGCGACGAACGAACCGAAGCCGACGAAATTCACCGCTTCGCCGTTCTTCAGCGCTTCGGTGATCGTGTCGAGCACGGCGTCGACGGCGCGGCCGGCATCGGCGCGGGACAGACCGGCCTTTTCGGCGACGGCGGCAGTGATATCAGCTTTGGTATGGGCCATGAGCGTTCCTCTTCTCTTGTATGTGCGCGTGTGAGGCGTCTAGGAAATCGGGGCGCCAACCGGTGCGGCGGCCCGGGGGCGGTCGGAGGCGCATGGTACGCGATCGTTCCGGGGAATACGACTTCGCCCCGTGCCGCCTGCCGGGAACCCGATTCAGCCACGGCCCCGGCATCCCGGGCGCGGCCTGCGCGCGCGGCACCATGCGGGTAAACTGACCGGCTCGCCCATCCAGTGCCCGGACAATGCTGCAAGCGCTTCGAGAAAAGACCAGTGGTTGGATCGCCATCGCCATCGTGGCGGTGCTGGCGGTTCCGTTCGCCTTCTTCGGGATGGAGCAGTATCTCTTCCAGAACAACGCCGACTATGCGGCCAAGGTCGAGGCGCCGCCGAAGTGGTGGCGGTCCGCGCCGGACGTCTGGCTGATGCGCAAGCTCGCCTGGTCGACGACGGAAGTCAGCGCCGCGGAATTCCGTGAGGCATTCGATGCGATGCGTGAACAGCGCCGTCAGGCGGAGGGCGAGAACTTCGACGCGCGCGGCTTCGAAACCATGGAGAGCAAGCGCGAGATCCTTGAGCAGCTGATCGACCGCGCCGTGCTCGCGCTTGCCGCCGAGCGCGCCAACATCGTGGTCGACAACCAGCAGGTGCAGTCGATCATCGCGTCGATCCCGGCGTTCCAGGTCGACGGCCGCTTCGATGCGCAGCGTTACCAGCTGGCGCTGCAGTCGGCGCAGCCGCCGCGCACGCCGCGCGAGTTCGAAGCCTCGGTGCGTCTCGACCTGCAGCGCGCACTGGTGCCGCAGGCGATCGCCGAGTCCGCCTTCGTGACGCCCGGCGAATCGGAGCGTCTGATGCGCCTGCTGGGCGAGCGCCGCGACGTGAGCTTCATCGTCGTGCCGCCGCCGGCGGTCGACGAGGCGCCGGTGGCCGATGCCGATCTGCAGAGCTGGTTCGAATCGCACGCCAACCGCTACCGCGCACCCGAGCAGGTCGCGCTCGAGTACATCGAGGTGCGCGGCGAGACCGCGGCGGCCGACGGCGCGGTGGACGAGGCCGATGCGCGCGCGCATTTCGAGCAGGTCAAATCGCGCTTCACCGCGGCCGAGCGCCGTCTGGCCTCGCACATCCTGGTCGAAGTGCCGGCGGGCGCCGATGCCGCCGCGCAGCAGGCGGCG
>VFQP010005033.1_pt1 | contig 11808 bp, 10 predicted proteins | sample 3512351 | NCBI WGS metagenome assembly VFQP01 (sample SAMN10412372, study PRJNA504923) | tailings metagenome | isolation source: Relicate 1 Philex TSF1 revegetated site | place: Philippines: Tuba, Benguet | collected 2017-08-29
ACGATATACTCAGCACCGATTTCGTCCCACTTTAGGTTGCTTGGGTCTTTTTCAGCAGTTACTCTGATTTTTTTCCCGTTTACGACAAGGTCGTTACCATCTACAGATACTTCTCCAGGGAAAATTCCGTGTACAGAATCATATTTAAGCATATAAGCCATGTATTCTGCATTGATAAGATCGTTGATCCCTACAACTTCAATGTTGTCTCTCTCTGTCATTGCTCTGAAAACAAGACGACCGATTCTACCAAACCCGTTAATACCTACTTTAATTGTTGACATAGTGTTTTGATTTTTTAAAAATTATATTAAATATTAGATTGCTAAAATTTCTGAAATCAGCAAAAGATCTTTATTGATTTCGTTATGCTTTTTGATGGCTTCTTCAATAGGCGTATATACCAGACTGTTGGAGCGCATTCCTGCCATCACATTGGTTTGTCCTTCCATTAATCCCACTACAGCTCCAAATCCAAGTCTGCTTGCCAGGACTCTGTCTGCGCAGCTTGGGGAACCTCCTCTTTGAATATGTCCTAAAATGGCAACGCGGATATCATAATCAGGAAATTCCTGCTTTGTTTTTTCGGCTAATTCGTAAACATTTCCTAGTTTTTCTCCTTCTGCAACCACAACAATGCTTGATGCTTTTCCTGTCTTTTCAGCATTTCGGAAAGTTGCGAAAAGTTCGTCCATGCTGTCTTTTCTTTCAGGAATTAAAATATCCAGGGCTCCTGTTGCCAAACCGCTGTTTAATGCAATAAAGCCTGCATCACGACCCATCACTTCAACAAAGAATACCCTGTTGTGGGAAGTTGCCGTGTCGCGGATCTTGTCAATGGCATCCATTGCAGTATTTAAAGCAGTATCATAACCAATGGTGTTGTCCGTTCCGAAAATATCATTATCTATGGTTCCCGGTACTCCTATTACTCTTACGCCGAATTCTTCATTAAAGATTTTTGCTCCGGTAAAAGTTCCGTCTCCACCAATACAAACAATAGCATCAATTCCCAGTTTTTTACAGTTGTCAAAGGCCTTCTGACGACCCTCTTTGGTCATAAATTCTTTGGAGCGGGCAGATTTAAGAATAGTTCCGCCTTGGTTGATTATGTTTTTTACGGAGCGGGGACCCATTTTGAGAAAATCACCATGAATAAGACCATTGTAGCCTTCTCTCACACCGTAACATTCGATATTATAATAATTGGCAGTTCTCACAACTGCTCTCAGTGCTGCGTTCATTCCGGGAGAGTCACCTCCAGAGGTAAGAACGGCAATTTTTTTTACAACACTTTCTTTCATCTAGTAAAAAATTTCAATCACAAATTTACGAAAACAAGTTCAGATAATCGCAGTATGTTTGTATTAATCTCCCAGCTCATAATCCAAAGGCAGCAGTTTATCTATTTTATCCGTAGAAAAGCTTCCCTGGTTCATCAGTCCGGCAGGATCTGAAGTATTTCCGTTGTTATAAATCTCAGAAACATCACCATTGGAATGAAGATAAGAGGTTTGCTTGATGGGGTATCCATCTTTTATGTAACTGTCTTTTTTGAGCATGTAACGGTATTTGTAGTAGTTTACCTGAAGAATGTCTTTGAAATCAAGCAGGAGTACACCGTCAGTTTTCTTTGTATAATCTGATTCAGGGATATTCATTTTAGTAATTACAGTATTGTATGGCGGTTCATTATTCTTTCTTCTGCTGATATCCTGTATATCTTCAGGTAATGATATTGTTTGAATGTTTTTCACATTCTTCAGAAAGTTTTTAAGACGCTCAAGCTCATCATCTGTAGGGTATTTGTTATTAGGAATTTTGCTTAGTGCATTTACCGTATAGCCTTCTTCCTTGGTATTTCCTTTGTAAACACTTCTGAAAAAGTGAACCTGACTTCCGTAGAAAGCATTCAGCCTGTTAAGTTTTATTTTGTCAGAGCTTTTGGTTTCCTTAAAGAATGATGTACCAATAAAAAGGGTGGTCTTATTTTCGAAATCTGCTTTAAATTCCTGAAGGTTATAATCAATAGTGTATCCCAGTTTTTTATTTTCTATGATTAAGGTTTGCGGAGCTTTCACCCGCAAAATTTTATTCTCTTTATCATAGGAAAATTTCAGGGAGCGTTGATTTTTTATTTTTACATTTTCTCTGTCTTCCCCGATAAACGCACTTAAAAAGTAATTGATATAATCTTTGTATGCTTTTTCTGTAAACGGAATAATTTTCAGCTCTTCAATTTCCTGTACTCTAAGAAGTACTACTTTCAGTGTTTTATTGGCTACTTCTGAACTGTTGATTCTGAAAGTTTCATATTGGTCTCTCTGAAAAACGAGCGTATTGTTGTTTTTTGAAGGCAGAGACAGGCTGAAACTTCCGTCTTGTGCAGAAATGGTTCCAGTTGTGGTTCCGTCAAGATAGATGTTGACATTAGCGATCGGTTTTTCAAGATCATTGATCACTTTTCCTTTAATAATCTGCGCAGGCAGGTAAGAGAAAACAAAGAATAAAATTAGTAATAGGTAATGTTTCATCATACCACAATATTACTAAATTTTTAGTGATAGAAGAAATTACACATTATTTGAAGTTTTTAAATAAAAAAAGATTCAGATTATGGTATAATCCGAACCTTTCCGATTAAAAAAACATTTAATGAAAATGCCATTTTTGGCTAAATTTTGTTTATGCTTTTACAAACTGTAATTCGCCTGCAATTTTTACATCTTCACCTACCATTACGCCTCCTGCTTCCAGAGCTGCATTCCAGTTAAGCCCGAAATCTTTTCTGTTGATTTTCCCTTCAAAAGAAAATCCGGCCTTAGTATTTCCCCAAGGATCTACATTGATTCCTCCGAAATCAACATCCAGAGTGATCGGTTTTGTAATGCCGTTTAACGTAATATTTCCGGTAACAGAGCTGTTTAAAGAATCAGCTTCAAAAGTGATTTTAGGATTAGCTTCAGCATTAAAAAACTCGGCAGATTTCAAGTGATTGTCTCTGTCCGTATTGTTGGTGAAAATTGAATCTACATCAATAGTTGCGGTTGTTTTAGCATTCTGGAAAGAATCATCTTCTGTTTCGATTTCTGCGTTGAATGTTCTAAAACTTCCTTTAATATTGGAAATCATCATGTGCTTTACTTTAAAGGTGATTTCACTGTGAGCTGGGTCTAAATTCCATTTTGTTGCCATTGTAGTAATTTTTTTGTTGTTAATTTATAATGCAAATCTACCGCAAGATTGATACCTAAAGCATTGATTTAGGATAAGAAAAACGCTAGTTTTTCAGAATAATGATTAAATGTGCTTATTATTTATATTTTTGCAGCTATTCCGGCTATCCGCTCATACTCCTCGCTCGGTCGGCTACGCTTTGCTCCGCCGCCTCACTGCGGGGTAACCGCTTCTATCCGGGCTGTAAGGATGTGATAAAGACAATTTCAGGCATCATTTTCACGGGTATAATTCTATTTTTCGGTAATCACCTCACATTTATTTCTTATTTTTGACAGATTCAAGTTTATACAATGAAATTACATCGGTTTTCTTTATTAATGGTAGTTTTGGGAGGAACTGCTTTGGCGCAGACTCAGAAATTCACCATGGCTGAAGCGGTCAACGGTATGAGAAGTAACCTGGCAGTGAAAAACATTTCTCAGTTTTCGTGGTCCGCTGACAGCAAGTCATACATTCAGGGCGTAAAAGGGGGGTATTTAATTACAGATCTTAAAACCAATAAGCAGGATACTTTAATTTCACTTTATCAGGTTAATAAAAATTTTCCGGATAAAAAGCTGAAAGCACTTCCTCCTGTGAAATTTATCAGCAACAGCAATGCTTATTTTACGGCAAATAATCAGATGTTCTGGGTAGAAAGATCAGGAAGCGATTGGAAAGTGAAAAAAAATTACACTCTTGATCCTGAAACAGCTAACGTCAAAACTTTAGCAGATAATCAGACGATTGTTTATACGGTAAAAAACAATCTTTTTATCAATAAGAACGGTAAAGTTACCGCCATTACAAAAGATTCAGATGAAAATATTGTCAACGGACAGGCGGTACACAGAAATGAATTCGGAATCAATGAAGGCATTTTCGCCTCTCCAAATTCAGAAAATGTAGCATTTTACAGGATGGATCAAACCATGGTTGCAGACTATCCGGTGATAGACTGGTCTGTAACGCCTGCGGAAAATCATAATATTAAATATCCGATGCCGGGGAAAACTTCCCATGAGGTAACCCTGGGTGTTTATAATATTAAAAGTCAAAACACTACTTTCCTTAAAATTGACGGAGAAAAAGATCAGTATTTAACTGCCGTTACATGGAGTCCGGACTCAAAATATGTTTTTGTGGGCGTTCTCAACAGAGGTCAGAATCATTTGAAAATGAACCAGTATGATGCAGTAACAGGAAATCTGGTAAGAACCCTTTTTGAAGAATCCAATGATAAATATGTAGAACCGCAGCATCCGCTGATGTTTTTTCCAAATTCAAACACAGATTTTATCTGGCAAAGTCAAAGAACGGGCTACAATCATCTGTTTCACTACAGTCTGGAAAAAGGTCTGATTGCTCAGATCACAAAAGGTGACTGGCTGGTTACAGATGTACTGGGTTTTAATGATAAGAAAAAAGAAATTTATTATGTTTCTACTCAGGAGACGCCTTTGGAAAGACATATTTACAGAATTAACTGGAATACTTTTAAAACCCAGAGGATAGATGATGCTGAAGGAATGCATTCCGCAGTTCTGAGCAATGATGGGAATCATTTGTATGACACTTACAGCAATGCAAATACGCCAAGAGTAGCCAATATAATCAATACGGCAAATTTAAAATTTACCAATATTCTGACTTCGGAAAATACATTGAGAAATTATCTGCGTCCTGAAATTAAAGAGGTTACCCTGAAAGCAGATGATGGGACATTATTGTATGGCAAAATGATTCTTCCGACAAATTTTGATGCGAATAAAAAATATCCGGTAATCATTTATTTGTATAACGGACCCCATTTACAGATTGTTACCAATTCTTTTCCTGCATCAGGAAATCTTTGGTACGAGTATATGGCTCAGAATGGTTATATCATTTTTACAATGGATGGGAGAGGATCTTCCAACAGGGGGTTGAAATTTGAGCAGGCAGTTTTCAGGAATTTAGGAACTGTTGAAATGAATGATCAGATGCAGGGTGTAAAATATTTGAAATCTCTTCCTTATGTAGATTCCGAAAGAATGGGAATCCACGGCTGGAGTTTCGGAGGATTTATGACGACAAGCTTTATGCTTCGTCATCCGGAAGTTTTCAAAGCGGGCGTAGCCGGCGGACCGGTTATTGACTGGAAAATGTATGAAACCATGTATACAGAAAGATATATGGATACTCCTGAAGAAAACCCTCAAGGTTACAATACGGCTAATCTTCTGGATAAAGTACAGAATCTGAAGGGTAAACTCCTGATGATTCATGGGGCACAGGATGATGTGGTGGTTTGGCAGCACTCAGTGAAATTCTTAAAATCTGCCGTTGACAACGGGGTTCAGATAGATTATTTTATTTATCCGGGACATCCGCATAATGTAGTAGGTAAAGACAGAGTACATCTGATGCAGAAAGTAACAGATTATTTTGATCTTTATCTTAAAAAATAAATTGAATCCGGCATTAATGCCGGATTTTTGCTGTTTTCAAAACAAATTCTATTAATATTAACATGAAGAACACAAAAATATTTACAATGGCTTTCGCAAGTGTTTATCCACATTATATTGCAAAAGCTGAAAAAAAAGGAAGAACAAAGGAAGAAGTTCACCAGATTATTTTCTGGCTCACAGGGTATGACGAGCAAGATCTGGAAAAAGTTTTGGATCAAAAAACAGATTTCACCAGATTTTTTGCTGAAGCACCGAGAATGAATCCGAATGCGGGAATGATCAAGGGTATGATCTGTGGATACCGGGTTGAGGAAATTGATGATGAGATGATGCGTAATATCAGATATCTGGATAAACTGATTGATGAACTTGCAAAAGGAAAAAAAATGGAGAAAATTCTACGCCAGTAGAAATCTTTTAAAAAACAGAATAACTCATCTGAAATTTTGAATTTGCGGAATTTATTAATGCGGAGAACATGATAAAAATAATTTAAAATATATTGGATATTATTTTATCTTTATTTTAAAAAAAACTGGCCATTATATTGATAATTAAAATGGAATATAAAAAAACTGTAAAACATTGGATATATGAAAAAACATTTACTTTTTATGCTTTCAGCAGGGATGTTTTCTGCGCAGACAACAATCACAAAAGCTTTTCATGACCCTGTAATTGGTGATGTGGTAAATAATGTGAATGTCAACGGAACTGTAAACAATTCAGCAACAGGTAATAATGCAACGTTTAATAATACTGGTCTCACAGCTGGGACTGTTTCGGTATCCAATTATGTTGCTCCAACAGCTTCTGAAATATCTACTTTTCCCGGAACGACGATCAAGATGACGGGTAATGGTAGTACGGCATATTATAAAGCTACAGCATCAAAGCTGGAAATTACGGGATTAGTTACCCCGGATGCGACTTTAAACTTTATTACAAACAACGGTACTTACATCAGCTATCCGGCAGCTTTTGGTTATTCGGAAAATGATACCGCAGCAGGAACTTTTACTTCTTCTTCCGGATCCGGAAACTTCACCGGAACTATTGCCATCACTGCAGATGCAGCAGGCACACTTTTAATAGGTTCCAAAACATACAGCAATGTTCTGAGAATAAAATCTGTTCAGAATCTAAACCTGACCATATTTGGTTTCCCTGTTGGCTCGGTTTCTAATACTTCTTATGCTTATTATGATAATCTTCATAAATTTCCTTTGCTGAATACAACAACAGCTGTAGTTACCTTTCAGGGAAATCCACAGACAACCAACGTTGCGCAGGCTTTAAATGAGACTTTCTTATCAGTCTCAGATGTGAATCTGAAGGAAAAGATGAGCATTTATCCTAATCCGGCTAAAAATTTTATCAGGATGAAAGGTGATGTACCTGAAGGTTCTGTCATCAATATTTACAGTCTGGAAGGGAAGATTGTAAAAACGATACGTTATAAATCGGCTGATATTGATATTTCTGATCTGCCTGTCTCTTCTTATTTTATTGAAGTTTCAGATTCGAAAAAAACAGAGAAAACTAAATTTATAAAAAATTGATGTATAAAACTTATAGCCGTTCGTTTTAGAACGGTTTTTGTTTGCCTTAAATATAACCACCATATACCAGTCACAATGAAAAAACTATTAATTTTAATTTCAGCATTTCTTATGTCTGAAGTTTCTGCACAGGATAATATCTTGGGCAGCTCTGTTCAGAATTCTACTCCTGAAGATAAAATGAACATCATCAAAACCAATGTTACGGGATTTGCTTTCAGAAACATCAATATTTCATACGAAAGATCCATCAACAGATGGTTTGCCGTAAACATAGGTTTCGGAACTGTTGCAGAAGGACGAGTCCCTTTTATGAATGCTTTTCTGGATGAAAAAGATGAGCAAAACTTTCAGGATGTAAGGATTAAAGCGACTAATTTTACCATTGAGCCAAGGTTTTACATTGGTGAAGGGTATGGAAAAGGCTTTTATTTTGCGCCTTATTACAGGTATTCAAAAGTTTCTTCCAACACATTCGGATTTACTTATGATTACAATGCACTGGGAACAGTATTTCCGATCCCGCTAAAAGGAAATGGAAATGCAAGTGGAAATAGTGGCGGATTGATGATCGGAGCCCAGTTTTTCCTTACCAGACAGCATAATTTTATTTTAGATTTCTGGATTGCGGGAGCTCATTACGGTAAAGGAAAAGGTAATTTTGTTCTCACAGGTGATGTTGTTCTTACTCCTGAAATGCAGGCTCAACTAAAGCAGGAAATTGAAAATCTTGATATTCCTTTTGTAGACTATACTGTAGAAACCAATCCTTCAGGTGCCAGAATAAATATAGACGGACCTTGGGCAGGATTCAGAAGTGGCTTTTCTTTAGGATATCGCTTTTAGTCATAAAAAAACCACAGCGGTTAAATTTCTTTACCGCTGTGTTTTATCAACTGTAGCATTCTCTGAATCTTGAGATCAGATTATCAAGAGTATGCCGCTGTACAAATACAGTTTTTACATCGTCGTATCGTGGTGATTTATAAAACACTTCATGGAAATCCATGCTTCCGTTTCCGACTTTCACGATTTTTTTTACTTCAATATTTAATTTCTTAAGTTCTTCTTTAAAAACTGAAAATTCGTCTTGTGTAGTATTCATCTTATTTTGGTTTTAGTTAAAAATTGATTTACTCAAATGATTTTACCCCATTTAATATATGGTGTAATGTAATTTTATTTAAAATTACCATATTTTTTTCCATATAAGTTAGGGTATTGCAATGGTTTTTAGTATATGCAAAAGGTATACCTAAATAGGTTAATATTAATCAAATGTTAACGAAACATCAATTTAATGTTACTTAAACAAATTTATTAACAAAAAAGTTTGAATTTTATAATTCAAACTTTTACAATATTTATGAGTACTTTATTTTATTTTTTTGCCTCTTCCTCTACTTCATGCCGCAGTTGTGCTTTGTATAAAGTTGAATAATAGCCGTTTTTGTCCAACAATTCCAAATGTTTTCCTTCTTCAACGATTTTACCGTGTTCCATGACAATGATTTTGTCTGCTTTTTCTATTGTAGAAAGTCTGTGCGCAATAATAATGGATGTTCTGTTTTGTGTGATTTTTTCTGTTGCACGCTGTATTAGTTTCTCACTTTCGTGGTCAATAGATGAGGTTGCCTCATCCAGAATTAGTATTTTAGGATCAGAAAGATAAGCTCTGAGAAAAGACAGCAATTGCCTCTGTCCCAATGAAATTGAAGATCCTCTTTCGCTTACTACATAATCATAGCTTCCCGGAAGCTGCTCAATAAAATGATCTACTTCAATTTCTTTGGCAGCTGCTTTTATTTTGTCTAAAGTAATTTCCTCATCACCAAAAGCAAGGTTTTCGTAGATGCTTCCGTGAAAAAGAAATACATCCTGCAGAACGACGCCAATATGACTTCTCAGATTATACAGTTCGTAATCTTTAAGCTCAATATCATCAATCAGAATTTTTCCGGAATTGATGTCATACAATCTTGTGATTAGACTAATAATGGTAGATTTTCCTGCTCCGGTTGCGCCTACAATAGCTACGGTCTCTCCGGGATTTACCTTAAAATCTATTCCTTTTAAAACCTCCTGTTTGTCATCATAAGAAAAACGTACATCTTTAAATTCGATTTTTCCGGCAAAATGATCTTTTTTTACCGTTCCGATATTGGTCATGGCGTAATCTTCGTCCATTATTCCTAAAACTCTTTCGGCTCCCACGATCCCGCGCTGGATGTTGTTGAAACGGTCTGCAATTTGTCTCAAAGGACGGATCAGCATGGAGATGAATTGGATAAATGCAATCACAACTCCGGCACTTATGGTAATATAACCACCATAAAAAAGCACAAAACCGATAAAAAGCGACGAAATAAGCTCCACAACAGGGAAAAACAGTGAGAAGATGAATACAGTACGCAATAAAGCACTTTTCAGGGTAATATTAATATCGTCAAACTTTTTAAATTCAGATTCCTGCCTGTTAAAAACCTGTATAATAGGCATTCCTGCTAATCGTTCCTGTACAAATGAGTTTTGTGTGGCAGTCCACGATCTTTCGTCTCCAAAAGCTTTCTTCAGTTTTTTCTGGAAGAATCTTGTGATTACTACCATCAGCGGCAAAATTGCCAGAGAAATATAACTGAGATGCACATCTACCTGAAACATCATAAACAGTACAAAGGCAATTCTGAGTACATCACCGAAAACCATCAGGAATCCGTCTGTGTAAACGGTTGCAATGGTCTCAACATCACCAACGGCTCTGGTAACCAATTGCCCGATAGGAGTTTTGTCAAAAAAAGCTGTCCTGAAATAGATCAGTTTATGATAAAGCCTTTCACGGATGTCACGGATCACATTTTGAGAAATATAATTGGAAAAGTAAACCAGAAAAAAATTTAAAATAGTTTCGGCAAAAACCAATCCGACAAGCATATAAATATGCTTCACCATCAAAGCTTTATCTTTAAGTTTGGTGATGTCATTATCTACAATCTGCATGGTAAGATAAGGTCGGTAGGTAGAAACTACAGATAAAATAATAGAAATGATGAGGGTGATAATAAACCAGGAACGGAATTTCATCCCGATAAAAAAAAGCCGTTTAATAATCGCCCAGGTGTCTTGTTTTTTCATTGTACGAAGGTTCGCAAGGAATTATATCAAAAAAATCTTTGCAAAAATACGGCTTTATAAGTTGAATGTCCGAAGAAGTTGGATAGAAAATTACAGATGATGATTATTGACCTGATGAATGTCTGAGAAAACTTATTCAAAATCATATCCTACATCTACCAAAAAAAGTCCGTGAGCAGGTGCTGATGTACCCGCAGAATTTCGGTTTTTGTTTTCTATGATATTTCGGAGATCTTCTGGCTGAATTTTGCCCGCACCAATATCTACCATAGTCCCTACAATTGCTCTTACCATATTTCTTAAAAAACGATTGGCTGAAACAGTAAATTTCAATTCTGATCCGTTTTGCACCCATTCGGCTTTATAAATGGAGCAAAGATTGGTTTTGTTATCGGTATGAAGCTTGGCAAAACTCGTGAAATCTTCGTAATCGAATAAAATTCTGCATGCTTCATTCATTTTATTGATATCTAAAGGTCTTCTCCAGTGCTGCCACGCGGAATCCTGTGTAAAAGGATTTTTTTCTAAAGAAATGTAATATTCATATGTTCTGAAAGTAGCATCAAAACGAGCATGAAAGTCATCATTTACCCTAAATATTTTATAGACAGCGATGTCATTCGGTAAAAAACTGTTAAGCTGATGCACAAGCTGTTGAGATAAATCCTGAGTGGTATCAAAATGAGCAAACATTTTTTTTGCATGAACTCCGGTGTCGGTGCGTCCCGCTCCTGTGGTTTTGATGGGCTCCCTAAGAATGGTAGAAAGTGCTTTTTCAAGCTCTTCCTGTACCGAAATGTCTTTTGGCTGAATCTGATAACCGAAATAATTTTTACCGTTATATGAAAATTCTATAAAATATCTCAAGGCTGATATGTTTTAATTCAAGATGAGTTTTTAGCAGATGGATTTTATTTTAAAATCTATTTTGCAAAAATACTTTAATTTAATATAAATTTTGATGTGAATATTTTATAAAAAACTGACTAAAAACATCATCAGATAGTTTTTAAAATTCTTATTTTTGCCAACGTATGAAAAGATGGTATCTCTATCCTTTTTCTTTAGGTTTTCACATGGTTACGGGGTTTCGTAATACCATGTATGATCTGGGAATTTTTAAATCTACTAAATTTAAAACGCCGATTATCAATGTCGGTAATCTGTCTGTGGGCGGAAGCGGAAAATCTCCAATGGTGATGTATCTGGCAAAATCTTTGTCAAAAAATTACAGAACCGGCGTTCTTTCCAGAGGATACGGAAGATTAACGAAAGGGTATGAAGTAACCAATTATGAAAGCAATTATAAAACCGTAGGTGATGAAGCCATGCAGCTTTTTGAGCGCTTTAAAAACCGTTTTGTAATCGCAGTTTCCGAAGAAAGAGTTCCCGGAGCAAAAAAAGTGATTGCGGATATGGATCTGGATTTTCTGATTCTGGAT
>VFQP010005034.1_pt1 | contig 11808 bp, 14 predicted proteins | sample 3512351 | NCBI WGS metagenome assembly VFQP01 (sample SAMN10412372, study PRJNA504923) | tailings metagenome | isolation source: Relicate 1 Philex TSF1 revegetated site | place: Philippines: Tuba, Benguet | collected 2017-08-29
GTGGGGGTGGCGGGCAGGGGGGGGGAGGGCAGGCGTGATTGCTGGGGGGATGGCAGAGGTGAGGTTGGGCACGTAGCATTGACCAGCTCAGCGGCTACCTGGTGAGGCGCGTGGGTGGCAGGCGATGGGTGGGCAGGGTGCGCCTCCATGACGTGCAGCCTGCCCTGGCGAGAGGTGCCCAAGGTTGCTGTTCAGCAGCAGCGGGAGCAAGCCGTTGCGGAGCGCGCGTTTCGCGTGTGCCGCTGTGCCGCGCAGGACGTGGTGGAGACGCAGATGGCGCGGGAGGTGGCCACGCGCAGCCAGGCGGTGTCGCAGGCCTCGCTGCAGGTGCGTGCCGGGGGGGCCGGGGGGGGGGGGGCCCGTGCCCCATGGATGGGGAAGCCTGGGCCCCACCGAGCGAGGATTAGAGTGCGGATGGCGGGCGGGAGGCAGGGAAGTGGCCACGCGCAGCCAGGCAGTGTCGCAGGCCTCGCTGCAGGTGCGTGCGCGGGGACAGCGGAGCCCTGTGTGACAGTGAGGGCCCTGGGACCCAAAGGCCCACAGGGTGGGCGGGCATGCGCTGCATCCCTCACCCCATGCCGCACCGCGGCGGCAATGGCAACAACCGGCGGACAAGACCTTGGCAGGCCCAGGCCACAGCGCGCATCTCATCACCAGGCGCCGATGCCGCGCGCATTGCGTTGTTGGTGGCGATGGCGGCCGCTGACGCCGCGCGCGTGCGTGGTGGCACTGGTGGTCACGGACGCTGACGCCGCTTGCTTGCCGTAGTGGCGGTGGTGGTGATGGCTGGCGCTGACGCCGCTGTTGTGGTGGCTCGTGGCACTGGTGGTCACGGACGCTGACGCCGCTTGCTTGCCGTGGTGGCGGTGGTGGTGATGGCTGGCGCTGACGCCGCTGTTGTGGTGGCTCGTGGCACTGGTGGTTGCGGACGCTGACGCCGCGTATGTGGTGGCGGTGGTGGCTGCTGTGTGCGCGCGCGTGCGCCGCAGGTGGGCGTGCTGCACCAGCAGCTGTGCGGCGCGCTGAGCAACGTGCGGCTGCTGCGGGCGCACCTCTCCGAGGCCGACGCGCACACGTACGCCTCCACGCGCCACGTCATGGCACTGCAGCGGCGGCGCAAGAACGTGGACGCCACGCTGGACGCGCTGCAGGTCAGGGCCTGACTCTGCTTGCACTCATGAGGGTTTGCGTTAGGGCTTGGCTGTGGGCGGGCGTAGGGCGGCACGCGTGTGGGGCGGCAGAGGGGTCTCGGTGCCGGCGGTGCCGATGTGTGTGTGAGCCCTAGCCCAAGCCCTAACGTCACCATGTGGTGCCGCGGAATGGTTGCCTGGTTTGGCAGGTGCTGGAGGAGCTGCACTCGTCGCGCGCCGCGCTGCGCCTTCTGCTGGACGGGCAGGACTACGCAGGTGAGCGCCCTCGAACGCTCTTACTGCGATGCTTTGGCCGGCCCCCCCTCCCTCTCCCTCCCTCCCTCCCTCTGCCCACCCATCTCCTTGCTCGTCGTGCATTGCAAGCGGCGGCGGCGGCTGCGAGCGGGGCGCTCCGTTTTGCTCGTTGTCGGTTTGCGCCTGCATGTTCGCCCGTGGAGACCGCAAACCCTAACCTCAACCCTAACCTTAACCCATGCAGGCGCGCTGGACCTGCTAGAGGTGGTGGCGCACAACGTGGAGGCCAGCTGCAGCCAGGGCATCACCACGTTCGCCGCCGCGCTGCCAGAGGTGCGCGCCCCGGGGCACCTGGGCAGCCCCTTACCACGCCGTGGCGAGAGAGAGAGGGAGAAAGAGAGAGAGCGCTTGCATTGAGGTACACGGCCACGCATAGAGCACGTTCGCCGCCGCGGTGCCAGAGGTGCGCGCCCCGGGGCGGCCTGAGGCAGCCCATCGCTGCATCACGGCGCTGCTGCCAGGTCTCACGCAACCTTGGGCAGGCGGGCGGCCGGGCGGGGCACCAGCGTCCTCACGCCCGGCAGGGGGCTCCACGCAAAGCGGCGTCGGGCGCAGGGGCAGTTCGCGCTGACCTGCCGCTTGGCACACCCAGCCCTAAAGCCCTCGTCGCCATACGCGCAGATGCACGAGACCCGCGAGCTGCTCGAGAGCCTGCTTGCCTGCGAGTTTGTGAGCCTCGCCAACTTTGGCACGGCGCACATGGCGCTGGACGCGGCGGTGGCGCACGTGGCGGCGCTGGGGCCCGGCGTCATGCCCGCCGCGCAAGACCTGGCGGCAGTTTTGGGCAGCCGGCATGGCGCGCCGCTGGCGCCGTTTGGGAGCGACGCCGGCTTCGGCAGCAACGGCGCAGGTGAGCTCCGACGGTGTGGGGTGGCGCTGTTGGCGGGTGGCCGCAGCGATGCCCGCGCGGCGCACGGACGAGTGGTGTGGTGGCCGTGGCTGTTGTTTTGGGCGTGTTTGCGGCTGGTTGCGGCAGCAACGGCGCTGGTGAGTGGTGGGCGGGGAGGGCGGTGCTCCAGTGTCGTCGCTGGTGGCGGGCGGCGCCGCGGCGCAGGAATGGTTGGCGATGCGGCGTTTGATTTGAGTTGGGGGCGATGCGGCTGGGTGCGGCAGCAACGGCGCCGGTGAGCGGGGGCGGGGAGGGCGGTTGGAGGTGGTCGGTAGGGTGGGGCGTCGTCGCGTTCGTCGCGGCGCGTGCACGCGGGAGATGAGCGCTGGCAAGCGCAAGCGGCCGGGCTGGCGGTTGCGTTGCTCGCAGGCGGTGTAGCGTTAGGCGCTCTTGCTCCGGAGGACACAGGAAGTGGTGGCGCTGGATGGGGGACGCTGACGCTCGCAGGCGCGTACGGCGACGGCATGATGCAGCAGCAGGAGGAGGAGGCGGCGGTGGTGGCGCGGGAGCAGATGCACGACAAGCTGCTGCCCGTGGTGCTGGCGCTGCTGCGGGTGGACCGCCTGGGAGGTGAGGCCCGGGACCCGCACTGTTTGCTTCGCTCTGCCTCGCCACCCGGCCCCTCCGCCGCCCCCCGCTTCACCCGTCTCGCTCTCTCCGCCGCGGCCCAAGCTCGTCATGGCGCAAACGCGCGGCCGCGCCCTAAAGCCCTAACGCAACCCCATGCGACGGTCGCAGGCGCCATGCAGCAGCTGCACGACAACGTGGTGGCCGCCACCAAGGGCCTGGTGGCGGAGGCGCTGGAACGCTGCCTAGGCCCTACTGGCCCGCCCTACATGCAGCGCGCCGGCGGCGCGGCGGGCATGGACATGATGCAGGACGGCGGCGGCGGCGGCGACGACGCGGCGGCCGGGGGCCACGCGCACCATGGCGGCGGGGGGGCGCATGGGGAGGGCGACCAGGGCATGGCGGCGGCGCTTCAGGGCTTGGCGCACGACAGCTTCATGCAGGTGAGGGCATTGCTAGGGTTTGTGGCGGCGTGTACGGAGAGGCCGTTGGGCGGCGGCATGCCGGGAATGGGAGGGCGGCGAGTGGAGCGGCAATACCTGGTGCGGGGCGCTGATGCTGCTTTCACCGTGACGCACCGTTTGGTCGTGTCGTGTCGCAGGTGCTGTTTGCGGTGCAGCCGTCGTGACGAGCTGTGCTCCGTTTGGTCACGTCGTGTCGCAGGTGCTGTTCGTTGTGCACGCCGTGGTGGCGGCCTTCCTGCAGCACTGCACGCAGCTCAGCTCCATCATTCGCTCCGACATCCTCCCGGCCGCGCGCGTGCCGGCGCCCACCGCAGCCACCGTCACGCGCGACGCGGCGGCCGTCACCCAGGCCCTGGCCGGTGAGCGCTCCATCTGCTGACTGGGCGCCTGAGCGCCTCTGGATCCAGAGGCGATCGTGCGTCAAACTGTAGCCCCAGAACAGCACGACAACGCACCTGTCTCGAACGCCGTGCGCCATGTGATGACATGCCCGCTCGCGTGCTGCCGTGCCGTGCTGTGTGCGCGCTGTGCAGACGTGGCACAGTCGCGCTGGGTGCGGCTGCTCAACGCGCGCAGCGCCAAGACCTCGCGGCTGCGCCTCTACGAGTTCCAGGTGCGGCCTTTGCTACCTTGATTGAAGCATTGCCTTTGCTGCCTTTCCTTTCTGCTGCACTCTGTTTGTGCTTTTTGGGCACCTCGACGAGTTCCAGGTGCGCCCTCACCTTGATCTGCCTTGGATTTCTGCTGCACTCCTCTGTGCCTGTTGGGCGTCGGCGCGAGCGGCACTTCCCTCTCCGCCAGTGTGCTTTGCTGCTCCTCGCTCTCGCCGCACCAACCAGCGTCCTCCTCAACCCTAAGCCCTCAAGCCCTGGCCGCATGGGCAACTTGCGCCCGCGCAGGCGCTGGCCGATGCGTGCGAGGCGTTTGCGCAGCTGCTGGAGCCGCTGAGCGCGCGGGCGGCGGCGGGCGTGCGGGCGGCGGTTCAGTCGCAGGGGAAGCTCTTCCTGGAGGCCATGCACGCGCGCAACGTGGCGCAGGTGTGCATTGGTGGGGGCGGCGGGTGGGCAGGACGGGGGCAGGAGGGGCCGCCATGCACGCGCGCATCGTGGCGCAGGTGTGTTGCGGTGGGTTGGCCAGGTGGGGGGCAGGAGAGGGTGGGAGGCGGACGCAAGCAACGTGGCGCGGGGGACGGGCGAGGTGGTGCGTCAAGCACGGCGGCACCTGGCACCGCCGCAAGGCGCCAGCGACGGCAGCATGCGTGACGCTTCTTCCCCCACCCTGGCATCCCGTGGGCGGTTGCGTTCCACTCAGCGCCTGCACGAGCCCTGTCGCGGCACCGCGTGGGGCCTCTTGGACCTCGGAGGTCGTCGTGAACCGTGCGTGTGTTGCCGGTGGTGGTGCTGGTGCTGCTGCTGCGTGCCCGCAGCTCCAGCACCTGCTGGAGGCTGAGCAGTGGACCTTGGCCGAGGTTGCGCCGCAGTTCCAGGCCATCGTGGACAGGTCCGCCGCCCCTCTCTTTCTGTGTGTAGTGGATTTGCATCTGTTTGGACACCTTGGCGGGGCCGGAGCCCAGGTACCAGGCGTGTCCGATGTCTCGCAGCACCAAGACGAGCCAGCCAAAGCACAGCACGTGTTGTGCAAGTGGGGCGCCTGGGGCCGGGCCGTCCACCCTAGTCCTGCCATGCGTGCATCGCCAGATGGTGGCTCTCAACGCCGCCACGGAGCGCGCGCAGCGTGCACTTGGGCGCGAGAAGTGCCCGAGTGGGCGTCCGTTCGCTTTCAGTTCTGACGCGGCGGTGGCGGCAACGGCGGCGGTGGTCGCGCGTTTGTGTGCGCAGGCTGGTGCAGCGGGGGCTGGGGCCGCCCGCCGGCGGCGTCGCGACGTCACCGCTGGGCCATGGGCACCGCTCGCCCTCGCCCGGGCAGCCGCCGGCGCAGGGTGGGCCGCCGTACCACCTCTCGAGCGGCAGCGGCAACCTGCAGGTCAGGGCTTAGGGCTTTGGGCTCATGGCGCGCTCCACGCACCGTCAGCCGGGGTGTGGCAGAGGCCGGCGTGATTCCCGCGACGTCGGCGCTGTGAGCACGCCAGTGGGAGAGGGAGTTGGTTTCGAGTTGGTTGTTGCCTGTGTAGGCGAGGCGGGGCTACGGCGGGCATCAGCGGACGCTTTCCTCGGCGCCCGACGCGCAGCAGCACGCGCAGCACGGCGGCAGCAACGGCAGCGGCCACGGCGCGCCGCCGGCGCCGCTGCCGCCGGGCGCCGCGGCGGCGGCGGCGGCGCAGGGCCGGTCATCCAGCTGGGGCGGGCCCGGCGCCATGGACGGCGGCAGGTGCGCCCTCGCACCTCCACTGCCGCCGTCTGTTTTTCACGTGCCCGGACACACACGAACGGACGACGGTGGGAATGTTTCTCGTGCGAGCGTGCGCGCAGCCAGCAGCAGGCGCCGCCGCAGCAGCAGGGCCGCTCTCCAGGCATGCTGCACCTCCAGGGCAAGAGCTTCCCGCTGGTCAACACCACGCTCATGATGATCAAGCTGCTCGACGAGTGAGGGCTTGCCGTGCATGGGGGCTAGGGCTTTGCTCAGGGCTCGGCCGTTCGCAGCCTGTCGCGCCACCGTGCCCGGTGCCAAAGCAGGCCGCGGCCGTCTCCGGCCGGTCCCGCACCGGACGCATCTCGACTGCTTCGCGTGCTGCGCGTGCTGCGCGTGCTGCGTGTGCTGCGCTTGCTGCGCGCAGGTACCTGAGCCTGGCGGACTCATCGCCCATGTTTGTGCTGGAGGTGGGGCACCACGTGTGCGACCTCGTGCGCGTGTTCAACACCCAGGCCTGCCAGCTGGTGCTGGGCGCCGGCGCCGTGCGCACCGCCGGGCTCAAGTCCATCTCGGCCAAGCACCTGGCGCTCAGGTGCGGCGGTGTGTGTGTTGGGGGCGCTGCCTGGGGGGAGGTGGAGGGGTGGGAAGGGGCTCAAGTCCATCTCGGCCAAGCACCTGGCGCTCAGGTGCGGCTGTGCGTGTTTGGTGGTGTGGGAGGGGCGCAGAGACGGCAGCGCCTCGGTGGAGCTGTGCTGGGGGTGGCGCGCTTGCTGACTCGTCAGCTTCCGTTGCTCGCCGCTTGCCCTGCGTCGTGGCGGCGCGCGCAGCTGCGAGAGCTGCTACCTGCTGGCGCGCCTGCTGCCCAGCCTCCGCGGCGCGCTGCTCTCCTCCCAGGTCAGTGTGCTCGCCTTGCTACCCCACCTGCCGGCCTCGCCGTGGGGACGGGCAGGGCCCGGTGCACAAATCAGCTGGCAGCGTCAAAAAGCTTGCGTGCCAAGAAGGGCTTCTGTGCATGCCCCGTTCGCGCGGGCGGGTGCAGGGGCCGGGCTCGCATGGCGGCGGCGCCATGCAGGCGCTTGGCTCGGCCAGCCTGGAGCCGCGCCGGCGCATGCTGCTGCTGGAGTTCGACAAGGTTGGAACGGTGAGTGGCTGGCAGAGCACCCACAGCAGCTGCGTAACGAAGCCACGAGTGTGCGCATCAACACCCGCCGCCTTGCCGCCACGTGCGCGTGACGGAGTCCTGGTGCATCTGGGGCCTGTCGCTGTCCTTGCTCTTTGCGACGGATTGGATAACGCCGACTGCGTGCGACGCCTGCCCTGCCGTGCGTGCGGCTTTTGCGGTTCGCAGGACCTGAGCTCGCACACCAGCGAGATCCACAGCAAGCTGGTCGACATTATGCAGGACCGGCTGGTGCAGGCGGCGCGGCAGCTGACGCAGGAGGCGGCGCGGTGGGGCACGCCGCAGGGCCCGCCTCCGGCGGCGCCCGACGGCTCCTTCCAGCCGTCGCAGGCGCTGCTGAGCCTGCACAAGCAGCTGACGACGCTGCACACGGTGCTGGGGCCGCTGCTGCAGCAGGAGGAGGTGCAGTACATATTCGGGCGCGTGGCGTCGCTGTACAGCGAGGCGCTGGCGGCCACGTTGGACGCGCTGCAGCACCCCAAGCTGCAGCTGCCGCAGCAGCACCAGGCGGGAGGGGGCGCGCAAGGTGGAGCGGGGGGCGCGCAGGGCGGCGGGCGGGCCGGGCGGGTCGCCGGCGCCATGGCGGGCTCGGTGGGCGTGGTGTCGGCGTCCGTGACGGTGGACGTGCACGAGCTGGCGGCGTGGGAGGACATGCGCAGGCGCAACGCCATCTACGCTCTGCAGGTGCGCTCGTGCTGCTTGGGGGTCTGTTGCCTGGGGTCGGGAGCACGCGCACGGCCGGGGCAGGCGGACGCCCAGGCACCCAGGTAAGCACAGCAGCAGATCATCACCATCCTGACGTGCTGATGAGAGTTCTTGCTACCTAAGCAGCGCATCGCGGGGCTGCTCAAAGGTGAGGCTCCTAATCGTCGAGCTCGGCATCCAGCTCGGCCTCCTCCTCGATCTGCTTGAGCGTGGCGTCCCACAGCTCCTTGGCCTTTTGCTCCAGGCGCTCGCGGTCACGCACCGGCCCCGCTTTCATGCGCTGCGAGCACGCAATTGTGCGGGGGGGCACGCTCGGCAATCTCTCGAGACGGGCCACCGTCTCGCTTGCGGAATGAATTCAGAGCAGCACGACGACACCACCAACGTGGCTCACCTTGCGCGTCATGTCCTCGGTCTGCTGCACGTACCAGATGATGCCGGCGGTCGCCACGGTGCAGCCAAACAGCACCTTGGAGGCGCGCGACCTCAGCATCACAAGTGGCTCTCACGCTGCTTGCTACACGATCACCATCATCAGCACGCTGCTTTTATCATCTCATTCTTTGCCGCGCCCACCTGTCCTCACGCCTTGCGCGCCCCCCATCGTCGTTCAAACTCGCGCCCGCAGTGCCTCCAGCTGCTGCCGCTCGACCCGCTCCAGGCCTCCACCTACCTCTCCCGCCTCTCCACCTTCATCACCAAGCACTACGGCGCCGCCGCCGTGGCGCACGCCTCCGCCGGCCCCCGGCCGCCCGACGCGCCCTCGACCGGACCGCAGCCCCCGCTGCCCCCGCCCACCAACACCACCACCACCACCTCGTCCACGCTCGCATCAGCGGACCCCGCGCGCCACCTCCCCACCACCGCCACGGGCTCATCCACCGGCGCTCCCGCGCCGCCGCCGCCGCCACCACCAGAACAACAGCAGCCGCCCTCGCCCATCCCCACGCCCCCACCCAGCAGCGCCGCCCCGGTCCCAGAGCCCGCGGCAGCCCCCGCCCCGGCTGACGGTGGCCCCGCCGCCGCGTCGTCGCCTGCCTCAGCACGCTCATCGCCGGGAGGCTCACCAGACCTGCCGCCCTCCCCCTTCATCCCTACGGGCCTGGGCGGCGGCGACGGCAGTGGCGGCGGCGCCGTAGCGGCTGTGCCCCCCAGCCCGCCGCCGCAGGACCAGGCGCAGGAGCAGCAGCAGGCAGAGCTGCCGCCGGGTGAGGCGAGCGCGGGCGCGTCAGGCGGCGGCGGAGAGCACGGGGCAGGCGGCGCGGAGGCGGCCCTGGTTGATGCGGAGGGGCCGGGCGCTGGCAGCGGCAGGCAGCAGCAGCAGGAGAGCCAGGAGGCAGAGCCGGAGCTTTTAGACGCCGCCGGGCCGGAGGAGCCCCAGGCAGCGATTCATGAGCAGCAGCTAGAGGAGGAGGCGCAGGTAGGGCGACCGGAGGGCAAGGGGTTGGTGGCGCCAGACGAACCCGCCGCGGCCGCTGAGGATTATGATGGGCAGTCAGCGGAGCAGGCGGCGGCCGATGAGGACGGCGGTGCGGCGGCGGGCTTGATTGAGCCGTCCACGCACCACCAGGAGGAGGAGGTAGACGCCGGGGAAGAGCAGCGGCAGCGAGAGGGCGGCGAGGGAGCTGGGCGTGGGGAGGAGGAGGAGGAGGAGGGCGGCGGCCCAGCGGGAGAGGCGGGGTGTCAAGTGGAGCTTGGCGCAGGGCCGGCGGAGCATCAGCAGCAGCCCAACGGCCACGCTGCGCTGCCTGGCCCGTCGGAGGAGCCGCGGCACGCCGCCAACGGGGACGGCGGCGGGCTCGCGGCGCCCCCTCCGCTGCCTTCCTCCGATGGCTTCGCTGCGAGCGGCGGCGTCCAGGGCTCGCACGTGCACGCGGGGCTGGAGGCGGAGGCGACGGTGGAGGAGGAGGCGCAGGGCGAGCAGGACGGGGAGGGCGCTGAGGTGGCGGGGCTGGAGGGGGACCTGTCGGTCACGTCGCCAGTCAAGGCGGCAGCTGGGCACGCGCACGCCGCCGCTGATGCTGCTGGGCCAGGGGAGGGGCTGGCAGAGCGGCCTGCCCCGGGGCCACCGCAAGGCAAACAGGAGGAGGAGGAGGACGGGGACTTCCACCCGCTGGCGTGACGCCCTGCTGCTGCGCTGCTGGCCGCGCCCATCATCGCTGTACTCACTCCCGCGCTGCCTGCACATACATGCTTTTGCCCCACGCTGCATGAAGAGTCGGCGTGGTCAACGATGGATTGAAAGCCGAAACGGAAGGCGAGCGAAGGAGAAGGGACAAGGGAAAGCGCCGCGACAAGGCACGCCGCAGCGGTCAGGAGGAACCCCACATACACATGATGATTGACCCCGGTGCGAGCCGAGTCTGCTGCGGCGCTCGGTGGGCCAGCAAGGGTGGCGCGGCACTGCGGGCGGGGACAGCGCCACGCCAAGGGCAGCAGCCCATCAGCCCTTCTTCCTGCTCTTCTTCGCTGGGTGCTGCTGCTGCTGTTGTTGTTGCTGCTGTTGCTGCTGCTGCGCTGCTGGTTGCTGCTCCACCGCCGCAAGCTCGTCTGCAGGCACAGCGTGGGCAAGCACAGGGCCCTCAGCACGCCGGGCCGGCACCCGTGCATCGCCACAGTGCATCAGCAGCTGCCCCACGCTGGCGCGCACCTGGCCCCACGTCTCCTTTGCTCATCAGCGCGAAGAAGAGGTTGTTGAGCCGCTCCAGCTTCTTCAGGTCCGCCTGCTGGTCCGTCTTGAACTGCAAGCACTGCGGCAGCGCGGCCGAGCCAGCCAGGGCGCAGGCACGCATCAAGCCGCCTCCCCATCGCCCGCTAGGGATCGCGCGTGCTTGCGTCCCCCCCCCCCGAGTCGCGCCCTCTCCTTCGACGGGCGACGAAAAGGCCCCCTCACCGTGCGGTCGTCCGTGACTTTGAGCACCAGCTTGCCATCGCAGTGCCGGTACTTGATGCAGTAGCGCGTCTCCAGCGGCCGGGACCGGAAAAGCTCCGCTGCCTGGGTGTAGAACGACTCAAAGTCCGAAATGTACATTTGGTGGTGGCGATGATGCTGCGCGCGGGCCCGCTGGGCGCTGCTGGGCGATCTGTGTGCATGGCGATCTGCCAAACCCGCGGGCTTCACCAGCGTGCACGCCGAAATTTCTGAGCGCGTGCCGCAGGTCTCTGATCACCTCGGGCAGCCAGCCCGAGCTACACAGGGACTCGCTGCGCTCAATCGACCTTTTGCGCGCCCAGACGCGACCGAAATGGCCGCCGTGGAGGAGCTCACCACGCTGGAGTCCGCACCAGCGGCAGCAGGCGCTCAGAGCAGTGGCGACACACCGGAGCAGCAGCAGGATCAAGCACTCCAGGGGGGTCCCCTGGAGGCCGCTGCGGTCGTCGAGGAGCGCCGCACGACGAGCGCCAAGAGCAGCAAGGCCGCCAAGAAGGGCGCCAAGGTGCGAGCCAGGTGCTCCGAGGAGCACCTGGCAAGGCCCTGCAGCGAGCGCAGGCGTAGGGGGCCCGCGGCCCTCCGCGCGCTGCGTGCGCCCCGGCGCATTTTCAAGTTTGGCCCGCCCGCACTCCCACCCTGCACCCAGGACGAACTCGGCGAACTCGCCAGCCAGATCACGGGCACCATGGACGAGCTGGAGCGCACCATGGGCGCGCCGGGCGCCTCCAACGCCGAAAAGGAGACGTCCAAGCAGCGCAAGAAGCAGCTCAGGTGAGCACCTTGGTGCAGGCCTGCCTGCCGCCAAGCACTCGGCATCAGGGCGGCATCGGCCATTGACGTTGGCGCAAACAAGGGACGGAATCGCAGGGGCGGAGCGAGCAGCAGAGCGCGCCTCTGCGCCCCCCGTGTCATGCCGCCTGCAGGGAGGTGGTCAAGTACGTGTCGGACCGGGCCAACGGCCTGGAGGAGCGCATCACCTTCCTGCAAGCCAAGTACACGGGCGTGGTGCGTCTCTCCACGCCGCCGCGTCGCCCGGGGCCCGTTGCCGTGTTTGCAGCGCGCTGACGCTTTTGACGCGCCGCCATAGCCCCAAAACCCGGCCATGCGTGCAATGGGGTGGTGCAGGTACAAGAGTTGCTTAAGGCGGACAAGCAGCTGCTGGAGGCGCAGGGCCAGCTGGACGCCGTCACGCGGGAGAAGGGCAAGCGTGAGTGCGAGTCAGGCTGCGGCGCTGTGGGGTGCGGTGCTTGGAGCCTGGGACTGCAGGGGGGGGGGGGGCGCTGGAGCGCTGCGGCGGGGGGCTGGACGCTGCCGCG
>VFQP010005035.1_pt1 | contig 11803 bp, 11 predicted proteins | sample 3512351 | NCBI WGS metagenome assembly VFQP01 (sample SAMN10412372, study PRJNA504923) | tailings metagenome | isolation source: Relicate 1 Philex TSF1 revegetated site | place: Philippines: Tuba, Benguet | collected 2017-08-29
GGAAAAGTCGATCCGAACGATCCGGTCAAACTGTTATTCGACGAATTCTTGGCCCAACCGCGAACATTCGAACAGCTCGGTATGATCTCATCACCTCATCACCACCTCCTCTCCGCACCACACGTTCTCTCTTGATTGGTTTATGGATGGATCGATTTCAGGTGTCCAAAATTCGGTCCAGCGATTTTTGGAGCGATCAAAAGCCGCGGGCGCAAAAGATCACTAAATCAATCACGGCGGGTCGAAATCGTTTGGTTCGTTTTGTCTCGTTTGTTTTCTCTCTCATTCTCAAAATCTTCACCGCTTCACTCGTTTTTTTGTGTCGTACGTCACAGCGACACGCGCTCTCTTTCATGGTACAACCCGTCTGTTGATACTGCGTCTCAAACCATTTGCATGCTGCTGCTTTGCATTTGTAGTCTGCTGACTCACCGCCAGAATTGAAAACGATAGAAATTTTTCTTTCCAACAGACATGAAAGAGAGAGCCCGCAAAAGACAGAGCGAAATCGTCACAGCGATTGGTAGCAGCAGCACAGCACTGCGCTGCACGCGCTTAGAAACGAGGTGGTTTGTCGCCCAATCGATTTTCCATGAGCGAATGCACGTCCACCTGTTTCTCTGAGTTTTCCGGACCTGAACATAACAGCAGCGACAGACGGCACAGCACAGGGCGAGTGAGTGGGTGGTGGGGGTGGTGGGGGTAGCGGCAGTGCATATCATATCATATCGTACCGCCGAGATAATCGGCGTAATCGATTTTTGTATGTGTATTGAGCAAAGTTTCGAGTCCGGTAAACGACGACGTCAGACCCGGCATGCGCTGGAACTGACTCAGAATCGACTAACAACAAACGAACAGAACGAACGGCCGCCGTCAGCACAGCACTGAGCGTGATATGTGATGATATGATGATATGTGATGATATGATATGATGATATGATGTGATGATATGATACCTCCTCCATAGTTAATCGCATCGGAATGTGTGCGCCGTACACTTTAGCGAGCAGAGCTTTCCGTGTCTCAATTCGTTTCGGTTCAGCCTATCAACACATGACACAACACCACACGGCGTCAGTACCGCTTCCGCCCGCCTCCCACCACCGCCTGATCGACTGATCGAGTCAATACCTGTGCCTGAATCAATTGAACCGGATGAACCGGTGTGACATCCGCTTTCACGTTGGCAGCAGACAATCCATTGCGCATAACATCGACCGGCGTCGAAAGCAGTGGCACTGCATTCATCGATTTCTCGTCCTACCAGCAACACACCAAACCGACAATCGGGCACATCAGATCAGATCACACCATCCCATATCCAGGGATACACAACACATCAGCCATATGAATACATACCAAACCAGCAGCGGCCATTTCGATATACACTCTGATCAATCATACACCGACACACGTCAACGACACGCGATATCGCGATCGGCAGAAGTCAAGAGGTTTTTGATGGTTTGACGTCACCGCTAGAACCATCGATGAACATGTCACAATGCAGATTTCGTCAAAATCGATGATTTCTGTCACAGTGTGAGTCGCCTTCGCTTTGGTTCTGTCCAACACCACCTTTCTGTTGTGTATGATGTTGGATGGGATAAAATTGGTTATCGGTTGATGTCGTGCATGATGTGTTGCGTGGTGGGTGGTGTGTACAAACGATCAGGTCGCGCGTAGTTATGTCTCAAGAGGATAAACAACCGACGAAAGAGAAGGAGAAAGCAACGGTTGTGGTGCCGTCAGACGATCCGGCCCAGAAATCCAAATCGCTGGACGAGAAAAAACAGGAAAAATTCGAAAAACAGTTAGCGATTTTGGAGGGGAAATTAAAACCGGATAACAAAAAGGATTCAAACGAACAGGTACGAATCGATCCCATCCGTCTTGGCGCTGACGCACTGACTGACGGCCCGATTGGTTTGTTGTTCCCCGATTGATAATGACAGACATTGGAAGATATCAAATTACGAGAGACGTTGGATTTGCTCGTAACTCGCATTACGGAGGTTAAAGCGACGGATATAAATAAAGCGGTGGGCAAACCCGCAGGCGGAGGTGATGTGCATATGTCTGATGCGCCGGTGTTCAAAGATTCAAAAGAGGCGTATACACATGCGTTGGGTGTTCAGAAGTTGGCACTCGAGGGCTTACGAAAAGAGATTCGTACCTCCACCACTTCGATGACGTCAATTCCTAAACCGCTCAAATTCTTACGCCCGCACTACGAACCACTCAAAGCATACTTCGAAACGATGCCTCTCAGTGACAACAAGGTATCATATCATCTCATATCATCCCATCTCATCTCATCTCATCTCATCTCATCTTATCTCATCTCATCTCATCTCATCTCATCTCATCGCATCTCATCTCATCTCATCTCATCTCATCTCATCTCATCTCATCTCATCTCATCTCATCGCATTGACTGATTGACTGATTGACTGATCGATTGATGCGGACCACACACCACGCCACAGACTTTCTTGGCCGATATCCTATCGGTTATGGCTATGACTATGGCAAAAGAAGGAACGTTCGAATCACTCAAATACAAACTGGTCGGTTCGAAAGAAAAAGACGCGCTCGGCGTGTGGGGACACGAATATGTACGCAATTTGGCAGGTGAAGTGGGCAGTTCGTGGTCCAAACGAGTTGAGGCGAATGAGTCAACCGCTGATTTGTATGCTCTTCCTCTTCCCTGCCTGTCTGCCTGTCTCTGAGTTGCTGACCGGTTGCGGCTGCTCGCATGTGCAGACTCGGTTTGGTGGACGAAATCGTTCCGTTCAATTTCACTCACAACGCGGAAGTTGAAGCGATCGATTTGTTATTGGAAGTCGATTTGATCGCTAAAGTGTTGCAGCACGTTACGGCCGACACACACGAACGCGTCGGTCGATATTTGTTGGGATGCGGTGATTTCGTCGCCGATCCGGACGAACGCCTCAACCTCTACCGAACAGCGTTCAATGTCTATTACGACAACAAAAATGTATACTCTATTCCTCTCTTCCTATTCCTATTCCCAGTCCTATCCATCACCGTGTACTGACCCTCATTCTCTCTGATGGTTGCAGCTGACGATGGCACTGCGAGTCGCCATTCGTTTGGATGATAAGGAATCGATCACGAAAGTGCTGAAAAACTGCTCCGATCCGTATGCCCAACACTCAGTGTGCAAACCCATACATCGCATTGCTCGTCGTTCGCTGACAGTTGGTTGTGTCATTTATTGTGTGTTTGCAGGCTGTTAACCAAACAGCTCGGTTTGATCCTCGGTAGTGCACGCGCGACGGTTGGAGGTGACGACTCGGAATTCAATGAAATTCAGGGCAACGTGCATGTATGTGGAACTCAATAGCCAATATAATGCAGAAATGCAGACTGCTCGATGGATCGACGCTGATTCCTGCGTTTCGGGTGGTCGGTTTGTGTGTTGTGATGTGTTGTGATGTCGTGTGCAGTTGAACGCTAATTTCTTGAAATTAGCAGCTGATTTGGACGTAAAAGACGCGAAAACACCAGAGGATATCTACAAAACGCATCTGTTAGAATCGAGTTCGAAACCGCGACGCCCACCACCGGTCGACGAGAAGAAAGCGGGAGGTGACAACAAATCCGGTACAGCCGCGGGTTCAGCCGCTGCACCGCCACAGCCAACGATCGATAACGCCAAACAAAATCTTGCGTCGTCGTTTGTTAACGCGTTTGTAAATTGCGGTTTCGGTAAAGATCTGTTACTGACACCGGAAAACAGTGATTGGCTGTACAAAAATAAAGATCACGGCATGTTGAGTGCAGCGGCTTCACTGGGTATGATTATGTTATGGGATGTGGAAAGTGGTCCTTCCGCCATCGACAAATACATGCACTCACAGCAACCGCACATTAAAGCTGGTGCGATGCTCGCTACTGGTATGGTGAGTGCCGGTATCACCTCCGAATTCGATTCAGCGCTTGCGATCTTATCGGAGCACGTCACTAACAAAGATCTCAATATGCGAACTTCCGCCATTTTCGGGTACAGACCAGGACCGGACCATCCTCCCTCTCACTCTCCTCCTCCGCTCGGTCTACACCTCTGTCTGTCCTGCGTACTGATCGCTTATACTGTTATGTGTGATGTGTGATGTGTGATGTGTAGTTTGGGTTTGGCATATGCCGGTACAGCCCGTGAAGATGTGCTCGAGATTTTGACTCCTCTGATCGTTGAGGGCGGTCAGAGCATCGAAGTCGTCTCTCTGACATGTTTGAGTCTCGGTTTGATCTTTTGCGGTACTGCAAACGATGATCTGAGTGGTTCAATGATTGAGGCGTTTTTGGATCGTTCTGACACGGATTTGAAAGATCCGGCGGCGCGTCTCATGTGTTTGGGATTGGGTTTATTGTTTTTGGGTCGTGGCGAATCAGCGGATGTTGCGTGTGCAGCGATCAAAGCAATTTCGAATCCGATTAAAGTGTATTTGGAATTGACGGTCGAGACATGTGCATATGCCGGATCAGGCTCTGTATTGGAGATTCAGAAACTGTTATCGGTATTGGCTGATCACTTGGAGGATGACGAAAAAGATCCGTTCAAAAATATGCATCAGGAAGTGGCGGTGCTCGGTCTGGCGATGGTGGCGATGGGCGAAGAGGTATCAACCGAAATGGCGTTACGATCACTCGATCATGTCTTACAGTACGGTGAAGTCAATATTCGCCGTGCGGTACCGTTAGCACTCGGTTTATTGAGTGTATCGAATCCGCGTTTGACTGTAATGGATACTCTCTCAAAGCTGTCACACGATGCGGATGAACGTGTCAGTCAGAACGCTGTTTTGGCGCTTGGATTTTTGGGTGCCGGCACCAACAACTCACGAATTGCTCATATGCTTCGTCAGTTGGCAGGTTACTATTCGAAAGAGCCGAATCATTTGTTTATTGTACGCATCGCGCAGGGTTTATTACATTTGGGTAAAGGTTTGATGACGCTCAGTCCATTCCAGTCTGATGGTTTACTGATGAGCAAAACGGCGGTCGCCGGTTTACTCGCGATCTTCCATTCTGCATTTGATATGAAAGCTTCGATCCTAAACAAACGCCATTATTTATTGTATTCGGTTGTGAGTGCAGTCCGACCGCGATGTTTAGTCACAGTGGACGAAGACCTCAAATCGTTACCGGTTTCAGTCCGCGTCGGTCAACGCGTCGATACGGCCGGTCAGGCCGGTAAGCCACGAGCCATCACAGGATTCCAAACACATACCACACCGGTTCTGCTCGCAGCGGGTGAACGCGCCGAACTCTCAGACGATAAATGTATGTCTTATCATCCCTGACGGTGTCGCTCGCAGCAACTGATGTACTGACCTCTGATTGCTCGATTGACGCTGTTTCTGTTTCAGATATTGCGATGTCGTCTGTACTCGAAGGATTTGTAATTCTGAAGAAAAACCCCAACGCACAAAAAGATGGACACTAATTTTTTGCCTCTTCTCTCGTTTTTATCACTTGCGCTGATCATAAGCGTAGCGTTTGTTTTTTTGTCAAACGAATAATCGCGTTTGATCCACTCACGCAATTCCCGCAACGGCGAGGCAGAGCAGCAGCAGCGCAGCAGCAGCAGCAGCAGCAGCGCAGGCAGCGCCATCAGAAACAGGACACAAACAGTTTTATAGAGAGCAGAATATACGTATAATCGATACGAGTTGGCCGTCGCTCGAATAATGAGTCAGCCGCTGAGAAAGTTTGTTTGCTGCAGAGCGAAAAGCGACACGCCATGTGTTAAGCGTTAGAGTTTTCGGTTTGGTCGATTGGAATTGGAATTGGAATTGGAATGCGAATCCCATCCGCACGCAGCGAATGTGGCACAGAGCCATGCGACGACCGTACTCGTTAATAGTAGAAATGACACACCGCTCACACTATCTGATACGACTTCCTCGTGCCAGTGATATCTGAGAAAGATGTGATCCGGTTTTTCACCCGCCGCAATCGAACCGCTCGCGCCGGCTGCGGCCAATTTTGTTTCGTCATAATCTGATATCAGCATATCAGATATCAGTTCACACCACCACCACACCACACCACACCACACACCACATCACATCCGATCAGCTCCGGTCCAGCGCACCGGCACAGCACCACAGCGCCTGTGCATCACATGACTTACAGTCGGTGGTGAATTTAACGCCGGTTATAATCGAACCCGAATATGTGAAACTGATATGCAGCGCAACACAATCAGTGCAGTCAGTCAGTGCAGTCAGTGAGTACGACGGACGGTCAGATCAGATCATGTGATGGGTTGTGTTATAGTGGTGTGTAGTGATGTGTACTGACGTGAATGATATGTAATTGAGATAATTTGATTTTCCGTCCGTGACTGAAATCCACGGAATGAGAAATCGCTCATTCGCAAACGAAAACGATCTGATAAACACCACCACAAGTGCACAACACATATCAAATCAGTACCGTGCAATGCAGCGTGCATCGTGCAGCGTGCGGTGGTGGTGGTGGTGAGGTGCAGTGACGTACAGTTTGAACTCTTCGTCTGTTGAATACTGACGCGCATCGGCCAAAGCGTGGAGTTTAACCGTTTTGTCAATACCAAATCGCGGTGCGTCGCGATGCACCATTTCACTCCACGACGTACGATACTGTGTGTTGTGTGTTATGACAGCAAACAGCAAACAGTCAGGTGAGGTGAGCGGTTGATGACAGGCAGGAACAGGCAGAATCAGAAGCAGAAAACTTACGCCTTTGTACTGCGATCGTTTAAGCATCGATACCGGATCGCCATAACGAAAGGCGTGTGCAGTGTGCACACACAGCACTGCACTCAACACTACCACTGCCGCGCGCAGATTCATTGCTTCCTGCAGACAGCAAGACAACGAGTTTCGTCATCGAGCTCGATGCACACGTCATCGTTACAGCCACAATTTGGCCCACAAACGTGTCGCCTTGAAAAAATTCCTTTTGACGAAATGACGTGTGCTGCAGGGAAAGGAGAAGGCAACAAATAAAATAATGTCGGCTACAACAGCAGACGCGCTGGACGAATCAATCGACGCATTACACCGCGCGCTCTCCGAAGGGGAGGAAAACCGACCACCGCACTCGACGGCTGCAGCGTTTGAAACGGCTGCCACCACCACCGCGACTGGACTGAACAGCACCGCCGCCACGCGCATTTGTGGCTTACCGATTCCGTCTGTTGGTGGAAGTACTGGTATTACCGGGATTACACCACCAGCGCAGATGCTGCCCGCTACCGGTACACCCACAGCCGCTGCCACTGGCACTGGCACAGTCAGTGGCAGCGCAGCGAATGGCAGTGGCTCTGCACCCGCGCCTGAACCGATTGCATTCGACGAACGATTTTTAGTGCCGCCGACCGCCACGACTGCTACAGCTGCCACTGGCAGTACCGGTACGGTCGCTATTAATAGTGGTAGTGAGAGTGGAATCGATCCGGTACCGTCGGAAGTGGTGCACGAACCACCGGTTCCGGGCGTGACCGAATTTCCAACGACCGATAAACCGAGCGCCGCCGGAGGTGTCGACCCGAACGCACCACTTCCAGGGGTGAAAGCACTAAACGACTCGGATGCAGTCCATTACGGTAAACAGACGATTGGGCTGTTTGCATCCATCTGTTTGACTGTCAATAACGTACGTCACCCCTCGCCACCCGCTCTAAGCGCGACTGCGATTTACTCGCTTTACTTTTGATTTGGGGGGGTTGTGCGGTGCAGATTACCGGTCCGGGAATGCTTGCGTTTCCGCTCATTTACGTCAAAGGTAAGTGATAGTGGGAGGAAGGAAGTGAGTGGTGAGTGGTGTATCGGCTGACGCCGCGGTTGTGGTGTGTTGGTGTGTTGCAGCCGGTTTCATTTGGCCGACGATTTGTATTATTGTATTTGCGTGTTTCTCTGCGATTGCGTCTACGATGATCGTCGATGCAATGCTTTCAGTACCGGGAAACTCGCGTGTATGAATCACAAACCGCGCCATATATATACGTCGGTCGTGTACTGATTTATGTTGCATGTTGTCTGGTGGTGGTGTGGTGTGGACGTGTGGTGTGTGGTGTGTGGCGTGTAGTTTCAGCGGCGTATGGAATATACGACGTTGGTACAGCATTATTATAACGAGCGCTGGCACGTGGTCGCTCAAATCTTTTTAAATGTATCCACACTCACTAAAAATATAGCATCCATTATTATCACAGCACAAGTTATGGACGAAATTATCGTTTATGCGTTGTAAGAAATACAGCCTCCAGCGCTGTCCACCCCCGTTGTGTCACCGGCTTCTAACCTTTCGCTGCGATGATGATGTTGTGCTCTCATGTCAGTGTTTCGTCATTCGCACTGCAAATGTTTCCGTTCAATTTCGTCACAACCGTGCATCGCGGTATGTTGTACTGTCGTCTCCGCATTTCGAGCCGTGTGTTGGTGGTCGCTAATCCTCGTGTGGTGTGGTACAGATACTGGAATGCTGTTTTCGGAGGATAGCGGTATTGTGTTAACCGCTGGTTATTTGGTAGTGATGTTTATGTGCGCGCCGATGGGTCTGCTCAAGTCAGTGCTCCTCATTCCGTGTCTGTCCTGTGCTGTTTACCCTAACTCGGTGTGTTGTCTGCTCTGCCTGTGTGCTGTTTAGTATGGATGATAATATGACGATGCAGGTGTTTTCGTCGATTGTTTTGGTGCTGGTGACGGGTTGTTTCGGATATCAGTTCGGAGCTCGCGGTTTGCACGTATCCACACTCCCACTCGTCGGTAGTGAATCCGGTACAATCGCAGGTGTGATTATGTTTTCATTCAGTTGTGTCGTGCCCGTTCCGTCATGGGCAAACGAAAAGAAAACGGATGTCAGCACCACACAAACGATTTGGATATCGACCGCGATTGCTACTGCGATGTATATCTTTTATGGAATTTGTGGTGCGATGGCGTATCCGCATCTCAATTCGTCCAATATATTGAGTGTGATGGCGCACGGCGATCCGGCAGACACTCCGATGATCGTTCGTATTAGTGTATACATCTTTTCGATTAGTGTGATTGGATTTGGTATTCCGTTATTTGCTGTGGTGATGCGATATAATCTGTATTTGGGAGGGATGTGTTCGCACGGGTGGTCACTGTTTTGGTCTGCCGTTTTTCCGTGGTGTTTCTCATTCGCGTTATATCAGGGATCGGCGTTTTTCGCTTTTGTGAATTGGTCGAGTCTGTTTAGTACCGGTATCATTAATTTTATTGTTCCCGCTTTGCTCTATCTCAAAGCACGCGAACGGTATGGACTGCCAAAGGGAGTGTTACCGGAACCGGATCCGAATGCATCACCAGCGGATGGTGGTGCTGCGGTGGGCGCTGCAGGCAGTGGATCGACCGCGGTGGGTGCATTCGCAGCTGCGGCGGATGAGCGTCGCGGTAGTGCTGGGAGTGGTGGAATCGAGACACGATACGGACCGGACGACGAACTGTCACGGGATGATCCGAGTGATCCGTCCGGTGCTGCTGCGAGTGAACACGAACCGATTCTGCGACGCAAATCCAATTCATCTGCAGCAAACACTCACACTAACGCTGCGTCGCGCTCTGCGGCCTCTGCAGTGGATGTGGCGACTGCGAATGCGGTGTCTGCGATTGCCGTAGCGGTTGCTTCTGCTGCAGCGGGTGGTATCACCATCACACCATCCGGTGCAATCAGTGCAGCCGCTGCATCTGAAGCAGCGAGTGGTGGTGGTGGCGGTGGTGGCCCGAAAGCATCCGGTGGCGATAGCGGTTCGCGTCGCGCGTCGGCCACTGGCGGCGGTGCTGATCCGTCCGGTCTCGCTTCGCCGCGATCGAAGCGCTCGTCCGTTGTAAGCAGTACGGGCAGTACGAGTGCAGGCACGCATATGGTACTGCCAGAGGATGCGGACGAGCGCAGTACTTTCATCTGTCACTGTCATTCCTATCATCGATTTGTCCCGTGGTTTATGATCGCAATCATTTCTGTTACCTCTCTCGTAACGTTCTGTTGGGAGATTGCGGATGCGGCGATGGGTCGAGTCTCGGAATTCGATTAATTCCATTAACACTTTTTATAATTTATAATCTCTCTTTTATTCAAACCCGCTGACTGACGTATTTTTCTTTTCGTAGTTTGATTGTCCCTTTTTCCTTTCGTTTATTGGCTGTTCCATTCATTGTTGTTGCACAATTCTTTGAAATACGTGTACCGTGAACGACCGCTCGCCCGCGCGCGCATCAATTGCAAGCGTGCGCAGCATGCGCAGCACTATAGCTAGCTATAGCTAGAGAATATAATAGATCTTGACGTCAAGCACCTGTACATGTAACAAGAAAGACGAACTCGCTTGCAACAAGGAGGAATTTTCAACTTTCGTAAGCGAAGCGATCACGGCACCAAACTTCCGTGGTGTATGCCCCTCGTACACGCGGTGCTGCACTGCAACTGGCAAGTCGGTTGTCGAGCGTTGCTCTGTAATCGGCTCGAGCTCGGCGGAAAAGTGTGTGCGCGTGTGGTGTTAGGGTTCTGGAATCCATCGAATTAGATGTCAGAATATGTTGGCTAACCAACCAGCGTTTTGCCAAAAAAAATACGCCCTTGTACACCACGTTTTTGCACATTCCGAGCTGTATCGATGTCGTTCCGGATCTGTTTGGGCTGCAATTTCACAGATGCACTTGCCATACATAGGTCTGTTTTCAATTCGAGTCACCCCGGATTCTGATAAAAGGCCGCGGAGAACCATCGGTCAAACGCTTCGACACCGCTGCTCACGTCAAACCGTGTGGATTCGTTCATTTAAGGCTCTAGATCTGTATATATACGTATATATCTAGATCTATATCTAGCTAGCCTCTAGATCTGCAAGCGCTCCGGATTCGCTCTAGATCTCGATCTCGCGTCGTGCTACAGCATTCGCACCTCAGCAGCGCGGCAGCGAAGGAGACAGCATGAGTTGACCTTTGAACGAGAAGTATCGACGGGAACGAATGAGTCAAAAACAGATGAATGGAAAGTGGAAAGGAATCGAGACAGACAGATACACTGAGGCAAAAAAAGAGAGTTCGGAGTTGGAAGAAAAAGAAGTGGAAACGAGAAAGAGAGACAGAGAACCAGAACGAGAACGAACGAGCGAAGAGAGAGAGGAGCGACAGACAACGATTATGAAGTAGTATAAAGCGGGGGCGGACGGATTATTTGGTTTTCAGTTTTTACGATTTATGCGATGCGATGCGATGCGATGCAATGCGGAAACGAGAAAGTGAGGCGGCAAATGAGGTGAGATGAGATGAGATGACATGGACATGAAATGAGGTGATATTTTGTTTGGTGATGATATGATGATGATGGCAGGTGCTACAGTTTGGAGAGGTGCTCCGGGTTTGATGTAGTGGTCGCGGTATAATTTCGTTTTTCGTTAAATGTTAATTCACCGCGTAAGTTCGATTCCATCGCACTTTTCAATTGATTGCCCGACAAACCGCGACCCTAAACATCACCACACCACATCAAACACGTGAGATGAGATCGACTGGCGGTGGCGGTGGCGGTGGCGGTGGCGGTGTGGGGAACACCCCCATACCATGAGGTAAGCGAGTTTTGTAACACACGCTTCAGTCGTCATATCTTTTCCGTCGATTACACCCATTTGTGATAATTGAATGCCCGTCGCATATTGTGTCATATCAACCGATCCTCTCAAGCACTGACTCAGTATCACGATCACTGCATTCTTTTGTTCGCGCGCGTATCGAATCACATCCAAAAACTCTTTCTT
>VFQP010005036.1_pt1 | contig 11802 bp, 12 predicted proteins | sample 3512351 | NCBI WGS metagenome assembly VFQP01 (sample SAMN10412372, study PRJNA504923) | tailings metagenome | isolation source: Relicate 1 Philex TSF1 revegetated site | place: Philippines: Tuba, Benguet | collected 2017-08-29
GACGGATTGATCCGCGACAGTGACACGATCGGCAAGGAACCACTGCCGGTCTACGCGCGCGGCGTGTCGCACCGTGGCCCTTACAAGGACGGTCCGGGCGAACTCCATGTGCCGGTGTGCATTGACGGCATGGTGGTGCGGCCTGGCGACCTGATCATCGGCGATGGTGACGGCCTGCTGGTCGTGCCCGCCGAAGAGGCCGAGGCGATTGCGGTTCGCGTGGAAGCAATCCAGAAAACCGAGGCTGCCGTTCTCGAATCCATTGCGCAGGGTAGTGCAGACCGGACCTGGGTGGATCGATCCCTGACCGACAAGGGGATACTGTGAACCCGTCACACAACGCGACCCGGCAACCGCATCAGGTAGTACGTTTCGACTACTGGCTCGACGCCGCCTTCAACCGCATCGTAGCGGAAGCCCCCGGCGTCAGCCTGCACACATGCCAGCGCGATGGCGCGGACGATGAGGCATGGGCACGCCTGTCGCACGCGCACGTGTACCAGATCACGGCCGCCAAGGACGAACTGCCGCGCCGCTGGTTCGTCACCGCCGAACTGCTCGCGCGTTGCCCGAATCTGGTTGCGATATCGTCGAGCGGGTCCGGGTGCGACACCATCGACATTGATGCCTGTACGGCAGCGGGCGTGGCCGTCATGAACCAGGCCGGCGGCAATGCCGATTCCGTTGCCGAGATGGCGATCGGCCTGATGCTGTCCGTGATGCGACGCATACCGGAATCAGACCGCCACATGAAATCGCACAGTACCGGCAGCCGCGAGGACCTGATGGGACACGAACTGCGCGGGCGCACGCTTGGCCTGGTGGGTGTCGGACATGCGGGTACCCGCGCGGCGGCACTCGGCCGCGCTTTCGGCATGCAGGTGATTGGCTTCGACCCGTTCCTGAGCAACGCGGAGATGGCCAGCCGCGGCGCGGAATCGGTCTCGTTCGACGAGTTGCTGCGCAGCGCAGACATTGTTTCGCTGCACTGTCCGCGAGATGCCAGCACACTGGGGATGTTCAACGCGCAGGCGTTCGCGGCAATGCGCGCCGGGAGCATTTTCGTCAGTACCGCACGCGGCGGTATTCACGATGAGAACGCGCTGTATGCGGCGCTGTCTGGTGGTCACCTTGCCGGCGCCGGTCTTGATGTCTGGGACCAGGAACCGCCGCCGCCGGGCCATCCGCTTCTGACGCTCGATAACGTCGTCGCCACGTTTCATACAGCGGGCGTCACCCATGATGCGCGCCGCAGGAACGCTACGCTGGCCGCCACGCAAATCGTCGATCTGCTCAGAACGGGTACCAAACCAGCGCGCATTGTGAACCCTGAAGTCTGGCCACTGGTCCGCCAGCGCATGCAGGCACTGGAGTTGACCACGGCAGGCTGACGCATCGAGCTTTACAACAATACGCCGGCCTCATGAGGGCCGGCGAAGGAGACAAAACATGAAACGCACTACCGACTTCCAGCGTCGGCGTCTTTCGCTCGGCCTTGCCGCCTGCGCGCTCAGCGCCGTGGTTGGCAGCATGGCCCCGCTCGCAGCCAGCGCCGAAACCGCTGCATGGCCGAACCGACCGATCGAAATGATTGTGGCCTACGCCCCGGGTGGCGGCACTGACCTGGTCGCCCGCTTGCTGGCCCGGCATCTGGAAAAGGAGCTTGGCGCAACCATCGTGGTCCAGAACAAGCCCGGCGCGGGTGGCGCCATTGGCTTTGCCGAGCTGGCACGCGCCACACCAGACGGCTACACCATCGGCTTTATCAATACACCGAACCTGCTGACGATCCCCATCGAACGCAAGACCACATTCACGTGGAAGAGTTACGACCTGATCGGCAACCTTGTCGATGACCCGGGAGCATTCACCGTCAACCAGTCCAGCAATATCGATTCGCTGGCGACGCTCGTGAAGTACGCCAAGGCAAACCCCGGTGCGGTCACCGTGGGTACCACCGGCGTGGGCTCCGACGACCACCTCGCCATGCTGCTGTTCGAAAAGGCCTCGGGCGTGAAGATGACACACGTTGGCTACAAGGGCGCGGGCGAAGTGCGGGGCGCACTGGCTGGCCAGCAGATCACGATCGGCGCCATCAATGTGGGCGAGGCACTGGCTTATCAGAAAGGCGGCACGCCGCTGAAGTTCCTGGGACAGATGGGACTTTCCCGCGCGGTACTGGCGCCCAACGTTGCAACGTTCCGCGAGCAGGGCTTCAACATCGAGCTTGCATCGCTGCGCGGCCTGGCCGCACCCAAAGGGCTGCCGGAGCCCGTCAAGAAGAAGCTTGTCGATGCGATGGCGAAGGTTGCCGCGGACCCACAGTTCAAACAGCAAGCCGACGCCATGTTTGCGCCGCTGCGCTACCTGGCTCCGGCTGCATATGCCGCCGAACTCGAACGCGGCGAGGCAGGCTTCCGCCAACTATGGAAGGAGATGCCATGGCAGGAAAAGTGAATCAGTTTCTGCGGCGCGTTGCCGGCTGCGCCACGCTGACCTGCTCCACGCTGCTGTGGGCACAGCCGGCGTTGCCATCGGGCCCGATCACCATGGTCGTCGGCTGGCCTGCAGGTGGCCCCTCCGACGCCGTGGCCCGTCTGGTGTCCGCACAGATGTCCCGGACGCTGGGGCAGTCCATCGTCATCGACAACCGTGCCGGGGCGGGCGGCAATATTGGCTCAGATATTGCCGCACGTGCGAAACCCGATGGCAGCACCATCATGCTTGCCACGGCGACCTCGCACGGGCTCAATTCCGCGCTCTACAGCCGGCTCAACTACGACCCGCTCAAGGACTTCGCGCCGATTGGCCTGATAACGACCTCACCAGGCGTGATGCTGGTTCCCAAGGACTCGCCTTACCGCTCGGTAGCAGAGCTGGTGGCCAAGGCTCGCGTGCAACCTGGCCAATTGAACTACGGTTCCGGGGGCGTCGGGTCGAGCCAGCATCTTGCCGGCGCGGTCTTCAGGAAACTGGCCAACGTGGACGTGGCGCACATCCCGTTCAAGGGCACCGCCCCGGCAATGACCGACCTGATGGCCGGCCGGGTGGACTTCATCATCACGACGGGAGCGCTACCGTTTATCCGTTCCGGCAAGGTTCGTCCACTTGCCGTGGCCTCGGCTCAGCGTCTGCCTGCACTTCCCGACGTGCCGACTTTCGACGAAGCCGGGGTGAAAGGGTTCTATACCGACTCCTGGTACGGACTGGTGGCGCCGGCGAACACGCCGCGACCCGCGCTGGAGAAGTTGAACGCGGCGCTCAATCAGGCCTTGCGGGATCCCGAACTTCAGAAGCAGTTCTCGGAGCAAGGCTCGCTGCCTGCAAAGCCAATGAACGTGGACCAGTTCTGGGCCTTTGTCAAAAAACAGATGCCCGTTGCGGCGGAACAGGTTCGCATCTCCGGAGCCAAGGCAGACTAGCGTCATGAACGGGGCCGCGTGAGCGTTAATGCAGCAACAAACGCTCGCACGGCAGGACTCTGATCATCGGCTCTCGTCACCGCCACCAAGGTCGCATGCGTGTGCATCTTTGCGATACGAACAAAGGCCACGTCACCTCGGTTGGCCGCGGCAACCGAGGCGCCAACCAACGTGAAGCCCAGTCCTGCGGCCACCAGGCCAAGCGCCGTGTGAATTTCGATGGCTTCGTGCCCCGCCCGTGGATTGCCTTCGGCCTGACGAAGCGCATCCACCATCAGACTGGCGAACCGACTTTGCGGGTCTTTCGGATACTGGATCAGCGCCAATGCATCGAGCTCGGAGGCCCGCACCACCTTGCGTTTCGCTAAAGGCGACTGGATTGGCACCGCGGCCACGAAGGGGTCATCGAACAACTCCGTGTAGGCCAGATCGGTGGCCCGATCGAACTCGCCAATGTAGCGCGAGATACCAACATCAATCCGGCCACTGCGCAGCAGTTCAGGCTGATGTTCGGATAGTTGCTCGAGCAGGTCCAACTGAATGGCTGGCAGTTTCTCTCGGAAGCGCCGCACGGCCTCGGGAACGATCGAGAAGATTGCGGAGCGGGTGAATCCAATTCCCAGCCAGCCGAGATTGCCGGCTGCCACCGCCCTTGCCTCCTCATCGAGCCGACGCATCTGGGACAACAGTTCCTTTGCCCGCGGGTAGAGGAATTTACCCGTGGCGGTCAGGGTCATCGGCCGGTTGGCGCGGTCGAACACCGGCGCGCCCAACAACGACTCCAACTGCGAAATCTGCATGCTGATTGCCGTGGGCGCAACGAACAAGCGACCGGCGGCGGCCACGGCGCTCCCGGCATCCACCACTTCACAGAAGTACCGCAGCTGCTTCAAGTTCATTTTTTCTGAATGTAGGACCAATTTTCGTTGTTTGATTCAGTCCAGACTTTACTCGAAACTCCAGCAAACACACATGGAGTTATGCAATGGACGGTGCTTCAATCGCTTCGAAAAGCCTGCTGGACGCGGCGCGTAACCTCAGCACGGCCGAAATCTCGGACGCGCTCGACTATTTCAAACTGCCCGGCAGCGCACTCGGTATCGGTCTCCAGGCAGGCGTGCCACGCATCTTTGGCCAAGCCTTCACGGTTGCATTCGTGCCGGTCGATACCGCCACGCCCGGCACGGTTGGCGACTATCTCGACGACATCCCGCAGGGCGCAGTGGCCGTCCTCGACAATTCCGGCCGCGTCGACTGCACCGTATGGGGCGGCATCATGAGCAAGATCGCAAACCAACGCGGCATTGCCGGCACCGTGATCAACGGCGTCTGCCGTGACACCGCGGAAGCCCAAGAGGCGAACTACCCGCTCTATGCACGTGGCCGCTTCATGCGCACGGGCAAAGACCGCGTCCAGGTCAGCACCGTCGGCCAAGTGGTCAGTCTGGGCGATGTCCGCGTGAAACCCGGTGACTACATCGTTGCAGACGCCGATGGCGTGGTGGTCATACCGGAAGCGCGAGCCGCCGAGGTATTCGAGCGCGCCCTTCGCACCCGTGAGGTCGAAGGAAAGATTCTGGAAGCGGCACTGGCCGGCACCACGCTTGGCGAGGCACGACGCCAGTTTGGCTACCACACGCTGCAGCGCACCGGCCACTGACGCCATCCCCACAAAAACTGGACGATGCATCCCGTGGCTGCGTTGGCGGCCGCTACCGTAGCGTGCGCACTCACCTCTGGACCCGTTGCGGCTGCGGAAGCGTACCCTTGCCCGACCGTGCGTCTGGTATCGCCTTACCCGCCCGGTGGCACGACGGACATTCTCGCGCGCATCGTGTCGCCCGGATTGTCCAAGCGGCTCGGCGTCACGGTTATCGTCGATAACAAGGGCGGCGCCAGCAGCAACATCGGCACCGAGTTTGTCTCGCGCGCCAAGCCGGACGGCTGTACGGCATTGCTCGGAAACAATACCGGGATTGTCATCAACCGGAACCTCTACAAGCTGAAGCTCGATCCAACACAGGCGCTCGCCCCTGTAGGTGAAGTGGCCTCGGTTCCGCTTGTTCTGTATGTCAATGCATCGCTTCCCGCGAAAACCGTTGGGCAACTGGCCGACCTGATCAAGGCTGCGCCCGGCAAATACAGCTATGCATCCGGTGGCAGCGGCAGCCCGCAGCATCTGGCAGGTGAGATGCTGAAGCTCGAGCGGCAGCTCGACATGGTGCACGTTCCTTATCGAGGGCAAGGTCCCGCGTTGAGCGATGTCATCGCAGGCCAGGTACCCATTGCGTTCGAGACGACGACTGCCATCGCACCGCACATCAAGGCGGGAAAGCTGCGCCTGCTGGCCACCACCGGTGCAAAGCGTTCGAAGACGCTGCCGGACGTCCCGACCATGCAGGAATCCGGCTTCCCTGGTTTCGTCATCGAGAACTGGTACGGCCTGTTCGTGCCCGCCGAGACGCCAGCCCCGCTTATCCAGAGGCTGAACGCAGAACTCAATGCCGTCCTCGCCGAACCGGACGTCGCATCGAAACTGAACGATATGGGCTCCAGCGATGTTCGCGGCACGCCGGCTCAGTTCCGCACGTTTATCACGAAAGAGATGCCGTACTGGGAATCGCTGGTCAAGCGGTCCGGTGCGAAGGTCGACTGAACACAACGAATTCGGAATCAATTGAAGATGACTAATCCTGCTACCGCAGAACAGCTCGCGCGCCTCGTGCGCCTTGGCACTGCAACCATTCACGAGGCCCAGGGCCAACGCGGAGCCGTGGATTCGGCCATCGCACCGCTGGACCCATCGATGCGTGTGGCCGGCCCCGCCCTGACCGTCGACATCCGCCCCGGGGACAACCTGATGATTCACTATGCGCTGACAAAGGCGCGACCGGGCGACGTGCTCGTCGTCGACGCCAAGCAATTCGTCAATGCGGGCCCTTGGGGCGATGTGCTGACCTTTGCCGCGCAGAAGATCGGCATCGCAGGCCTGGTGATCGACGGCGCCGTCCGCGATGCAACCAACATTGTTGAAATGGGCTTCCCGGTGTTCTGCCGCGGCCTCAGCATTCGCGGAACCAACAAGGTGCAACCGGGCCGCTTGAACGTACCGGTCGTCGTTGGCGGCGCCCCAATCAATCCTGGCGACATCGTGGTCGGCGACCGTGACGGGCTTGTCGTCGTAGCGGCGGAAGAACTGCAATCGGTCCTCGAAGCCAGCGAAGCGCGCGAGGAAAAGGAAGCCGGCATGAGGCAGAAGCTTGAGCAAGGGGCCACCATGGTCGAGCTGCTTGGGCTTCAGGGAACGCTTGATTCGTATGGGCTGAGATGAAAGGTTCCCTTGCCTGGCGTGACGAAAGATATGGAACCGTGGCGGATATGACTGTGCTGATATCCGCAGCGGCGATATGATGCTTTGGTTGGCTTCGATAAGCCTTTCCTGTCACGCCATGCCCCGTGGATAACGAAACCTACCTGCAGTTTCCCGCCTTGCAAACGCTTGCTCGCCGCACCGATGCCGTAACTGTCGATTGCGGGTGTAGCAGCCCAGAGCTCGATAACTGGACCTCTTTGCCGATTTCATTTCCGGAGGAACAGCTTCGCGTGATTGGCACATTGGTTCGCGATGCCTACAGCGAAGCGACGTTCGAGGAATACCATCCCCATGGCACGACGCTCTGGTCAGCCGAAGCTCCGATTGCTCCGCTCTACTTTCCATACAACCGCTGCACGGTCTCGGAGTGCGTGGTTTGCCAGCGCGCGTACTTGCGCTACGTAGAGGGCGGCGGATACTTTGTGGACCCGCGCATCCGGAGGCTGAGATCTGGTGTTCTTGTAGACGTCGCATAACGACCGCTCCACCACCGTAAGCCTCATTGCGCGCCGGGTAACGCCTTACCAGGCGCGCGATGTATTTTCCCCAGCCTTACGGTGCCTCAACCTTCATGGTCTTCAACAGCGGTTGCCACTTGTCGCTTTCCGACTTCAGCCACGTCTGCAGGCCCGCGGGAGTTTGCTTGTCGACCGGAACGATTTCGGCGCCGAGTTCTTCGAGGCGCCTGGAGACCATCGGATCCTTCAGCGCCTGCTGCAGCGCTTTGGTAAGGCGCGCAGTGACCGCGGGCGGTGTGCCCTTGGGCGCGTAGACGCCGTGCCACACCTTCATCGAAAAGCCTTTGACCCCACCCTCATCCATGGTCGGCGTATTGGGCAGCGCCTTGATGCGGTTCGGCGTGGTGACGCCGTACAGCTTCACGCGATTGGCACTGATCTGCTGAAGCGTCGAGGTGGTCTGATCGCACAGCAGGTCGACCTGTCCACCGAGCAAGGCCGTCATGGCCGGCCCCGTGCCCTGGTAAGGTATCGATGTCATCTTGACACCCACAGCCTCCTCGAACAGCAGGCCGCACAACTGCGACACGGCACCCAGGCCGGCATTGGCCAGCGAGACCTTGTCCTTGTTCTGCTTGACGTACTTGACCAGGTCCGCCGTAGTCGCTGGCGGCAGGTCCTTGCGGCCTAGCATCGTCATCGGAACATCGGCAACCTGCCCGATGTACTCGAAATCCTTGAGCGGGTTGTACGAGAGCTTCTTGTACAGCGCCGGCGCGGTTGCCATCCCGTTGTGATGGATAAGGATGGTATAGCCATCAGGTTGTGCACGCGCAACATAGGCCGCGGCAACCGTGCCACCGGCGCCAAGCCGATTCTCGACCACGACACTTTGGCCAAGGTCCTTCGACATCGCTTGTCCAAGCGCCCGTGACACGACGTCGGTCGGGCCGCCTGCCGAGAAAGGAACAATCAGCGTAATGGGCTTCGACGGGAAGGCGTCCGCAGCGACTGCCGATGCGCCCAACGCCAGACCCGATACACCAATCGCCAACCGAATCCATGGACCCATTCCAACCAATTGCTTGCAAACCATTGTTGTCTCCGATGTTGCTGCGGCAAGTCTTCCGTCGCCGAGTCTGTTTACTTTCGGAGTGAAGGTTGCTTGATGACTGCCTGGCGGAGCAATCTGGGAATTCCGAATGGGGCGTACTGCAATTCCGAACGCAGCAAATACCGGATGGTTTTGCTGCGCCAAGCCTGTGGCGGGTGATCGTCAGGCTACGCGGCTGCGGCTAACGCAATGTCCGCTTTCGTGGTGAGGCAGACAACTTGCCGCTCGACAGGATATCGATGGCCGCCTCGACCGCCGGGCTCTGTCGATTCTTCGACCAGGCCATGGCAGTAGTGACGACGTCCACCGCCTCTTTCAACGGCCGAACTACAACGCTTTCCGGCGCGGCCTTCTTCATTGACGAGGGCACCAGCGCGATACCCTGCCCGCACCCCACAAACGCGACCTGCGTTGCGACCGTCCTGACTTCGTGGAGGATCCGCGGCGAAAATCCGGCGGCGCGGCACGTCGCAATAAGACTGTCGAAGTAGCTGGGACTGACTGCGCGGGAAAAGATCACAAATGGCTCCTCGGCCAGGCTTGCAAGGCGAACCCTGGGCATACCCGCGAACCTGTGGGTCTTGGGCAGGGCAACCGCCAGCCGGTCCTGCTTTAGCGGTGTCGTACCAATTGCCGCTCCCAACTCACCTTCGAGGCGGGCAAACGCCAGGTCGATGTCGCCGCGCTCCAGCGCAGGCACCGCGTCGACGCTATCGATCTCCGTTACCGAGATGGTCAACTGAGGAAACTTCTTTCCCAGCGCATCGATGAGACCCGGCAGGGTATCGACCAGCGCAGAGGAAATGGCGCCAATCGACAGTACGCCGGTACTTCCAGTAATAGCCTCCTGGACGGCGAGTTCCAGACGGTCCAGTTGCTCAGCGAACTTCCGCACTGCGGGGAGGATTGCGGCCCCCACCGGCGTCAGCGTCGCGCCTTTCCTGCCGCGCTCGAACAACTTCACCTTGAGCGCCTGCTCCAGTACCTGGATCTGCTCGGTCAATGGCGGCTGCGACATCCCTAGCCGCTTTGCCGCACGCCCGAAGTTGCCCTCTTCGGCAACTGCCAGGAAGAGGTACAGGTGTCGAACCAGCCTGAAGTTGATCATGAGGATTGATAGGTTTGGCGTATGGAAACCTTACTGGATTCGGAATTTACATTCCGAACTCTAGCGCCGAGAGTACGGCCATGGCAACCCGACATCCCTTCATCATGAGTACATCCTCCCTGCTGGACCGCCTCGCATCGCTGGACACCAATACCGTTTCCGATGCGCTCGATTTCCTGCATCTTCCCGGTGCTACGTACGGCATCCGTCCACTCTGGGATTGCCCGAAGATCGTCGGCCGCGCGAGCACGATCCAGCTTGGCCCCAAGACCGATGCAAAGCCGACCGTGCATCTCATCTCCCCGGTCGTCGCTCAGATTCAAACCGACGATCGCATCCTGGTTATTGCCGGCGGGCTCGAAGGAGTTTCTTGCTGGGGCGATATCCTCGCCAATGCATCGGCGGCAAAGAACGTACGCGGCTCCGTCATTGACGGCGTGAGCCGCGACATCGAGGGCAGCGAGTCGATTGGCTATCCGGTCTTCGGGCGCGGCGTCACGATGATCAGTGCGCGCAACCGCGTGATTCAGGTCGACTCGGGCAAGACGGTCACGTTCGCCGGCGTGGTGGTCAATGAGGACGACTACGTGATTGCCGACCGCTGCGGCACTGTCTTCGTCCCGGCGGACCGTATCGAAGCGGTGCTGGACCTGGGCGAACGCATCGCGCGCCGTCAGGACGGCATGGTGCAAGCGGTGCGTGCCGGACGCTCCGTCGAGGACGTCATGCACGACAAGGAATTCGAAGCGATCAACAGCCAGGAAGCAAAATGACCGTCGAGCATCAGCGTTTGAACGCCAACCTTGCCAATGCGCAGCCGTCTGCAACGTACCGCATGATGGACCGGGTCGCCGCCAGGCGCGCAACCGGTGCAAAGGTCATTTCCCTGAGCGCGGGAGAGCCGGACTTCGATACGCCAGTTCATGTCTGCGATGCCGCCATCGATGCGATTCGCAGCGGCCACACCCGCTACACGCAAGTCGCCGGACTTCGCGCACTGCGTGAAGCCATTGCCGCGAAGTTCAAGCGCGAAAACGGTCTCGATGTTGCCTGGCAGGACACCATCGTCTGTTCTGGCGGAAAGCAGGTCATCTATAACGCGCTGGCCGCGACCTTGAACGCCGGCGATGAGGTCATTGTGCCGGCACCCTACTGGGTGAGCTACCCCGAGATGGCACAGCTGTGCGGCGCCACGCCGGTCGTAGTCGAGTGCGGCGCCGACGTCGGATTCAAGTTGACCCCAGAAGCGCTGGAAAAGGCGATTACCCCGCGCACCCGCTGGCTGATCCTGAACTCACCATCGAACCCGACCGGCGCCGTCTACTCGCGAGCCGAGCTGGCCGCGCTGGCGCAAGTACTGCTGGGCCACCCACACGTGCTCGTGCTGTCGGATGACATCTACGAGCACCTGACCTTCGACGGCGAGCAGTTCTTTACGCTCGCCCAGGTGGAACCGCGTCTCAAGGACCGGACGCTGACCATGAACGGCGTGTCCAAGGCATATGCGATGACCGGCTGGCGGATTGGCTTTGGCACCGGTCCGGCATGGTTGCTCGATGCAATGGAAAAGCTCCAGGGGCAGCAGACCTCCGGCGCCTCATCGATATCGCAGCACGCGGCACTGGCCGCGCTGCAGGGTCCCCAGGATTTTATTCACGCGTCCAGGCAAGTCTTTCAGGCTCGCCGGGACATGATGGTGGAACTGCTGAACAATACGCCGGGGCTTGGCTGTGCCGTACCGGGCGGTGCGTTCTACGCGTTTGCGTCTTGCGAAGGTCTGCTTGGCAAGACCACACCCGCTGGCACGCTATTGCAGTCAGACGAGGACGTGGCACTCGCCCTGCTTGAAGAAGCGAACGTTGCCGTCGTACACGGTTCGGCGTTTGGGTTGGGTCCATACATCCGCATCGCCTATGCACTGGACAATGATTCCCTGCGCAAGGCTTGTGAAGCGATCCGTCAGTTCTGCGTGTCGCTCAAGTAGATTCCCGCTCCCAAGATCATGAACAGAGATACCAGGAAGGAAACGGTCGCGCTCGAAGTAGCGGGCGTCGCGCTCAAGGTCGCGGCCATCAGTCGTCACGGTGAGCTGGCGCCGATCGTGTTCCTGCACGGGTTCGGTTCGACCAAGGAGGACTATGCGGACATCGCAATCCATCGCGCGTTCGCTGGTCGCGCGTTCCTGGCCTACGACGCACCCGGTTGTGGCGAGACTGCATGTGGAGATCTGCGCAAGGTCGGCATTCCGTTCCTGGTCGAGACCGCCAAGGCGATGCTGGATCACGCCGGAATCGACTGCTTCCATCTGGTCGGGCACTCCATGGGCG
>VFQP010005037.1_pt1 | contig 11800 bp, 5 predicted proteins | sample 3512351 | NCBI WGS metagenome assembly VFQP01 (sample SAMN10412372, study PRJNA504923) | tailings metagenome | isolation source: Relicate 1 Philex TSF1 revegetated site | place: Philippines: Tuba, Benguet | collected 2017-08-29
TTCATGCTTTGTAGTTTTTAAAGGTTTAAATATAGAAATTATTTGGTAATCAAAACAATTTGATTATCAGTTTTCAAAAATATCTTTTAATTTAAAATTCTAATCAACAAAATTTTACGTATTTTCGTCAATATTTTAAGGATTATACTCAAAATTTTAAGGTTATGATAGTAGGAGAGAAAATAAAGAGATACCGAAGAGAAAAAGGATTTACCCAAATGGATATGGCAGTAATGCTTGATGTGTCTGAAAACACATACAGAAATATTGAGAACAATATTTCGTCTCCGGATATTGTAACTATTGATAAAATTGCAAAATTTTTAGATAAAGGTTTTACAGATTTCCTGCCTGATGAATGCATTAATATTACAAACACAGATAATAAAGGAGGAAATAATGGCTATATCATCAATAATCTTCCCGAGAAGCTTATAGAGCAATACGAAGAGCGCATCAAAGAGTTGAAAGAACAAGTTCAGGAATTGCGAGAAGAGCTAAAAAGCATAAAGAAGAAATAACAAAACGGCAGGAAAAAATTCCTGCCATTTTGTTAATCCGCAACATTCAGCTCAATCTGGATATCACGCTGGATTTTCTTCAGAGAAGAATATTTTGCATCGCAGACCTGGGTCGTCAAAACATATTCTCCTTTATCTACCATAATAAAATTCTGCCCTCTAGCCGGAACATCCACATTATAATATTTATTACCGCTGATTTTAACGATGAGGTTACATTTCGATTTATTTTTGATATTGATATAGGCTTCTTTATCATTGGGGTCATGATTGAAAATATGACTCAGCATAGAAGCCGTTTTTTTGGCATGCTCACTCGGCTCAGATTTTTTGCTGCTTCCTGCAGATGCCAAATTCACATTTTTTTCGGAAGAAGATTTATTGACTGCCAGATCTTTACCTTTATTAAGCTCATTATTGCTTACAATTTTTTCAACTTTACTTTTACTTAGAGGTTTTATTGTAGGCTTAGCTTCAATAGAATTATCTGCCATGATGATATTCATCAGTCTCCTTTTAAGGACATCATTTTTTTCGTGACCGGGATTCTGCTTAATAAACCCGGCAATAATCCGGGGTTCGGAAGAACTTTCCGCTTCCTCAAGGGTATAAATAATTACCGTCTCTTTTTCAGCAACTGCTTTTGTTTTAGAGGTGCCTTTTTTCTTTTTCTGGGCGATACCCAAACTGAAAATACTTAGAAATATAATGAGAAAAAGTTTTTTCATCAAATTAATCTTTAAAATTTATTAAATAAATACTATAACGCTAAAAGTCATTTTTTAGTTTATCATTAAAATCATTATCTTTGCACGACTTAAAAATAAACTATTAAAGTTAATCATAATTTTAAATAAATAAACAATAAATATTATGTCTTATACACCAGCTGCTGCAGACGTAGCAAAATTAAGAAACCAAACAGGTGCAGGTATGATGGACTGCAAGAAAGCTTTAGTTGAAGCAGAAGGAGATTTTGAAAAAGCAGTTGACATCCTTAGAAAAAAAGGTCAGAAAGTTGCGGCTAACAGAGCTGACAGAGAATCTGCAGAAGGTGCAGTGATCGCAAGAGTAAACGAAGATAATACTCTGGGTACGATCATCTCTTTAAACTGTGAGACTGACTTTGTTGCTAAAAACGAAGCTTTCGTTGAATTGGCTTACGAATTGGCTGAAATGGCAATTTTTGCTGCAACTAAAGAAGAATTGTTGGCGACAGATTTCCACGGAATGACTGTTGCTGAAAAATTAATTGAGCAGACAGGTGTTATCGGAGAGAAAATTGAAATCGGTGCCTTCGAAAGAATTACAGGACCTTTCCTTGGAGCTTACATCCACGCTGGTAACAAAATTGCTGCCATCACTTCTCTTTCTGCAAAAGTAGACGGAGCTGATGAGGCTGCAAAATCTGTTTCTATGCAGGTGGCTGCGATGAACCCAATCGCTCTTGATGAAACTCAGGTTTCTCAGGAAACAATTGACAAAGAATTGGAAATCGAAAGAGAACTATTAACTAAAGAAGGTAAGCCAGAAAATATTATTGATAATATTTTGAAAGGTAAAATGCAGAGATTCTACAAAGACAACACTTTGGTACACCAATCTTTCATTAAAGATAACGCTATTTCTGTTGCAGACTATGTAAAATCTGTAAACTCAGATCTTAAAGTAACAGGATTTATAAGAGTTAGCTTGTAATCTTTTAGATTTTTAAAATACTGTCCCGGTGATTTCTCATCGGGATTTTTATTTTGTACTGCATTTCACATAATATGAATAACATAGCAATATTCATTCATTATTTACAATTTCCAAAATATTAACATAATGTTAAAAAAATAACGTAAAAATTTGATTATTAATACTTAAATTTGTCGCCCTGAAATTTTTGTATGAAAAGAGTTTTACTATTAATATGCACATTTTTATGTTTATTGTTTAATGCCCAGCTTGATACCGAACACTGGTTTGCGCCAATGGCATCAAAAGCAGGAAATAATGGATTAGAAGGTTATCTTTACCTGTCAACCGATGAAACAGTTCCCTTTACTGTCCAGATATTCAACAACAATACTTTATATACAAGTACACAGATCAGCAAAGGTAATCCCGCGCAGATTATTATTCCAAACAATTTTCTGATTACCTCAAATCAGTTTGATCTTTTTACACCCAATTCTATGGGACTGAATGTAAAAGGATCTAAAAGATTTTTTGCAAATTACAGATTTTCACTGCAAAACCATGCTGAAATCATTACTTCAAAAGGTTTGGCAGGGCTCGGAACAACTTTTTTTGCAGGAACAGTTCCCATTACAGGAAGCGCAACTTATGTAAATTCTACAATCGGAGTCACCGCAACTGAAGACAATACAACCGTTGTAATTTCAGGATACAATCCTAATGTTGTGTTTTCTGACGGTACATCTTCTCCAACCAGAACATTTACATTAAACAAAGGACAATCTTATATCGTAGATGCAAGAAGCACAGACAGCCCTTTTAATCCTACAGGACTTGTAGGAGCAAAAATTGTATCTACAAAACCTATTTCGGTGACCAATGGTAATTTTAACGGAATTTACACCAATCTTAATTTCAGCAATAATGATGTCCTGATGGATCAGGCTGTTCCTGTTAACAGACTGGGAAAAGATTTTATCATGGTAAAAGGAAACGGTAATGTAGCCAATGAAATGGAAACGGCACTTATCATTGCCACAGAAGATAATACTCAAATTGCTTTCAACGGAGCCGGAACTGCAGTCACTTTGAATACTGGACAATATTACATGGTTCCGACTGGTAATTACATTAATCAGGGAAGCGGAAATTATAACATGAATATTACCTCAAACAAAAATATTTATGTTTACCAATTGCTTGCCGGAATTATGGGCGGCGGATCGAATAACGAATTTGCAACAGGAGGAATGAATTTTATTCCGCCATTAAGCTGTTTCATGCCCAACAAAGTAGATGAAATCGGATTCATCAATATGATTGGAGGACAGGCTTTTAATACAAAACTGAATATTATTACCCAAACCGGAGCTGTAGTTACTTTAAACGGAAATCCTATTGCTGCGAACAACGGACCGTATCCCGTAACAGGAAACCCTAACTGGGTGACCTATTCTGTACCGAATGTGTCAGGAATCATTTCTGTAAATTCTACCAAATCTGTAACTGCAGGAATTGCAGCAGGAAGCGGTGCTGTTGGATACGGCGGTTACTTTGCAGGATTCTCGTCCGTGCCTGCAATTTCTAAAACAGGTGACTGTTATGCCGGCATACTTTTACAGGTAGATAATTCTTATGACTCTTATCAATGGTTTTTAAATGGGAATCCTATTCCGGGTGCTACTTCTTTCTCAATAAACCCCGAGCTTTATGGTGCAGGAAATTACACCTGCCAGATTACAAAAAATAATTGCGAAAGCAAGCTGACTGCAGTTTATAATTACACATTATGTCCTCCAATTACAACAACAACGTATACAATCGGTTCTTGTAATACGAAAGTAATTACTCCATCATTTAGCAATTCAATTCAAAATATTGTTCCGTCACTTACAGGAATTATTTTGCAGCCAACTTCCGGTACTGCAGGTGTAAATTTGGCAAACGGTCAGATTACGTATACTCCCAACTCAACTTTAACAAGCAATACAACAGATACTTTCATTTATTATATTCAGGGAAATGGTAATCCGTTTGATTTTGAATATTTTAAAATTATTATTAATACAGACGTTCTACAGACCAATAATGCAAATCTGGTTTCTTGTGCCAATTCTGCAGGTAACGGGACATTTGATTTAACCACGGCTAATCTTACCACAAATACAGGCACTTCGGTTGTATATTATACCAATTCTAACCTGACAGGTCAGATCAACAGTCCAAACAATTACACAGGTCCTGCAGGAACAATATATGCTAATGTAACTTCTGCTTACGGATGCTCTAAACCTGCACAGATTACATTGATAGTAAATCCGTTACCTAGTATCAATACTTCCAGTTTCAACGCAAATCTTTGTGATGATAATCTTGATGGAATTATTAATGTGAATTTCTCAACGATTACACCGCAAATTGTAACCAACTCAGGAAGTTTTACTGTAAGATATTATCTGAACCAAACAGATGCAAATGCCGGAAACAACAATATGCTTCCCAACAACTGGACATATACTGCAGCTACAACGGTTTATGTAAGAGTTGACGGGATTAATACCAATTGTTCAGCTGCTTTCGGACAGATCAATTTCTCTATAGGATCAAAAATACCTTTATCCACATTAGATTATTCCACATTAGTTTGCGACACCAATTGGGACGGAACAGAAACCGTTAACTTAAATACTTACAAAAATAATTTTACTACAGATCCTGCTGTTACATTAAGTTTTTACAGTACTTTTTCCAATGCGCAAAATGCGATCAATGCTATTAATGCAAATCAGATCATTGCTCCTTCTCAGGTGTTTTATATTAGATTTCAGACTTCAGGAAGCTGTTCTAATATAGCTAAGATTACTTTATCACTGGATCAGCTTTCGACATCCAATGCTACCTTATCTGCTTGTGCCAATGCCAACGGAACAGCAAATTTTAATCTGACTACAGCTACTGTTACAGCAACTCCGGGAGCAACAGTTTTATTCTTTTCAGATGCTTTGCTCACAACTCCTATTGCAACGCCTACAAATTATAATTCTTCCGGGGGGATAGTTTATGCACAGGTGAGTTCAGGCTTCGGATGTACAAAAACAGCACAGATCAATTTAGTCATCAATCCGTTACCTAATATCAATACGGCAAATTACAACGCTGCACTTTGCGATGATAATTTTGACGGAATAATTAATGTAAATTTCTCAACAGTTTCACCTCAAATCGTAACTAATTCAGGAAATTTTAACGTAAGATATTATCTTAATCAAACAGATGCAAATGCCGGAAACAACAATACCCTTCCCAATAACTGGACATATACTGCACCTACAACAGTTTATGTAAGAGTTGACGGGATCGGCACCAATTGTACTCCTGCTTTTGGGCAGATCAACTTTCAAATTGGAAACCGAATAACCTTATTGGCAACCAATGCCACTACAGATGTATGCGATAATGACCTGAATGGAACTGAAGCCGTTAATCTTAATGATTATAAAAATCTATTCAGTACAGATCCTTCCGTTGTATTGACATTTTACAATACTTTAGCCAATGCGCAGGCAGGTACCAACGCCATTACTCCCAATCAAAACATCACTTCTGTTTCAACATTTTACATCAGATTCACCAGCAGTAATGCCTGTCCGAATACAGCAGTTTTAACGGTCAATTTAAAATCACCAAAAAAATCTGAGATTCTGAAAAACCAGGTCGTTTGTGCAAATCAAAAAGCCTTACTTGATGCAGGAGCAGGTTTCACCTCTTATTCATGGAGCACCGGAGCAACAACACAATCCATCAGTGCGGGAGAAGGTGTTTATTTTGTAGATTTAGGCTTCAACGGATGTGTTTACAGACAAACAGTTACAGTAACCAATGCTCCGCTACCCGTAGTAACCAGCGTAACGGTTACAGGAAATACGGCAACAATTAACGTAACTGGAGGAACTCCCCCTTATCAGTATTCATTAAATGGAATTGATTTTCAAAGTTCTAATGTTTTCACGGGATTGGTAAGAGGTCCTTATAAAGTATACGTTATCGGGCGAGATGGATGTCAGCCGGTCACCAAAGATTTTTTACTGTTAAACTTAATTAATACCATTACTCCTAATAATGACGGAAAAAATGATGTTCTAGATTATTCTGATCTCAAAATTAAAGATCAGGTGAGTATAGAGGTCGTTGACAGATATGGTGCTGCTGTTTATCAATCTTCAGGAAAAAATTATATATGGGACGGAAAATCAGGAGGACGACATCTATCTACCGGAACTTACTGGTACATAATAAAATGGATTGAGCCCGATACAAAATTACCAGTATCTCATTCGGGATGGCTTTTAATTAAGAATAGAGAATAATTTTTTCAATTTATTCATGATTTATTAAGAATATATTAAATATTATATTAATTTTGTAGAAATCCTAATTCTTTAACTTATGAAAAGATTTCTACTCAGTTTAGTATTAATATTTTTGTCATTCAGTTCTCTCTTTGCCCAAAGAGATACCGAACACTGGATTGCGCCTTACTATTATTCAATGTCTCATACACAGGCATTGTATTTATCTACAGACTCGGTTACACCATTTGATGTAACTATCTACAGTAATAATGTTGCTCTGAATACGACACCTATTACAATAAGTAAAGGTAATCCCAAAACTTTCGTAGTTCCGAATGCCAATATTAATACAAATACACCATCAGAAGCCTTCAATGTCATTACGAAAGGTCTTTACCTGAGTGCGCCTAAACCATTCTTCTGTACTATGAGAATGGTTCAAAATACAACTCACGCCGAAATTCTTACCAGTAAGGGGAAAGCGGGATTGGGAAAATTGTTTTATGTAGCAAATACTCCGTCTACAGCAACTTCAAATACTTTTACCGCAGGTATTTTAGCAACAGAAAATAATACTGTTGTTACAGTAACATGGAACGGCAGCATTACATTTTTCGGGGCTCCTACCGGTCTTGGAAATACACATACCGTAACTTTGAATAAGGGGGAATCTTTCCTTTTTGCCGGAAATACATCCGGGACAGCTCCGTTTATGGGAGCAAAAATAGTGTCTGATAAGCCAATAACTCTTACCAACGGAAATGTAAACGGAAATTTCGGGAACAGTACTACCGCAGGATCAGACTCAATATTAGACCAATCGGTTCCGGTTGAAAGATTAGGAAATACTTTTGCAATGGTAAGAACAAGATCAAGCACTGCGGATTTGGAAGGTGCCATTGTTATTGCAACAGAAAACAATACTCAGGTATTTTTGAATGGATCCACAACTGCTGTTGCCACTTTAAATGAGGGTCAGTGGTATAGAATCTCCGGAGACAATTATCTATTACAAGGTACGTCAGGACATTATAATATGTTGGTATCAACCTCAAAAAATGTCTATGTTTACCAGCTGGTTTCAGTAGAAAACAGCAGCGCAACTTGCGGATTTAACTATATACCTCCTTTAAATTGTTTTTTACCAAGAAAGATTGATGAAATCCCTCTGATAAATGAAATGCCCACAGGTACTTCTGGTACAAGTGTAGTTCCTAACGGAACATTAATTAAGCTGAATGTTATAACTGAAGCAGGCGCTACAGTTTTGGTAAATAATACTCCTCCAACAGCTGCTCAGGGACCTTATCCGCTTACAGGTAACACAGCCTGGGTGACATACGCCATAGAGGGGGTAACAGGAAATTTGGTAATTGAATCAACAAAAGCAGTAACTGCAGGGATCAATGGTGGCTATTCAACATCAGGATACGGAGGTTATTTTGCAGGGTTCTCTTCTGTTCCTATTATTGCCAAACAGACAGGAGATTGTATTCCTGGAATTATACTAGAGGTAGATGACAGCTATGAAACTTATCAGTGGTTTCTAAATAATGCTCCAATTGCAGGTGCAACATCTCATACATATACGCCAACAGTAGCAGGTAATTACACGGTAAAAGTAACTATGGGAACATGTCCTCCGGTAACTACACCGGTTTACAAAGTTTTCAGCTGTTTACAACAGACCACAAAAACGTTGTTCATCTGCGGAGCTAAAACGATTACTCCAACTTTTACCAACTCTTCACAGACATTACAGCCGAGCTCAGTGCAAATTCTCACTCAGCCAACAAAGGGTACAGCAACTTTAAACCCGAATACTGGTGTTATTACTTACATTCCAAATCCGGGTAACCCTCCTGGAACAACGGATGTTATTGTATATAGATTCTGTGGAAATGCAACTGAATTCGTAGACTGTGAGCAAGTAACCCTAAACTTAAGTTTGGTTCCTTTTGTAGTGAATGATCGCACAATTTATGCTTGTCAATATGCAGGAAAAGGATTTTTTAACCTGACTAGTGCTACCGTAACTGATGGTGTAGTACAGACTACAAAGAAATTTTACCCAACTCTTGCAGATCTTAATGCAGGGACCAATCAAATAACTAATCCTACAAATTATTTCTCGGGGGCAGGATCTGTATATGTAAATGTAACTACTGTTGAAGGCTGTGTTGGTAATGCAAAAATTACATTAGCTTTTTATCCGACACCTGTTGTTAACGAAGCCACTTTGACAGAATGCTTTATTCAAAATAATGAAACAAAAGGTAAATTTAATTTAACCGCTGCAAATGTAACGGCAGAAAGCCCTGTAACCAAAAAATTCTATCCTACTTTTACAGACGCAAGCAATGGTACGAATGAAATTACAACTTCTTTAGATAATTATATCTCTGCAAATGGAGCAGTATATGTAAGAGTTTTTAATTCTAATGAATGTTATGCTATTGCAAAAATTAATCTTCAGGTAACTCCACCTAACAGATCCACAGTTTTAGCTAACAAATATATCTGTATTGATGACAGAACTACTTTAGATGCAGGACCTGGTTATCAGTCTTATCTTTGGAGCAATGGAGCAACAACTCAGTCTATTCAGGGAGTTGGAGTTGGAGAGTATTGGGTTACACTCCAAAGCAACGGATGTTATGTTACACAGACCGTAACTGTTAAAAAAGCTGAAGATCCGGTGATTACTTCAATTGAAATCTCCAATAATACTGCAACGGTGTTGGTAAGCGGAGGTAAAGCTCCTTACAAATATTCTGTTGACGGCACTACCAATTGGCAGGATTCTAATGTATTTACCAATTTATCAAGAGGGCAACATACATTCTTTGTAAAAGACTCTTTCGGATGTACGCCGATTTCCGTAGAAATCACTATACCAAACTTAGTAAATGCAATCACTCCTAATGGAGATAGAGTAAATGACTATGTTGATTATAAAGAGTTAGCTTACAAAGAAAATCTTACATTTACAGTTTATGACAGATATGGAAATCTGATTTTCAAAGGTGATAAGTTTAATAACTACAGATGGGACGGAACTCATCAGGACAAAAAAATCCTTACAGGAACTTACTGGTATCACATTAACTGGAATGAACCAAATGCTGCTAAAACACCAATAAAATACACTGGTTGGATTTTAGTAAAAAACAGAGAATAAAAACAAATAACAATTTTTAAAATACCACAATGTAACAGTTGTGGTATTTTTTTGATTCAGACCGAATATTTCCACAGTTACATTGTAATATATCTAAATTTTTCTTTTATTTTTGCAATAATCCTAATTCTACATTATGAAAAAACTTCTACTCTTTTTTTTATTTTTCATTTTAGGTGGCAATCTTACTTTCGCTCAGCGAGATACCGATCACTGGATTGCTCCCTTTTATGAATCTACATCCCATGCAGGGAGAATGCTGTATCTCTCAACAGATTCGGTACAGCCATTTGACGTTACTATCTACAGCAACAATATTGCTAGAGGTACAGTTACGATCAGCAAAGGATCGCCACAGACATTTACGGTTTCGCAAGCATTCATCAGTGCATCCAGCCCAAGTGAAGCTTTTGCGGTAATCAACAAAGGTCTCTATCTTAAAGGAGAAAAACCATTTTACTGTACCCTAAGGATTGCAAGCAGCACAACCCATGCTGAAATTGTTACCAGTAAAGGAAAAGCAGGTATTGGAAGAGAATTTTTTGTAGCTACTACGCCTTCACCATTCGTTAGCACAAGTAACAATTTTACAGCCGGTGTATTAGCGACAGAAGACAACACTAATGTAACCGTTACGTGGAGTCCTACAGCAAATATAGCATTCTTAGGTGCAACTCCGGCTACCAATACTCATACCTTCACTTTAAATAAAGGACAGTCGTTTATTTTTGCAGGTTTGGGAAGTCCGGCTGCTAATATGCATCCTTTTACCGGAGCAAGAATTGTATCTGACAAACCCATTACTTTAACAAATGGAAACATTAACGGTAATTTTGGAACCGGCTCATCCAGTGGTTCAGATTCTATCCTGGACCAGTCAGTTCCAGTGGATAGACTAGGAAATACATTTGCAATGGTAAGAACCAGATCTGCCACTGCTAATGACATTGAGGGCGGGCTAATTGTTGCTACAGAGAACGGAACACAGGTATTTTTAAACGGATCTGCCACACCAGCAGCAACTTTAGACAGAGGTGAGTCCTACCGAATTTCCGGAAGCAATTATATTGTGCAGGGACCAGGTCATAGCAATATGTTTATAAGCACAACAAAAAATGTATATCTATATCAGTTTGTATCCGTAAATAACAGTAATGCGACCTGTGGTTTTAATTACATCCCGCCATTGAACTGTTTCTTACCAAGAAAAATTGATGAAGTAGGAAAAGTAAATGAAATGCCTGCCGGAACCAACGGAGCCAGCACTACTCCATCCGGAACTATTATCAAACTGAACATTCTTACAGAAGCAGGGGCAACTGTTACCGTAAACAATGTTGCTCCTACAGCAGCACAGGGACCTTTTCCTGTTACCGGAAATACCAACTGGGTAACTTACAGTCTGGAAGGTATGACTGGAAATCTTACCATAGTATCCAATAAAGCCGTAACGGCAGGAATCAATGGTGGATTTAGCACTGCAGGATATGGTGGATACTTTGCAGGATTCTCATCAATCCCTTTAATTGCTAAACAGACCGGAGACTGTATTCCTGGATTGGTTCTGGAAGTGGATGACAGCTATGACACCTATCAATGGTTTAGAAACAATGTTGCTATTCCGGGTGCAACCACCAACTCATATACTCCTACACAGTCTGGTAATTATACCGTAAGAATTACAGTAGGATCTTGTTTGCCTGCGGTAACACCTGTATACAAAGTATTTACCTGTTTAGAGGAAACAACACAGACCAAAACAGTATGTGAAGGTTACCTAAATATTGTACCACAGTTTACAACATCTCCACAGACATTTGTACCAAGCACAGTTCAGATTGTAACCCCTCCTACCAACGGGACAGCATCGGTAAATTCCACAACAGGAGTTATTTCTTATACTCCAAACTTCGGTTTTGCAGGTAATGATACCATTGTGTATAAATTTTGCGGAAATGATCCCGAATTTGTAGATTGCGAACAAATTACTCTTACTTTAACTGTAGCTGAAAGTCCTGTTGTAAATGAAGCTACTCTGAGAGTATGCTTCCTTGAAGATAATG
>VFQP010005038.1_pt1 | contig 11800 bp, 12 predicted proteins | sample 3512351 | NCBI WGS metagenome assembly VFQP01 (sample SAMN10412372, study PRJNA504923) | tailings metagenome | isolation source: Relicate 1 Philex TSF1 revegetated site | place: Philippines: Tuba, Benguet | collected 2017-08-29
AGTCAAAAAATCACAATTCCATCGACAATCACATCCTCCGAATTTCTTGAGAAGTGACGTATCGATGACGAAACCCCCCTCTCTGTTCAGTCGACAGCGATGTCAGCTGCCGGTAACGACGGCGATGTGGATATGAAATCAAAAGACAGTAAAAAACCTGTCACACCGCAGGACAATCCGGCGTATCACTCCGCCAAACAACGCGCGAATAAAACCAAACACCCAAACGCGCTCGCGAAAGAGGCAGCAGCGAGTGGCGGCGGCAGTGGCGGCGGTGGATTCGCTGGTGTCAATCCACACTCTCAACCGTCGCAAGCGACAGCCGCGTCGGCAGCAGCTGCTGCCAGTGGTAGTGGTAGTGGTGGTAGTGGTAGTGGTATGCTGCCTGCACTGGTAACGGCGGTCAAGAAATCAGGAAATAATACGAATGCGTTGAATTCTGCGCCCGTATCACATGTACCGACGCCAGTCAGTGTGGAAGTGATCGCGTATGATCCATCGCTGGAAGAGATCGATTTAACGAATTGCCGGTGCACGGATTTTGATGAAGCGCTCACGACTCTGAAACAGCTCAAGAAATTGGTTTTACGACAAAATCAAATCGAAACGATCAGCGCCGATCGTGTGAGCGCGCTCGCCGGTTCACTCACAGAACTCGATCTGTACGAGAATCGAATTCAGGCGATGGCGGATTGTCATTTGCAGCCGCTCACAAAACTGGTTTGGTTGGATCTGAGTTTCAATTCGATTCGAGCGATCGACTCCGCCACACTCGCGCCACTCACTCAATTGAGAGAGTTATATCTCGTCAACAACAAAATATCTGTCATTGAAGGATTGGACTGTACGTGTGGTGATGATACTGGCTTGTGATCTGATCTGATTTGATTTGATCTGATCTGATCGTCGTGGTGTGGTGGTGGTGGTGGTGGTGGTGGTGGTGGTGTCGATCGATCGATCGATATCGGGTAATGTGATGTGATGTAATGTGATGCAGCGTTGGTGGAACTGCGTCTGTTGGAATTGGGTTCGAATAAACTGCGTGCGATATCGGGTTTGGACAAACTCGTTCGTTTGGAGCAGTTGTGGCTCGGCCGAAACAAAATAACGAGTTTCGGTGCTGGTTTGGCCGCTCTGAAACAACTGAAAAAGCTGTCGATTCAGTCGAATCGACTGACTGATATCGGTCAGGGCTTGACGCACTGCACGGCTTTGGAAGAGCTGTATATCAGTCATAACGGATTGACGAGTGTGAAAGGGTTGGAAGCGCTGAGAGCACTGCGAGTGTTGGATATCGGTACAAATCGTATCACATCGCTCGATGGATTGCAACCGCTCACTAAACTCGACGAACTGTGGGTATGTCTGACGACACGCGCTGTACACACACCACACACCGCACTTCATCCACTCACTCTGTCATGTCATGTCATGTCATGTCATATGTAATGGCAGGCTAATCACAATCAGGTCAGCAGTTGGGAGGATGTATCGCAAAACGTCGCTAAAACGGCCACACAACTCACTACCATTTATCTTGAGGGAAATGTGGCCGCTGTATCAGCCGATCCGCAGTACAAATCGAAAGCGATCGCACTCTTTCCTCGTCTCATCCAGCTCGATTCGACACCGCTTTAACTCTCCTCAAACTTGCCATATTAATATCAATATATCAATATATCAATATTTCGTCGTCTAAAACGCTGTTGTGTGTTGTGTCATTTTTATTTAATCTTCGCAATAAATTCATTCTTGATTCGTTCGTGCTTTCAACAAGCCAGCAGCTCAGGCAGCAGCGAGAAGCACGCAGCAAGCAGCAAGCGAAGAGCGAGAAGTAATTAAATTAAAATCCGCACAACAACGATTTGAGGACGTGTGTTTTTCGTGTGTTACGACAAAAAACACGAAAGCCCCAGATCGGTCGCTGTGTGGTGGTTTACACAGGAAAAAAACAATTTTGAGCGGGAAGAGAGAAAAAGACTTTCAGACAAAGTGAAAGATCTTTTATATTTAAAGGCCTTTAGACTTTGTTGAAGGCGAAGATATCCGTTGACTGGACATCATCCTCCATCGCCTCAATTTCTGTTGGGTGGAGAGGAGGGAAGGAACGAGTGAGTGAGTCGAAGAGAAGGGGGGAGGAGAGGGGGAAGAAAGGAAGAGAAGCGGCGACGATCGACTTACTCTCACGCAAGACATCGGTTGATACCAAATCGTCGACGATAACTGAAATGATACGGAGTTTTTTAATACCATAACCAATCGGTACGAGCTCCGATCCGGCCCAGCGCAAACCGTCCATTTCGATCGCTCGCACTTTCGTTTCCAAAACTTTCATATCAGTGTCTGAACCCAACGGTTTCACATCCAAAATCAGGGTCGAACGTCCGGCCTCTTTCTTTTTGCCTTTCGCGGCACGTTCGTCGTTCAATTTTTTCGCCGCGATAATACGCTCAGTCTCTTTCTCCTCCTCAGTCATATCGTCGTCGTCCTGCTCAAACGGTGAACGCTCTGCTTTTTCGGCGAACGGATCGCCGTCATCCTCCGGAGCGGCGGCAGCGGCCGGAGCAGCTTTTTTCTCGTCCGCAGCCGCAGCCGGTGCAGCGGCTTTTTTCTCACCCGCCCACTAATTGCGTTTGCACGAACTGAATGAGCCGATGTGTTTAGCCCAACGCGCGACGTTTTGGTATTTCTGTTCGTCGATGATTGTGGAGAGCTGAGCGTACACGGCCACATCTGCCTGAGTCGGTTTGAAGCCGTCAATGTATGAACGGGTCAACAAATAAGTGTTTAAAGCGGTCAGACCGGCCGCTGCTTTGAGATCACCGAATTGTGCCATATTGAAAGAGAAGACTGCAACACACAACACACAACCACGGACAACACGAACCAACACAAGTGAATAAGTACACATCCCACTCACAACAGAATTATAAATAGCTGTAGTACGGGGGGCAGCAAGCCAAAGAACTTGAAGCAGCCACGTCTCGCATGCGATGCGAGACGCATTTTGCAGGCCCGCAAAAATTTTGCATCTCATCGTGTTGTCGTCGAACTTGTCAGCAGCGGTTGAATCGGAAGCGATGACGTTGATCGGTGTTTTTTGGAGGAGGTTTTGATCGCTTGTGTGTTCGGTGTTTGAGTGCGCAGAGGTGGTGATAAAATGAGTCGTGCAAACCCTCGCGCCGCCGAAGAGAAGGGCAAAAGCGATTCGTCTGATGCCAGCGAATATTCAGACGGTACGGAAAGCACTCGTTACGTGCCGCTGCATTTGATTTTGATTTTTGAATTGCTTTCGTTTTGATTTGATTCATGATTTGACACGATGTGATGAACGAATCGGGTGGTGGTGGTGGCGGCAGACGATTATGCGTGGATTCCGTGGTTCTGCTCTTTAAAAGGAAACGAATTCTTTTGTGAAATTGACGAAAACTTCGCGCAGGTCAGTGCCAGTGCCGTCTGCCCCCTGCCACCGCCATCCCCACCGTATTATCGTCTCATTCGGTTGTCCGTTCGTTGATTGATGCATGATTACAGGATAGTTTCAATTTAACCGGTCTGATGAATCAGGTGCCGTATTACGATTACGCATTGGATATGATATTGGATGTCGAACCAGCAGGTATGAAACATATCGTACCTTCCATCCATCCACAGCAGCACAGCAGCCGCTGACCTCTGCCTTTCGAATTGTAGCGGAGGATGTTCTGTCGGACGATCAGCAGGAAATGGTGGAAAACGACGCCGAAACGCTGTTTGGTCTGATTCACGCGCGTTATATCCTCACACACCGCGGATTACAAGCGATGGTACATACCAGTGGATGTTTTGCTGTCAGGCCGTTAGTCAGTCTCGTCTGATCGATTGATGGCATTTGTGTTGATGGCATGAAACCTGACCTGAAACAGATGGAGAAGTACCAGCACTGTCATTTTGGTCGCTGCCCGCGTGTATTGTGCTGCGGTCAAGCGGTGCTGCCGATTGGTATTAGTGACGTGCGCGGTCAGGAAAGCGTCAAACTCTATTGCCCGAAATGCGAAGACATTTACAACTCCAAATCAAGCCGCCATGAGCGTATGTCGGATTCAGTTGCTACATGTGTGAATGCGTGGCTGATATGATGGTGTGGTGGTGGTGGTGGTGTGTGGTTGTGTGTGTCCCAAACCGACAACAGACGTGGACGGTGCATATTTTGGTACGACTTTCGCTCATTTGTTCTTTCTCACATATCCAGAACTGAAGGTCGCTCGATCGGTCGAGAAATACGTACCGCGCGTGTTTGGATTTCGCGTCAACCGATACGCATACAAAAAATCGATGGAGTCGAGAAAGAAACAGACCAAACAGCAGCAGCAACAGGCGATGACGGCGGCAGCACCCGCACCAGCACCAAATGGTGGTACCGGAACTGCTCTCATCGCACCGACCGCCGCGGCCGCATCAACACAGCAGATGCAGGCGGTATCGAACACTGCATCGGTACAGGCTGGTCTCGTACCAAATGCAACGCTCAAAAAGAAATAAAACCCGTGCGCTCATGCGATAGCACTTATATTGTGAGTGCTGTGTCCAAAACTCAAACTCTCTGTTTTAACTCTCTCTCTCTCTCTCTCTGCGCTGTTGTTCGATTGATTTTTTTGGCTCTGTCTGTCTCTCTTTTTTATTGTTTGAGTGATATAATCTACACCCACGCGACACGCATCCTATTGATGCTGGTCGCTGCTTCCACTCAGAAAAGTCGCCTTTCCGTTTCGACATGTTGCCCCGCCCGCTGTGTTCCTGACTCCATGATTCGATCGGTTGAGACATACAAATTTAATTTATAACAAAACGAGAGTTATATGCGATAAGAGAAACAGCACATGCATTCTGCGAGGAAAGTGTTTGGGTCACCGGCAGCCATTAAATGGGTGGGAGCGGTGGCGGTTGTGATCCGCCTTCAGCTGGCAGTGGTGGAGGGCCACCCGCTGCTGCTGCTGGAGCCGGTTCGGCGTTCGGCACTTGTGGTGCAGACGAATCGGGTGCAGCACCGCCTGCAGCTGGTGGTGAACCGGACGGAGGAACCTGTTCTCCGGTCGGTGCAGGCGCGCCCGCCGCAGCCGCCGCAGCCGCTGCGCCCTCACCGCCATTCATCGCCGCCATTTGAGCGTAGTACCACGCATAATCTGCAACACAAAACACACATCACATCACATATCGCACATCGCACATTATATTCAGTTATTCCATTTCCAGTGAACAGACACGAATCGCGTTCATACGTACATTCCGGACTGGTGAAATCCATGGTCGGTGGGTACGGGGACAGACCGGCCGCAGCACCGCCTGCACCGCCAGCCCCGGCTCCAGCGCCGCCGGCTGCTGCGGTTGGAGCTGTGCCTGCAGCGCCGCCCGGAGCTGCACCGCCTGCCGCTGCGTCCGGACCTCCCGGCGCGCCGGTCGGAGCACCGGGCGGTGCACCCGCCTGCTGCTGCTGCTGCTGTGCATAATACGCCATCCACTGCGCATACGCTGGATCCTGTCCATATGTCGCGGCGTGTTGGTTGTACGGATCGCCGTATCCGCCGCCGCCGCCTCCGCCGTGGCCGTAACCACCGCCTCCACCATTCATCGGTGGTTGATAGTGACCACCGAATTGGACGTTTACCGGTCCTCGACCCTGACTTGCCATTCCAATCAAATTAGTAATTTCGTATTTTGCCATTTCGATTTGCTGTGCCGATCCGGTCATCGTCACTTCACGTTCCGCTGCGCCCTGATCGCGCGACATCTGAATACGAGCTCCGGTTTTCATTTGCAGCGCGCGAATATTCTCACCGCCTTTACCGATCACGATACCAACATTTGCGTTCGGTACTTTCATCGTAGCAGTTGATACACCACTGCCACTACCACCACCGCCGCCACCACCACCACCTCCAGGTCTGTCCGGCCCACTGCCATTCGCTGCATCCTTCGCGACCTGCGCTGTTACGATGATGTTAATTTCTGCTTTCGCTGCCTCGACCTGCTGCGGGTTGCCAATCAGATGAACCGGTCGCATGTTTGTACCCGGTGCCATATCCGTATCGCGTGTCACTTGGATGTTGCAACCCGTTCGACTCTGTAACAGTTTGATGTTCTCACCCGCTTTGCCGATCAGCAGACCGACCACACTATTCGGGATGTGAATTGTCTGCACATCAAATCGCATCAGCACATGACCATCCGTTGTGAGTCAGCCGTAGAAGTAAGAAGAGAAGCAATCACAGGTCGTAATATCACTATCACTTACATTCTGTCCACCCTGTGGTTGTGAGTTAAAGCCAAGTCCGGCCGTTCCGCGATTGCCGAGCGGTGTGTCATCAGGCATCGAACCGCGCTGTCGCGGCAAACTGGACTGCTGACCACTCAGAATGCGGTTGATTTCGTCCTCGCAACGCTCGATCTCCTGCGAACTGCCACTCAGTGTGATGGTGCGGGTTTGTGGATTGCTGCCGCCCGCTCCCTCTTTTGCCACCTGAACGTGACAGTTTGTGAGCGTCTGTAATCGTTTGATGGTTTCACCGCCTTTTCCGATGACTAAACCGATCCGGTCACCACTCACTTCAATGATTTTCTTTTTCTCCGCCAAACTCGCACTCGAACGACTCCCATAACCCAATCCAATCGACGCTGCAGTCACGTTCTGTGTATCGGCTGAGTACAAACCAGCCATTAATTCGAGCTTTCGATCTGCTCCGGCGTTGGGCAAACTCACAGTCATTAACTGATTGTTTTTCGCCAGTGAACGTTTCTGGTCGTTTGATATCAAATCCTCAATCAGTTGAGCCGCGCGTGCTACAATCATCATCACCACACCACCACACGGGTCAAATCAGGCAAACGAAAGCAGCACCACCGCATGCTGCATGCTGCGTCACAGCGTCACATGATGTGATGACTTACACAGACTGGAATCAGAATCACCGAACACCATCACATGCAGATCGTCATTTCCGAATTCACCCTTTTCGTCGTTACCAGATCCGCGACCGCGCCTGTTCCGTTCATTCATTAGATCGCATCAAATCGCATCAAATCGCATCAAATGCAAATGGTCAGTCCCGCACAGCCCAGCACTACATGCACACAACCACCGGGCCAGCTCCAGCTCCACTCCACTTACAGTTCAAATTTTGCTCCAGTCATAAGTTCGATCTCTTTCTGCTGAGCCGAAGCGCGTCCGATCAGTAGCATATGCCAATTCACGTCCGGATACTCTGCGGTTGGGACAAAGATTTTCTTGCGCAGTTGAGCGCTTCCGTCAGAGCGGAAATGCTTCGAACCGTCACCGACCGGATATGCGGTCACATCCTCTGTTCGCAGGCGCTTTCCCAACACCGCTACAAATTCACACCACATCGCATCACATCGCATTACAACAACAGACGACATCAGCGATTTGATTGCGGTGGCGTCACTACTACGATCCAAATACGTACTGTTATTCGCTCCCGTTCCCACTCCCGCTCCGGCCGAACCGCCCGAAAACTGCATTGCGAGAGCCGACGCGCGCTGTTTTGCCAGCTCTGCGGCAGCCAATACGCTGGCTGCAACGCCTGCAGCTGCTGATCCATCGGTTGAACCTGCTGCTGGCTCCGCACCCCTATCATATCACAAGCAACAACCAACGACAACCAACAACGGCGGGTCAGTCAATCGCGCGCGGTTTGAGGCAGTGGCAGAAAGCAGGAATGAACGGACGTACCAGCGACTGCGTTTGGCTCGCACGGGTTGGTCGCCGCCAGTTGGTGCAGCAGCGGCCATTGCGATCTGTCTGAATCACAACAATTTCGAGTTAGGCAGATCCATGTATTAACTGCGATTGGCAAAAACGATCCCGTTGCATCCCACCCGCCACTATGACACCAACACAGAAAAAAAATTGGAAAAAGCAGGTTTTGTGCGCGCGCCTGTGTGAGTTTTGCGTTGCTGACGTCACTTTTCGATGAGCAGGAAAGGACAAGGGAGATGGCAACCGGTGGTGGTGCAAACCCTGCGTCCGTTGCAGCTGCCAGCGGTCCTTTCACTACAGCGGAAGTTGAAGGCTCTGTAGCAGCGTCAGGATCAGCTGCAGCTCACCACACTCACACCCACGGCCATTCGCACCGGGCGAAAATAACCGAAGTGCGAGCGGCGCGACCCGCACCACCATCCAACGCTGCTGCCAGTGCCAGTGCTAGCAGCGGCGGCAAACCGTCCGCTGCACCGGCTGGTGGTGGTGATGACAGTGACTCAGAGATCGATCCCGGATCAGACGGCGAAAACGAATTGAAAGGCGCTGCGGTTTATGCGAACTCCGCGGCTGCTCTCCAGTCCGCATCCGCCGCGTCTGGCGCTGTCGCAAAGCCTGCACCGAACACTGCACCCGGCGGTGCACCCACCAATTCTGCTGCATCGAACGTTTCTGCTACTGCTGGAGGTAGTGCGGATGGTGATGGTAGTGGCGGCGGTAGCGGTAGCGGTAGCGGTGGAGGTGAGGGCTCGGCGGCTGCTGCAGCCGGCGGTGGTGGTGGTGGTGGTGGTGGTGAGGACGAATCAGGCGAGGGTGGAGGTGGTGAGGGTGAAGAGTCGGACGAAGAGGATGACGAACCGAAATTGAAATATCAGCGGTTGGGTTCATCGGTCGGTGGAATATTAGCGGGTACGAACGCGAAGTGTTTGGCCGCGCACGAGAAATTCTTAGTGTTAGGCACGTCGAGCGGTACGATCCATATGCTCGATCTGAACGGAAATGAAATCATGAAATTACATCCGCACACGGCAGCAATTAATGATATGTCACTCGATAGTGGCGGTGATTTCCTCGCGTCTGGTTCAGATGACGGAACGGTCGTTATCACCAACTTATATTCACGTGAACAGACGCGTCACAATTACTATGCACCAATCAAAGCTGTTGCGATGCCGGCAAATTATACGGCAGAAAACAAATTCGCGTCCGGCGGTGCACAGCGTCAGTTCATTATCAACACAAAAGGTTGGTTTAGCACTAAAGATAATGTGATCCACGCGGGGGAGGGACCGATCCACGCCATCCGCTGGCGCACATCACTCATTGCGTGGGCAAATAATTTGGGCGTCAAAATTTTTGACTCTTCAACCAATGAAAAAATCACGTACATCGCACGTGGATCGGGTGTGGCCGGTACAGGTGGTACACCGGAGGTGTTGCCACCGGCCGATCAGTACCGGTGTAATTTGTGTTGGGCGGAAGATAATGCGCTGCTGATCGGTTGGGGAAACAGCGTGAAAATCGGTCTCGTCAAAACCAAATCCGGTCTGACCGCGACGACCGGCGCCACACGCTATGTACAAATCGTTGCTCTGTTTACGACTGATTTCTTCATTTCCGGTATCGCTCCTTTCAAAGAATATCTCGTGCTGTTAGCGTATAGCGAGGATGAAAACACGACTGATAACGATTCGAACACGACCGGCGGCGCTGCTTCTGATGCACCGCGACTCACCGGACCGTCCGCTTCGACTGACACCAAACTCTCTGCTGCTGGTACTGACTCTGCTGCTGCTGGTGGTGGCGCTGCGAGCGATACGAAATCCACTGATTCCAAACAACCCAAACGACCTGTTCCTCCCAGCGCGGCCGGCGGTGCTGCAGCGACGGCTGTGACCAAACCGCCACCTCCGAACACTCCCGCTCCCGGTACACCGGGCGGTGCTGCATCCGCTGCATCCGCTAACAGCAAACCCGCACCGCCTCCTGCCGCGCCTGCTAAGCCGGTGCGCGGTCAGCGACCGGAATTGCGTATCATCTCATGGACCAATACCGATATCAGTTCAGATGCGCTGCCGATTCACGGCTTCCAAACGTATCGCGCGACCGATTATCGCTTGGAGTATTTGCGATCGAATTCGTCCGGTGTAGTCGATTCGAAATCAGCCGAATCACTGTTTTATATCGTCAGTCCAAAAGATATTGTCGTGGCGCGTTCACGCGATGTGGACGATCATATCACGTGGTTGTTACAGCGATCACGATTCGAAGATGCACTGATCGCTGCTCAGCAGAATCGCAATTCGCTGCGTGTACACAAGCTGTTGGATGTGGGCGAACAATTCCTTAAGTTTTTGCTGTCACGCGGCGAGTATGAGCGAGCAGCACGCATGTGTCCTGAGCTGTTGATGGGACACGCCGAACTGTGGGAGACGTGGATCGAAGTGTTCGCCAAAGCCGGTCGTCTGAAAGTGATCACCGCTTATATCCCCACACAAAACCCGAAACTCTCTGAAGAGATGTATGAAATGGTGCTGCAGTTCTATATCAATGAAGACAGTGACGGTCTGTTGAGAACGATCAAAGAATGGGCACCGCTTCGTCTGTATCATATCGATACGATCATTACAGCCGTATCAGATAAACTCAAACAGTTAGCAGCTGGTGGTGGTGGTGGTGGTGGTGATGCTGTCGCTGCCGCTGCGGGAGTTGATCAGAAGCAGCAGTCTCCGAATCAGCAGAATGATCGTACATTGACTGAATCATTGGCTGAGCTTTACATCCTCAATAAACAGTATCATCTGGCGCTGTTGGAATATTTGAAGCTCGGTCGTAAAGAGCTGGTGTTTGATTTTATCGTGAAATATGAATTATTTGATTCGGTCAAAGATAAAGTGTTGTCATTAATGAACTTTGATAAACCAAAGTAATGTATTGATTATGTGTTGGGGCTGGGGCTGGGTTGCACTGACCCTTATGCGGATCATGTGTGATACTGACCGATTCATTTTTCTTTGTGTCTGGCTGCCTGTTAATAGAGCGCTCGATTTATTGGTTGGTAACAGCGAACGTATTCCGGTCGCTGCAGTCGTCAAACAACTCGAATCAGCCGAAGAACTACAAAACGATTATTTACACGCACTGTTCACACGTGGCAACCCGGCGGGTGAGAAATATCATGAATTACAAGTCCGTCTCTATGCCCGATACGATCGTGCCCATCTCTTGACATTTCTAAGAAATTCAAATTCGTATATATTGGAAGAGGCGTTCGATATTTGTCAATCACTGAATTATTACCCAGAGATGGTATTTCTGTTGGAACGAATGGGTGAATATCGCGCGGCGCTCAGTTTTATCATTGATAAATTGGCCGACGTGCGAGCAGCGATCGCTTTCGTTGAAGAACATAAGGACGATCAATTGTGGGAAGAACTGATCACTCGTTCGTTGGTGTCACCCGATTTCTTATCCAATCTGTTGGAACACGTCGGATCACATTATGTCGACCTCAAAAAACTGATCGCTCGTATTCCGGACGACCTACCAATCCCGGATCTCAAACATAAATTGGTATCGATCATGTCAGACTGTCAGTTACAGGTGAATGTACGTCGTGGATGTAATAATATCCTGAAAGGAGATGTGATCAATCTGTCGAATCGATTGAATGCTGTCAGACGAGCCGGAGTGAAAGTGAGTGTCGATCGGGATGTGCGGTGCGGTCTGTGTGGTGACAGCGGCGTGTTCGTCGGTAAAATCGAACCGGTCGTCTGCTTCTTTTGTAATCACACATACCATGCGTCGTGTATTGAGGGACAGCGCGTCGATCGCAAGACAGCACCGCAGTGCATACGATGCAATGCACGAAATGGCGGTGGTGGAGGTGGAATGGCGGGGCACGTGCATTCTGGCAATGGACGACCCGCTCTGCTGGCAGCAGCCGCAGCAGCTCCCAATAAACAATCATCGAAAGCTGGCAGTGGCGGTAGTGGTAGTGGTGGCGGTGCACGCGCTGGTAGTGGTGGTGGTGGTGCGCCGAGCGTT
>VFQP010005039.1_pt1 | contig 11794 bp, 16 predicted proteins | sample 3512351 | NCBI WGS metagenome assembly VFQP01 (sample SAMN10412372, study PRJNA504923) | tailings metagenome | isolation source: Relicate 1 Philex TSF1 revegetated site | place: Philippines: Tuba, Benguet | collected 2017-08-29
CCAGCCGCAACGGCACGCCCTTCTCCAAGCAGAAGGCGGCGCAGCATCAGCAGGGGAGGGACATGACGCCTGGCAGGTGAGGCCGGCGGGGTGGGTGCCCTTGTGCAGACCTTTGTGCCTTGCCTAGCAGGGAGACGAGGACGCGTTGGGCATGAGCGTCGTGCGCACCCTGCCTCATTCCATCGGCAGGCGAGAGGCCGCCGGCGCTGCCAACACCCACCCCAGCGGAGCCACGTCGGCGGCGCGCATGGCAATCGCCAATGCCACGCGGCGCAACAACGCCAGCAGCAACAAGGAGGGGCTGCCCGCCTTGCTGGCGGCCACTGCCAGCAGTCCCGGAGGCGTGCAAGCAGACAGGTGCGTCTGGGTTGCCGCAAGGTAGGGGGCTCATCGCTGCGTCTCGAGCCGCCCAGGGCAACCAACCCTTGGCGTGGGCTCCTCGCTTTCCTGGCCACCGCGCTTGCCGCAGGCGGCGGCCTGACGACACGGCAGCCAGTTTAAAGCCCGCCGCCGTGCTAGCCAGCAAGCACCCTCCTGCACCTGGGGGCCGCGCCGGTGCCGCCAAGGCGGGCGCCCTGCTGGCCAGCACGGCGTCGGACAAGGTGCACCCGCAGGCGCCCAAGTCGGGCCTGCCAGCCATCACCAGGACCGCCTCTGCCGGCACGTCCCTGAACGGAAAGTTCTGATTGCGCAGGCGGCCCATGGTGGCAGGGCTGCAACGTCCACGGCAACGCCTGGGCTCGGGCGCGCACAGTTTGCGCTGCAGAGGGACGCGCAGCACAGTCCAGAGCAGTCGCATATGGCGAAGAGTTCCTGGGCATTCAACAAGAAGTACGCCAGCCAAACGAGCGAGAAGAAGTGAAGGCACAGGCCCCACCAACGTTGCTCCACACCTCCAGACCAACGATAGCGGCGAGGATGATGATTAGCACGGCCACGACGACGACGACGACTCGCGGGGCCCGCGCCGCGGCCAGCAGCCAGGCGCTGCGCTCCGGTGCTCAGGCGGTCGTGGGCCGCCGCTCGGCTCGGGCTGCTCACCAGCGCACCTTCACGAGCGCCTCACCAGCAGCGGGCAACAGGCGCAATGCGTCAGTCCAGACCTCAGCAGCTGCGCCGGCGGCGCCGCCTGTGGTGAGCGCGTGTGGGCGGTGGGGTGGCCGCTGCCTGCTCAACTTCCCACACGTGCCAGCAGCTCTGGGCAAATTCACGATGGGCAAGTCGTCAAGCGCGCGCCAGCGACGTACTGCTGCTGAACGCGTCCACGGCGTGAGGAGCAGCAGCTCAGGTGGGGGTGACCGCGGCTCTGACGCTCGCAGGAAACGGCCCCGGCGCTGCCCCCCAGCGCGCAGCGCCTGCTGCAGCAGTTCCAGGACTCCCCCGACGCGCGCGCGCGCGCCAAGCTGCTGCTGGCCGCCGCCAAGCAGCTGCCGCCGCTGAGCGCCGAGGACAAGGTGGCCACCAACCGCGTCATGGGCTGCACCTCCCAGGTCCGTCCGTACACACGTCAGCAAGCGACCGTCAGTGCCGCTCAGCAGCCGCAAAGGCGCACGCTCAGCACATCGCATTTGGCCCGGTGGCGCGACGCTGCTGGACGCCCGCGCAGGTGTGGGTGACGGCGCGGCTGGACGGCCAGGGCAAGGTGGTGATTAGCGGCGGCAGCGACAGCGACCTCTCAGCGGGCGTGGTGGGCGTCGTGTCGCAGCTGCTGGGCGGCCTGACGCCCGAGCAGCTGCTGCAGGTGAGGGGGCAACGCACCGTGCCGCCGAACCTGTGCCTCTCGCGAGGCACGCATGCAACTCGCAGCAGTGCTATCACGTTGCGGCTGGGGCCCTCCCTATCCCTGTGCAACCGCAGGTCGACACGGCGGCGCTGATGCGCGCGCTGCGGCTTCCAGACGCGCTGACGGCGGGCGGCGCCGCCGCGCCCTCGCGCACCAACGCGGCGGGCAACGTGCTCGAGGCGGTGCTGCGGCGCACGCGCGCGCTGCTGCGCGACTACCCGCGCTTCCCCTCGCTGCTCATCACGCGCGACGCGCTCGAGCCGCAGGGCGCCTTTGCCGAGGCGCAGGCAGAGTACCTGCAGCCACAGCCGCAGCAGGTGCGAGCGGGGGAGACGTGGGTGCGCCCGCCATGGCTTGGTTCTCACTGGAGTTGGGCTGCGAGGGCTGCGCAGCGTGGCGGGCCTTGCTGCTCAGCTTGCACAGAGCACCGTGCACCATGCACGTGCGTGCGCCTTTTGCAGGTGGACGAGCTGGTGCAGCTGCTGAGCACCAAGAAGATCGGCGTCGTGGCGCACTTTTACATGGACCCCCAGGTGCGGCGGCGCCTTTGGGCGCGTGCACACTTGCTCCCGACTTGCCGCTTGCGCTTTCATGCGCGCCTCGGGCGGCTCACAGCAGACGCCCGCTTCCAGCGCACCACTGGATGGGGCGTGGGGCAGAGCACATTGCGTTGTGCGTTGTGTGGCGTTGCCCCGGTGGGTGTGCGCAGGTGCAGGGCGTGCTGAGCAGCGCCGGCGAGCGCTGGCCGCACGTGGCCATCAGCGACTCGCTCGTCATGGCCGACACGGCCGTCAACATGGCCAAGGCGGGATGCAAGTGAGCTCAGCTGGTCCGCCCTCCGTGCTGGCGCGCTGCCTTCCTTCGCTGCCTTCCCATGGCAACATGCAGTTTGCACTTCTCAGTCTGCCCAGCCCCGTTTCAGGAATAGAGCGCCTCCTTCCCCCGTACGCAGGTACATATGCGTGCTGGGCGTGGACTTTATGAGCGAGAACGTGCGCGCCATCTTGGACGAGGCGGGCTTCACGCACGTACCCGTCTACCGCATGAGCAGCCAGGCCATTGGCTGCTCGCTGGCCGAGGCGGCCGAGAGCGCGCAGTACATGCGCTACCTGGACCAGGCCGCCGCCACGCCAAAGTCCATGCACGTGGTGCGTGCGTACGTGGGGCATCTGGGGCGCGGCGCGCTTCTGCGTGCGCTCGGAAGACAGCGCGGAAGTGCCACGATGCGCGCGAGCGTGGTGGCGCCTTGCTGGTTGATGCCTGCTTCCTGTCTGCTCCTCCGCAGGTGTACATCAACACGTCCCTGTACACCAAGGTGAGCCTCAGCGCCACGCAACACGCCACACGACGGCAGGGAGTGCCCGCTTCCATTGCTGCGCGTGGGCGGGCCCCCCCGGCAAAGCGAGCGTGCGCTGCCTGTCGCCCCGCAGGCCGAGGCCGACGAGCGCGTGCCCACCATCACGTGCACGTCGTCCAACGTGGTGCAGACGGTGCTGCAGGGCTTTGCACAGGTGCGACCTGCCTCTGCTGGCTTCCCACCTCACGTCCCCGTACTTGCGCCCACCGGCACCCACCCCGCAGCCGGTGCCAAGCAAGCCAAGGAAGCAAGACGCGCGTGTGTTGCGGGCGTGCTGTTGCTGTCCCGCAGGTGCCCGACGCCACGGTGTGGTACGGCCCCGACACGTACATGGGCCGCAACCTGGCGCAGCTCTTCTCCATGCTCGCCGACCTGCCAGACGAGGAGGTGCGCACCTGACCTGTTTGCGCTTCTTTTCTGGGATCCAAAACGCAGCTGAGGTCCAAGGCGAACGGTTGTGAGGCGCCACGTTGGCTGACGTGTTTGCTGCTTTGCCCGGGGTGGGTCACGTGCAGGTCAAGGCGCTGCACCCGGCGCACACGGCCGCCTCGATCCGCGCGCTGCTGCCGCGCCTGCGCTACTACGACAACGGCACATGCATCGTGCACCACATCTTTGGAGGAGAGGTGCGCGCCTCTCTGACAGCCGGCTCGTGTATTGCTCTCCCTGCCCCCGCGCTGCCCCCCAGTGGTGCTGACCGCCGTGCGCGCCTCGTGCTCCCGCTGCGTATCCCGGCAGGTGTGTGAGATTGTGCGCCAGGCGTACGGCGACGCCTACCTGACGGCGCACTTTGAGGTGCGCCCGTGAGCCTTGGGCTTTGCACGCGCGAGTGCCGAGGATGCACGTCACGGACCTCTTACGTCCCCCTCGTCTTCGTCCTCCCGCGTCGCAGGTGCCAGGCGAGATGTTTACGCTGGCCATGGAGGCGCGCCGCCGCGACATGGGCGTGGTGGGCTCCACCTCCAACATCCTCGACTTCATCGCCGGCAAGGTGCGGCGTGCCTCGCCCTTCCGCTCTTCCTCCCGGGGTCCCTGCGCAAGTGGTGGTGCCAGCGCCCACCTCCTTGCCGTCGCGCCGCACTGACCGTTGCGTTTGCTGCAAGCATCATCTCCTGAGCGCAAGCGGCACGCTTGCACTGCGCTTGCACCACGCAGGTGTCTGAGGCGCTGGCGCGCCCGCACCCCGATTGCCTGCAGTTTGTGCTGGGCACCGAGTCGGGCATGATCACCAGCATCGTGCGCAAGGTACGCGCGCCTCTTCACCTCGCTTTGGGCATCAAGTCGCTCCCTGCAAGCACCGCCCGCAAGCAAACGCAAACGCACTGCGACGCCCCACCACACCACGCCCTCTGCAGGTCCAGGCGCTGCTGCGCAAGGCCGACCGCTCCGACGTGGAGGTGGACATTGTCTTCCCCGTCAACCCGCGCGCCATCACCACGGCGGCGCAGACGACGGGCCACGCCGGCGCGCAGCCCGCCACGCTGCCCACGGGCCTGGCGGTGCTGCCGGGCCCGGCGCTGGGCGAGGGCTGCTCGCTCGAGGGCGGCTGCGCCTCGTGCCCCTACATGCGCATGAACACGCTGGCGGCGCTGGCCTCCATCTGCCGGCGCGCCGGCGAGGAGGCCGGCGACGCGTCGCTGGCGGCCTTCCACCCCAAGCCCTACGCCGAGCGCATGCCGCGCAGCGGCAAGACGGTGGCGCAGGCGGGCTGCCTGCCTATCCTGCACATGCGGCACTTCCAGCAGAAGAAGCAGCTGTCGGACGCGCTCGTCAACGACATCCTCACGCGCGGCAACGGCGCCGCCACCGCCTGAGCGGCAACACGGCACGCGCACAGGACGGGCTTTTCCGCGCATGCTTGACGACAGAGAGCTAGAGAGAGGTTTTTGTGCGCGGGACTTGTTGACTGCGGGTTGGGGCGCGGCGTGCGCGTGCAGGATGGCGACGACGCGCGATGCGGCAGGGGGGCGCGTTGGCGGACGGCCGCTGCGGCGACGATGCGCTGCGCTCGCGGTTCTTGGGACTCGCGAACGGTGCTTTTGCCACGTGGAATGTGCACGATAGAGGCTTGAGTGCTTTCCCCTGCCGCTGCGTCTGCTTGGCTGCTTCTTCTCCGCTGCGCTGTGCGTCGCGCTCCCACGTGCTCATGGCGACCACACCATAGCGTGCGTGGTCATTTCAATCCGGGTGCGGATGGAAAACGGGAGACGGAGAGGCCGCACGACTCGGACGCGCGGGTCACGGTGGTGCGTGCTTGCTTGCATCCTTCGTCATGCAACGGGCAGCCACTCGCCGGCCTGGGACTTGTAGTACTGGTCGTCCGAGGCGTACGTGGCCTTGACCTTGCGGTCGTCAAACTCCCGCCCGTCCATCATGGCTTTGAGCTTGACCGCAGCGTCCTGCGCAGCCGCAGCCAGCAACAGCAGCAGCAACGCACCCACGTCTTGGTTTGCTCAGCGTTCGCACAGCACGGTAAGGACCTGGAGAGCGGCCCAGCAGTTCAAGCCACTCTGCTGCGTGCCTGCGTGGTGTACTTGACGTAGACGCGCGCCGACTCCGAGTCGCCCACGTGCGGCGGCGGCACGGGGATGGCCAGCCCCAGCACCGTGCCGCACTTGACCGCCTCGGTGTACACGTCGTCGTGCAGCTGCGGTGCAGCGCGCAAAGCACGCGCAGCCCAGGCAAACAGCGCAGCAGCACCCGTGACCCACCCGCCCACCTCGCCCTCCCTGACAGCAGCACGCCGCCTTCGAGGCTCCCCACATCCCGGGCTCCCCGTTCAAGAGTCACCTCTCTCCGCTCCTCCTCGTCGCGCAGGAGCGGCGCCGGCATGAGGTTGTCCAGCAGCACCACGTTGGTGGGCCCGCCGCTGACCTGCGCCGCAATCTGCAGCGCCGCCGTGAGCTTGGCCTGCTGCTCCAGGCCCGGCGGCTCCACGTAGCCCTTGGGCCGCCCAATGTTGAGCGTGCGGCCCGCCAGCTCAATCTTGTCCAGCTGAAGCGCAGCCAGGGCCAGGCCGGCGGTGCGGAACTCGACGAAGGCGAAACGGCCTGCGGGGACCGGTGGTGCGGGCACGCAAAGAGAGGGCAGCCTGGTCCCGGCAGGTGCGCTGCGGGACAGGTCTTGTGCGCGCCTGCCATGTCCTTGCGACACGTGAAGCACCACCAAAGGACGTCCTCACCCGAGGCGTCGATCTTGACCTCCATGACTGGCGGCGTGGACAACGGGTCGGGCACCATGGCGGCCAGCACGGCGTTGAACAGCTCGCGCAGCATGTCGCCGTTGACCACGCCCACCGTGAGGTTGCCGATGTAGAGCTCGCGCTGCTTGCGGTTGAGCTGGGAGGGCGGCGCGTCGAGCGCGAACTCGGCGCTGGGCGCCGGGGGCGCGGGCGGCGCCACGGGCACCACGGGCGGGCCGGGCAGCGCGCCGGGGAAGGCGCCGGGGAAGGCGCCGGGGAAGCCGGGCTGGCCGCCCATCATCTGGCGCTGGAGCATGAGCGCCTGCTGCTGCGCTGCGATGGCCTGTGAGTGTAGGCGTGGCGGTGCGCGAGCAGCCCCATTCGGTGCGTGCCGAGGGGACGCCAAGCATGGATGCCGGCAGCGGTTGGACGGACGCGACACGCACCTGCATGGCCTGGATGGCATCCGAAGGCTGCGAGGCCGGTGCGTCCCAGCCGCCCCTGCGCTCACGCCGGCTGCTGCCCCCTCCGTCCGGGCTGCGAGGCGCAATGCGGGCGGCGGCGCAGAGCGATCTCTGTGCGCCAGCAAGTGCGCAGCGCGCTTGGTGCCGCACCTCCTGAGGCAGCATCGCCCCCGTGGCGTGCTGCTGCAGCTGCTGCAGCACAGCTAGGAGCCTCCTGGGCACGCACCTGCGCGAGCGCCGCCCTCTTGACCGCGAGCGGGTCCGCCTGCGGTCCCTGTCCCGGGAACGGGAGCGTGAGCGTGAGCGTGACCTTGAGCGTGACCGGCCCATGCTGCTGCACTGCACTACACCTCTCTCGCGCACCTCTTGCTTCTCGCCCATGCGACGAGGGCACGAGGGCGGCGCCTTCGCAACGATCGGCCCCTTTCCCGTGTCGTGCCGTCGCCGAGCAGCAGCGCAGCGCTAGTAGCGTCCCAGTGTTGCTTCCAGCGCAGCGTTCTCCGCTCGGCAGCAGGCCGGCGCGCCTGGTTGTGGGCCACCTCGCCGCGGAGCGCACAGGAGCGGCGACTTCACCATGGACGAGACGGACAAGAACATCGAGATGTGGAAGATCAAGCGGGTGCGTGCAGAGGCCTGTTTTGCGTGCTGTTTGCTGAGCGGGCGTGCCCGCCCTCCGGCGTTCCCAGCCTTTTGGAGGCCCGTGGCTCGTGCAATTGTGCGCAGCTCATCAAGGCGCTTGAGGTGGCTCGCGGCGCCGGCACGAGCATGATCAGCCTCATCATGCCGCCCAAAGATCAGGTGCGCAGAGGGCCCACACAGTGGGCTGGGCGTCGCCGCAGCGGTGCGGCACGCTGTGCAGCGACGAAGCGTGCCTCTGCCTGTTGCGCTGACGGCAGGTGTCGCGCGTGCAAAAGATGCTCGGCGACGAGTATGGTACCGCGAGCAACATCAAGAGCAGGGTGAACCGCCTCTCGGTGCTCAGCGCCATCACCTCGGCGCAGCAGAAGCTCAAGCTCTACACCAAGGTGCGCCTCGGCGGGCGCGGAGTTCCGGACGGCCCGAGCGCGGCGGCGGCGCAGAGGGCGGAAAAAGCGGGCTGGAGCAGCAGCAGCAGCAGCAGCAGCAGCAGGGAGGTGCAGCAGCTGCAGCAGGGTGCTGTGGTGCTGCGGCTCTCCTGTGGCGGGGCGTGCACGCGATGACGGCGTCACAGCGCTGGCGCCGCAGCCCGCCGTTGAGCAGCTCCACATCGGCAACGGCACCAGGGCGACACCTGCACTGCAGGGCTCCTCGAGCCGGCGTGCTGGCGTCTGCGTCGATGTGGGCGCAGGTGCCGCCCAACGGCCTGGTGGTGTACACGGGCACCATCATGACGGACGACGGCAAGGAGAAGAAGGTCAACATTGACTTTGAGCCGTTCAAGCCCATCAACACCTCGCTCTACCTGTGCGACAACAAGTTCCACACCGAGGCGCTCTCCGAGCTGCTCGAGTCGGACAGCAAGTGAGGCTGCTGGAGCAGCAGCTGCTGCAGGGGGGTGGGCAGAGGGCAGCAGCCTGCCGCGAGCCAACACAGGAGCGCAGACGGGGGCGCAGGGCAGCAGCGACGGGGCAGGTGGAGACGCAGCCAGTGGCGACCTGCAGCCATGCGCTTGGATCCAGACGCAGTGGAGAGGGGCAGGGCGGCGCAGGGAGTGCTGAGGAGCGTGCGTGCGCCGCTGGCCGCTTCGTGCCTGGCAGGTACGGCTTCATCATCATGGACGGCAACGGCTCCTTGTTTGGCACGCTGAGCGGCAACACGCGCGAGGTGCTGCACAAGTTCCAGGTGGACCTGCCCAAGAAGCACGGCAGGGGAGGGCAGTCGGCGCTGCGCTTTGCGCGCCTGCGCCTCGAGAAGAGGCACAACTACGTGCGCAAGGTGCGCGGCACCAGCAGCGCCACCACCACCCTGGGACACAGGGACAGGTCGCCCCAGCTCCCTCCCCTCTAGCGCGCCGCGCTGCCACAGCCGCCAGGGCGCCCGCAATATGGTGCTGCACGCACACAGCGCAGCATCAGCAACACCGTGCAGCACCAGCCATGCGACTGGAGGACCGCCGGGGGCCAGAGGGTGGCTGCGCTCTCTATCTCTCACCTCGTGCTGCGCGCACCCACGTCTGCGCACCTGGTGGCACTGTGCAGGTGGCGGAGCTGGCGGTGCAGTTCTTCATCACCAACGACCGGCCCAACGTGGCGGGGCTGGTGCTGGCGGGCTCGGCCGACTTCAAGACGGAGCTGTCGCAGTCAGACATGTTTGACCCGCGCCTGCAGGCCGTGGTGCTGGGCGTGGTGGACGTGTCGTACGGCGGGGACAACGGCTTCAACCAGGCCATTGAGCTGTCGGCAGACATGCTCTCCAACGTCAAGTTCGTGCAGGTGCGGAGGGCTAGCGGGGCCAGCGGGGCAGCAGGGAGCGCAAGGGGACCGGTGGGATCCGGGGCGCACCGCAGAGGCGGTCTGGGGTGGGTGAGGGGGGCGCAGGTGTGCACCATGGCAGGGAAGCAGCGGCTGCTGCTGGTGGCAGCTGTTGAGGAGCGGGGAACACAGGTGCGCGCATAAAATCGCCCCCTGCTCACCACCCGCAGGAGAAGCGGTTGATTGCCAAGTTCTTTGAGGAGATCAGCCAGGACAGCAGCAAGTACGTGTTTGGCGTCAAGGACACGCTCATGTGCCTGGACATGGGCGCCGTCGAGGTGCTCATTGTGTGGGAGGCGCTCGACTGCGACCGCTACGAGCTGCTCAACACGGCCACCAGCAAGGTCGAGGTCAAGCACCTCAGCTCGGAGCAGGTGCGCCCCCTTGCGCGGCGCGGCGCATGGCAGGGGGGGGGGGGCGCAGACGGGGAGGAGTGGGACAGGGGATGGGCGCGTTGGGGCAGCGTGCGGCAGCGCCGGCGGGGCCAGCGCCCAGACTGCTGCCGGGCAGTTGTGGGTGGGCCAGTGAGGTGCAAGACGTGACGTGTGGCTGGCGCGCGTTTTGTGTGCATGTGTGTGCTCAGGCCAAGGACACGCAGCACTTCAAGGACAAGGAGAGCGGGACAGACCTCGAGGTGCAGGAGAAGATGCCTTTGCTCGAGTGGCTGGCCAACAACTACAAGAAGTTTGGCTGCACGCTCGAGTTCGTCACCAACAAGTGAGCGAGGGGAGGGGGCGGGGGAGGCGGCGTGGGGGCCTGTTGCGGTGTTGCGCTGCTCGTGGGCGTGCGGTGACGCTGGCGTGTGTGGCGGTGTGCACTCTGCCCTCTTTTCTTCAGGTCGCAGGAGGGGTCACAGTTCTGCAGAGGCTTCGGCGGCATCGGCGGCATCCTCCGATACCAAGTGAGTGCAGCCGCACTCTCGCTCGCACGTGTGCAAGAGGTTAGGCACGTTGTTGGGCGTCCGCTGGGTCCTGGTGGCCCCTGCCGCTGACCTGACCCACCTGGCGCTGCTGGGCGCTGCGCGTGCTGCGTGCGCTTCGCAGGTCAACCTCACAGAGCTCGAAGAGCCGGACGCGGACGGCGCCAACTCTGACATCTGGTCGGACGACGACTTCTAAGCAGCAGCTTCTCCCTCCCCCACGCGGCGGCCTCGGGCACCACTTCCTGTAGACGCGCAGCAGTGCACCCCTCTCCACCCCGCCTGGGCATGCCAACTGACCCCGACGCACCGACGTTGACGCACCAGCCTCCCTCCCCGCAGCGATGGCTCGACCTCTTGTGTTCTTGTTCCTGGTTGACGTTTGACGCTGATCTGTGTACCGCTCCGCGCCTGGCTGACGCCCTGCACGCTGGAAGCTCTCTCTCCTCGCACCCGAGGCGGCCCGCAGGTGCTCTGCCCGTGCAAGCTGCGCCTGGGCAGACGAGCGTCGTGCATGGGCATCTTGACCTGCTCCGCCAGGCCCCCACGGCCAGAAGCAGCGCAAAGCGACGATGGCGACGGACGCGGTGTCGGCAGCAAAGGCTGCGGTGCGCAAGCTGATGGCGGACAAGGACGCGATCGAGCGCGAGGTCGACGCGATCGAGGCGCGCTTGAACAGCGGCGGTGCCAACCCGCCTGGCCTCAAGGGCAACCTGCTGGACAAGGAGGTGGGCTACGCAACGCGCTTCCTGAGTGAGGCGTGCAGCCCATGAGAGAGGTGGGGCGCAAACGGGTTCGCGCCCCACGCGCGTCGCGGATTGCCGCAGGGCTTCCCTCGCGCGGACCTGGACATCGTGGCCGTGCGGCAAGACAGGCAGCGGCTAGCGTGCCTGACCAACGACCACAAGGACGTCATGAAGCAGGTGGGTAAGCGGGCACGGTCCCCCGCACACGCGCACGCATCACCTCATGCAGCAGGCTCTCCTCACAGGAACGTGCGTGCGCGAGCGGGCGCAGATTGACCACGCGCTGGCGCAGCTCCACAGCCTCAGCAAGGCGTCGGCCAGCGGCTCACACGCCCCCGCCCAGCTCACGCCGCTGCCGGGCCACCTGGCGCACCTGGCAGGCACCAGCGCCGTAGCGCCAGCAGCAGCGCAGCCACCCCATCAGCACCACGGCAACGGCTCAGGCGCCATGGACACAGGTGCGTGCTTGCCTGCTTTGCGCGCCGCCTGGAGGACAGCGCCGGAGGGCGTCACGGCTCCTCTGCACGCTCTTTCTGCGTGCTCTGCAGACGGGCGCCTGTCGGGGAATCAGCAGGAGCAGCTTGTGCCGTTCGCCATCATCGACGAGGTCACGGAAGGGTCACCGGCAGCGTCCGCCGGCATCAAGGTGACGCCTCCTCCTCGCCTGACGTGCACGCTGTGCCGCGTACCAGCCCCCAGGGAAAGACACCGTCAGCTTGCCGCTCGTGCCGCGCGGTGGCCCCGCGCAGGTGAACGACTACATGGTGCGCTTTGGGGACGTGCAGCTGCCGGCCGGGGAGGCGTCGGGCGTGGGCCAGGGCGCCAGGCTGCTGCCCGGGGTGGCGCAGGTGCTGCAGGCCAGCGAGGGGCGCGCCGTGCGGGCGGTGCTGCTGC
>VFQP010005040.1_pt1 | contig 11794 bp, 12 predicted proteins | sample 3512351 | NCBI WGS metagenome assembly VFQP01 (sample SAMN10412372, study PRJNA504923) | tailings metagenome | isolation source: Relicate 1 Philex TSF1 revegetated site | place: Philippines: Tuba, Benguet | collected 2017-08-29
AGACCGCCACACTGGCACCCCCAGCCACCCCAACGCCCATACGGGCGGTGGGGTGTAATGTGTGCGGCACATAGGGCGGAGTGCCTCTCGCGCCGCCGTGCTACGGGGCAACTGACGACACGCCCAGGTGTGCTTGAACAGATGCACATGTCCACACGTTCACGCGCAAGCGCGCACGACGCAGCGGTCGAGCAAGCTGCGCTGCCGGCCCTGCTGCCTGTCCCCCTTGGCCGCACACTGCGCGCTGTGCTGCGCGTTGCCTCCGGACGCGCGCAGCGATGAGAGCGCTTGAGCCCCGCCGCCTCCCCTCGCCCGCTGCTGCCCGCCCATCCAGCCCCACGCAGCGCTGCGCCGCGGCAGCTGGCTGCCCACTCGCCCACACTTGGTGTGTCGGGCTCCACAGCGGCCCCTCCTTGCTGCTGCACCTGAGCCCAGCGGATGATGGCGGGTGGTGGCGGTCTCCCACCCTCCCTAAGCGCACCTGCTGCTCCAGCGCGTCCATGGTGTGCGTGGAGATGACGATCACGTTGGAGCGCTCTGCCGTGAAGTCGCGGCCCGCCAGGTCCGCCTGCACGGCGCAAGCGCACACCACGGCCGCGGCCATCGCACGCGTGGGCGCACGGGCGCAGAGGGCGCCTCTGGCAGGCGGGTGACGAGAGCGGCGGTCAATGTTCACGCGGACTGCGTGACCTTGCCTACCGCCGTTGCCCCGAAACGGCCCTGTGGGCAGGTTAGGAAGCCGCTGGCCACCCGCCTGGGCTCAGCGCGTTCACGCCGACGCGCCCAAGTCAGAGCCCAAAGGCCTCCCTTGCGCGCCTCCTCACCATGGCCATGAGCTCCTCGAGGTCGTTGCGCTCCAGCACGCTTTGCATGCCCGTGCCGCCCTGCTTGTGCAGGTCGGTGGTGTGCCGCCCGCCGCCGCCCGGCCCGCCGCCCCCCTGTGCGCACACGGCCCACGCAGCACGTCGCCGGCAACGCGTTGCTGCTGCTGGCGCAGGTGGCAGCATGATGGCGCGCCGCACGTGGGGGTGCGAGGAACCCTACCCGCGGCGCCGCCTCACGCGCGCCCGTGGTGATCAGTTTGGCGCCCCGCACCTTTTTGTGGGAGGCCAGTAGAGCCTGGCCGACCTTGGCGCCCGACTTGCGCGCCTTGCCATTGTGCTTGGTCATGCCGCCGCTGCTCTCGTGCGGCCAAACGCCTCCGCTTCACGCCGTCGCAGGTGGCTGAGCGAAAGTCGTGCGACGGCGTCACGCACGCGCAGCGATTGCTGGCCTTTCGCCTGCGCGTTGCCCTGACGTTGCCGCCGGCAGCGGGCGAGAGGGAGCGGCACTCAACCACGCCGCGAGAGGATTCACTTGCGAAGCTCTGCGTGTCTTGCCGCTGTGACGAGCCTTGCCCAGCACTCACAGGAGCTCCTCTTCTCGTTCTGCATGCTGATTCCACCTTTGGTGGCTCAGCGCTCGAAAAGCGAGAACCGTCCTGCGAGCTGCGCGCAGCACCACCTAGTCGAGCAGCCCTTGCTTCGCTCTTGAGTGGCTCTGCTGCCCCGCGCTCTAGGGGTCAACGGTGCATCTCAGGATGGCGGGAGGCCCAGGCGCGGCGCCAGGGCCCCAAGCGCCGCTGCAGGACGTCAACCCAGCGCTTCTTCAGGACGAGTACGTGTTCTTCCTCGAGTTCGCGGCCACGGTCATCCAGCGGCACTGGCGCGGCCACCGCGTGCGCAAAGCCTTCTACGCGCAGGTAGGCAGCGAGAGCGGGGCTAGCTCGAGCCTCTCGCCACACGCGTGCCTGCAGCTTCACAGTGCCCCGCGCGGCACTCTCGTGCTGGTCGTGATGTGCATCTGCGTCTGGGAGGACTCGTACCTGACCAGCCGCAGCACAGGAGCAGGTGTGCGTGCGTGCGCAACGAGTGTGTGCTGCAGAGGAGAGCGGAGCGCGAGCACTACGACACCGAGCGGCGGGCCGAGCTGACGTTCCTCCGGCGCGACGCAGCGGCACGGCGCATCCAGGCCGCATGGCAGAGCTACCGCAACCGGCGCATCTACCAGTACTACCGCAACCTGATCCAGTTCAGGTGAGCAGCAGCCCTCGCAGCGGTCGAGGTGCTCAGAGGCGGGTGCTGCTGAGCAGCCAGTGGGACCCTGACATGAGCGCTGCGTCCCAACCTGACCTACGGGGGGTGCGCAGGGAGCGGGGCGACCCCCGCGAGATGATGCGGGCCATCAACCCCCGGGAGGCGGAGCTGATGGACCCGGCGGCGGGCATCCACGTGCGCTTCCGGCTGGGCGGCGCCTTCTTCCCGCCGCTGGTCTTTTACAAGGTCTTCACGCACAGGTGGGGACCTTGCGGGCGCTGGCTGCACCCAAGGGCTCAGGGTGCGGATGTGCACGCGTGTGCACGCGTGTGCATCGCACGGATTGGCAGCGTCGGCGCGAGCCGCCAGCCGCTCGCCGTCATCTCGCTTCCAACGGAAGCCGTGCAATCAATCCTCGCTCTTCTGCAGGTCCGTGGCGGACATCAACGCCTTTGGGCCACGCAACTACGCCCAGGAAATCAGCATGACGGCCAAGCAGCGGCACAACAAGCCGGCGGGAGGCGGCGGCGCCAAGGCGACAGCAACAACCAAGAAGAAGAAGCAGTTCAGCGGGGACTTTGAGATTGACAGCACGCTGAGGTGTGTGGGCCCAGCAGCTGAGTCGAGACAGCAGGGCGGTGCTGGCCGTACAGCAGAACTCCGCCCAGCCTGCCGACGGCACTCCAAACGCCACCTCGCCACCACCTCGGCTGCGTTCGTGGCAGGGAGTATCTCAAGCCCGACGGGACCCTGGGCTACCGCTCCACGCGCGGCTGGTACGAGCGCGTGGAGAACAACGGCTGGCGGCCCATTGCCGAGCGCGTGCTGCTGGGGGAGGACGCCGTCACGGCCGCCACCAAGCTCAAGCGCCTGCCCTTCTTCCACTACAACCCAGCCATGCGGAGGTGGGTGGAAGAGCCGTGCTGCTGCGGCAGAGCCAGAGCCGCGCCACGACGTCCCTGCGGTCCATCAGGTGGGGTGCGAACGTTCCTGCACCCGAGCGCTGTACGGCGGGGTGCTGCTGGCTGCGCAGAGAGGAGCGCATCCGGCGGGCCAAGCAGCGCAAGCGCGAGTGGCTCCGCAAGATGTACGCGCAGACCACCAGCGACGACCCGAGCATGCCGCAGCTCCCGGGCAGCTCCCTGGCCGACCTGCCTGATGAGGAGCTCGACGAATTGCAGGTGAAACTCTTCTGCCGCGCCCGCTGCGGCTGCCCCACGGCCCCACGCCGTGCCAGCGAGTGCGCAGGACAGCGGCCCGCCTGTGCCCCGCCTCCTCCTGCCTTCCTGCCTTCAGCATTGAGGACGCATGCGCGCACCCCGCTCACCCTCTTGGCACCTGCAGGTGGAGGAGCTGCTCGAGTGGTCCCAGCACCTGGACTTCCACACGTACGTATCTGACTGGACCAGCATGGCGTGCACGCTGGGCAGCGAGGGCTTCCAGCCCACCGCCGACACGACGGGCGCCGTCACGCTGCCGGCGCCCGACTTGGACGTGCGGGCCGCCATGGTGGCGGCGGGCGTGCCGCTGGCGCCGTTCAAGGGAGGGGCCACGGCGGCGGCGGGCATGCCCGTGCTGGCCAGCTGAGGCGGGTCATGCGCGTCCTCGAGCTCGGACGACGGGGAGCCCCTGCCACTCCTGCAGGGCTGTATTCTGCGTGCTTTCACGGTGCTCCAGCCACTGCTGGCGCCTGCTGCCTCGCGCTCTTCCTGGCGCTCCGCCGTCTCACTCTTTCGAGGACTCCGTAACTCCTTCGCCCACCACGCTTGAACGATTGCTGGCAAGAGAAGTGGTGCGCACACGCAAGCCCAGCGACCAGCGGCGCGTATCCACCTGCGAGCTGTCCGCCCAGCTCGCGCTTCGTCCCGTCTGCCAGCCGTGTGCTCCCACGACAGACGCTGCGCGGGAGAACGCCTCGCAACTGGCCTCAGCAACACCCGCAGCGCCGCTCTCAGCAGCATAGGGGAAGTGATATCTGCATAGGCGCGCGCGGGGCTTTCGCGCGAGGCGGCCGCCATCACCGCGCCCCCGAGATGGACTTGCGGTCGACAGCAGGCAGACAGGCGGGCTGGAGGCGCGCAGCAAGCACGCTGCTGGCGCTGCTGCTGATCAGCGCCACCAGCACTCCGGCAGCACACGCCTGGCGACAGGAGCCCAAGCCGTGCGCTGAGGGGTGCACCGAGCGAGGTGCGGATCAGCGCAAGCGCACGGCGCCAGGCGACTCGCCGCAGCGCACCCTCAGTACAGCCTGGCTCATGATCAACATGCTGCGCCGACGCAGGCAACTGCAACGCGGAGCTGGGCCTGTGCGAATGCCCCTACGGCTGGCAAGGTGCGCGATGTACTCGGGTGGCAGGCGCAGGAACGGCGCCCGGCGCGCTGGGCTTCCTCAGCCAAACTGCCCGTGGAAAGCGTCGCTGCTGCGCGCCTTGTCGCCTTTGTTTGCGAAGTGGTCTGCTTGTGCACACTCGTGCTCGCCGATGGGTCGCCGAGGCGGCGGCTGAGCGCGCGCGGCGCCAAACGGCTGTGCGCGTGCGCAGGCCCCACGTGCGAGGAGCCCGTGCTCGGCGCCTGCCGCCTCAACCTTACCTCCCCAGTCGTCATGCATGGCTTTGCCACCGTCAAGGTGCGCGCAAAAGCAGCGACCTGGGAGTCCTCGGGCGCAGCGGGCCGCCCTTGTGCCACCTTGGCCGACGCTGGCGTGCCTCCCCCTCATGCTGCAGGCGTGCGAGTGCCTGCGGCAGATCAACGCCACCTTCACCTGGAACCTCACGGTGCCAGGTTTCAAAAAGCCGCAGCTCTTGAGGCACCACCCCGTGGTGAGTGCGGGGTGCTCCGCGCGAGCAACCCCATTGCGGCACCCTCTGGGCTGGGCAGGGGGCAGGAAGCTGAACGCGCTGTGGACACACAATCATGACCAAGCGCCGCCAGGTCCAGAGCGTTTGGGTTCAGCGTGGGAAGCCAGCGGCCGCACACAGTCGCTAGGCAGGGCGCGCGGTAGGGCAGGGCGCGGAGGACTGTGGTGCGGTGACAGCCGCTGCACCTGCTGTGCGTGTGGCCGCAGCTCGGCATGTGGGACGGCATCCTGTGCTTCGACCGGACGGGCGTGCCCGCGGAGGAGCAGGTGAGAGGTGACCATGTCGCAGGTGTGGTTCCGGCCCCCATGGGCCCCCTGGGCCCCCCCAGACTCGCCTGCACTTTGCACCACCCTCGCTGTTGCTCCATTGCACTTGCAGCACTCGGACATCCCAGAGCCCGATGAGCCGCAAGGTGCGCCCTGGCCAGCTTCCCACCAGCTTCCACTGGCAGCCTGCAGGCCAGGGGCCTGGTCAGCTGGGCGCCACAGCCGCAGCACAGACCTCCCCACCAGCGAGCAGCGGCACCCGCTCGCGAGCACTTGCTGCCGGCGGGCGCACGCCTGCACGTCGCGCGTTGCTGCTGGCGGCCCTCAGCACGAGCCCACTGCGTGCGCACCGGCGCAAACCTGCACGCTTGCAGAGTGGTACGAGGGCAAGGTCTCTCTCGCGCCACCCCAACTGCGCACTACTCATCAACCTGCAAAACCTGCTTGCGCGTTGCTTGCAGAGTGGTACGAGGGCAAGGTCTCGCGCCACCCCAATTACACAGTCATCAACCTGCACCTGAACAAGCTGCCGGGCCGGCCCAAGGCCGTGCGGGGCCCCCGGGGGCCGCCCGAGGAGCAGGAGTACCTCCCGCTGAGCCGCTGCCAGGACGGCTGCCACGCGCGCGGCGCCTGCGTCAGCAGGAGGTGGAAGGCGCCGCCGGGGTCGGCCGAGGGCATGTGCCTGTGCACACGCGGCTTCCGAGGTGCGCCGCCCGCCTCCGTTTCCAGGGCGCCACGGCGGCGTCGCCAGCGCCTGCCGAATTCAGCGCCTGGGCCAGCAAGGGCTGCGGTGCGGAGCCCCCCCCAGGGCTTGCAGCGTTGGCGGGCTGCAGCAAACCATGGCAGGCGCAGAGCCGAAGCGAGGCCGGTGGCTTGCCTCTTCCTGTTTGCGCAGGGGACTCGTGCGCCGAGGAGCACCTGCACGCCGTGAGCCCCGTGTCGTGCAGCGGGCGGGGCCGGCTGCGCGGCTCGTGGTGCCACTGCGAGGCGGGCTGGTGGGGGCAGCACTGCACGCGCAGCACGGCGTGGGCGCCCGACCCCAAGCAGGCCTTGGAGGTGGACGGCATGGCCTTCAACCGCACGCACGTGAGTCCACGGCGCGCGCCTCACCCCGAGGGGCCTGGCATTAGGAACGAGCGGCGAGGAGGCCCTCAGTGCCGGCGGGTGCAGCGCCACGCCCGGGGGCGAAGCGGAAGCCTTTGCATTCGCCTTTTGCAGCGCTCCCTCACCTGTCTCGTCCTCGCTCTGGCAGAAGCAGCGCGGCGCCTGCGTCCCGGGCGGTGTGACGGGACGGCGGCGCGCGTTCGCGCGGCCTCTGGCACGTGGCGCACCTGTGCCCACGCGCTCCACCTCGGTGCGCGCATGACGTTGCGCAGGCCAAGGTGTACGTGTACGAGCTGCCCTGGCAGGTGTCCTTTCCGCTGGCCTCGTGGGACTTCATGAACTTTGAGCACGGCGTCATCTACGCCGCCGAGGACGAGTTCTACAAGGCCCTCGCCACCGACAGTGAGGTGAGGAGGCGAAGAGCGAAGGGGCAGATTAGCGGCGGCGCCGGCGTGGCAGACCTAGTTTACGCGCCGAGCAGGCGTCGGGAAGGAGTGTGTGTGTGCATGCAAGATCTTGCATCAACGGAACGGGCCACCGCCCGCGTCATGCAGGAAGGACCAGCAGCGAGGCAGACTAGGCACCAGGCCAGACCATGTTGTGGGGGGTGGCAGCGAACGTGTGTTCTCCTCTTTGGCGCCTGCCTGCAGGTCTTGACGGAGAACCCCGGCGAGGCCAACCTCTTCTACGTCCGCGCGCAGCAGATGATGTACGGCAACGTGAGCCGCGCGCCCGAGGGGAAGGGCTCCACTCCTGGCGGGCCTGGCCCGCAGCAGGCGCACGGGTTGCGAGCGAGCGAGCAGCGCGTGGCTGAACCGAATCCGTTGCCCACAAACAGGCCCAGGACGCGCCGCCCGGCAAGCGCCGCCGCAGCCGCAGCCCGCGCGCCTTCTCGTTGGCGCCGGTGTGCTGACGTCATTGCCGCTCTGCCCCTTGCTTCCCCGTGCAGAACGTCAACCCCAGCAACGAGCAGATGTGGGTCATCCTGGCGCACCTCGCCGACGTCTACCCTCAGCTTGTCATGAGGCATCGTGCCAAGGTTGGTGGCGCCTTGGGTCGCCTTTGCCAGGCCCTGTGCTCCCGCGCGCCGCCCCCCTTCTGGCCCCCTTGCGTCGACGCCGGGGACCGCTGCTTGCCCTGCGTGGCCCTTGCCCTGCTGCATCGCGAGCGCCGCCCGCCACCCGCCTTGAGCTGAGTGGCCTGCTGCTTCACCGCCGTGGACGCACATGTTGCCTCCCTCCTGCCCCCCACTGCGCTTGTCGGCCCGCAGCGGCAACGGCTCCTTCCATTGTGTGGCTCTGCGCATGCTTGGCGAGGCCACATTCCTTGGTGTGCCTGCGCACTCGTGTGCAGGACCACTTTTTTTTCGCGCTCAACGACCACGGAACGTGCACCCTGAGCGGCAACGAGTTCGTGACCAACATGATCAAGCTCGAGAGCTGGGGCCCCGTGGTGAGCGCGCCCCCGCGGGCAGCTGCTTTCCCTGCCCTCCCGCGTCGCGCACGTGGCCGTCGCGCACCTTGCAGCAGTGCACGCTGCACGCCTGCTCCGCGTGGACCCAGCAGGGACGTGTTCCTCGCCAGCAAGCCGGCCTGGCCGCATTTTGTTGCTCCGTGCAGGACAACAGGGACCTTGGCAAGGACGTCAAGCCCGGCACGTTTGTGCGCAGCTTCAGCAAGAGCTGCTTCAACCCCACGCGCGACATCGTGCTGCCCGTGCCCTTCCCGCCCCAGCTGCGCAACCGCCTGCCCTCGCTGCTGGCCCCGAGCGCCGCCACCCTGCACCGGCAGGCGGGCGGCGGCCGCAGCGGCGGCGCCGGCCAGGGCGCGGCGTCCACGTCCACCGCCACCAGCAAGGCGGTTCTCAGCACGCGAAGGGCGCTGCTCGCAAGGTGCGCCCTGCGGCCCCTGCCTGCCACGCCGCCGTGGTTGCCGTCCCCTGCGGCGCCCGCCTGCCGTATCGCAGCGGTTGCCGTCGCCGTCGCCGTCCCCGGAATTGGCGCGGCGCAGCGCTTGGCAGCGCGCATAGCGGGGCCCGCCGCTGCCCTGTGGCTCGCCGCTTCCTCTGAACGTGTCCATCCAACAGCCCTCCGCGCTCCCTGCTGCGGCCCCACAGCCCCCGGCGAGCGACCCGCGCCTGCGCATTGCTCCCTGCGTTGCTGCCCCGCAGCCGCGCGCCGCCGATTGACGTGCTGGCCAAGCCCCGCCAGTACGTGGCCTACTTTGGCGGCAGCTTCCGCCTCGAGAGCCTCGACTACAGTGGCGGGTCGCGCCAGGCCTTCCACGAGGCCTTTGTCAAGGACCCCGCATCCACGTGAGTGTGGTGAGCTTCGCGCCCGGTGCCAGCCGTCTTTGGCAAGCGGGCGGGCATGCGCCCGTGGGCGCATGCGTCGGCTTGGGCACCACGCTGACGTGTTCGCGCACGGGCGCTTGCGTCTGCTTGGGCACCTCGGCGGCGCTGGGGCAGTGCAGCTGACGGCCGTGGGAGACAGTGTGTGTGTGCTACTTGCATGGCGGGGCGGTTCACCGCCGTGGCAAGGCAGCCAGGATCAGCAGCGAGGAAGATTAGGCACCAGCCCAGGCCAGAGCACGTGCGTCACCCGCTGCCAGGACGCGCACGGCGTCACGGACCTTTGGCACGGTCCTACCCACACCCGAGGCACAAAAGCGGAGGGGACCGGCGCAGAACAGAGCGGACAGGTCTTGCAGCGTGCAAGCTTAGCAAGCGAGCCAAGCACAGGCACGGGTGCAGAGACAGGGTGGTGCGCGGCCGTCCGCTTTATGCCCACAGGCCTCCTGACCTCAAGGTGGGCGGGCCGGGCGACGACATGGTTCTGGAGAGCGAGTTCTGCGTCATCATGACAGGTGCGTGTGTCAGTGCGCTTGTGTCAGTGACTTGGACACCACAGCACAGCAAAACCTCGGCGGCCACAGGGCCCTTCCTAGCCTCCTCGTGCAGCCTGCATCTGCTCTTCATGGAAGCGGACCCTCCAATGCTGTGCTGTGACCTGGCGGACGTACCACGTGTGCTGTCTGCGCGGCCGCAGGCGAGGGCTTCCCCAACACGCGCCTGAGCATCTCGGTCATCAGCGGCTGCATCCCCGTCATTGTCATGGTGCGCGCACGGGTGGCATGCATGAGAGGGCGGCTCTCTTCTTCTTCTGTCTCAGATGTCCACCCATCGTTCGTCGTGATCACGTGATCATCGTTTGACGTGCCGCAACGCGTGGCCGCAGGACTTCGTGCACCAGCCTTTCCACGACGTGCTGCCCTGGGGGCGCATGAGCGTGCGCCTCCGGCACGATGAGATCCCCCGCATGATGGAGCTGCTGAGGTGCGCGCGTGCTGTGCGTTCCGCTCCTGTTTGGAGGCACGTCCTGCGGCGGGGGCGAGCGCAGCGCCACGTGCCCCCGCAGCAGGTATGCGCACTGGCACAGGCAACCTCCTTGGCCTGCTGATGCTGACGCGAGTGACTGCACAGTGCCGCACATGCGCCCCCTGGCCAGGATCTACAGCAGGGCCGCCATCCACTTCCGCTCGCCAGCAGCAAGCGTTCCCGCCCGCAACCTGTGCGCCCGCCTGGCTCACCGCCCACACTGCGCAGGGCCATCCCCAAGGAGCAGCGGGCGCACATGCGGCGCACGCTGGTGCACCACGCGCACGCCTTTGACTGGCATGGCCACCACCGCGGGCCCTACAACCTTACCATGTACTCGCTGCACCAGCGCCTCACCTACATGTGGGGGCTCACGTACAGGCGGCGCGCGCTCATCGGCGGCGGCGGCGCCTGCGCCTGGGCCGCACGGCTCCTGCGCCGCCACAGGCTGTTTTGATGCAAGATGCATGCGCGCGCGCGTGTGGTGTGCACCACGCATCGGCGGAATGGGCCACACTCTTCCTGTGATTCCCCCCGCTGGTCATCAGGTACTTTGTCTTCTCTGTGAAGAGATCCCTTCAGCGCGTCCATTGCTCCCCCAAGATAGACAGGGAATCAACGTGCGGCGTCAGGTGGTCCCTGTGCTTTGCCAAGTGCTTTCGGCTGGCCCCGCCGCGGATCGCAGGGACGCGCGGGGGTGCCGGCGGTCCACGGGACTGACGTTCATCCCACAAGGGGGTCGGGGGCGTGTACGAGCGCCAAGAAGGATCCTGTAGCCCTTCCCCGCACGCACCACGATGATGAGGAACTGTCTAGTTTTCCCTTTCCTTGCAGACGCATGCATTCATCACGTAGAGCCCGTAGCTTGTCGTGAGCCGCCTGCCCCGTGCACGCCGCCGAACTTGTCCCTGGCGCATCCGATTCGCGTCCTCCCCTGGTGAGGATCGAGACACATGTCACAGTGAAGATAACTGCTCTGGTAGGCAGGATCTGCGCGCCCTGTGGCCCTGCGTCGAAAATGGCAATCGCGTGCTGCGAGCACCTGAGCTCAAGACTGCTGATCCTTGGCAGCCTGCCTTCTCTTCGCCCCTTGTCCTTCCTGGGGGATTGCAGCGCAAATCCCGAGGCGAGGGGTGCCTGTGGGGTGCTCGTTTTCCTGCAGGCGCACGCGGGGAGCCAAGTGCGTCCCACGACTGGACCACGTGCGATGGCCGTGTTGGCAGCCGTGTGGTGAATTCACTGTGGCAGCTGGGCTGCAGTGAGGGTGTGGCGACCACGCGAGCACATGTCTGCACCCCCCCCGCACTGCAACCGCTCCTCACACCTCCCGCACACCTCATGAGGGCGTCCTGGCTGTGGCCTCTCTCACGAGCACGACCTCGCAGCAGTCGTCTTGCCCTCCCCAGCCCCCCCTTGCGTGGGACACCGAAAAGCTTCTCACCTGACAGCAGCTGTCCCAACTTGAAATTTCAAGTTTGAGGTTGCGGATCGACTCGATCCCCATGCTTTCGCGCGCTCGCGAGAAGGAGGAGCGTGTTGGTGGGCCAACCTGCAGGCTCAGCTGCACAAGAAGCCAAAGAGGACGGCCCCACGGCGATGCACCCTCCTACAATCGATGCGCGCGATGAAGAGGCGCCCAAACAGCAGAGCAGGGCGCAGGCGGCCCTGGCGCGCGTCAAGGCGAGTGCGGCCTTGTGTCTCACTTGGAGCCGCTTTGGACGGTCGTTCGAGCTGTGTCCGCACGTTTGTGGACAGTTTGCCGTACCGCTCGCGGACTGAGGAGGACAGAGAAAGCGTGGACCACGCCGCACCTGCGCAGGCCATCTGCTTGCTGTGCCGTGCGCGGCCGCACGTCCTCCTGGTGCCCCTGGTCGTGTGCGGCCTCCTGACGGCCTTGGGCGTCTGGGGCGTCATTTACGGCGCCAGCCAGCAGGCCAGCAGCCAGCAGTGAGTGCATTGCGCGTTGGGCTTCACGGCGTCGTGCTGGTACAGCTGGGCACCGCCAGGAGAGGGGACGCAGGCTCTGTGCTCAACGAGCCTTGAGCGCGTGCCATCCACTGCCGCGTGCGCAGAAATGCGGTTTGTGACATGATCATCTGCTTGCCAGAGATGGCTC
>VFQP010005041.1_pt1 | contig 11788 bp, 4 predicted proteins | sample 3512351 | NCBI WGS metagenome assembly VFQP01 (sample SAMN10412372, study PRJNA504923) | tailings metagenome | isolation source: Relicate 1 Philex TSF1 revegetated site | place: Philippines: Tuba, Benguet | collected 2017-08-29
GTGGCATTTTGGCTAGCTCGGCGTTTTCAGCTACAGATGCAAGACGTACCAACTTTGTTAGAAATGACTTTGCTAGTGACCAAGGACGTTTCCGTTTAACAAAATTCCCTACAGGACCAGTTCATAAAGATTTTGTACCTGTGCTTCGTTATGCTGAGGTTTTATTGAACCTTGCCGAAGCAAAAGCAAGATTGGCTGGTGCTAGTGTAGATGCCTCGGCTTTGGCCTTGCTAAATGCTGTTAGAAGTCGTTCATCATCAGCTTATACAGCAGCAGATTTTGCTACAGGTTCTGACTTGGTAAGTGCTATCTTGACCGAAAGAAGAATTGAATTCTTGGGTGAAGGCTTGCGTTCTATTGATTTGCAAAGAACAAATCAGCCACTTCCAGCTAAAGCGAATATTGCAGCTATTCCTGTAACATCGCCAGCTTATATTTGGCCGATTCCACAATCTGAAATCAACGTGAATAAGGATTGTGTACCAAATCCATAAGAACAAAACGTTAATATAACAATGAGTATATAAAGAAGGTTGGCCTTGATTGGTCAACCTTCTTTTATTTTTTACCAATGGAATAACTTAAAAAAATCCTATTAATGTGTATATAGAAGATTTACTCAGGTTTGGTAAAAATAGGAATTGGGAGTAGGAATACTGGCTAATTGATTATTCATTGAAATAATATTTTGTGATAAGTATAAATACTCTATATGCCTTTTGTTGGGAGGTTTCGTAAAAGCGTTTTTAACCATAAAATACTCATATAAGAAATAGAAATTTCGACATGAATTATATTACTTATTGTGGGCTTTATTTGTATTTATCAAATTAAATACTGTACTTTACGATTAATTTGAGATGTATGTCACAAAAATAATTGTTAAAGCAATTGTTAATACATAATTTCATAACACAAAACTATAATAAGTAGCTATTAATCAAGATTTAAAATCAAGTAAAAACCATCATACAACTAAAACTTCTACCACATGAATTACAAAATTATACTTATACTTTTTTCCGTATTTTCTACCAAAGTGCATATTCATAAAGTACAATAACTAAGGAAAATGCACAGAACCCAATATTAGATTGTATATCTATTCTTGGCGTTTATCTCACTATTAATTACCCCCAATATCAGTAGTTTGATTTATCAAGGAATCCCGATTTTTTGATAGGGTATTTCTTAACGGCCAATAATCCAAAGTAGGTCGATAGTCATACTAGAATAATCAATAAGAGCTTTGTTATAGCCAATCTTATTACCTGAAAGTGTATTTAAACCAGTATTTTAATAATAAACAAACTAAATAAATAGAACATGAACAAAAAGCTACTAATGAGTTTTGTTTTGGTGTTTTCGCTAGTATTTAGCTTATTCGCACAAGACAGAACTATTACAGGAAAAGTAACGGCTTCAGAAGATGGTTCACCACTTCCAGGGGTAAACGTTACTGTGAAAGGTACATCAAGAGGTACTACAACCAATGGCGATGGTACTTTCAAAATCAATGTTGGAACATCGGCCGCTTTAACTTTCTCTTTTGTTGGTTATAAAAAACAAGATGTACAAGTAGGTGGAAGAAGTGTTGTAAATGTAAGCTTGGTGTCGGATGTGTCTGACCTTGAGGAAGTTGTGGTGATTGGTTATGGTGTTCAGAAAAAATCAAAACTAACATCATCAATTACAAGTGTACAAGGTAAAGATATTGCTGGCTTGACAACACCAAGTTTTGACCAACAGTTGGCTGGTCGTGCTTCGGGGGTACAGGTTACAGTAGGTAGTGGTTTGATCGGACAAGCTCCTCGTATCCGTATTCGTGGTACAAACTCTATTACATCTGGTGGTTCGCCATTAATTGTAATTGATGGTGTGCCGTCTATCGACGGAAACCAAGCTGGTGCTAATGCTCCAACCAACCCATTGGCTGATATTAACCCAAATGATATTGAATCTTTAGAAATTTTGAAAGATGGTGCTGCTACAGCTATCTATGGTTCAAGAGCATCAAATGGCGTTATTTTGATTACTACCAAAAAAGGTAAAAAAGGACAGCCATTGAAAGTATCGCTTGATTTGCAATATGGTCTAACAAATCCTATTAACCGTTTTGATTTGTTGAATGCAAAAGAATTTGTAACAATTGCTAACGAAAAAATCAAGAATGCTAGTTCTTCAGCAGCTCCGCAGGCATTTGAAGACCCTAACGGTACAGATACCGACTGGCAAAAAGTAATCCTTCGTCAGGGTATTGCTCAATCGTACAATGTTAACTTCAATGGTGGTACTGACAAAACTAATTACTATTTCTCATTGGGTCATAGCCGTCAGGAAAGTGCCATTGCTACTAACGGACAGAAACGCTACAACTTTACTGCCAACTTAGACCATAACTTCAACAAGTTTGTTACTATTGGTACTAAAATGCAAATTACTCGTACCGAAAATACTGGTTTGAACTCTGGTACAAACGCATTGTCGGGTAACTTGACTAACGCTGCTCGTTTGTTTCCTAACGTACCAATTTATAGCACTACTCATCCAACGGGCTATAATATTTCACCAGACAATGCTGTTTTGGGTTCAGGTGTCAATACACGTAACATCGACAACAACTACACCAATATTCAGTTTGTATTAGACAACAACAAGTTTAAATCTCAAATTGGACGTGTATTGTCAACTTCGTATTTACAAATCAATCCATTCAGTGGCTTGTCATTGAAATCTACCATTGGTTTAGATTATACAGACGTACGTCGTTTTGAATCGCTAGACCCTCGTCATGGCGATGGCCGTGGTTCAAATGGTATTGTTACACAAGTATCAAGAAACGTAACTCGTTGGAACTGGCAAAATACAGCCAACTATTTGAAAGATTTTGGCAAGCATTCATTCAATGTTACTTTGGGGGTTGAATACCAACAACAAAAGATTTCTTCTTTTACAGCTAACCCAAGTAACTTCTCAGACCGTTTCTTCCAAGGTGAAAACATTATTTCGGGAAGTTATTCTACTCAAGCCGTATTTGGTGGAGCAGAATCGTCAGGCTTTGATTCATATTTTGGCCGTATTCAGTATGACTATGCTAACAAATATTTCTTGACTTTCTCGGCTCGTAACGATGGTATTTCGGCTTTACCAAGTGCTAGCCGTAGAGGTAATTTCTTTGGTGGTTCGTTAGCATACAAAATCTCGGAAGAAGAATTCTACAAAAACTCAGCGATTGCTTCGGTTATCAATGACTTAAAAGTACGTGGTAGTTATGCACAAGTAGGTAACGTAGATATTGGTGCATTCCCTTACTTAGGTTTGTTTGGTGCAGCACAATATGCTTCTCAGAATGGTGTAGGTTTTACACAAGCGGGTAACTCAGGCTTGAAATGGGAGTCTAGTTCTCAATTCAACGTTGGTATTGACTGGGGTTTGTTAGACAACCGAATCATTTTATCAACGGAGTATTACAATAACGATGTAAGTGATTTGATTTTGGCAGCACCAACAGCCCCTTCTTTGGGTGTACCTAATAACTCTATCTCTAAAAACGTAGGAGCATTGTACAACAGAGGTCTTGAATTTAGTGTAGACATTCAGGCTATCAAAAAACAGGATTTTAGCTGGAATGTTAACTTGAACTACTCTACTTCAAAAAACCAAGTTACAGCTCTAAACAAAGGTATTGACGGTAAAGACCAACCTATTTATCCTTCGGGCAACTACCATATTATTAGAGTAGGAGATGCTGTTGCGTCGTTGTACGGTTATGTATCGGCTGGTGTAAACCCTGCTAATGGTAATCCTTTGTTTTTGAAAGGAGATGGCCGTATTGTACAAAGAAGTGTAAACGGTGGTAACTATTCTTTCTATGACCCAGCTAACCCTGCAGTAACTACTAATACGTCTGGAGCAACTTTGTTAGCGGCCGATGTTGCTGACGGTGGCGATAGAAGAGTATTGGGTAATACCAACCCTACTTGGTTTGGTGGTATTTCAAACTCGTTCAAGTGGAAAGGTTTTGATTTAGATATTTTCTGCCGTTTCTCAGGAGGTAACAAAATTATGAACGTAACACGCCAAGAAACATTGTTGAACCAAGACTTTAATAACAATGGTCGTGAAATCTTGAATCGTTGGACAACAGAAGGACAAATTACAGATGTTCCTAAAGTGGTACTTAACAACGGTAATATTATCAACCTTACGGGTAACTCAGTATCTCGTTTTGTTGAGAATGGCGATTTCTTCCGTATTCAAAACATTGTGTTGGGTTATAATTTACCTAAAACATTGTTATCTAAAGCGGATATTGGTATCAATTCTCTTCGTGTGTATGCACAAGTTCAGAACGCTTTTACTTTCACTGGTTACAAAGGTTTAGATCCTGAATTGAATGCAAACGGTAACGTTAACCAAACTTTCGGTTTAGATTTTAATACAAACCCTCAGTTTAGAGTATTGACATTTGGTTTAAATGTAGGTTTTTAATATCAGCAAACAGAAATAGAAATAGTCATGAAAATATTTAATTATAAAAGAACCCTTGCCTTTGGTGCTATGTTGGCATTACTAACGGCATGTGAGGTAACGGATCTTCAGCCAGCCGATGCCCTTTCTGAATCTACGGCTTTCCAAACTCCTGAAAGAATCGAATTGGCTGTAGCTGGTGTGTACGATGGTGCACAGTCTGGTTTCTATGCCTCAGGACAAGTTCGTGGGTATCCTTTTGGAGCAGCTCACTTACAACAAGGCGATGCTCGTGGCGAGGATATGGTCAGTGTAGCTGCATTTTATGCTGTTACTTACGATGCTACTTACGATGCTACATCATTTAACAACGGATATTTTTGGCAGACAATCTATGCTATGGTAAACCGTGCCAATGTTGTAATTGATGGTATTAAGAAAGCTCCTGTAGGTGGTTCATTGACTCAAGAAGCTAAAAATGCTTATGAAGGTGAAATGCGTTTCTTGAGAGCTTTAGGCCACTTTTATTTGTTGGTGAACTTCTCAAGACCTTACGGTGATAACCCTACGACTGCCAATGGTGGTGTGCCATATCGTGACCAACCTGTAGGAACAAGTACAGGTATTACTGTTGACGAAGCAAGTAAAGTTGGACGTGGTACAGTAGCCGAAGGTTATGAAAAAATCTTAGCAGATTTGGATTTTGCAGAAGCTAACCTTCCTGTAACTCGTACTTCAGGAAAACAAATCACTCGTGCAACAAAAGGTGCTGCTATTGCCTTGAAAACAAGAATCAGATTGCACCAAAACAACTGGGCTAAGGTAATTGAAGAAGCTAATAAGCTTATTCCTACTTCGGGTACACCTGTAAGTTCTATCGGTGGTTATACCTTAACGGCTACTCCAATGGGAGCGTTTGGTGCAGCTAATAAAAGCAATACAGAGTCTATTTTCTCTATAGAAAACAACGACGTTGATAATGCTGGTGTTAACGGTGCTGCTCCTGCAATGTATATTGCATCGATTGCTGGCGGTCGTGGTATTTTGGGTATTAGTCCACTTATCTGGAATCAGCCTTTTTTCCCAGCTAATGACTACAGAAAGTCGGCTGACATGGTTTTGCAAGACGGAGCTAGCTCGCCAGGTCGTGGAGCATATTTCTCGAAAAAATATGCAGATGCCGTAAACCGTACCGACAACGCACCAATTATTCGTTATGCCGAAGTATTATTGAACGCCGCCGAAGCGATTGCTCGTAGCTCGAATAGTGTAGACCCAAGAGCTTTGGCATTGTTGAATGCTGTTCGTAACAGAGCTGTACCTGAAGGAAGCGGCCGTTATACTGCCGCAAGCTTTGCTAATGGTCAAGAATTAACTCGTGCTATTTTGAACGAGCGTAGAATTGAGTTTTTAGCGGAAGGTATGCGTTGGTTAGATATTCACCGCTTAGGACCAGACCCTGTGTTTACAACAGGTGGTATTCCTGCAAAAGCGAGCCGTACGCTTACTTTTACCAATTTGTATACTAACAACTCTTCTACAACATTTGCTATGTTAGCGGCAATTCCATACTCGAATTTCAAATTCCTATGGCCACTTCCAGTAGAAGAAATCAATAACAACCCAACATTGAAAAATCAGCAAAACCCTGGTTGGTAAGCCCTTTTTTGATATAGGTATAATTAATACTAAGCGGTATCGAATAACTTCGATACCGCTTTTTTATTGGGTAAGATAACGATACGATTTTTCTAAGATAGCTGTTAATGCTTATTTCTTGAAACTTAGAATAGTTCTATTTTATGTATTTCTTAAAATATGCCTATTTGGCAAAAAAAGCTATTGCTAGAATTAGCTTTTGTCATAATAATATATGTTGAAATATTATTTGGCAGATAAGTAAAAATACTCTATTTGTAGGTCTTGAGGCTACACTTCTACAATAATTCAGAAGTGAACGAGATCTGTTTTTTGCTTGAAATAGTTATATAAATTAACCTAATTTTGATTATATAATATAAATAAAAGTACTTTTTGTTGTATTATTGGTTAATATTCATGAATGTTTTTTGAAAAAAATTGCATTATTGGTTGTTAGTGTATAATTTCAAGTCATCATTAAAAAATAACACTTCATTAATAAACACATAAAATTAAGTAGAAACTATTGGTTGCTACTGTCTGAAATGCTATGGGAAATATATTTACTACAACCTCACCACCAGTCTTCTTTAGTACCATACATATTTGTAAAGTACAAATAATACAAAATTGTCATTAGGCACAAATAACATTTCTCAGAATTAATTCTCAGGGTTTTGTCTGTATTCATCATTGTTACAAATGATGACATAATACTGTTGTTTTATCTTTTTTGTACCGTTAATAATTTCTACATCAAATAGTTACAAAGCATACAACAAGTAGCGTAATTATCCCTTCAATTTATCTAGTTTCTATTCATCCAGAATAGAACAAAGTATTGCAAAGAGTATTTTCTAACAAACTAAATAAATCTAATACAAACATGAACAAAAAGCTACTAATGAGTTTTGTTTTGGTGTTGTCGCTAGTATTTAGCGTATTTGCACAAGACAAAACGGTTACAGGAAAGGTCACTTCTTCTGAGGATGGTGCTTCACTTCCGGGGGTAAGTATTTTAGTAAAAGGAACAAGTAGAGGTACAGTTACCGACAAAGACGGTAAATTTTCTATTGCTGTAAATGGGGGAGCTGCTACTCTTGTAATTACTTCGGTAGGTTTTATGAAAACTGAAGTACCTGTTAATGGCAAAAGTGTAATCAATATTGCTTTGGCTCAAGACGCACAGATGCTGAACGAAGTAATGATTGTAGGTTACGGAACAGTAAATAAATCAACGCACGTAGGTTCTTCGGCACAAATTAAATCGGCCGATATTGAAAAACGCCCTATTTCAAACGTAATGAGCTCGTTAGTAGGTTCTGCTCCGGGTGTTCAAGCTACATTGGCGGGTGGTGCTCCAGGTTCTGAGCCTGAGATTCGTGTAAGAGGTTTTGGATCTATTACAGGTTCAAACTCGGCTTTGTATGTGGTAGATGGTGTACCATTTAACTCATCGACTTCTACATTGAACCCTGAAGATATCGAATCTATTTCGGTATTGAAAGACGCTTCAACACCAGCCATTTATGGGTCAAGAGGTGCCAATGGTGTAATCATGATTACAACCAAAAAAGGAAAAGAAGGCCGTAATGGCTTTAGCGTTAGTGCTTCGGCAGGTGTTATTTCAAGAGGTTTGCCAGAATATGAAACCGTAACAGCTCAGCAGTATTATCCTTTGATGTGGGAAGTATATCGCAATAGTTTGGCGTATGGTTCATTGAAAGTACCTTTGGCTGATGCAAGTAGCATTGCGTCTGGGCTTACGACTAGTTATGGTGGACGCTCTTACACAGGTATTGCTGATTTGTTGGGCTATAATCCCTTTAATGTTGCTAAAAATCAGGTTGTTGATGTAAACGGTGTACTCAATCCAAATGCTAAATTGTTGTATCCTGAAGATTTGAATTGGGCTGATGCAGTACAACGTGGAGGAAAAAGTAGAAGAAACTATACGATTTCTTATGATGGTGGTACTTCTAAATCTGACTATTTTGTATCGTTGGGTTATACCAAAGAAGAAGGGTATTTGTTGAAGTCTGATTTTGAGCGTATTACAGGTCGTATGAGCGTAAATACACAGGCTACAAAATGGTTGAAAACAGGTTTGAATATGAGTGGTACTTATAGCCGTTCTAATGTAGACGCTGGTTCTGATGGTGGTACTTCGTTTATCAACCCATTCTATATTTCTCGTTTTATGGCTCCGATTTACCCAGTTTATAAGCACAATGCTACAACAGGAGAATATATCTTAGATGCCAATGGTAACAAAGTGTACGATATGGGCGATACTAGACCAAACGCTAGTGGCCGTCATACTATTTGGGAAAACGAATTGAATGACCGTAAGCAAATTCGTGGTGTATTGGGTGCTCGTACTTATGCAACTATTACTATTTTGCCAAGCTTGAAAGCTACAACCAACTTGAGCTTTGATTTACAAGATACTCATTACCGTACTTACGATAACCCGATTCTTGGTGATGGTGCTCCTGCTGGACGTGCCAACCACTATTTGTATCGTACAACAAGCTCAACTTGGAACCAATTATTAGAATATGATAAAACATTTGGTAAACACCACCTTAATGTATTAGGAGGTCATGAAAACTATTCATACAAATACAACTACCTAACTGGTGGTCGCTCGGGTATTATTGTTGATGGTATTACTGAATTGCAAAATTTTGCAACAGTATTAAATGTATCATCGTATGAAGATAACTATACTGTAGAAAGTTTCTTTAGCCGTGCCAGCTACGATTTCGATAAAAAATATATTTTGAATGCTTCTCTAAGAAGAGACGGTAACTCTCGTTTTGCTCCAGGTGTTCGTTGGGCTAATTTCTGGTCGTTAGGTGGTGCTTATAATATCGAGAAAGAAGATTTCTTCAATGTACCAGCTATTGACTTACTGAAACTAAGAACTTCTTATGGTGTTGTGGGTAGCGATGGTATTCAAACAAGTAGTGGTGCTTCTAACTACTATCCATACCAAGCATTATATACACTAGGAAGAAACAACAATGCTGAGCCAGGTTTTACTCAATCTACTATTGCTAACGAAGGGCTTACTTGGGAAACAGCCAACAACTTCGACATTGGTATTGATTTTAGCTTATTCAAAGGTAAACTTTCAGGTAGTTTGGAATACTTCAATCGTGAAACTTCTGGTTTGATTTTCAACGTTCCGTTGGCATTGTCAAATGGTGGTACTACCGCGGGTGGATTTACGGTTTACAAAAACATTGGTAACCTTTACAACAGAGGGGTTGAATTACAATTGACAGGTGATATCGTAAGAAAAGGTAATTTTGCTTATACAGCCACTTTGAACTTGACATCGTTCAAAAACCAAATTACTAAAATGCCAGATAATCAGGCATTGATCCAAAATGGTACAAAAGGTTATAGTGTAGGTCATTCTATCTATGATTTTTATATGCGTGAATTCTACGGTGTAGACAAAGAAACGGGTAACGCTCTTTACAGAACAAATACTTTAACTACGAATGCCAAAGTAATTGGTTCAGATACTTTGACCTCTATTATCTCTGAAGCCAACTACCGTTATACTGGTTATTCTTCTATTCCAGATTTCTACGGTTCAATGAATCATAATTTATCGTACAAAAACTTCTCATTGGGTGTTCAATTTACTTTCCAAGTAGGTGGTAAAGTATATGATGGAGCTTATGCTTCATTGATGCACGGTGGTACTTATGGTACAGCAATGCACGTAGATGCCTTTAACCGTTGGCAAGCACCAGGTGATGTTACTTCTGTACCTCGTTTTGACAATGGTAACATTGTTAACCAAACAGGAGCAAGTACTCGCTACTTAACAAACGCATCTTATTTACAATTAAATAATGTTACGCTAAATTATAAGTTACCATCAGCATTAGCTGTAGCCATTGGGGCAAAAGATGCTAGTATTTATTTTGCTGGTGAAAACTTAGCTCTTTTATCTGCTAGAAAAGGTATGAACGTATCGGGTTCATTCAATGGTACTGTAGATAATACTTATAACTTCAACAGAGTATTGTCGATTGGAGCAAAAGTTAAATTTTAATTTGGTAAAGATTCAAATTCAAAAAAGATGAAAAATATTATTAAAAAAGGAATATTCGGACTTTTGGCAGTGGTGTCGCTATCTGCCTGCGAAGCGGATTATCTTGAAACAGCACCAACCAACCAAGTGGCTACGGTAGATGCTTTCAGAACAACCAAAAATGCTTGGGCTGCATTGAATGGTATCCACAGATTGATGTATTCTCAGATTTTTTCTGTTCAGGCTCAAGGTGGTCAATCAGGAAATATGTTATATACCGATATTCTGGGCGAAGACCTCGTGTTTCCTAATGTATCAAATTCATGGCTACGTTCAGAGTACCAGTGGATAACTCATAGAAACCCAACCAGTTCTATTTGTTTTTATAGCTATACATATTATTATGTGATTATTAGTAACGCCAACATGGTTATTGCTAATATCGACAAAGCAGAAGGGCCAGATGCCGACAAGAAAGCTATCAAAGCTGAAGCCTTGACATACAGAGCTTGGGCGTATTTCCAAATGGTACAATTGTTTGGCGAAAGATTTGTCGCAGGTGCTGCAAACAGTTCATTGGGTGTACCATTGGTACTTGAGCCAGGAACTACCGCTCGTGCTCGTAATACTGTAGCAGAGGTATATACACAAGTAAATACCGACTTGAACGATGCTATTTCATTGTTTACTGGATATACTCGCTTAGATAAGTCTCACTTTGACATTAGTGTTGCTAAAGGTATCAAGGCTCGTGTAGCTTTAACACAACAAGATTATGCAACGGCTGCCCAGATGGCCAAAGAAGCAAGGGCTTCATTTAGCTTGATGGCCAACGAAGATTACTTGACAGGATTCAATAATTATAGTAACAAAGAATGGATGTGGGCCTCACGTATTGTAGCAGACCAAACCAACTATTTCTATTCATTCTTTGCTTATATGTCTATCAACTACAACTCAACAGCGATTCGTTCAACGCCAAAAGTAATGTTCTCGGTATTGTACGATAAAATATCTAATACAGATATTCGTAAAAAGCTTTGGGATCCAACAGGAACAAACACTACCGATTTTCCTTTGCCAGCATCAACGTTCCAACGTTACAAATACCTCTCAAAGAAATTCAAAGTAGCTGATGCTTCATTGAGTATAGGAGATGTTCCTTATATGAGAGCAGCCGAGATGTATTTGATTGAGGCAGAAGCTTTGGCACGTCAAGGAAACAATGCCGCCGCCGCAGATGTATTGTACACATTGGCAGTAAACCGTGATTCAAAATATACCAAATCTACTAATACAGGTGCTGCTTTGATTGAAGAAATCATGACACAACGCCGAATCGAGCTTTGGGGTGAAGGTTTCCGCTTTTATGACTTGAAAAGAACAAACAGCCCATTAAATCGTAATGGAGGAAACCACAACGCATCGTATGTAAATGGTGTATTTGATGTTCCTGCAAATGATATCAGATGGCAGTTTTTGATTCCTCAAGATGAGATTAACAACTCAAATGGTTTAGTGAAACAAAACCCTCAATAACTTAGTATAACTAAAAGATAAAGCTTTTTATATTTGAAAAAGCCTATCTTCATTGAAAAGTCGGTATCGAATATTTCGATA